>ERZ773004.1318-NODE-1318-length-12513-cov-6.706614_pt1 | contig 12513 bp, 12 predicted proteins | sample MGYA00580667_ERZ773004 | MGnify/ENA primary metagenome ERZ773004 (study PRJEB29015, sample SAMEA2737963) | human oral metagenome | biome: human oral; feature: human-associated habitat; material: dental | place: China | collected 2123 ... | reverse complement strand
GTGAAAATTCAGCTAAATCTGGTATCACGGATGACCAGTTTGAGCACAATGGAGCCATTTGTTTCAACATTGATGTGCCTAATATTGGGCCTGCTAGAGCCATTGCTTATGATATTGCTGCTGTGAATAAAGCGATTGAAATAGCCAAGAAAAATAAAGATGAAGCTCCTATTTTCTATATTCTAGCTTGTCGCATTGGTCCTTGTATAGCTAGACTTAAGAAAAAGATTCAAGCTATAGGAGGCAGTTTGTTTGTCAATCCAGATGGGCATGAGTGGCTCCGAGCAAAATGGAGTTTCCCCGTCCGTAAGTATTGGAAATACTCAGAGCAACTCATGGTCAAGCATGCGGATTTATTAGTTTGCGATAGTAAAAATATCGAAAAGTATATCCAAGAAGACTATAAACAGTATCAGCCCAAGACGACTTATATCGCCTATGGGACAGATACTGCTCCTTCAAGCCTGAAGGCAGAAGATACCAAGGTTCGGAACTGGTATCAGGAAAAAGGTGTAAGCGAAAATAGCTATTATCTAGTGGTGGGACGATTCGTCCCTGAGAACAACTACGAAACCATGATTCGTGAATTTATCAAGTCTAAGTCTAAGAAGGACTTTGTCCTCATCACAAATGTGGAACAGAATAAGTTTTACGATCAGTTGCTCAAGGATACAGGCTTCGACAAAGACCCGAGAGTCAAATTTGTTGGGACTGTCTATGACCAAGAATTGCTCAAGTATATCCGCGAGAATGCTTTTGCCTACTTCCATGGCCATGAAGTTGGTGGGACAAACCCATCGCTTTTAGAAGCTCTTGCTTCAACAAAACTAAATTTGTTGTTAGATGTTGGTTTTAACCGTGAAGTCGGTGAGGATGGAGCCATTTACTGGAAAAAAGATGAGCTAGAGCATGTAATCGAAGAGGTGGAACGATTTGATGAAGATGCTATTTCGGAATTAGACGAGAGGTCTAGCCAACGAATTGCGGATGCATTCACATGGGAAAAGATTGTGTCAGATTATGAGGAAGTGTTTACTGTATGAAAATTTTGCATTATACTTTAGGCTTTCAACCATCACGTACAGGTGGTCTTGTCAAGTATGCTGAGGATTTGATGACTCAACAAGCTACAAATGGACATGAAGTAATCGCATTATATCCAGGAGAAATCTCAATTATATTTAAGCAGGTTAGAATAAAAAAAGCAGAGAATCGAAAATTCCAATGCTATAAAATAATAAATAGCCTACCCTTGGCTCTATTTGGTGGTATTTCAGAACCAGATGAATTTATGAAGAGTTGTAATAAAGCTTCTTATAGGAAATTTTTGAAAAATATTAAGGTAGATGTAATTCACATTCACTCGCTTATAGGATTACATAAGGAATTCATTGAAGTTGCAAAAGAATTAGGAATTAAAACTGTGTTTACGAGCCATGATTATTATGGCTTAGCACCTGTACCTCATTTTTATTTTAATGGGGTGGATTATAGTGATAAGAATACCAACTTGGCTTGGAATATCATGTCTTCTAATGCTTTAAGTGTAGAAAAATTGCGATTCTTTCAAGTTCCATTTTATCCAACTATTCGTAAGATTTTGAAATTATTGGGGAAAAATCCAAAATCTAAAAAGAATTTAGTTATTCGAGACATTATTGAGGAGCAAGATTATAATGAACTTAGACACTATTATAATGAGATGTTTCATTTGATAGATGGTTATTTGTTTAATAGTAGTCTAGCAAAGAAGGTATATGAGCAAAATGAGATTAAACCAATCAATAGTATAGAGGCCTCTATATCTAATAGTTCAATTAAATACCATCAGAGATTAACAACTACAAATAATAAAATTAGAGTTGCTTATATTGGTCCAGATGAAGAATATAAAGGCTATTTTGATTTTATTGACTTTGCTGAAACTTTAGATCGAGAGTCATATGAAGTAGTAACTTATGGCCATTTACCGAATGAAGAGTGTCCTTCCTTCATTGAACAAAAGGGATATTTTACTAAGGAAACGATTGACAGTGTCTATGAAAATATTGATATTCTTATTGTTCCAAGTAAGTGGAAGGAAACATTTGGATTGATAACAGTAGAAGCATTATCCTATGGGGTAAATGTTTTTGTGAGTGAAAATGTTGGATCGAAAGACTTGCTTCCAGAATCACATGTTTTTAAAAATCATAATGATTTAGTAGTTAAAGTTTTAAAAAACGATATAGAAAATACAAAATTAAAAACTTTAGATGAACATTCGATAGAAGTGATTAAGTATTATGAAAGAGTGATCAATGATAGTTGAGAGTTTAATAAAAAAGATTACTGGAAAAACAGTAGACATTCATCCAGATGTACCTTTGTCGTATATACTACAAAGAGGTATAAACTATGGTTTCGGACTCTTTCGTGGGATTGTACGTGGAGTCGGATTTGGTCAAAAAGGCAAACGTTTATTCATTGGACAAGGAAGTTCTATCTTAGCAAAGCGTAAATTATTTGTTGGGAAAAATGTTCAAATTGGTAAAAAGGTGTCTATAGATGCACTGTCAAAAGAAGGAATCCATTTTGCAGATAATGTGAAGATTGGAGATTATTCTCAAATTATTGGCACTGGCTCTATAAAAAATATGGGGATTGGCTTAAAAATCGGTAAGAACTCATCCTTTTCAGAATATAGTTTATTTGGTTCTGCTGGAGGTATCACAATTGGTGATAATGTTATCGCAGGTCAGAATGTTCGTTTTCATGCTGAGAATCATAATTATAGTGATTTAAATAAACTCATTCTTGAACAAGGGGTATCTCGAAAGGGAATTTCAGTAGGTGATAATTGTTGGATTGGTGCTGGAGCTGTTTTTTTGGATGGTTCAAGCATCGGTTCAGGTTGTGTTGTAGCTGCAAATTCTGTAATTACGAAAAACTTTCCAGATAACGTTATTGTTGCTGGAGTACCAGCTAAAATTATAAAAATGAAATGATAGGATGTTAAATGGGGAAAGAAATTAAAGCTGCTTATGCGATATTAAATTATAATACTTGGGAAGATACTGCGCGTTTAGCGCAGAAAGTTGCAACATTTCAGCATATTCAATCTGTGATAATAGTGGATAATAAATCAACAGATGATTCATACCAGTATTTAAAAAGACTTGAGGGAGAGAAAATTTCAGTTCATCAAACACAAAGAAATGGTGGATATTCTGTTGGAAATAATGTTGCAGCACGAATAGCTTATAATATGGGAGCTGATATTCTTTTTATTTCAAATCCAGACGTTGATATTGATGAAAAAGATTCCTTGATGATTGCACAAAATTTGTATAAAAATAGTTCATATGCATTGCTATCAGGTATAGAATATAATGCCATGAAGGAGATAGATTTACCAATTGTTTGGCATGAAAATTCTTATTACGATGACTTACTTGATTGTTTGTTTTTAACCAGAAAATGGCGAAGAAAAAAAGAAGATATCAATTTGTTAATGATTAAATCATCTATAATAGATGTAGATCTTGTTAAAGGATCGTTTTTTGCTGTAAGACTGTCTGATTTTCATGATGTTGGTTATTTTGATGAATCTGTATTTCTTTTTTGTGAAGAGAGAATATTAGCTAAAAAGTTACAAAAAGCAAATAAAAAAATAGGTATTTTGCCTGAAGCGAAATATTACCACAATCATTCAACTTCTATAAACGAGAAGTATAAAAAGAAAAAAGAACAGATAGTTTTACTATATAATGCTCGTTATTATTACAATGTGACGTATCAAAATATTAGCTTTTTGAAAAAAATTTGTCTAAAACTATTCATGTTTTTATCTATTATTGAATATTCGATACTAGATTATATTAAACGAGAGGGATAGTTATTTTTATGGTTATTAACTTTAGTAAATATAATTGGATTTTAATTTTAATTTTATCGAGCTCAGAACTGTTTTCTAAAGAAACAAATCTATTTTTATTACTATTTATTCTACTGTACTATGTTTTAATCCGTGGAGGGAGACTACCTATTTCAATTCCAGGAGCGAAATATTATTTTACTTTATTAATGGTGGGGTCATTTATAGGTATTGGGAATGTAATAATTAACGAAAATACAGTATTTAATTTTATAAAGCACTTTATCTATTACTTATTACCTCTATTTTTTTGGCAGTTTGGATATATTCTGTCAAATAACGAGAATTTATCTTATAAGCAAAAAAATATTAAGGAATCAATTGTTATAACAGCATTTCTATTATCTTCTTATGATTTAATAGGTTCAATCATTGGTTTCTTGTCTAGGACTAAGGAAATTGTTGATTTATATAGTTTACGGTCAGAATTTGGTCGAGGTTCCTATATACCAATTATTGCACTGTATTTAGTTCTTTTTTATTCTAGAGAAATAAAGTTGAGCAAAAATTTTAAGGGATTTTTGTTACTATTGTTTACAATTTCGATTTTGGTACATTTTTCTAGGACACATTTTATTATTTTATTGATTCTAGTATTTTTTTCAGGATTTGAAAAAAATATGAAAAATATTAAAAAAATAATATTTGCAGGAACATTGCTATTAGCGGGTGTAGGTGTTTTATATTTATATTTTCCAAGTTTAGTTATAGATTTTTATAATAAAATGTCTCAATCAATGACGGAAATCACGTTTTCTAAATCGTCATGGTCCCATAAAGATATCATATGGAATTGGCGTGGATATGAAATGTACTCTGCCTTAAATCATTTCAAATCTTCAAGTTTATTAGAGCAAATTTTAGGAGGAGGATTTGGAACGGTTTTATACATGGGCGAATATGCGTATTTGGTAAGTGATTTACCGTATCTTCTTTTTTTACATAATGGATATTTCACTACTTTACTTGTTTTTGGTGTTAGTGGGGTCATACTATTCGTTTTATGGGTGCTTAGTTTATTTGGTTATAGCAAGTATGTTAATAATACCCAAGATTCTAATTTTATAAAAGGTCTTGCTGTGGTTATATTATTTACCACATATTTTGTAAATGGTCCTCTTTTTTCTGTTTCACAAGCCACTTTCTTGCTTTATTTTGCACTTTTTAGTAATAATCATGGAGAATTAGATGAAGATTTTAAAAAAAATTAAATTTATATTAATGCTGCTTTGTACCTCAACTTTCCCAAGATGTGAGAAAATACTGATTTTTGGATCATGGTTAGGTGAAAAATATGCAGACAATCCAAGATATTTGTTTGAGTATGTGATTAAGAATCGTCCCGATTTAAAAGCTATATGGATTACGAGTAATCAAGATATTTTTAAAGAATTACAGAAGAAACAATATCCCGTGATGATGGCAGATGAGAGTGAAACTCATAAAATTATAAAGAAAGCTAAATATATTTTTACAGCTACAGGTATTTTTGATATCGGAGTAGAAAATAGTAGGTTGATTGGTGGTGCCTTTTTAATTAATCTTTGGCATGGAATTCCTTTGAAAAAAATCATGTATGATGATAAACATTCAGTGCTTCACAAACGCAGTAAACTAGTGACTTTGGTAGAAAAAATTCCTCTTCGAAACTATTTTGTTGTTTCTACTAGTGCTGTAACAACTCAAATTTATCAGTCTGCTTTTCGCGTAAAGAAATCTAATATATTAGAACTTGGTCAGCCTAGGAATGACTATTTTTATGATAAGTCTAATCCAGTGAGTCCATTAATACAGGAATTAAAAAGTAAAAATATTATCTTATATATGCCGACACATCGCAATGAAGGAAAGAAACAAATTAATCTAGATAATTTAATGGATTTAAATCGATTAAATAAATGGTGTGAAGAAACAAATTCAATTTTTGTAATTAAAAAACACTTCTATCATTCAAAAGAAAAAACACTTCAGAAGGAATATTCATCAATAATTGATGTGACAAATGAGAAGGTTGATGCTCAAGAATTACTCAAATATTCAAAAATCTTAATAACTGACTACTCGAGCTGCTATATTGACTACTTATTGTTGGATCGTCCAATTATATTTTTTAATTATGATTATGATGATTATTTGAGGATGGATCGTTCACTATATTTTCCATATGAGAAGGTTACTCCAGGGGAGAAATGTCAAAACTTTGATGAATTATTAGTGACTTTGCAAAATCTATATGTAGGAAAAGATGATTATAGAGAAGAACGTGAAAATATCAAAACTTTCTTTTATTCCAGTGAAACTCAGAAGTCAGTTTCTGAAAAAATAATTAATCACGTACTAAATCTATAACTTTATTGGAATCTGTAATGAAAAAAATATTAAATAAGTATTATTCTTTATCTAATCCTGTAAAAGCTTCAATTTGGTTTACTATTTGCAATGTTCTTCAAAAAGGAATTTCAATGATTACTGTTCCAGTTTTTACTAGATTATTGACAACTGAACAATATGGTGTATACTCTGTATATCAATCATGGTATTCAATAATTGGAGTTTTTGCAACACTAAACCTATATTATGGAGTCTTTAATAATGGAATGATTAAATACGAGAAAGATAAAAATGCCTTTACTTCCTCTATGCAGGGACTAACAACAACAGTTACAGCTATATTTTTAGTGATATATTTAATAGGGATTGATTTTTGGAACTCGTTGTTAGGCTTACCTACACTACTAATCTTAGTGATGTTCTTTGATTTATTTTTTACCCCTGCTTATTCTTTTTGGGCTGCGCGTCAGAGGTTTGAATATCAATATCGAAACTTAGTATTTATCACATTTATTATAGCGATTGGAAGTCCTATTATTGGTATTTCTTCAGTTGTTTTATCGACTTATAAAGCGGAGGCTAGAGTTATCTCATTTGTGTTAGTTCAATCTTGTATAGGATTATATTTCTATGTTTTGAACCTTTACCGAGGTAAATATTTTTTTTGTAAAAAATATTGGCTCTATGCTTTGAATTTTAATTTGCCTCTTATTCCTCATTATTTATCGCAATCAGTTTTAAACCAATCGGATAGAATAATGATTAATTCAATGGTAGGAGTGGGAGAAGCAGCTATTTATAGTGTTGCTTACAGCATATCAACTTTGATGGTTTTAGTGACGAGTGCAATAAACAGCTCTTTTATTCCTTACACATATAAGTGTATTCGAGATAAGAAATATACTGAACTAGGGAAAAGTGCAAATCTTTTAATTACTCTGGTAGGCATTGGTTCGATTTTAACTATTTCTCTTGGACCAGAAATCATTCAATTATTTGCACCAAAACAATATTACGAAGCAATATGGATTATTCCTCCAGTTGCTCTTTCAGTATATTTCATGTTCTTATATCCCATTTTTGGTAACATTGAGTTTTACTTTGAAGCAAATCATTTTGTAATGTGGGCTTCAATAGGTGGAGCAATTATGAATATTTTTTTGAATTTTATTTTTATAAAACACTTTGGCTATATTGCGGCAGGTTATACAACTTTATTCTGTTATATTTTATTTGCGTTGGGACATTACATTTTTATGAGAAGAGTATTGTATCAGAATCTTTCGGGTATCCAAATTTATGATTCTCGATATATTTTCTTTTTTTCGTTTCTTCTTCTGATTCTAATGCTACTAATCGTGATTATTTATCCATTTGTGTTGATTCGTTATATTGCTATCTCACTCATCCTAGGAGGATGCTTTTTAAATAGGAGAAAGATAATGAGTTCGATAGTCATGATAAAAAAACAGTGAGGTACACGAATGACAGAAATAAATAAACAGTTACATGAAACATTAATCGAAATTTTAGACTTTGTAAAAGAAATTTGTGAAAAACATGACTTAACTTATTTTTTGGTCTATGGTACGGCACTTGGGGCAAAACGCCATTGTGGATTTATTCCGTGGGATGACGATGTTGATATTGCTTTACCACGAGATCACTATAATATATTGATTGATATAATGTCTAAAACGGAACAATCTATATTTAGTCTTCAAAATGAAGAGAACGAGCCGAACTATTTTTTACCATTTGCTAAATTAAGAAAAAACAATACGATTTTTATTGAAAAGATTCTTGATGTTGAATATGAGAATAACGGTATTTACATTGATATTTTTCCACTAGATTTCGTAGAGAATCCGGGCTCTTTCAATTTTAAGATCAGGAAAGCCACCTTTAATTATATAAAGCATATTTTAAAATTTTCAAGTTGCAGAAGTTTTTATAAAAATAAATACAGTAGCGTGCGTTATTTGATGGAAAATATTATGAGTATTCCTACCCTGTTTTTTTCAAATAGGAGATTACTATTCTTAGCGAATAATTTAATTTCATCAACGAATAAAGCTGATTTTATTGGTCAATATGATGAAAGTAGCGAAAGAGCTATCATGCCTTCAAGCTATTATTTCCCGCCTAGATCCGCTGTATTTGAAGGAAAGACTTATAGTGTTCCTGCGAAATTAGAAGATTATTTAAAATATCTTTATGGTTCGGATTATATGGAATTACCACCAATAGAAAAAAGAGTCACTCATCAACCAATAAAACTTAGATTCAAAAAATAATTGGCTATTCTGTAGAAGGAGAATATAATGAAAAGAGTAATTACATACGGAACGTTTGATTTGCTTCATTATGGACATATCAATTTATTGCGACGTGCAAAAGAATTAGGTGACTATCTAGTGGTAGTTGTTTCAAGTGATGAATTCAACCTAATTGAAAAAAATAAAGTTTGTTACTTCAATTATGAGCATAGAAAAAGTTTAGTCGAAGCTATTAGATATGTAGATCTTGTTATTCCTGAAACTAGTTGGGAACAAAAACGGAGTGATGTCAAAGAGTATCATATTGATACTTTTGTGATGGGGGATGATTGGATTGGAGAATTTGATTATCTAAAAGAAGAAGGAGTCGAAGTTGTTTACTTACCGCGGACCAAAGAAATTTCGACAACTAAAATAAAAAAAGATTTATCAGAGTAATATTCTGAAATAAGCATTGTTCTGTTATTGTTCTCGAATAGGCCACTGTATTTTTAAGTAGAAATGCTAAAATCGATAGAAAAGAGAAAAACAATAGGACAATATTAATATAGGTAAAAATATCGTAATTAGATACCTAAGAAAGGCGCATATTATGAAAGGTATTATTCTCGCAGGTGGTTCGGGGACACGTTTGTATCCTTTGACTCGAGCTGCATCAAAACAACTTATGCCGGTTTATGATAAACCCATGATTTACTATCCTTTGTCAACACTGATGTTGGCCGGGATTAGAGATATTTTGATTATCTCAACTCCTCAAGACTTGTCCCGTTTTAAGGACTTACTCTTAGATGGTTCTGAATTTGGAATCAAGCTTTCTTATGCCGAACAGCCTAGTCCAGATGGACTAGCGCAAGCCTTTATCATCGGTGAGAAATTTATCGGTGACGACAGTGTTGCTTTGATTTTAGGAGATAATATCTACCATGGACCTGGTCTCAGCAAGATGCTTCAAAAAGTAGCGACCAAGGAAAAAGGAGCGACTGTTTTTGGTTATCAAGTTAAGGATCCAGAACGTTTTGGAGTCGTAGAATTTGATAAGGCTATGAACGCTATTTCTATCGAAGAAAAACCAGAACAGCCGCGCTCTAACTATGCAGTGACCGGTCTGTATTTCTATGATAACGATGTTGTCGAAATTGCTAAGAGTATCAAACCAAGTCCTCGCGGAGAATTAGAAATCACAGATGTCAACAAGGCTTACCTAGATCGTGGTGACCTTTCTGTTGAGCTGATGGGCCGAGGATTTGCTTGGTTGGATACGGGGACCCATGAAAGCCTGCTAGAAGCTTCTCAGTATATCGAAACGGTTCAACGGATGCAAAATGTTCAGGTGGCTAATCTTGAAGAAATTGCCTATCGAATGGGTTATATTAGCCGTGAAGATGTGCTGAAGTTGGCGCAACCTCTTAAGAAGAATGAATACGGGCAGTACTTGCTCCGTTTGATTGGAGAAATCTAGATGACAGATAATTTTTTCGGAAAAACACTTGCAGTGCGTAAGATTGATGCAATTCCAGGTTTGTTAGAGTTTGACATTCCAGTTCATGGTGACAATCGTGGTTGGTTTAAGGAAAATTTCCAGAAGGAAAAGATGGTGCCACTTGGCTTTCCTGAAAGCTTCTTTGCAGAAGGGAAATTGCAAAATAACGTCAGCTTTTCTCGAAAAAATGTTCTTCGAGGTCTCCATGCTGAGCCTTGGGACAAGTACATCTCTGTTGCAGATAATGGGAAGGTTCTAGGATCTTGGGTGGACTTGCGTGAGGGTGAGACTTTTGGAAATGTTTATCAGACCGAGATTGATGCAAGTAAGGGAATCTTTGTCCCTCGTGGCGTAGCCAATGGTTTCCAAGTCCTCTCGGATACAGTTGCTTATAGCTATCTTGTCAATGACTACTGGGCACTTGAACTCAAGCCTAAATATGCCTTTGTCAACTATGCAGACCCAGCCTTGGGAATCGAGTGGGAAAACCTAGAAGCAGCAGAAGTCTCAGAAGCTGATAAACATCATCCACTGCTTAAGGATGTCAAACCTTTGAGTAAAGAGGATTTGTAATATGCTAGGTGGTGAATTTTTAAATAAGAGAGAAAACAAGAAATGGATGTTGAATTTACTTTTATCAGTAACATTGCTCTCTTTAAACCAAGTATTCTCATCATTGAGTAAGAATACCTATGAAGTTTCAGTGTTGGAAATTTTTAAAATTTCTAGTACATCTGCTATTATAATGTTTATGGGACTCTTTACCAGTGAAGAGAACTTTGACATATGGATTGGTGGAATTAAGAGTTGGTCTAGATTAAGGAAAATAATTTGGCTTGTTGCACTAATAACTTTATCTTTATTAAACTACTTTATTTTTGATAAATTCTTAGTACCAAGTCTTAATACTGTTGATTTATTTATCTATGAATCAGGTTTGTTACGTAATGCATATGTTCTACTATTAAATATCCCTCAATATTTAATGTTATTATGTAATGGCTTGATTTTGTGGATTGAAATAGCTTCATCTTCATTATTTATATCCTTACCTATTAACTTTATTATTGCTTTTTCCTATGACTGGATTGAGAAAAACTTCCTTAATATTGATAATGACTGACTGATATTTAAGTATTACTAAGTACTTGTTCTATAAAAAACGAAGGAATAGAAAGAATTTTATGACAGGATATAAAAACATTATCGTTACCGGTGGGGCTGGTTTTATCGGTTCTAACTTTGTTCATTATGTTTACAAGAACTTTCCAGACGTCCATGTGACAGTGCTGGACAAGCTGACTTATGCGGGTAATCGTGCCAATATTGAAGAAATTTTAGGTGATCGTGTTGAGTTGGTTGTTGGAGATATTGCTGATGTAGCCTTGGTCGACAAGCTGGCGGCTGAAGCGGATGCTATCGTTCATTACGCTGCAGAAAGCCATAATGACAACTCTCTCAATGACCCGAGCCCCTTTATCTACACTAACTTCATCGGGACCTACACTCTATTGGAAGCAGCTCGTAAATATAACCTTCGTTTCCACCATGTGTCGACTGACGAAGTCTATGGTGATCTGCCTCTGCGTGAAGATTTGCCAGGTCATGGAGAAGGCCCAGGTGAGAAGTTTACAGCTGAAACCAAGTACAATCCAAGCTCGCCTTACTCATCAACCAAGGCAGCTTCAGACTTGATTGTCAAAGCTTGGGTTCGCTCATTTGGTGTCAAAGCGACTATTTCTAACTGTTCAAACAACTATGGTCCTTACCAACATATCGAGAAGTTCATTCCGCGCCAAATTACCAATATCCTGAGTGGTATCAAGCCAAAACTCTATGGTGAAGGTAAGAATGTCCGTGACTGGATTCACACCAATGATCATTCATCAGGTGTTTGGACGATTCTGACCAAAGGTCAAATTGGTGAAACTTACTTGATTGGTGCGGATGGTGAAAAGAACAATAAGGAAGTCCTGGAACTCATCCTCAAGGAAATGGGACAGCCAGCTGATGCTTATGATCATGTGACAGACCGTGCGGGTCACGACCTTCGCTATGCTATCGATGCTAGCAAGCTTCGTGATGAACTAGGGTGGAAGCCTGAGTTTACCAACTTTGAAGCAGGTCTCAAAGAGACCATTAAGTGGTATACAGACAACCAAGAATGGTGGAAATCTGAAAAAGAAGCAGTCGAGGCTAACTATGCCAAGACGCAACAAGTAATTAACTAATCAGATACTAAAAAGCAAGAGACTTTGAGTTCTCTTGCTTTTTATGTATGTCGTAATCTGTTATTTTCTTACTTCTTGTTTATAAAACTCTTTAAGGGCATCTTGCCAGGTTGGAATAACGAAACCTGTCGCCTTCGCTTTGGCTAAACTCATGGTTGAGTTGAGGGGGCGTTTAGCCTTGGCAGGAAACTTGCTGGAGTCTACTGGAACTACTTCAACATCACTGTCTTTAAGAATCTCGACAGCGAAGTCATACCAAGTGGTATCTTCAGT
>ERZ773004.1315-NODE-1315-length-12533-cov-2.517471_pt1 | contig 12533 bp, 6 predicted proteins | sample MGYA00580667_ERZ773004 | MGnify/ENA primary metagenome ERZ773004 (study PRJEB29015, sample SAMEA2737963) | human oral metagenome | biome: human oral; feature: human-associated habitat; material: dental | place: China | collected 2123 ... | reverse complement strand
TCTGGAAATAGTGGGGACCGAGTTAAAATCAAAATTACTTGGCAATTAAAAAATCTTCTTTTTCTCTACCCAGATGTAGCTGAGTTAAATTGGATTCCAATTTCTGACTGGGAGGTTGGGATGGATCATGTCTCATTTGTGGTCACCTCTCAGCCGGATTCTAGTGCTCGCTTGGTTGCTCATACTGGTTTTTTCAAAAAAGATCCAGAAGTAAAGAGAATTGAAAATGGTTTTGAAGTAACTTTGGATTCTTTAGGAGCTAAACACCATTTTGAACTTCATGGTATCTGGGATCGGTCGCTTTTTAGTCAATCATTAACCAATGACGGTGGTATTACAAATCGACGGGCTGGTTTTGAAAAACAGGAGCAGGATATTGTTCGCAAAACAGTCTTTTATCAGAGCCTAGTTTACAAGATACTTCCGGTGGTTTTCTTAGTTATTTTTGTGATTTCTATATACTATTTGATTCGGTATTTTAAGACGACTCGTCAAAAAACAAGTTTTTCGGATCGGGCTCGACTTTATGAAGTTCCACAAGATCTTCAACCCATGCTAGTAGCTCTAAATATCTATGATGTAGATATCGAAAAGGTAGGGCCTGTACAAGGCAAAAAGGGGCGCCTACTATTTTCTAACTTAATTCAGGCGACCTTACTTGATCTGGTAGATAGAGGAAATCTCAAATATGTGACAGAGGGACAATCTCATCGCTTAGAGATTGTGGATTATGAAGGGATGGCAGGTTTTGAGTTGACTTTTGTGGAGATGGTATTCGGTGATAAGAGCTCCGTTGAACCAGACACGATGTTTTCTGCCTATCAGATTGACAAAAAAATTCTCAAAGGAGTTAAGGATAAGGACGACGAGGCTGAGGTTCGTAAGGAGGGGAGATATCGTTTTATCAAAGATTTACGTAAATTATCAAATGATATAAAAGAAGAGGAACAAAGACTGGGCTTACATCCGCATTTTCGTAGTCTAAACAAGGAAGAAGAAAAAATGAGGAATCGTGGTTGCTTGCTCTATCTTTTGGTTTTTCTGCTACTAATGTTTTCTTTAATTGGATTTGGTTTCCTATTTAGGGAGTTCTTTTGGCAATATTCTTTGGGATTTTTGCTGGTCTTGATTATTGGAATTCCTTTGAATGCTTTTGTGACCAAACGTAGCGATAATCTCCTGAATGAAGATTACATTAATGAAGTGGTGGAGTGGCGGAGTTTTGCCAATATGCTTCGCGATATTGCTAAATTTGATAAAACAGAAGTTGAGGGTGTGATCCTTTGGAATCGTCTGTTGGTTTACGCTACTCTTTTTGGTTATGCAAAACGAGTCAGCAAGGTGATGAAAGTCCAAGATATTCATCTAGAAAATAAAGAGCTAGAAAGATTTGTTTTGACGGATCAAAGTCTTCATTTTGCGGGTGGTGTTAACCTGCTAAACTCCTATGTTCAAACTGCTAGTTCAGCAAGTACTTTCTCCATATCAAGTGGAAGTGATTCAGGCGGTTTTGATGGTGGTGGCTTCTCTGGTGGAGGAGGCGGAGGCGGAGGAGGTGCCTTCTAACTCATTAACCAATTGAATACTATCACTTGATAGAGACACTCAGAGTACTTTGAGTGTCTTTTAGTTTCGTTTTTATCATACACCTTGGGAAAAAGCATACGAATTTCCTATTAGTGACAGTTATGTAAGGCTTTTCATTTTTCAAGCATATTTCTTGCCCATAAAGTTTTTTTCGCCTATCCTAGATGTATAGAAAAAATTCGATAGAGGAGATCAATATGGTAAAACTTTCTAAAGAGACACATCTTGAGATGTTCACTAAAATGGAACGTATCCGTGAATTTGATTCACGTATTAATAAATTGGTTCGTCGTGGGTTTGTTCAAGGGATGACTCACTTTTCAGTTGGTGAAGAAGCCGCTAACGTTGGTGCTGTTCAACACTTGAGCTACGATGATATCTTCTTTTCAAATCACCGTGGTCACGGACAATCTATTGCTCAAGACATGGATTTGAATAAAATGATGGCCGAACTTGCTGGTAAAGCAACGGGTGTTTCAAAGGGTCGTGGTGGCTCAATGCACTTGGCTGACTTTGAAAAAGGTAACTATGGTACCAATGGTATCGTTGGTGGTGGCTATGCTCTTGCCGTAGGTGCAGCCCTCACGCAACAGTACAAGGAAACTGGAAATATCGTTGTTGCATTTTCAGGAGATGGTGCTACTAATGAAGGTTCTTTCCACGAGTCAGTCAATATGGCTTCTGCTTGGAAATTGCCAGTGATTTTCTTCATTATTAACAACCGTTATGGTATCTCAATGGACATTCATAGAGCTACCAACACCCCTCACTTGTATACACGTGCGGAAGCTTATGGCATTCCAGGTTTTTACTGTCAGGATGGTAATGATGTCATGGCAGTCTACGAAACAATGGGCAAGGCCGTGGAGCATGTTCGTGGTGGGAATGGTCCTGCTATCGTTGAGGTAGAGTCTTACCGTTGGTTTGGTCACTCCACTGCCGATGCTGGAGTTTATCGTACCAAGGAAGAGGTAGATGAGTGGAAGAACCATAACGATCCAATCATTAAATACCGTAACTATTTGGTTTCTGAAAATATCGCTAGTGATGAGGAACTAGATGCTATTCAAAGCCAAGTTAAGGCACAAATCGATGCAGCGTATGAGTTTGCTCAAAATAGCCCAGATCCAGAACTTTCAATTGCTTTTGAAGATGTATGGGTAGACTAAAGAGAAAGGTTGAGGAATAACAAGTATGAGTGAAACAAAATTGATGGCCTTGCGTGAGGCAGTAAACCTTGCTATGAGCGAGGAAATGCGTAAAGATGAAAACATCTTCCTTATGGGTGAAGATGTTGGTATCTACGGCGGTGACTTTGGTACTTCAGTGGGTATGTTGGCTGAATTTGGTGAGAAACGTGTTAGAGATACGCCAATTTCAGAAGCAGCTATCGCTGGTGCAGCTGTAGGATCTGCCATCACAGGTCTTCGTCCAATTGTTGACTTGACTTTCATGGATTTCATCACAATTGCACTTGACGCTATTGTTAACAATGGTGCTAAAAACAACTATATGTTTGGTGGCGGACTGAAGACGCCTGTAACCTTCCGTGTAGCTTCTGGTTCAGGGATTGGTTCTGCAGCACAGCACTCACAATCTCTTGAGTCATGGTTGACCCACATTCCAGGTATTAAAGTGGTTGCTCCTGGTAATGCTAACGACGCTAAAGGTCTTTTGAAATCTGCTATTCAAGACAATAATATTGTTATCTTTATGGAACCAAAAGCTCTTTATGGTAAAAAAGAAGAAGTAACACAAGATCCTGATTTCTACATCCCACTTGGAAAAGGTGAGATTAAACGTGAAGGTACTGATCTGACAATCGTATCATATGGTCGTATGTTGGAACGTGTTCTTAAGGCTGCTGAAGAAGTAGCTGAGCAAGGTATTAATGTTGAGGTTGTTGATCCTCGCACCCTCGTTCCACTTGATAAGGAATTGATTTTCGAATCAGTTAAGAAGACTGGGAAATTGATGTTGGTCAATGACGCTTATAAGACTGGTGGCTTTATCGGTGAGATTGCTGCTATGGTTACTGAAAGTGAAGCATTTGATTACCTTGACCACCCAATTGTACGTTTGGCAAGTGAAGATGTGCCGGTACCTTATGCGCGTGTCTTGGAACAAGCGGTTCTACCAGACGTTGAAAAGATTAAGGCTGCTATTATCAAGATGGCTAATAAAGGAAACTGACTTTCTAGCGACGGTTAAGTGATATGTCTCGCTAGTAAAATGTGTTTCATGTTTTATTGTGGGAATATCGGAAATTATAATTTAAAGTAGAAAGGAGAGGGCGTTAAAGCGTTTGAGTCGATTTGAACTCGAACGAAATGCTTCGGAATTTAGATAGTTTTAGTTGTGTGCAAGCACACTAACGTAAAACTCCTAAAATTCTGTCGCATTTTAGCGTTCTTAGTATCATAAAATATGGCTTTTGAGATTATTATGCCTAAGCTCGGTGTTGATATGCAGGAAGGTGAAATCATCGAGTGGAAAAAACAAGAGGGTGATGTGGTTAATGAGGGAGATATCCTTCTTGAAATCATGTCAGATAAGACGAACATGGAACTTGAAGCAGAAGATTCAGGTGTTCTTTTGAAGATTACACGTCAGGCTGGTGAAACGGTTCCAGTAACTGAGGTGATTGGCTATATTGGAGCAGAAGGTGAAGTCGTGGCTGAAAACGCAGCTAGTGCACCAGCTGTTGAAGCTAAACCTAAAGTAGAAGAAGTTGCTGTTGAGGAAACGCCTGTCGCTACGCCTCAGCTACAAGTAGCTGTTGTTCATGAAGGTGGCAAAGTACGTGCAACACCTAAAGCACGTAAGGTGGCGCGTGAGTTGGGCATTGACCTTACTCAGGTTCCAGGAACTGGACCAGAAGGTCGGGTTCATGCTGATGACGTTGAGAACTTTAGGGGGGCTCAACCTAAGGCGACACCATTGGCTCGTAAGATTGCAGCAGATCTAGGTATTGATTTAGCGACCGTAACTGGAACAGGATTTGGTGGTAAGATTACTAAGGAAGATATTCTTGCGATTGGTGCCTCAACACAAGTTAATGAAGCTGAAGCTACACCTGCGGCTGAAGTTAAACCTGAAAAAGTGTTACCAGAAGGTGTGGAAGTCATCCCAATGTCTGCTATGCGTAAGGCTATTTCTAAAGGAATGACGCATTCATACTTGACTGCACCAACATTTACTCTTAACTATGATGTGGACATGACTAACCTTATGACTCTTCGTAAGCAAGTTCTTGATCCAATTATGAATAAGACAGGTATGAAGGTGACTTTCACTGATTTAATTGGTTTAGCAGTCGTTCGTACCCTAATGAAAGAGGAACACCGTTACCTCAATGCATCCTTGATTGATGATGCTCAAAATATCGAATTACACAAATTTGTTAATATCGGTATTGCAGTTGGTCTGGATGATGGCTTGATTGTGCCTGTCGTTCATGGTGCTGATAAGATGAGTTTATCTGAGTTTGTTGTGGCTTCTAAGGATGTCATCAAGAAAGCTCAGACTGGTAAGTTGAAGGCTGCAGAAATGTCAGGTTCTACCTTCTCAATCACTAACTTGGGAATGTTTGGAACCAAATCATTCAACCCAATCATCAATCAACCAAACTCAGCTATCCTTGGTGTTTCAGCAACTATTCAGACACCTGTTGTTGTTGATGGTGAAGTTGTCGTGCGTCCAATCATGGGGCTTTGCTTGACAATTGACCACCGTATTGTTGATGGTATGAATGGTGCCAAATTCATGGTTGATTTGAAGCACTTGCTTGAAAATCCAATGGAATTATTGATTTAAGTGAAATAAAATATCTGAAAACTGAAGTTTTAAAATAGAAAGGAGAGGGCGAACCAGAGGGCTTAACTGAACCCGAGCGGAAAACTTGGAAAATAGACCGTCCGTCTAGGTCAGCAGGCTGACGTGTCGGACGTCTAATTTTCAGTCGCTTTCTGGTCGCTCTTGGTATCTTATAAATGGCTTTTGAGATTATTATGCCTAAGCTTGGTGTTGATATGCAGGAAGGCGAGATTATCGAGTGGAAAAAACAAGAGGGTGATGTGGTTAATGAAGGTGATATCCTTCTTGAAATCATGTCAGATAAAACAAACATGGAACTTGAAGCGGAAGATTCTGGTGTCCTTTTGAAGATTACTCGTCAGGCTGGTGAAACAGTTCCAGTAACTGAGGTTATTGGTTATATCGGAGCAGAAGGTGAAGTTGTGGCTGATGACGCAGCTAGCGCTCCTGTTGCAGAAGCAACTGCTCGATTGGAATCAGCTGGTCTTGAAGTACCTAAAGCTCCTGTCCAAGCTGCTCCAGCAGCAGCTGCAGAAAAAGCACCACTTGCTGACAATGAATACGATATTATCGTTGTCGGTGGTGGTCCTGCAGGTTACTATTCTGCCATTCGAGGCGCTCAACTTGGTGGTAAGGTTGCTATCGTTGAAAAATCTGAATTTGGTGGAACATGTTTGAATAAAGGATGTATCCCAACTAAGACATACCTTAAAAATGCAGAAATTCTTGATGGACTTAAGATTGCTGCAGGTCGTGGTATCAACCTAGCGTCAACAAACTACACTATCGATATGGTTAAGACTGTTGACTTTAAGAACTCTGTCGTTAAGACACTTACTGGTGGTGTTCAAGGTCTTTTGAAGGCTAACAAAGTGACTATTTTCAACGGTCTTGGTCAAGTTACCCCAGATAAGACAGTTACTATCGGTTCAGAAACAATCAAGGGACGTAACATTATCCTTGCGACTGGATCAAAAGTATCTCGTATCAATATCCCAGGAATTGAGTCACAATTTGTGATGACATCTGACGACATTCTTGACTTACGTGAGTTGCCTAAATCACTTGCTGTTATGGGTGGTGGTGTCGTTGGTATCGAGCTTGGTCTTGTTTATGCTTCATACGGTGTAGATGTAACCGTTGTTGAGATGGCTGACCGCATTATCCCTGCTATGGATAAAGAAGTATCACTTGAACTTCAAAAAATCCTTTCTAAGAAGGGTATGAAGATTATGACATCTGTCGGAGTTTCTGAGATTGTTGAAGCCAACAACCAATTGACCCTTAAACTTAATAATGGTGAAGAGATTGTAGCTGACCGCGCCCTTCTTTCTATCGGACGTGTTCCTCAGTTGGTTGGTCTTGAAAATCTTAATCTTGAACTCGACCGTGGTCGTATCAAAGTTAATGCTTATCAAGAAACATCTATTCCAGGAATCTATGCTCCAGGTGATGTCAATGGAACCAAGATGCTCGCTCACGCTGCCTACCGTATGGGTGAAGTTGCGGCTGAAAATGCTATGCATGGTAACGTTCGTAAGGCTCACCTTGACTACACACCAGCTGCTGTATACACACACCCAGAAGTTGCGATGTGTGGTATTACTGAAGAAGAAGCACGCGCTAAATACGGCGATGTTCTGATTGGTAAATCAAGCTTTGCTGGTAACGGACGTGCCATTGCTTCCAACGAAGCTCAAGGTTTTGTTAAAGTCGTTGCAGATGCGAAGTACCATGAAATCCTTGGTGTTCACATTATTGGTCCGGCTGCAGCTGAATTGATTAACGAAGCATCAACAATTATGGAAAATGAATTGACTGTAGATGAACTCTTACAATCTATTCATGGTCACCCAACTTTCTCTGAAAATATGTACGAAGCCTTTGCTGACGTACTTGGAGAAGCTATCCATAACCCACCAAAACGTAAATAAGATAAATTAAATTCTCGGACAAAGGTTCGGGAATTTTTTAATACATTTTCACTTGAATTTATTTAAAAAATCGTTACTGATTTTCAATAGTTTTAAAGAAAAATACGAATAATAAGTTAAAGAGTTTTCTATCAAGAGAGAAAGTTTGTTTATAATATTTCTATTTTATTTAGAAAATTTTTAATAACCTTTCCACGAGAGTTTTTCTGTGGTAAAATGGTTCAAGTATTACAAATGCAAAAGGAAAGTTAAATGCGAACAAAAGATTTTATCTACTATGCCAGTGCGGCTGTTCTCTTGGCTGTCACTACTCAGGTTGCTCAAGCTGATGAAGTGGCAACACAAATGCCTTCTATTACTGAAGGAAACCACTATCAACCTGCGACTACAGCAGAAATTTTTGGTGGTGAAGCAGCTTTATCTGACGTGACAACGGCGACTGGTTCAGCACCAGTAGCTACAAGTGAAGTGGCAAAAGTTAACACTCCATCAGTTTCTACAGCTATTGCTAAACAAAGTTCGGAAGTGTCTAGTGTGGCTGTAACCTCAACTGCATCAATAACTGTAGCTAACTCAACAACGATTGTTACGTCTACATCAGCGGTGACTTCAAACGCTAGCTCTGAGAGTGTGACCGCTTCTACACATTCAACAGCTTCTGAAGCCCCTAACAGCGCTGTTGCCACACCTGCTAAATTAACGAATTCTTCAGATGTCTCTTCGACAAATCTTAGAGTTCAGCCTAAGACTTTTATTGATGTCAGCAGCCATAACGGTGATATCAGTGTAGAAGATTACCGTGCTCTTGCACGCCAAGGTGTGGGTGGTGTCGTAGTTAAATTGACTGAAGACACTTGGTACAATAATCCCAAAGCTCCATCACAGGTTCGCAATGCTCAAATCGCAGGTCTCCAAGTATCGACTTATCATTTTTCTCGATACACAACTGAGGAAGAAGCACGTGCAGAAGCTCGCTTCTATATCCAAGCAGCACAAAGACTTAACCTTCCAAAGAGCACTGTTATGGTTAATGACTTTGAAGATTCCAACATGCTTCCAAACATCAACCGTAATACTCAAGCCTGGGTTAATGAAATGCGTAAGTATGGCTATAACAACTTGATGTTCTACACAAGTGCCAGCTGGTTAGATGAAAACAATCTAGGTTATAGAGGTCCAGTTTCAACCTCTCAATTTGGTCTTGAAAACTTCTGGGTTGCTCAATATCCATCAACAACACTTACAGCTACAAGTGCTAAGAATATGCGCTATAACGGTAAAACTGGTGCTTGGCAGTTTACAGCAACTGCTAATCTCCTACCAGGAAAACATGTCTTTGACCACAGCGTGGACTATACAGGACGTTTCATAGCTAATGCCAGTACTGAGGTTGATCCAACTCAAGGCACTTTAAGTGGAACCATCTCTATTGTCAACAATAATCCAACTGTTGGTAGCTTTGATGTTGTCATCTCTAATGTCAAAGCACCAAATGGTGTTGAAACAGTTTCTGTTCCAATTTGGTCAGAAATTAATGGCCAAGATGACATTATCTGGTATACTGCTGACCATCAAAATAATGGAACTTATACAGTAAATGTTAAGGCTTCAGCTCACAAAAACTCAACAGGTCTTTATAATGTTCATCTTTACTATGTTCAGAAAGACGGACAATTCACTGGTGTGGGGGGAACGACAACGCAAGTCTTCATTGGTAAGACACCAGAGCAGTTGAAACCCAAAGCAAGTTTTGCTATTGAGAATAATAACACTCAAAATGGTACATTTGACGCCGTTATCACTAATATCAACGCACCTTTGGGTGTTAAGGAAGTTTTGGTTCCATCCTGGAGTCTTGAAAATGGTCAGGATGACCTCATCTGGCATAGGGCAACCCGCCAAGCGGATGGCTCTTACCGTGTGACTATTAAAGCAACTGATCATAAGAATTCTACTGGTAAATACCGTGCCGATGCCTATATCGTAGATGATTCGAACAAGCGTTTCTACCTTACTGAAAAAGTGGTAGAAGTTAGCCAAACTCGTCCCACTGCAAGTCTCATTATTGAAAACAATAATGTCGAATTGGGAACTTTTGATGCGGTCATTCGCAATATTGTTGCCCCAAATGGTGTTAAAGAAGTATTAGTTCCATCATGGAGTCTTGTGAACGGCCAAGACGATCTTGTTTGGCATAAAGCGACTCGACAATCAGATGGTAGCTATCGTGTAACAATTAAGTCTAGCGAACACAAGAATTCACTAGGAAATTACCGTGCTGACCTTTATATCGTAGATAATGCTAACAAACGTTATTATGTCACTGAAACGGTGGTAGACGTGAAACATAATAAGCCAGTTGGTACTATTTCAGTAGTCAATAATAATAAAGACACAGGTACTTTCGATGTTGTTATTAGTGATGTCTACAGCCCTAAAGGTGTCCGTACTGTTCAAGTACCTATTTGGTCTGAAAAAGATGGTCAAGATGATATTCGTTGGTATGAAGCGACTCGTCAATCAAATGGAACTTATACGGTAAATGTTCAAGCTATTAATCATAAAAATTCTACAGGCTTGTACAATATTCATTTGTACTATATTTTAAATGATGGCTCACAAGTTGGTGTAGGTGGGACAACTACATCACTTGAATTCCGTAATGCCAAGACAAAAACGCAAACCTATATCACTAATGTTAATTCAGAAGCAGGTAGTTTTACAGTTGTTGTTGATCAAGTGCCTCAAGGGCGTCAAATTCAGAAAATTCGAGTAGCGGTTTGGTCTGAGAGTAACCAAGGAAACCTTTCTTGGTACGATGCTGTACCGACTGGCACACATACTGAGGTCAGTGTTTCTACAGTCAATCACAAGAATCTTGTTGGAAATTACACGACTCATGTTTATGTTGACTATGCAGATAATACAGTAGAAGGTTTTAACCTTGGTCAAACGACACTTTCTCCACGTAATCGTCGTGTTGAGCCACAAACGACTTATTATTCTCAACGTGACCCTCGCTGGGCTTCTAAGTGGTATGGTATCAGCAATATGGATCAATCTGGTTGTGTCCCAACATCTTTGGCGATGACTTTTACAGATATTTTGGGAACTGTCATTGCACCAACGACAGTTGCTGATTACTTATACTATAATACAAATTCATTTAATAAAACATCAGTCGCTGGTACAGATGCTGATGGTATTGTATTAGCAAGTAAAAACTGGGGACTTAAGAGCAATATGCTTTCAAGCATTGCTAACATTGCTTCAGCCTTGATGTCAGGTCAACACGTTCTTGCGGCAGTAGGAGCAAGCCAATTTATCAATTATCCTTACACGCATGAAATCGTACTTCACGGCTATGATAATGGTAAAACATATGTTCGTGATCCATTTAACGCTAATAACAATGGTTGGTATTCATTGGATTACATTCATGGTGTTCAGAGTCGAGATTCGATGGATACTAAGCTTGGTGCACCGTTCTTCTCAATCTTTGCTTAATCTATAAATCAAAGGTCTTTAGAAGGGAACTTCTAGAGGCTTTTTTAGTGTTAATTTTTGATAGTAATATTTTGTATTTACATATTTTCAGAATATTATATACATAGTTATAGTCTCATTTTCATGGGTTTTTACGTTGTTAGATTGGGCAGTTTTGACACTTTTAGTATAGAAAACACTTATTTTTTTATCATTTTTGAAGTTTTTTTAGAGAATTATCACTTTTGCTCTATTCGTAAGACATTTTCTGTGGTAGAATGGGTGACGTATTAAAAAGTGTCAAAGGAAAGTTAAATGCGAACAAAAGATTTTATCTATTATGCCAGTGCAGCTGTTCTTATGGCAGTATCCACTCAAGTGGCTAGTGCCGATGAGGTAGCCACTCAAATACCTACCGTTGCTGAAGGTAGTCATTATCAAGCTGCAACGGTAGCTGATATTTTTGGAGGTGAAGGAGTTCTGGTTAAGGACGCACCGTCATCATCAGCAACACCAAGTTCAACTGTGGCGGAAGCCTCTAAAGCCACTAGCGAAGTAGCAAACTCAAGTGCTCCACAAGCCAGTCAAGCAACTCAACAACGATTGTTACATCTGAACCTAGAGGAGTTACATCTGAATCTATAACCTCGACTAACACAGTAGTAAGTTCAGAAAATGCTACGGTATCGACTGCTGCTTCTGAGATTTCAAACACCTCGGTAGCCGAACCATCTAAGTTGACACATGCCTCAGCTTCATCTCATGATACTGATGTTCTAAAACCTAAGGCAAGCTTCTCAATTGAGAATAATAATAAGGTAACTGGTACCTTTGATGCTGTGGTTCGAGATATTGTTGCACCATTGGGTGTTAAAGAGGTTCTTATCCCATCTTCGAGTCTAGCTAATGGTCAAGATGACTTAATTTGGCATAAGGCAGCTAAGCAAATGGATGGCTCGTATCGTGTAACTATTAAGTCGGTTGATCACAAAGGGGAAGCTGGCAATTACCGTGCGGATGCCTATGTTGTTGATCGAACAAATAAGAGACATTATATTTCTGAGAAGGTAGTATCTGTTTATTACTCTAGTCCAAGCGCAACCTTAACAATAGAAAATAATAATGCAACAACAGGAACTTTTAATGCGGTGGTGAAAAACATCGTTGCTCCTACAGGTGTGAAAGAAATCCTGGTACCGTCATGGAGTCTAGTTGGTGGTCAAGATGATTTGATTTGGCACAAGGCTACGAAACAAGCAGATGGTTCTTACCGTGCTACCATTAAGGCAAGTGATCACAAAAATTCAACCGGTAAATACCGTGCAGATGCCTATATCGTAGATAATTTCAACAAGCGCTTCTACTTAACTGAAAAAGTAGTTGAAGTTAGTCTATCACGTCCAAGCGCAACTCTCTCTATTGAGAATAATAATGCTGAGGAGGGAGCTTTTGATGCAGTTGTTCGAAATATCGTTGCGCCTAATGGTCTTAAGGAAATTTTGGTACCGTCATGGAGTCTTGTTAATGGACAGGATGATTTGGTTTGGCATAAGGCAAGTAAGCAAGCAGACGGTAGTTATCGTGTGACTATTAAAGCTTCAGATCACAAACATTCAATAGGTAAATACAGAGCGGATGTTTATCTTGTAGATAAGGATGATAATCGTAAGTATTTGACTGAGACTGTTTTTGAGGTCAATGAAAATAAGC
>ERZ773004.1309-NODE-1309-length-12549-cov-18.461021_pt1 | contig 12549 bp, 13 predicted proteins | sample MGYA00580667_ERZ773004 | MGnify/ENA primary metagenome ERZ773004 (study PRJEB29015, sample SAMEA2737963) | human oral metagenome | biome: human oral; feature: human-associated habitat; material: dental | place: China | collected 2123 ... | reverse complement strand
ACGTCATTCTCCACGCCGGCCTCCTTCACCGCTGGGACCGATCGTAGCGAAGACGGCACAGGACGAGCGCAGCACCGGCGACGAGGAGACCGGCGGCCGCCACGATGCTCCATCGCCCCGGGAAGGGCGCCGCGGACGCGCATGACTCAGTCCTCGGCCGGCCAGTTGGCGGAGTGGACGGCCGCGGAGCGCCGGGCGCGGGAGAGCGAGCTCCTCACGACGTCGATCATGACGACGGCGAATCCGACGATGACCAGGCCCGCGGCGAGCCCCATGAGGAAGTAGTGGTCGAGCAGGGCGCCGATGAGCAGAGAGATCAGGCCGACGCCGAGGATGACGGCGGCGATCCTGGCGGACAGGGACATCTCGCGAATGGCGGCGAAGGACTTCATGACTGTTCTCCTAACTCCTGTGGGCCGCGCCGCGGGATCGAGGCCCGTCGACACGTGTCGCGTTTCCTTGACATGAAAAGTGTGCTTGACATCGACGAGCTTGTCAAGCTTGCTTGGCAGCGAGGCGGGTCGAGCTCTCGCCGGGCCGCCGGCGAGCCGCCAGCGAGCCATCCCCTCGCTCCCCGCTCCGTCGTCTCCTTCACCGAGATCGGTTCGGTTCCGTGCCGAGATCGGTTCGGTTCCGGCTCGAGTTCGGTTGGTGTGTCGTGGTTGTGTGGTGAGGTGGTGCGCGAGGGGGTTTGTGGTGGGTGGTGGCTGGCGGTCGGGCGTGTTGTGCGGTTTGTGGTTGGTCGTGGTGGGTGATGGGTCGGGTGGGGCCTGGTGCGGTGGGAGGGGTTGTGTGGTGGTGCCGTTGCTCGTGTGGTTGTGCTCTGCGTCGTGCGGTCGTGTCTCCGTGCCCGGGCTCGTGTGGTCGTACATGGGCTCACGCGGTCGTACGCTGCGGTGCGGGGTCGTACCCGGGCTCGTGTGGTCGTACATGGGCCCACGCGGTCGTACGCTGCGGTGCCGGGTCGTACCCTGGGGAGGCTTTAAGGTACGACTCCGCGGCGCCGGGTACGACCGCGTGGATCTGGGCACGATCCCGCGGTGTCGGGGGTGCGTCGTGGTCGGGCCCGGCGTGCGGCGCGGCCCGTGCGGGGCGCGGCTCGGCGCCTGCGGAGGAGCGCGGTGACGGTCGCGCGCGGCCCATCGTCGCGCGGCTCGGTGCTCGTGGGGGAACGAGTCCTGCTGGGGCACGGCCTCGTCCTGTCGAGGGCGATATTTCGGCGCGAGCCCGGCGTCGTCGTCGGTCGGAGTCGTGCAGGAATGCCCGGCTCGCGGCCCCGGATCCCGGACGCCGCGTCGCCGAACCGATCTCGGCACGGAACTCGACCGATCTCGAGCCGGAACCGGACCGATCTCGACGAAAGGGGACAGAGGGGAGAGCACCGCCGTCGACCACAATGGGAGCGTGGACCGAACCGCGCCCGACCCGCTCGCCCGATTACTCGCCGCCCCTCCCCCGCTGCCCGCCAAGGAAGCCCTCCCCCGACTCCGCGAGCTGCTGACCGGCGTTCCGGTGCGCGGAGTCGTCGTCGCCGCGCGCGCCGCCGCACGACGCTTGGCGACTCTGCTCGACGAGCCCCTCGGAGCGACCATCGGCTACGCGGTGCGCGGAGAGCGGAGAACCGGCCCGCGCACGCGCGTCGAGATCGTCACCGCCGGAGCCGCTCATAGCGAAGACGAAACAGGACGAGAGCTGCACCAGTAATGAGAAAAGCAACGGCTGCAATGGTGTGCCATCGGCCGAGGACACTCGCCAGATCTCCGGTGGCGGCGGACTGAGAGATGACCAGAAGCAGAAAGCCGGCGCCCACGATCAACCGGGACCGGCGGAACCAGCGACTGTTGGAATGGGCGTGACGAGAGCGCATGGGTCAGAACCAACCTGCTTAATCGGTGCCAGCGTGGGCACGAGAGTACTGATGGAGATACCTGATGAGTATCCCGAGGAAGAACGCGGATCCCAGCTGAATACCGATGAGGCCGCCGGTCACCGCGTCGGGCATATTGAGCACGGCCATGAACAGCAGCGGGAAGCCGCCGATCACGATGAAGGAGGGCAGGAGGACGACGGCTGCACGCCGGTCCAGGACCCCGCTCCCCCAGTGGGCGCGGTAGACGACGGCGATGGCGGCGAGCAGGCCGATGATGACGAGGGCCACGCCGACGCCGAGAAGATGGTCGCGAAGCTCGGCGGGGACAGCGCGATGCAGGATGACGGCACCGGTTCCCGCAAGGGCGCCCACAGCGATGAGGGGCGCGGCGATAGCACCGATAATGCGGCGCATACTGTTCTCCTTTCCATTGAGACGAGCGGCAGAGGGATCGGAGGGGACCAGAGGGGCCGGTGAGAAACGGCGTCGGCAAACACCGACGCATGTCGCATTCATTTACTACGCGGCATGAATCGGCTCGCTTGGCGCCAGCCTCTTTGCCAAGTGTAGGCGGTGCCCTACTGACTTGGGAGATCGTGAACGGTCGGGTTAAGGGCGAGGGCCTTGGCCAGGACGTGGGTTACCGGGCTAGTTACCGGGCTGGTTACCGGGCTCACCCTCACCCGCCACCGAGCTCGGGAGCGGGAGTGAGGCCGATACCCCGGCCCGACGCGGCCTTATGGGCACCGACATCTTCTGCTCGAGCCCGCGAGGCAGTGAGGACGGGTCTTGACACACAGCACACCAGTAGTAGTGTCGGGTGTTATATCAATGTCGGGTGTTGAGGCCGAATGCTTCCCGACATCCTCGAGGCCTCCGCCAGTCGGCAGCGCCTCACCAGTTTGAAGCAGCGCGGAGATGGGGAACATGTACCGGGACAAGGAACTGGCTGATCAGGTCGCTCGGGCCCAACAGGCTCAGACGGAGTTGATCGCACGTTGGAAGAGGAATTCCCCGATATTCCGGATAACGACCGACTTCGACGCGATCACCCGCGGGTACCACCTGGGGATACCGATCCTCAATCGCGGCATCGTCCCTGTCGGCCCGGACGATCTCTTTCTCCGCTAGCGCTAAGGAGCGCCCATGCAATTCCGTCTCATCATCCTCGCCCTCGGCATGTTCGTCATCGGGACAGACGGCTTCGTCATCGCCGGTCTCCTGCCGGACATCGCCCGGGCGACCGACGTGACGACATCGAGCGCAGGCCAGCTCATCACGATCTTCGCGCTCGTGTACGCGATCGCCAGCCCAATCCTGGCCTCAGCGCTCGGGGGCGTGGAGAGAAAGCAACTGCTACTCGGATCGCTGGCAGTGTTCGTCCTCGGCAACGTCCTAGTCGCCGTGAGCACGCTCTATCCCGTCCTGCTGGCCGGCCGCGTCATCGCCGCGCTCGGCGCATCCACGTTCACACCCGCGGCACTCGTGATCACCGCAGCGCTCGCGACGCCTGAACGACGGGGGCGGTCGATCGCACTGGTGACCTCAGGTCTGACGATCGCAACGATCGTCGGCGTGCCGATCGGCTCGTTCATCGGCGCCGTCTCCGGGTTCCAGAACGTGTTCTGGTTCATCGTCGCAGTAGGCGTCGTCGTACTCGTGCTGGTGGCCTGGCGGTTCCCTCCCGTCGCGGCACCTGTTGCAGTGGATCTTCGGCAGCGCCTGCGCACACTGCGACTCCCAGGCGTACCGGCGACGATCATCGCGACCTTCGTCGTCTTCCTCAGCGCCTTCACCGTCTACAACTACATCGCCGAGTTCTTCGCGATTCGCGCGGGAATCGAGGGCTCACCGCTGTCATGGGTGCTGCTGGCCTTCGGTGTCGGAGGTGCTATCGGGAACATCCTCGGCGGCGTGCTCTCCGACCGGATCGGCGCTCGAACGACCGTGCTGCTGAGCGTCATGGCGCTCACGGCGGCGTTCGTCATGCTCTGGCTCGGCGGCCACATCGCGTGGCTCGCCGTCGCGACCACGCTGTTCTGGGGCATCGCGGGATGGCTACTCGCCCCAGCGCAGCAGCATCGCCTCGTCGTCGCGGGGCACGAGGCCGCGTCCGTGCTCATCTCCCTGAACTCCTCGGCAATGTACCTCGGGATCGCGGCATCGGGTGCGGTAGGCGGTGCGCTCATCAACCTCGTCGGCGTGGAGCAACTTCCCGCCGCAGGCGCGCTGGGCGCACTCGCTGCGGTGCTGCTCGTGGTATTCGCATACGGGAGCCGCACAGTCCGTGCTGATCATCATGCTGATCATGGGGCCGCTCGGCAAACGGCCGATCCGAGATAGATCGCGGCGCCCATCGGCTGCGCCTGACCGGAATACCGGAATATGGCGGCTCAAAAAGGTCGATCAACATCGGGTAAAGTGGTGTCTGCCGCATGACGGCGGAAATGAGGAGGGTTGCATGGGTGCAAAGGCCAGCGCTTCCGCAGACCAATCCCAGATGTCGCCCACCACGACCGACGCGTTCTGGTCGTCGATTCGTCACCTCGACAGGCTGCTCAGCAAGGCCGATTCCGCTGCGCTTCGTCGACACGGCATCACGATCACACAGTACATCGCGATGATGGGTCTGCTGCAGTCGCCGGGACAGTCCGCCGCACACATGTCCCGCTGTCTTGGTGTCTCCCCCCAAGCAGCACATGCGCTTGTGAAACGACTCGAGGCGCAGGGGTACCTCCATCGGGTGGGAGACCAGCATTCGGATGTCGTCGTGCTCAATCGACTCACCTCGCTCGGACAGACGACATCTGCGGCTGCAGATGACGCGCTCTCCAGGATCGAGGAAGAGCGTCGCGACCTGATCGGAACGTTGGAGTACACCGAGTTGCTCGACCTGCTCGCTCCGGCGGTGCACCTGACGAGAGTGGAAGGCGCCCCGGAGCAACTCGACGCCCAGCGACGTATCGAGCAGATCGTGCGGCGACGTCTCGGGGCGAGCGTCAGGCATCTCGCGGCGGGATTCGCGAGCGACATCACCGGCGAGTTGCGCGAGCTCGGCCTTACCGCCGCGCAGTACTTCGTCCTTGAGCAACTCCGCACCGACGAACCGGCGACGATGAGCAGAATCATCCAGGACGCGGGAGTGCCCCAGCAGACCGGGTCGACCGCCCTTGAGGTGCTGACGCGAATCGGTGCGGTCGAGTCGTTCGAGTCGGAGAACCACCTGGGGCTTGCGCTCCGGACATTGACCGCCCACGGCGCAGAACTCCGCACACGTGGCCAGGCGCTTGCGGCCGAGGTGAAGGACCGTATTGCCGACGCCATCGGGACTTCGCACATCTCCCGAGCCGTCGTTCTGCTCACCGTGGTCCGTAATGCGCTGGACACTAATACAAGAGCGGTCGGTTCTGCCTGATATTACCCAATTCGGCATCAATCGAATTCTTCGTTCCCGGGTCTTGGAAGACATACGGAATCAGCGACCATTGACACCCCGTTCTCGATACTGTCCATTTGCGTGGCATTCCGAGCGCACCTGGTATGCCTGGCATACCCGGCATACCAGGTAATGACGTCCGACTGCAGGACGATCAGCGGCTTTCATACAGCGGGATAGTCCTGAACGTCGTCAAACTGCCCCTTTCGCATCACCTTTGGCCGGCGCGCGCCCGAGTGCGGCGGACAGGAGCACATTCGGCACCACGTGGCGCACGGCCGTTTCGAAAAGCCTTGCCGGGCAGCGGCAACTGCTCCACATAGCCCGCAGCTGAACTCATCGGCGCCATAGGGGCGCGCTCCTGACAGCGCGAACAGCGTCACCTCGGGGTTCGCGTGGACGGCCGAAGCGTCAGAGATGCACAGCGAGGTGAGTGCACCGAGATCGGTCCGGTTCCGCGTCGAGATTGACTTTTTCGCACGAGATCGATGGTGGCACCGTCGATCTCATTCGAGAATGTCGATCTCGACAAGGAGGCGGTGGACGGACCGATCTCGGTGCGGAGTACGACCGATCTCGGTGCGGGTTACGACCGATCTCGGTGCGGGTTACGACCGATCTCGGTGCGGAGTACGACCGATCTCGGCGACGTTGGAAGCCGACGTCGGAAGCCGGAGGACAAAGGACGAAGGACACGGGGAGCCCGGCACCGGTCACAATGAGCCCGTGGACTCAACCGCGCCCGATCCTCTCGCCCGGCTTCTCGCGGCTCCCCCGCACCTGCCCGCCAGCGAGACCCTCCCCCGGCTCCGCGAACTGCTGGCCGATGAGCCGGAACGCGGCATCGTCATCACCGCCCCGCCCGGCACCGGCAAGACCACTCTCGTCCCGCCCCTGGTCGCCCACGCCCTCACCACCCCCGAGGACGGCGGGCGCGTCATCGTCACCCAGCCCCGCCGCATCGCCGCCCGAGCCGCCGCACGGCGCCTGGCGAACCTGATCGACGAGCCACTGGGCAACACAGTCGGCTACGCAGTGCGCGGAGAACGGGAGGCCGGCCCGCATACGCGCATCGAGGTGGTCACCGCCGGGCTGCTGCTGCGCCGCCTGCAGGCCGACCCCGATCTGCCCGGGGTGGCGGCCGTGGTCCTGGACGAGGTGCACGAGCGGTCCCTGGAGTCCGACCTGCTCCTGACGCTCCTCCTGGACGCTCGCGCCCTGCGCGAGGATCTGGTCATCATCGCCATGTCGGCCACCGCTGATCTCGACCGCCTGCCCGCCCTGCTCGGGGCAGGCTCGCCGGACGCAGACGCCAACTCCGCAGCCGACTCCGCCAACGCCGACGGCGGCAACAGCACCGCCGACTCCAGCACCGCCCCCGCAGCCCCCATCGTCTCGGTCGCCGGCTCACTCCATCCGATTCAGGAGGTGTGGGCGCCCCCGCCGTCGCGCACGCCCCGCCTGGGCCCGCACGGCGTGCCGCGGGAATTCCTCGCCCATGTCGCCGCCACCGCGCAGCGGGCGCTCACCGAGCGCACCGGCGACGCGCTCGTCTTCCTGCCCGGAGCCCGAGAAGTCGAGGACGTTGTGAGCCGCCTGCACGGCTCCGTGCCGGAGAGCGTCGACGTCCTGCCTCTGCACGGGCGGCTGAGCAACCGCGCCCAGGACGCCGCCCTGACCTCATCGCCACCGGACCGCCGGCGCGTGGTGGTAGCCACGAACGTGGCCGAATCCTCGTTGACCGTGCCGGGGGTGCGCGTCGTCGTCGACGCCATGCTGACCCGGCAGCCGCGCCTCGACGTCGCTCGCGGCATGTCGGGGCTGGTGACGGTCGGCGCTTCCCGAGCGGAGGGCGTCCAGCGGGCCGGGCGCGCGGGACGCGAAGGGCCCGGCGTCGTTTATCGGTGCTGCACGCCGACGGACTGGGCGCGCGCACCGCAAGCGCCCGTACCGGAGATCCTGTCCGCCGACCTGACTCGCCTCGTCCTCGAGCTCGCAGTATGGGGCGCTCCGGACGGCGCCGGCCTGACCTGGCTCGATCCGCCGCCCGCCCCGGCCATGGAGGCTGCGCGTACCGCGCTGCAGCGCCTGGGACTGCTGGAGGACGACGCGGAAGCCGACGGGGCAGCCGCGGCTGTGACCGTGCTAGGGCGCGCCGTGGCCCGAATTCCGGCCGATGCCCGTCTCGCACGCGCTCTGCTGACGGCTCGCGGGACCGTGGGCGCCAGGCGAGCCGCCGAGGGCACCGCCCTGCTCAGCGCGGAACTGCGCGCGCCCGGCGGCGATCTGACCGCACTGGCGCGCAGCGTGCACGACGACGGCGCATCGGCGAGCGCCTGGAGAGCGGAAGCCCGCCGCCTGGAACGGGCGGCCGAATCGGCGGGTCGCACCCTCGACCGGGCCCACCGCGCAGCCGGGTCGGCGCCCTTAGCCGGGTCGGCGTCCATAGACGGACCGCAAGCCCCAGCCGGAGCGATGCCCTCAGCCGCAATCCCGGCCACCACCCTGTCCGAGGCAGTCGCCCTGGTGGCGGCCCTCGCCCGTCCCGAGTGGATCGCACACCGCCGAGGCCCGACGCCCTCCGCAGGGGAGCCGGCCTTCTACACCAGCGTCGGCGGCGCGGGCATGCGCACCGCGCGGGGATCCGCCTTGAACTCGTCGCCGTGGCTGGCCGTGGCCGATGTCGGTGCCGCACTCGGACGCGGGGACGCGTCAGTTCGGGCGGCAGCCCCGATCGACGACGAGCTCGCCCTGAGCGTTGGCGCGCCGTGGCTCACCGAGGAGGAGCGGGTCGTGTGGACCCAGGGGCGGCTGCGCTCCGAACGGCTGCGGCGCCTGGGTGCGATCACACTGACGGCGACGCCGGGCGGGACTCCGCCCCCGTCCGCCGTGGCCGGCGCCGTCGTCGAGGCCTGCAGAGCCGAGGGGCTCGATGTGCTGCCGTGGAACGAGGCCGGTGAGCTGCGGGCGCGCCTGGCCCTGCTCAACCGCGCGCTGGGCGAGCCGTGGCCCGCGATGGACGACGGCGCGCTGCTGGACCGGGCCGAGCAGTGGCTGCTACCCGCGGTCGAGGCCCTCGCCGCCTCCGGGAGACGATTCGACCTGAGGCGGCTCGACGTCGGCACGGCACTGCGGGCGCTGCTGCCATGGCCGGAGGCGTCCGGCCTCGACGAGCTCGCACCGCAGCGCATCGAGGTGCCGTCGGGCTCGCGCATACGGGTGTCCTACGTCGGCGAGCAGGGCGAGGCGCTCCAGCGGCCAGTGCTGGCGGTGCGCATGCAGGAGTGCTTCGGCTGGGCGGACACGCCCCGGGTGGTGGACGGACGGGTACCGGTGCTGATCCATCTGCTGTCCCCGGCACGACGGCCGGTCGCGGTGACCGACGACCTGCGCTCGTTCTGGGCCGGCCCCTACCGGCAGGTGCGTGCGGAGCTGAGGGGCAGGTACCCCAAGCACCCCTGGCCCGAGGACCCGTGGACGGCACCGGCGACCCGCGGGACGCGACGGCGCGGTTGAAGTGCAGCTGCGCCGGGGTCCGCCCATCGCATGAGGCAGTACACTTATAGGTCGTCACTGCTGGCCGACCGCATACTTCATAGAAGAAGAAATAGAGAAATCCAGATGGGTACCTTCCGACGCCGGCTCCAGAGCACCTCCTCCGCACCGGGGCGCACAGCTCCGTCGCTCTGGCTGTCCTTCGAGCGCGTTCGCCATCGGATCATCGTGCGCACCGTGGCAGGCGGAGCCGCCTACGTGGCCCGCAAGATCGACACCGCGAAGCCGCATGACGCTCTCGGCACCATCGCCGGCAACGACTCGGTCGTCGTCGTCTGCACCAGCCCGGAGGCGGCTGCCGAGCTCACCGCACGACTGACCGGCATCCTCTCACCCACAGAGGGACTTTAGTCCTAACTTGGGGTGCGCATACATATTCATGCGCCAACACACCTCCTTGCGCAACACCGCTCACGCAATGGAATCTCGAGCGGCGCCGCGCATAAGAGAAATTTTATGCACGATAGATTTAATAAATTTACGCCCCGCCAACCGAGGACGCCGCGATTAAGGCTGCCCTACTCTTCAGGAGTCAGATAGCAGTTCCACAAAGGGGCGGAACATGGCGACAGAATCGCCTCACGATTCTTCTGTCAAGGATCAGTCGGCATCTTCATCACCCGCGAAGGTGTCTTTAGCCGTACTCATCGCACTCGTTATCGGCTCAATGATCGGCGGGGGAATATTCGGTCTGCCATCGCAGATGGGCGCCGCGGCGGCCCCCGGCCCGCTCATCATCGGATGGCTCATCACCGGAGCCGGAATGCTCATGCTGGCCAAGGTCTTCCAGAGCCTGGCCGTGCAGCGCCCCGATATCGATGCGGGCGTCTACGGCTACGCCAAAGAGGGGTTCGGCAATTATCTGGGCTTCTCCTCGGCCTGGGGCTACTGGTTCAGCGCCTGGATGGGCAATGTCGGATACCTCGTCCTCCTCATGACGGCGATCGGCGTATTCCTGCCCGGATTCGGGGAGGGCACCACGCTCCTGGCCACCGTCGTCTCCTCGGCGCTCCTGTGGCTGTACCACCTGCTCATCCTGCGCGGCATCCGCGAGGCGGCCGTCGTCAACGTCGTCGTGACCATCGCCAAGATCGTGCCCCTGATCGTCTTCATCATCATCGGGGCCACCGCCTTCAAGATCGGCACCTTCTCCGCCGATTTCTGGGGCGCCAACAGCGACCTCGGCTCCACGCTCACCCAGGTCAAGGCCATGATGCTGGTGACGGTCTGGGTGTTCATCGGAGTGGAGGGCGCCTCCGTCTTCTCCGAGCGCGCCCGCAACCGCCACGACGTCGGCCGCGCCACCATCACGGGCTTCGCCTCGGTGCTCGTCCTGCTCCTGCTCGTCAATCTCCTGAGCTACGGCATCGCGCCCCGCGAAGAGATCGCCGCCATGCCAGACCCCTCGACGAGCGGCGTGCTGACCGCGGCGGTAGGCCCCTGGGGGGGGCCAAGTTCATCGCCGCCGGCCTGGCGATCTCGCTCATCGGCGCCCTGCTGTCCTGGTTCCTCATGTGCGCGGAGATCCTGCGCGTGCCGGCGCTCGACAGCACCCTGCCGCGCTGGTTCTCCAAGGAGAACAAGAACGGCACACCGGTCGGCGCGATGTGGCTGACCACCGGCATGGTCCAGACCATGCTGATCTGGGCGCACTTCGCCGGATCGACCTACACCAGCCTCATCCTCCTGGCGTCGGCACTCATCCTCATCCCCTACCTGTTCTCAGCCGCGTTCCATCTCATCAATTCCTTCCGCAACCGTGAGAAGGCCGGAATCGCGGACATCGTCATCGGCATTCTCGGAACCGCCTACGCCGTATGGCTCCTGTACGCGGCCGGACCGACGTATCTCCTATTCGTAGGCCTGTTCTACCTCGTGGGAACGCCCTTCTACGTCATCGCCCGGAAGGAGGCCGGAAAGCGGGTCTTCACCACGATCGACTGGATCGTCATCGCCGTCTTCTCGGCGACTTCGATATACGCGATCTACGGCCTGTGCACAGGCGCCCTCTCTATCGAATAGTCCCGCCCCCCGCTTCCAACTGCACCCCAGCCAACTGCGCGGCCCGCCCAATGAAGGACGGGAACCGACAGATTCACGAAAGGACATCATGAGTACATCAACCACCGGAGTCTGGTCCGAGGCCGGAAAACTGCGAACCGTCATGGTCTGCCCGCCCGGACGCGCGCACTCCTTCCTCACCCCGTCGAACTGCCACGACCTCCTCTTCGACGACATCCTCGACGTTGATCGGGCTCGCGCAGACCACGCGGACTTCGTCTCCCTCATGCGCGAGCGCGGTGTCAAGGTGCTGGAGTTCGACTCCCTGCTCGCCGACGTCCTCGACGTCCCAGAGCACCGCGCCTGGATCCTCGACCGCCGCGTCAACAAGGACACCATGGGTGTGGGCGTGGCCGAGGGCCTGCGCGACTGGATGGATGAGATGCCCAGCAAGGAGCTGTGCACCTACCTCATCGGCGGGCTGTCCTCGGACGAGGTCCCCGAGGACGTCCTCGGTACCGGCATCGCCCCCTACCACGTGGGCACCGACGAGCCGGAGATGCTCATCGCTCCCCTGCCCAACTCGATCTTCACCCGCGACTCCTCCGCCTGGCTCTACCAGGGCGTGTCGCTCAGCTCGATGTTCTGGCCCGCCCGCAAGCGCGAGACCATGCTGGTCAAGGCGGTCTACACCTTCCACCCCGCCTTCACCGGCAGGGACTTCCCCATCTGGTTCGACGCCGCCGAGGGCGACCAGGGGCACTCCTTCATCGAGGGCGGTGACATCATGCCGATCGGCAACGGCATCGTCCTGGTGGGCATGGGAGAGCGCTCGACCTATCAGGCCGTCAGCCGCCTGGCCCACGGGCTGTTCGAGCAGGGCGGAGCCGAGCGCGTGATCGCGGCCCGCATGCCGCGCGACCGCTCCACCATGCACCTCGACACCATCTTCACGTTCTGCTCCGAGGACGTCGTCAACATCTACGAGCCCGTGGTCTCCCAGCTCACCTCCTTCTCCCTCGAGCCCTCGAGCACGGAGCCGGGAGGCATCAGGGTCCGCCACGAGGAGGCGCCGTTCCTCGACGTCGTCGGCAAGGCGCTGGGCACCACGCTCAACCCGGTCACGTCTCCGGCGGGCCGCCTGGGCGCCGCGCGCGAGCAGTGGGACGACGGCAACAATGTGGTGGCCCTCGAGCCGGGCGTCGTCGTCGCCTATGACCGGAACTACGGCATCAACTCGGCTCTTCGCAAGGCGGGCATCGAGGTGCTCGAGATCCCCGCCGCCGAGCTCGGGCGCGGACGCGGGGGCGGTCACTGCATGACGTGCCCCATCGACCGCGATGCGGTCTCGTACTGACGAGTACTGAGTCGTACTGGGACCTGAGGCAGGGGGCAGGAAATCCCTGAAGACCACTGAAGACCACTGAAAAACCCTGCACGAGCGCACGCCCCCGCATACAGGGGGCGCGCCGGCCCCCAGGTACACCGTATGTACACCGCGGTCCCGCTGACCTCGCGACCCGCATCATCAGGGGGCGCGCAGCCGCGCACACTGTTGGTCGCCTTTAGCTGCAGGCGACCACGGGTGATCGCGTATATCATCACAGAACTGCCACCACCACGTATTCGAGCTTAGGAGTTGTTATGGGTTCTTTGTTGTTTGGGCGTCATTTTCTTAAGGAGTTGG
>ERZ773004.1306-NODE-1306-length-12556-cov-3.948884_pt1 | contig 12556 bp, 12 predicted proteins | sample MGYA00580667_ERZ773004 | MGnify/ENA primary metagenome ERZ773004 (study PRJEB29015, sample SAMEA2737963) | human oral metagenome | biome: human oral; feature: human-associated habitat; material: dental | place: China | collected 2123 ... | reverse complement strand
CCGCATCACTATCGCTCTGCGACAGCTATCGCATAAAGTATTCGTAATTAATGACTTCGGTCTACGCCCTTGTCATTAACCTGTTTTCCCTGCATTTTCTTCAGTAGTTTCACTATTCTTTCCCTATTCTTTGCAGTTTTCATAAAAGTAGGGAGATGATCAGATTGGGACATTCCTGTGATATTATATGGCTTTAGTCTCAAGTTAGCACTGAGATATTTAATTAAATACTCAAGGTGTTCACGGTTCAGTGCCCAAACAGGCTTGCCCTGAAAAAATGTCAAAAACCACAGCTCTAGTCCAAAATAAGGTTCTCTTCCTCCCTGAATTTCAGCAGTATATGTAAATGGCTCAGCAGTTTTATGAACTTTCCCTTGCATTTGAGTTCCGCAATAAGGACATAATACATTTAGCGTAGAGAAGTGTTGCTTTGTCTTGTCTTCAATATCTACTCTATAATATCTGCCACAATTTATACATTTGTTATTAACATCATAGCGATAAATTGTGCGATCATAGCTTTTTTGATGACCACAACTTGTACACTTAAAATATACATTATCATCATCTGCAACTATCATCCCTAATCCTTGACATTTAGGACATTTGACTTGCATTCCTGATTCCATGGCACTATAGACACTGTATTTAAAATAGGCTTCATCAATTATGCGTCTCATAGTCTTCAAAACTCCTTCCTAGGCAAATACACATATATCTATTACTCACGATTCCTTCCTTTTTTGTTATTGAAAGCATAGCTATATTGGCTACAACCCGATACCAATAAATTTTCTATGCTCGTTCTCTTAGGCGTATCCTGCATGTGTGGTACATCTACTTTCACGTGCTACTGTATAGTTCGTGAAAGCAAAACTACACACTCAGCAGTTCGCTGTTACCGCATCACTATCGCTCTGCGACAGCTATCGCATAAAGTATTCGTAATTAATGACCGGTCTACGCCCTTGTCATTAAAACGACTACTTCAACGTGAAACGAGTGAACACCAAGTATGTCAAGTAGTTACGTTCGTATGTGGGAACATATCCACATACCTTTTAACGATAGCATAAGGTTATCGTTAAAAGGTATCAGTTTGGCAAACTGGGACCTGTATATGTACCTTCGGGATTTTCTTTTCTCTGTACATCTCCCGATTCTATAAAAACGGCACCATATACACAGGTATATAAATAATGCCATTTTCCCACTTATAATCCTTCGTATGAACAACGTATTTATCTCTTACGCGACTACTGAATTTTCTACAAAAATCATCAAGCGATTGATTTATGATTTATATAGTTTCCTGATTTAACTTCCACCGGACATATTTTATCGCCTGTTTGTATTAGAAATTCAATCTCATGCCCTTGCCTTAGGCAGAAGCCGTACCCCATCAAATATGATTACTGATTCCTGCTCATATATTCTAACACCAGTCAGCTGTTGCAGTTGGAGAAAGAAAAAATCCAGACTATACAGATCCTCGAATAAGTTATTGATGTCTTTACTGGTACGAGCAAAATCAAGCAATATATATGATTTTTTTCCCAAAATCCCCGTTTACGTAAAGCGCAATATGCCTTAAATCCCTATTTTAATATTTTTGAATTTCCCTCAAATCCCCATTTGACAGTCATGCTTTTTTAACATCTGCCTTTCTAAGAAGATACTGACTTTTTTCTTCATATTACTCGATTGCTTTTCTAGTCAAACCAGTTTTTCTTGAATTTCATTTCTAAGCATGGTCTAACATCTCCTTGATTAAAGTATATCCCAGTCCCTAATGGACAGGTCAAGTCTTATATTAATATTTTTCATCTGTAAAAATCCACATATCAATGTGGGTGCAAGTGTGTGCATTTTTTCTTGTTATCCATTCCCTAGTGTCAACTCTAGGCTATGTATATGTTCCCACCCAACCTTATTTTCTCTCAAATAATAAATTACTCCAAGCTACCGATACTTTTTAACGATAGTCTTAGAATAAGCCTTTGTTTTATATGCTTTATTTACTTAGCGGGTATAATCCTTGTGAGTAATGTTAGGACTTCAATTTGCAGTAGCACGCAACCAATTAAAAAGCTGAAAGGACATCTCAAGGATTACTGTCTTAATGAAGATGGATGGCACCTTATCGGAGATAAAACAGAGTATAAGCTCAGTGAATTAGATGAGATTGAGAACTACGAGAAGACTTTCTATAAAGACCGATGGATTAACGAAGACGGTCTGGAGCAACATCTCGTTGTCACCTTCTCCTTTCAATATCGGGATTATATGAGAAAGATAAGGAATCGTCAGCTTGAACGCGCTGAAAAGCTCGTCGAAAATCCTTCTTCTCTGAATAAAATGTCCGAACGATCCCAAGCGTTTTATACGTCAGAATCACTGTACCTCTGACGGAGAGATTGCAGATAAAATGATCCTTTCGATAGATGAAGATGTTGCCACAGAAGAGGAACATTATGACGGTTTCTATGCCGTATGCACAAACCTGGAGGATGATGTGGCAACTATTATAAGTATTAATCAAAAGCGATGGCAAATTGAAGAATGTTTCCGGATTATGAAGAGCGAATTTCAAGCCAGACCGGTATATCTCAGTAGAAAAGATCGAATCACGGCACATTTCATTATCTGCTTCACCACCCAGATTCTTTATCGTATTCTGGAGAAGAAGTTAGGTGAGAGTTATACCACTGAAAGCATTATAAGAACATTGAAAGAAATGAACATGCTGATAGCCCCCGGTGAAGGATATATCCCTGAGTACACACGAACCGATCTTACAGACAAACTCCACGACACATTTGGTTTTAGAACGGGTTACGAGATTGTATCTCAAAGAGAAATAAAAAAGATTTTAACCGCAACGAGAAAGTAGAAATATTGCTAGAATTCAAAAAGAAAACAAGAGCCTATAAATGGCGTAATTACACCGTTTACGGACTCTTGACTCTTTCGCAACTGTCAAAGACGGGAATCTCCTATTAAATATTTGATTTCATAAGTATAGTACAGAAAGATAGCCGACACAAATAATTAGTTGGAAAATGCTAATTTCCCTTTCGAGATTGCTATGCAATTTTCTAAGTCAAGTAAGATTTTTTCCTTCACCAAGTCCTGCGTCTCTGAAATATAGCGTTTAAAATGCGAACTTAAGCGGTGGTCTTCGTAGGCATTCGCACTCGCATACACTTCGTAGAAATAATAACGATTTGATTGCTGACAATCCTTGACGGCATACATGGCTAAAACACTTCCTTCTTCTTTTATAGAAGTTTGCATATTCAGCAGGACACTACTTTCAAAAGCTTTTTCACTCCCTGCCTCCACTTGAACCTGAGCAAATTTTAGGAAATGGTGTTCTGGTCCTCGCCATACTCCAGATGGCAGTTTTTCCTCCAAAAACAAGGCTTCTACCTCGAAGACCTCCCGCTTGGTGAGTTGGGACCCCACCTGCTCTACATAGGCTTGGTAGTGTGGAGAATTCCGATGACTTTGGTAGGTCGCGTCATCTGCATAGACCTCAAAAACTTTGTACTCCAACGGATTTTCTCTCAGAGAACTGGCGTACATGGCAAGAGTACCTGCTTCCTCTTCATAAGAGGTCTGGAAATTTTCCACACCCACTTGATAAAAACTATCACGATTTTTCTCATCAATTCCCAGATGAAATAAATGAACAACTGGCTTACTCATCTATTTTGCCTCCTTCAGTAATAGTTTGATATTTTCAGAGTAAATGGCTTGCTTATCCACCTGAGATAAGGGCAAGGAGTCAATAGCTTCTGAGATGACTTGCGTAGCCCCAGCAGGTGCAATCCCCAGAGGTGCATCTGTTCCAAAGAGAACACGGTCCAGACCGAAATAATCGATAGTTAATTCTAGAGCCTTTGGATTGCCTAATATAGCGGTGTCCACATAGAACTTGCGGAAGTCCTCCACCTGTTTTTCCGGCAAAATGTACTGAATCCGTCCACTAAAAAATGGTGCCAAGGCTCCTGCATGATGGACGATGATTTTCAAGTTAGGGTAGTCTTGAAAAATGCCTGCTTCCACCAATTGCAACATGGCCTGACTTTGCTCATATTCCCATGAAAAGACAATGTTATTATCTGGTTTGCGGTTGTCAAATACAGGGTGCAACCAGATAGGAATATCCAATTCTGCACATTTTTCAAAGATTGGTCTGAATCCTTGGTCTGCAATGGAAAGCCCAAGATGTCTTGAAAACAACTGTACTCCAACAATTTCAGGATTTTTAGCGACAAAGTCTTCCAAAATTTCCAGACTTCCCTCAATATTGTTCAGGGCCAGCATGGCCACACCAGCAAAAAATTGATTTTGGTAGACCTGAACAGTTTCAAAGAGTTCTTGATTGGCTTCTTGGACTAAAGCCAAGGCTGGCTCTGCTTCCAGATAATCTTCTGGATTGACATTGACAAATGAAATAATCTGTTTGACAGCTGGTTCTTGCAAAGCCTGCCTTTTTTCCATATCCATTAAAACAGGATTTTGTAAAAAGGGCATTTTTTGAGGCAAGGCTGGATCAAGAACCAACATTTTCTGATAAAACTGGGGCAACAATACATGGGCAAATACATCTATTTTCATACATCAATCTCCTTCCAACTATCTTTGTTCATCTGATAAAATAGCATACTCTTCAAAATAGGAAAGCTCTTGCTCAATATCACCAGATTCATATAGGGATATTTTATGCTCCAAACGATCTATGGAACGCTGGAGGTTAGCTTGCTTTTGATATAAGGTTACCAACTGTTCACGGAGTAAGTTCTCACGCTCATTTTCCGTTCCCTTACCTTGTTTCAATAGCTCTGCGTAGTTTACCAAAGTCTCAATTGGGATTCCAGTACCTCGAAAGTCCAGTTATCCGCATTCCACGCATCCTGTGCATGGATGAATGTCCGCATGACAGACATCGATTACTTCGCAGGAATGCCCTACCTGTTCTGCTCCTTTCACAAAGTTTTCCACCAATATGCTCGTAGATCCTTTTGGGTTCGGACTCCCCATCAATACTATAATTTTCATCGCCATACTCCCTCGTTTTGTGCTGACTCCATCTTCATCTTTTAGATTTATGTCCTTGCTTCATGTCCGTATTTCTTAAGCAGCATGGCAAAATTCCCTCCCGCAGCAATCATTGTTCCAAAGAGAAAGCCGTAGATATTTTGCCGGAAAATGATCATGACCGCCCCACCAATTAAAAGGAATGTGCAAGCCGTTACAACATCCTTAGAACCAGCCCCAAATCTCTCATGGTAATAAATGCTGTCGGAAAAGATAGATACATAAAACAGTACCATTGCCCCGCACATGAGGATTGCCGTAAACATCGGATCAGCCTCCGGATTCTCCAGAAACTTAAGCGCCACTGTAATCAGATTCACTGCAATCACGATAAAATAATGTGAAAACATCAGCCTGAGTGAGCGGTCAACCCTGTGGTGATTGCAAAGATAATGGATCTGCACCACATAGCAGCCGAAAAGTGCAAGTACCACGGCAAAGACAAGCACCGGATGCATGGAGAAGTTCCTCACGTCAAAAAAGTCCGTCATGCCGACCACGCCTTCGCCGAATGTAATGATCGTAATCAGTTCAAAACGTTCCGCAAGATGCGGAAAGCTGATGATGCTGATATCAAACTTCCCCCGGATAAAGAACGGAAGGAATGCGCCGACAAGCACCGCCGCTACGTCGACCCAGATGACCATCTGATCTGCATTCATCGCAGAAGCAAGAAATGCAGCAAAATATAAAAGACAGTCCACGGTGAGTATCGTCAATGAATTCTTCGCCGCACCGATATCCTGCTCTTTTATCCTCGCCTGTATGAAATACATTGCTGCCACACAGAGCAGCATCACAAGCATCGCCAGATTGAAGGTCAGCGACATCTGGTTCCACTCAGTGGAAATGGTATTCGCCATATAAACAGTCGCTGTCATGTTCACGGCGGTCAGGGCATACTCATACCATTTCCATCTGCCATACCGGTTCACATAGTTTGTCAGATAGAGCCACGCCTGCAGGATGACAAAACAGACCACGATATATCTTAAGAACCCGGACAGCGGGATAATCCCGCCCTCCGGTTCCTCTATCAACAATGTCAGTTTTGAAATGGCGTAGACATAGATTAGGTCATAAAACAACTCGATCAGTTCTACCTTTTTCTCTTTTACATTCATACAGGACGCCTCCTTTTCTCGAGCTTAAAGAATCTCCTCAAGCCACTTTCTGATCTCATTTTCATTTGGTCGGTTAATCTGTTTTCCTTATTTTCTACACTTTATTTATTCACTGGGTGCAACTCTTGACATCAATACTACGCACTCAGCGGTTCGCTGTTACCACATCACTATCGCTCTGCGACAGCTATCGCATAAAGCATTCGTAATTATGACTTCGGTCTACGACCTTGTCATTAAAACGACTGCTTCAACATGATGCGTCCCTGGGAACATATCTACTGGTTGAAGAGCTCCTAGTTTATAACCAAGGTTTCTCATGATTTCCATATCACGTGCTAGGGTTGCTGGATTACAACTAACATAGACTACTTTTTCTATATCCATTGCTGCAAGGTCTCTTAAGAAGCTTTCTTCGCATCCTTTACGTGGTGGATCGACAACAACTGCATCTAGTTTTATATTTTGTGAGATTAGCTTTTTAATTATATCTTCACTTTTTCCTAATAAGAATTCTGCATTACTTATGTTGTTGTTTTTCGCATTTTCTCGTGCATCTAATACTGCCGCTTCTACTATTTCTATCCCGTATACTTTTTTTACTTTTTGTGCTGCGAATAAACTTATAGTTCCAATACCACAATATGCATCGATTATCGTATCATCTTCTTTTAGTTCGGCTAATTCTAACGCCTTACTATACAAAACTTCTGTTTGGATTGGATTTACTTGGTAAAATGAGCATAGCGAAATTTTAAATTCAATATTGTTTAATACATCTACTATATAATCACGTCCAAATAGATTTTCTATTTTATCACCAAAGATAACATTAGTCTTTTTATCATTAATGTTCAACATTACACTGACTATTCTATCATCTAATTTCGTAAGTCTTTCTACAAACTCATTCAGTTTTGAAAATCTCTCTTTGGCAATTATCCCTATCATAATTTCACTTTTGCTAGAATTTGTTCTAAACATTATATGGCGAATTGCACCTTTGTGACTCTCTTCATCATATACTGATAAATCTAATTCAATTATCAAACTACGAATATCATTCATTAGTTTATTGTGTTCATCATATTGAATAAAACATTTTTCAATATTAATCACATCATGACTACGCGGTTTGTAATAACCCATTCGTACTTCATTATCCACTTTTTGAACTGGAATAACTGATTTATTACGGTAGTGATATCCATTCTTCATTCCCAAAGTTGGTAATACTTCGACACTATCTGCACCTAAGGTTTTGTTCATAATATTTTGAACTTTTTTCGTTTTAAAGCGTAGTTGTTCTTCATAATCCATATGTACTAAATTAGCTCCTGATGTTTTTGGCACTCCTTCAACACGCTTATCAGAAACTTCTATTATATTTAACACCTTACCATATCCAAGATTCTTTTTTAATTTTATTATTTTGAATTCAATAAATTCCCCCTCTATCACATCTTCAATAAAAATAGGGAAATTGTCTACTTTTACTACTCCAAGACCATCATGAGTATAATCAATAACACGCCCTGTTAATATATCATTTTTTTGCATATTATTCCTCTCTAATTCATTCAAGATAGCAACCTTATAATCTATCTTCTACTATTAAAAAATTTATCTAATTTTTATGAAAAAAGAACAGCAATAGGAAACTTTATCTCCTACACTGTTCTCCTATTAATTATATATTTTATTATATAGAAATTACATAATAAATATTTATTCAATTACATACTTACACCAATTACTTTTATACCATTAACAAATTCAAGGTTTTTAATTTGTTTTGTTAATTTTTCAATATTAGTGTGCTCAGCATCTATTTCTAACGAAATAATTATAGTTGCTCGAGCATTAATTGGTACTGTTTGGTGGATAGTAAGTACACTACATTTTTCATCATTGACTATTCGTAATATTTTACCTAAAATTCCTGGAATATCATCAACGTCTATTGACAATGACAAAATAGACTGTCTTTGAATATCTTGAATTGGAAAAATAGTATCTTTATATTTATAAAAAGCGCTTCTACTTAAATCAAATCTTTTTGATGCTTCCAAAATAGATAGTTTCGGGTTTTCTTCAAGAGCTTTTTTCATAATCAATGTCTTTTTTACTGCTTCGGGTAATACATCTTCTCTGATTATATAATATACTTTTTCTTTATCCATAGTTTTGCCCCTATTCTACAAATTCAAACTCACCTTTTAGAATCTTAACTGTATCACCATTTTTACATCCGCGTTCACGCAATGCATCATCTACTCCCATAGAACGCATTTGTTGCGCGAATCTTCTTACAGATGCATCACGGTTAAAGTCTGTCATTAAGAATGCTCGTTCGATACCTGGTCCACTTACTACATAAGCACCTGTATCATCTCTTGTAATCTTGAATGTTTCATCTTTTGGTTTATGTTTATAAAGAACTCTATTTTCCATACTTTCTTCTTCAGTATCAAGTTCATAAAGCATATTAGGATCCGTAGAATCTAATATATCACTTATTTTATAAAGTAGATTATCTACATTTGTTCTAGTAAATGCTGAAATTTCTACGATATCAACTTCTTCACCATCAGCTGCTAATTTAGATTTAAACTCTTCTAGATTTTCTTGTGCTGCTGGAATATCCATTTTATTAGCGACTACAATTTGTGGACGTTCTAATAAACGCATATTATATTCACCTAGTTCTTGATTAATAATTTTATAATCTTCATAAGGATCACGACCATCAGTTGCTGACATATCTACTACATGAACTATTACTTTAGTTCTTTCTATATGACGTAAAAACTGATGCCCTAAACCTACACCTTGGCTAGCTCCTTCGATAAGTCCTGGTAAGTCGGCCATAACAAAACTACGATGATCTTTCGTTTCAACTACTCCTAAATTAGGAGCTAAAGTTGTAAAATGATAATCTGCAATTTTTGGTTTAGCTTTTGAAGTGATTGATAGCAATGTTGATTTCCCTACTGATGGGAATCCTACTAAACCTACGTCAGCCATAAGTTTAAGTTCAAGAGTAAGATTACGTTCTTCTCCTGGTTCACCATTTTCTGCGATTTCTGGAGCTGGATTTGATGGTGTTGCGAAACGACAGTTACCACGTCCACCACGTCCTCCGCGTGCTACTATTACTTCTTGTTCATGTTCTACAAGGTCAGCAAGTACTTCTCCTGTATCAGTATCACGGATAACAGTTCCTGGTGGTACTTTTAGATATAAATCTTTTGATTTACGTCCATGCATACCTTTACTCATTCCATTTTCCCCGTTTGGTGCAACGAATTTTTTCTGATAGCGATAGTCCATGAATGTTCTAAGCCCTTCGTCAACTATAAAAACAACATTGGCTCCACGACCACCATCTCCTCCCGCAGGGCCACCTTTAGGAACATACTTTTCACGTCTAAACGCTACTAGACCATTCCCACCGTCACCCGAACGGACAAATATTTTTACCTCATCTAAAAACATAAAAATCTCCTAATTAAAAACTTCTTAATTGATTTATAGAAAAGTCCCATTCAGGTGTAATAAGTTCATCTTTTCCTTTTAATGAATACCATACTCCTAGCTCTTTATTATTAGGATTTATTAATATTTGTGTTTGTTGTGCAGGCATATAAGATTGTGCCAACATAAATATTTTTTCGCCCTTATCATTTTCTGCCATATCAACAATAATTACAGCATGTCCTGGGCTTCCACCTTTAATAAAAACATCTCCTATTTTCATTTTATCTAAACTTTGCAATTTCATTTCTTTTTCTAGTGAAAGAGTTCCACAATATGAAAAAACTATGTTCATATAATTTTTAAAATCTTTATATGTATTTGAAGGATTAGCTTTCTTAACATAAGCACCTTTACCTTGAATACTTATTCTATAACCTTCAATCCACTTTGAATATTTAGCTTCAAAACCAGAAGTAAAATGAAAATTAATTTTATTATATTCCTTTTTTGAATAAAGATATTCAGCTCTAAGTAACATAATAGCATCTGCACATTGATGTAAATCTTGTTTTCCTATTTCTACATCCAATACACTATCATAAATTCCATTATTTGGTTTTTCTTTACCATTGTAATATAATGCTTTTTCTCCATAAGGTTTTAACTTTTGATTTCTTAAAAATTCAGCAAAGCTTCCCTTTTCAACATTCACTCTTTTATATCCAGTGGGAACATTATATCTTGTTTCTACTGTTGTTCCTTGTTTATTAACATAATTTGTTTCTGCATGCAAAAATGTATGTAAACTAAAAAATAAAATAATTATAAAAAAATTATGTATTCTATTTTTCATCAAATCTCCTCAAAAATATTATAAATTTTCTAAACTTTCATCATAGTATAAAATTTTATTAGAATAACTTTTAATCATTTCAAATTTTTCAATTATATCTGACTTTATAAATTGAGGTTTCATAGCCGATATAACTTCCATCATAGATTTTCTTCCTCTGATATAAGTCAATTTAAAATCTTTTAACTCTAAGTCTTTTGCTAAACTATTTATACAGTCATTTAATGAGCCTAATTCATCAACAAGCCCATTTTCTTTTGCCTGACTTCCAAGCCATACACGACCACCAGCAATTTTTTCTAAATCTTCTTCACTGATATTTCTTGCTTGCATAACATGTTCTTTAAATTCACTATACACTTCATTCATGCTATATATAATTTTTTCTTTTGATTCTTCACTTAACTTTGAAAGCATATCATAAATATCAAAACCTTTTCCTTTTGAAAAACCTTCCATATTTACTTTTAATTTATTGATAGTTTCAGTAAATTCTGGATATAAGACAACAACTCCTATTGAACCAGTTAATGTTACAGGATTAGCAAATAATTTTTTACCAACAGTTGCAATATAGTATCCTCCACTTGCACATAAATCTCCCATAGAAATATATATTGGTATATCTAACTTTTTTAATTTTTGATATATTTTTTCACTTTCTAAGGCACTTCCACCAGGAGAATTAATTCTTAAAACTAGCCCTTTTAAATTTTTAATATCCTCTAATTCATCTAATTTTTCTACAACATTATCATAGTTGATATTAGCCTCTTTACTATCTCTTGTATCAATTTCACCTTCAAGATTTATTACTGCTATTGTATTTTTACTCTTATTTTTCTTTCTTTTATAAGCTGAAATATATTCTTCAAAATCAACAGTATCTTCATTGTAATCTATTCCTATTTCCTCATAAGTAGAAAGTCCATCAATCAAGCCTAATTGTATAGCTTTTTCAGAATTAGCAAAAATTAAATCTCCTGAAAGAATTTCATTTGTTATATCAACTTTTCTTTTTTCTTTAACTAAATTTATAAAATTTTGAAATAAAGTTTCTTTAATATTTATTAAAGATTCTTTCTTTTCTTCACTCATTTTATCATTACTAAAACTTTCTCCTGCAACTTTATAATCACCTATATGTAAAGTATTTACTGTAATTCCTAAATTAGCTAAAATATTTTTAAAATAAGGTTCTTTATATTCATAACCACGAAAATATAGGCAAGATTGTTTAGTATTAAGCATATATATTTTATTTGCAAGTAAGGCAACTTGATAAGAATACTCATCAAAAGTTGTTCCTATTGCAATAATTTCTTTATTAACTGATAATTTTTCAAAAATTTCTTTTATTTCATCAATATGCACTCTTGATAAATCAACTTCATCAACATCTATTATTATTTTTTCAATTTTTTTATCATTAACTAAATTTTCTAATGCTTTTAAAACTGTTTCATGAGATAAAGCTTTATTAAGTGATATAGTAGAAATCATATAATCTTCTACAAGCTCATTTAAATTAAAAACTACTGTTTTAACTCCCTTTAAAGAAACTTTATCTTTATTTTTAAACTTTCCTAAAATAAAAAATATAGGAATAAGAAGAACAATTATAACAACTATTGAAATAATAACTGCTTGTAACAATGCAGATAAAACGAACATATAAACCTCCACAAACTATTTTACTATATTTTTCATATTTAAATAACTTAATGCAATTATAGTTTTTGAATCTTCAAAACTAAAAATATCTATTTCGCTTACAGGTATTCTAACAATTTCAAGAAATTCATTTTCATCAAGATGTTGATGAGTTTTTTCTAAATCACTTGCATAAAATAAATGATATTGCCCTGCATTTACCCCTGCTGAATTATAGTAAGTACATATTTTTTCTAATTTATTTGCTCTATAACCAATTTCTTCTTCAAATTCTCTTTTAGCAGCTTCAACAACATCTTCTCCCTTTTCTACTAAACCT
>ERZ773004.1300-NODE-1300-length-12610-cov-33.517164_pt1 | contig 12610 bp, 14 predicted proteins | sample MGYA00580667_ERZ773004 | MGnify/ENA primary metagenome ERZ773004 (study PRJEB29015, sample SAMEA2737963) | human oral metagenome | biome: human oral; feature: human-associated habitat; material: dental | place: China | collected 2123 ... | reverse complement strand
GCGAAGAAGAGTCATTTGCCCGTACCCTTCATTCAGGTCAACACTTTGCCCAAGGTATCGTAGAAGACTTGAAAGAAAAAGGTCAAACTGTTATTGCTGGTTCAGATGTCTTTAAACTCTACGATACATATGGCTTCCCAGTTGAGTTGACGGAAGAAATAGCAGAAGAAGCTGGCATGACGGTAGACCGTGAAGGCTTCGAAGCAGCCATGAAAGAACAGCAAGAACGCGCGCGTGCGTCCGCTGTCAAGGGTGGCTCAATGGGTATGCAAAATGAAACCCTCCAAAACATCACTGTTGAGAGTGTTTTTAACTATGAAAAAGAAAAACTAACTAGTAGACTTGTAGCTATTGTAGCTGACAATGCTATGGTAAAAACTGTGTCAAAAGGCACTGCTTCCCTTATCTTTGCGGAAACACCATTCTACGCTGAAATGGGTGGACAGGTTGCAGACCATGGTAAAATTTATAATTCAGAAGGAAAACTTGTAGCAAAAGTTACAGACGTTCAAAAGGCACCAAATGGACAGCCATTGCATACGGTTGAAGTTCTTGAACCTCTTTATTTGGACAAAAAGTATGAACTCAAGATTGATAAAAATCGTCGACACCGTATCATGAAGAACCACACAGCGACTCACTTGCTCCACGCAGCCCTTCACAATATCCTTGGTAGCCACGCAACTCAAGCAGGTTCGCTTAATGAAGTAGAATTCCTCCGCTTTGACTTCACTCATTTCCAAGCAGTAACTGCTGAAGAATTGCGTGCTATCGAGCAAGAAGTCAATGAGAAAATCTGGGAATCCATTGCAGTGAAAACAGTTAAGACAGATATTGACAAAGCCAAAAAAATGGGAGCTATGGCCCTCTTTGGTGAGAAGTATGGCAAGGAAGTCCGAGTTGTGAAGATTGGTAAGTACTCTGTGGAACTCTGTGGTGGTACCCACGTGGGTAACACTTCTGAGATTGGCCTCTTCAAGATCGTCAAAGAAGAAGGGATCGGTTCAGGAACTCGCCGTATCTTGGCAGTGACTGGTAAGGAAGCCTTTGAAGCCTACCGTGACCAAGAAGACGCTTTGAAAGCCGTCGCAGCGACCTTGAAAGCACCGCAACTCAAGGAAGTACCTCACAAAGTCGAAGGACTTCAAGAGCAACTCCGTCAATTGCAAAAAGAAAATGCAGAATTGAAAGAAAAAGCCGCAGCGGCGGCAGCAGGTGACGTCTTCAAGGATGTGAAGGAAGTCAACGGCCACCGTTACATTGCTAGTCAAGTTTCTGTATCAGATGCAGGTGCCCTTCGTACCTTTGCGGATAACTGGAAACAAAAAGACTACTCTGACCTTCTTGTCCTAGTAGCAGCTATTGGAGACAAAGTCAATGTCCTCGTAGCTAGCAAGGCTAAAGACCTTCATGCAGGAAACCTTGTCAAAGAATTGGCACCAATCGTCGATGGACGTGGTGGTGGTAAACCAGATATGGCCATGGCAGGAGGAAGCAACCAAGCCAAAATCCAAGACTTGTTGGATGCAGTAGCTGGTAAATTATAGTATGCTTTTTAAGATCAGGATTCGGTCCTGGTCTTTTTTACTTCTTATTTTGTAAAGGATCTAAGTCTTTATGACAAAAATCTTTATTTTTTTGACAAATATACTTGTCAAAAAGAAAAGAATCTGTTACAATGTATTTAAGCTAAGAAGAAAAGATAAAAGGAGGAACTAATGGAGATACTGTTTTGGTGCCTACTTCCGATATTTTCTGGTTTGTGGCTGACGTCATCCAGTGAATTGAACAAGGTGAAAAGGAAGTTGAAACGTTTAGAGAGAAATAAAGAAAGGAGTGGAGAAATGTCACGTTTTTTTAAAGAAATGATTGGGAAAAAACCGATCATCATTGGTGAAGTTTTCGGGACAGATTGCTGGAAGGTAGTTGATGCTGATGACGATTGGGTTAAGTTGAGTAAGACCAATAAAAAAGGTCAAACAAGAATCAAGCTCATGCGCATTGACGATATCAAGTCTGTTGAACTGAAAGAAGACTGAGAGGTGTTGTCATGAAGCTGAAAAATCGACTCAAAGAGCTGAGGGCTAGAGACGGGTTGAATCAAACCGACTTGGCTAAGAAAGCCGGCGTGTCGCGGCAAACGATTAGCTTGCTGGAGCGGGATGAATACACGCCCTCCGTGGTCATTGCTCTCAAAATTGCTCAGATTTTCAACGAAAGTGTCGAAAATGTCTTTCGCCTAGTGGAGGAAGAGTAGGCTGTTAGGAAAAATCAGTTGCTGGAGACAGTTTATGATAGCCATCTTGTCATGAAGACTAGCAAGCAAGCTTTCATATCATAGCGATTACTTGATCTGATCCTAATTAGCTGTGTCAGTATATTAGTGCTTTTCCGCAAGTGACGGAAAGTAAAACAAGGAGAAAAACAATGCAAGAATTTATGGAAAACTTTAAAGTTAACGAAGAACAAGCAAAAATTGCTGGTGTCTGTGCAGGTTTGGCGGATTATTTTGGGATAAAGGTAGCTTATATTCGTCTGCTCTTCGCAGTTGTAGTGCTAGCATCAACTGAGTTAGGGATTTTTGTAGCTTTGGGCTATGCCTATCTGGCAGGATGGTTGCAAAGGGATTATTTGTGGAATAAAATGAACAAAAAAGTCAGAAATCACTTTATTTTCCTGATGATAGTGCTGATTATTTTACCTTTATTTGGCCGTGAAATACTGGAAATTGCCTCTGACTTTATTAGCCAAGTCATGGCTTGGTTAACAGCGCTTATTTAAGAATAGGAGAAAACAATGTCAACAAAGAAAAGAATATTGAGAAATATCGGCATCCTAATTCTTGCTGTTATATTAGGAGGGGTAGTTGGTTTTATAATGGCTCATTTTGAGCATATTTCTTGGCCGACTTTCTTAAATGTTGAACTGCTGAAGAACATTGGTCGAGCGAGTTTATTCATTCTCTATCCCGTAACCTTTTTCTTGCTCTATCAGACGCATAAAGTTCACGGAGCTTACCAGAGAGAAGAAGATGATGACAGAAGCTATGAGCTCTATCGTCAAACTTTCAAAACCCTAGAATATGCGACGATTTTATATAATATCTCGTCTGCTCTGACTCTATTCACCCTCTTTGTAGGAGTGAGCTACCTAGGTCCGATACTAAGGTCAGAAACAACGATTCACATTCCATTTTATGATATTGCACTGTTTCTTGCTTTGATTTTAGGGCAAATTCTTGTATTGAAAACCACTCAGAAGGTTCGTCAATATAAATTATCTGCTATGCCAACCATTGAGGAGATGAAGGACTATGCGTTGTCCTATGATGAAGGGGAGTTGCAGGCTCATTATGAACAAAGCTTTTTAACCCTCTTTAATCTCAATCAGCGCCTCATTCCAGGCCTTTATGTCTTGCTCTTTATTCTTGGAGTTGGGACCCCAATGCAGGTCGTATCTGGCATGATTGTCTTAACCATTATTTTTGTCTATATCAATGTGGACTCCTATCAAGCAGTTAAAAGATATTCCAAATAAGCTGTTTGTCGGCCAAAAAGGAGTTCGTTTGAAACTAGTGAGCTTTATCTTTCCTAGTATCTATATTGGACTGATACTGCTAAATTTCCTATTCCAGTTGGATACGATTTTGGCTTGGATTGCGGTATCGGTCATCTATCTTTATGTTACTGTCAGCCAGTACAAAATTGTTAAACGTTACTATAAGTAAGAAAGTGAGAAGAGGCCTTATGTCACAAGTGATTCAAGTAGAGAATATTTCTAAAAGTTTTGGAGATAAAAAAGCTTTAGAACGGATTAATTTTCATATCGATCAAGGAGAAATTTTCGGATTTTTAGGACCATCTGGTTCGGGAAAAACAACCTTAATTAACATCCTGACAGGCCAGCTTGATGCCGACAATGGTCAAAGTAAAATCCTCGGTAAAGCTTCAGATGCTATTAATGCTCAGGATTTGGTGAAAATTGGCCTAGTATCTGATACAAGTGGCTTTTATGAAAAGATGACTCTCTATAAAAACCTGCAGATATATGCGAAATTATACGATTTAAAAAATGAGCGGATAGATGAAGTTTTAGAGCAGGTTGGTTTGTTAGAAAGCAAGAATATTGTAGCAGAGAAACTTTCAACAGGTATGAAGCAGCGGATGTTTCTAGCTCGGGCTCTTTTAAATGATCCTGAAGTCTTATTCTTAGATGAGCCAACGAGTGGGCTTGATCCTCGTACTTCCAAGGTGATTCATGAGCTTTTGCTTGAGCTGAAGAAAAAGGGAACAACCATTTTTCTGACGACGCATGATATGTATGAAGCTAGCGCCCTTTGTGATCGACTGGCCCTGCTAAATAAGGGAGTATTGGTAGAATATGGCAAGCCGAAAGCTATTATTCAAAAATATAACACAGCCAAGAAAGTTAAAATTAGCTATGAAAATGGAGAAACCGAGCAAATTTCGTTCTCAGAATTGGCTACAAAAGACCTAAAATTAGCTATTACAGTACATTCTTGCGAACCTACATTAGAAGAAATCTTTATTCAATTAACAGGAGAAAAATTAGATGTATAAAAAAATTAAAGCTCTCACATGGCTGCGTACTCAGATTTTATTGACAAACTCTTCTTTGCTTATGTCCGTCCTGCTGCCCTTTGGCCTCCTCTTTTTGTACAATATGATTTTAAATAAGGATGGCAACGCAGGTCAAGGACTATTGAAGATGATCCTGCCCATGACTTTTGCTATGAGTGGCGGCTACATGGTGTCTATTATGATGGCAGAGGACAAGGAAAAGCGCAATCTAAAAACCTTGATGCTGAGCGGAGTTCGTTCTGGCGAATACCTCCTATCCATGTTGGTTTATCCCTTCCTATTTACAGTCTTTGCCTTAATTTTTTTCCCATATTATTTGCATGTAGACCTGTCTGGCAAATGGCCTATCTATCTTTTGATCAATCTCTTAATTATTGTTATTATCCTTTTAATCAATCTTTTTATTGGTGGTATTTCCAAGACACAATCTCAAGCTCAGGTTTATAGTTTATTTCCGCTGTTGCTGATCAGTTTCTTACCTCTATTTGCTAGCTTTGATAAAACAATACAGCATATTCTGCGGTTTACTTTTATGAATCCATTTATCAACTTCTTTGAAACAGGAGACTACTCATTCAAAATTGAAGATTTCTCTAATTTGGTGATTTGGCTTCTTATTTTTATCAGTGCAAGCACCTATGTCTTGAGTAAAGGTCGAAAATGATGGAGGAGCTTTTATGAAACTTATTAAAAAAATCAACTTTATGGAAGAAAAGAAATATGTAATCGGTCTAAATGTAGCGGGGCTATTGCTGATTTTTCCTTTCTCCATGCTTTTTGCAAAATTGACCCAGCTAATCTTTCGTGCAGACCATTATGATTTTTCGGGTCTAGATCTGGCCTACTTGTTAATTTTTACCTTTATCCTTATTATCATCCATGAGTACATCCACGGTTTCTTCTTCAAGTTTTTTGGTAAAGGGAAGGCCAAGGTCAAGTTTGGTTTTAAAAATGGGATGGCCTATGCGACTAGTCCAGGTACCTTCTACCATCGTAAGGACTTTTTGGTCATTGGTTTGGCTCCCTTTGTATTGATTAGCTTGCTTCTGACTTTATTGGCCATGCTGGGCTTGCTCAGTTCAACTCTCTACATGCCTCTAGCTAGTATTCATGCAGCGGGCTGTGTTGGTGACTTTTACATCGCTTTGCTGCTGTTGGGGCAGACTGATGATATTCTGGTCGAGGATACTGAGGTTGGGATGAACTTTTACCAGAAAGAAGAGCCTAGTCAGAAATAGGAATCACTGGCATTAGATACTTCTTGTAAAATGACTATTAAAGAGTAACATACTTGATAATTTAAAGATTTGGAGCAATGTTGATCCTGTCTAAATAGATGGCAGCATGATATTAAGTTTAAATTTAAGACAAATGAAACCCGAAGGACTAGAAGTTCCTTCGGGTTTTGTATATAAGAGGGAAAAAGATTAGACAAGTTCGTCAATAGAAGTGTAATCGAGGTTCAAGCCTTCTGCAACAGGTTGGCTAGTGATGTGGCCATGATAGGTTGTGACACCTTCACGCAATCCAGCGTCGTCTGCAATAGCTTGTTTGAAGCCCTTGCCAGCCAGCGCTTCGATATAAGGAAGGGTGACATTGGTCAAGGCGATGGTAGAAGTGCGAGCCACGGCACCAGGGATATTGGCTACCGCATAGTGGAGAACACCGTGTTTCTCATAAACTGGCTCATCGTGGGTTGTCACGCGGTCAGCAGTCTCGATAACGCCACCTTGGTCAACGGCCACGTCAACAATGACAGAACCAGGGCGCATTTGCTTCACCATATCGTCAGTTACCAGTTTTGGTGCTTTAGCACCAGGAATGAGCACAGCTCCAATCACGACATCAGCTTCGCGGACGCTTGCCTCAATGTTAAATGGATTGGACATGAGGGTTTGGATTTGGTTGCCAAAGACTTCTTCTAGCACAGATAGACGTTTGGCACTAATATCGAGAATCGTAACCTGAGCGCCTAGTCCCAGAGCGATACGGGCTGCATGAGTTCCTACGACACCGCCTCCGATAATGGTAACTTTACCTTTTGGCACTCCGGGTACACCGCCAAGGAGAACGCCAGAGCCGCCTGTTTGCTTGGTTAGGAAATGAGCTCCGATTTGAACCGCCATACGACCAGCAACCTCACTCATAGGTACTAAGAGTGGTAGTTGGCCTTGTCCGTCACGTACAGTCTCGTAGGCTACCCCAGTAGTTTTAGCAGTAACCATAGCTTGGGCTAATTCGGGAGCAGCGGCCATGTGCAGGTAAGTGAAGAGTAGGAGGTCATCACGCAAGAATTGGTACTCAGCTTCCAGCGGTTCTTTAACCTTAACAACCAACTCAGCTGCCCAAGCTTCAGCAGCAGTAGCAACGATTTTTGCACCTTGCTTTTCATAGTCTGCATCTGCAAAGCCAGATCCTAGTCCAGCATTTGTTTCGATCAGCACCTGATGGCCTTTTCCTACCAGACTATGCACACCAGCTGGCGTCAGGGCAACGCGATTTTCATTGTTTTTAATTTCTCTTGGAATTCCGATTAACATAGAGCTTTACTCCTTTTTCTAACGCTAGGATCTCCCAATACAGGACTACAAAGGAACCTAGGTCAATTATTGTGATGTTTTCATTTTAAAGGAAACTGGCGCAAAAAGCAAGAAAAAAAGGATTGTTTTAGATAGGGAATTATGCTATATTGATAAGAAAAATCAGGAGGAAGAGATGGAAAATATCTATGTTAAACTGAGCCAACATTCCAGAATTGAGACGGAACGATTAATCTTGCGCCCGGTGACTTTGGATGACGCTCCAGCCATGTTTGAATATGCTTCGGACGAGGAGAATGTTCGCTATACCTTTGCGACCAACAAAAATCTAGAAGAAACCCGCAATAATATCGCCCTGTTTTATCTAGCCAATCCTTTGGGGCGCTGGGGCATCGAGCTGAAGGAGACTGGCGACTTTATTGGAACGATTGACCTGCATAAGATCCGCTTGGACTTGAAAACGGCAGCTATCGGCTATGTAATCCATAAAAAATACTGGAATCAGGGTTATACGACAGAGGCCAATCGGGCAGTACTTGAGCTGGCTTTTGAAGAAATCGGCATGAACAAATTGGTGGCCTTACATGCTATCGACAATCCTGCCTCTGGTCGTGTCATGCAAAAGTCAGGCATGATCTTTTCGCACGAAGAGCCTTACGCAGCTTTGGACAAGCATGAGGAGGGACGAATAGTGACGTGGCTGCATTACTATTTGACTAGGGAGCAATATTTCGCAAAAAAGTGAGAAAGAATATTGACAAGTGCCTATCTACATGATATAGTAGATAGGTAATGCTGATTTAGCTCAGTAGGCAGAGCGCATCCATGGTAAGGATGAGGTCGCCGGTTCGATCCCGGCAATTAGCACTAGATAAAGAGGTTGAGATTTTCTCAGCCTTTTTTGGTTTTAAATTAGGATTTCTCCTCGTTTAAATGCAATGCTTGTGGCTCTCATAGGCGCCCAAATATGATATAATAAAAGTAATATTAGCAAGGCAGGTAAAATATGTATATCGAAATGGTGGATGAAACCGGTCAGGTTTCTCAAGAAATCATCAAGCAGACTCAGGAAATCTTGGAGTTTGCGGCTCAGAAGACGGGCAAAGAAAATAAGGAAATGGCTGTAACCTTTGTGACTAATGAGCGCAGCCATGAGCTCAACTTGGAATACCGAGACACAGATCGGCCGACGGATGTCATCAGCTTGGAATACAAGCCGGAGCTGGATATTGCCTTTGACGAGGAAGATTTGGCGGATAATCCTGAGCTGGCTGAGATGCTGGAGGATTTTGATGCTTATATCGGCGAGCTCTTCATTTCAGTGGACAAGGCGCGGGAGCAAGCAGAAGAATATGGCCACAGCTTTGAACGGGAGATGGGCTTTTTGGCAGTGCATGGTTTTTTGCATATCAACGGCTACGATCATTATACACCGGAAGAAGAAGCAGAAATGTTTGGCTTACAGGAAGAAATTTTGACAGCTTATGGACTTACAAGACAATAAAAATAACAAGCGCAAGTGGAAAAATCGAGATGTCATATCGAGTTTGGAGTTCGCTCTGACGGGGATTTTCACAGCTTTTAAGGAAGAAAAGAATATGCGGAGCCATGTTCTTTCAGCTTTAGCTGCCATCATTGCAGGTTTGATCTTTCGGATTTCAGCGACTGAGTGGCTTTTCTTGCTGCTAAGTATCTTTTTGGTGATCGCTTTTGAAATCATGAATTCAGCTGTTGAAAATGTGGTGGATCTGGCTAGTGATTATCACTTTTCTATGCGGGCAAAGAATGCCAAGGATATGGCAGCTGGTGCAGTTTTGGTGGTTTCTGGCTTTGCAGTTATCACAGGTTTGATTATCTTTCTGCCGAAACTGTGGGATATTATTTTTTAGAGAAGGAATAGAACAATGACTTTTAAATCAGGCTTTGTAGCCATTTTAGGCCGACCAAATGTCGGCAAATCAACATTTTTGAATCATGTCATGGGGCAAAAGATTGCCATCATGAGTGACAAGGCTCAGACGACCCGCAACAAGATTATGGGCATTTATACGACGGATAAGGAGCAGATTGTCTTTATCGACACGCCAGGCATTCACAAGCCTAAGACAGCTTTAGGCGATTTCATGGTGGAAGCAGCCTACAGCACGCTGCGTGAGGTGGACACGGTTCTTTTCATGGTGCCAGCTGATGAGCCACGTGGCAAGGGCGATGATATGATTATCGAACGCCTGAAAGCGGCTAAGGTGCCAGTGATCTTGGTGGTCAATAAGATTGATAAAGTCCATCCGGATCAGCTTTTGGCGCAAATTGATGATTTCCGCCAGCAGATGGACTTCAAGGAAATCGTGCCAATTTCAGCCTTGCAGGGTAACAATGTTTCCCGTCTGATTGATATCCTTAGTGAGAATCTGGAGGAAGGTTTCCAATATTTCCCAGAAGATCAGATTACCGACCATCCAGAGCGCTTCTTGGTTTCAGAAATGATTCGCGAGAAGGTTCTACACCTGACTCGTGAAGAGATTCCCCACTCAGTCGCGGTGGTTGTTGATAGCATGAAGCGAGACGAGGAGACGGACAAGGTCCATATCCGAGCGACGATCATGGTCGAGCGAGACAGCCAAAAAGGCATTATCATCGGTAAAGGCGGATCCATGCTCAAGAAAATCGGTTCTATGGCTCGCCGCGATATCGAGCTCATGCTTGGAGACAAGGTCTTCTTAGAAACTTGGGTCAAGGTCAAGAAAAACTGGCGAGACAAGAAGCTGGACTTGGCGGACTTTGGCTATAATGAGAAGGAATACTAAAAAACTCTTTTAAAAGAGTTTTTTAATGTAAACCCAAAATAGAGAGAAGGCAATCACAATGTCAGAGCAGTTAATTCAAAATAGTATTTATTCGACACCAGTAATATTTGATAAATATGAATGTTATAGTATTGGTGCAACAACCGTTAATAATTTGATGAAATCAAATATTATTAAGAATGTAAAACTAGAGAGAAGTCTTGGGAATAAAAAACCAGATGTTTTAATTCTAGATGATAATAAGAACGTAATTATATATGTTGAGCAAAAGGTACCAAGTAAATTTAAGAGTGCTAAGGATATTGAAGGTGCGATTAAACAAGAGATAGATGTTGCTAAAGCTTTGGGTGCACTTATTTATATTGTAAGCGACGGTGATTCTTTTATCTGGGTTAATCCTAAAACCGGGGAAAAGATTTTAGATGAGAATGGAAATGAAATTAATTTAGCAATAAAGCCAAAAGAAAATGGCAAACAAATTGTCAAGTTCATTAATGATATTTCATTATCTATTTCTGAAACAAATAATCAGTTATTGAAAAAGGAATTTTTGGATCCTACTGATTTAGCTCAAAAGATTAATAGAATTTTAAAAAATTTAACTTTTGCATCAGCAAAGATGTCTTTATATACTTTTGTTGAGTTGTTTCTCTTTAAATATTTATCAGATATTGGTGTTTTAAATGGAGAAAATAGTTTTGAATACATTGTTTCTTTATATGAAATGGAAGGATATTCTACCGCCTATGTTTTAGGGAAATACCTAGAAGTTGCTAGAGAGACGATGGTTAAATTGTTTCCAAAAGGTATGGATGGGACAAGCATTATCAATGGTAAAGTTTTTCATATTGAAAGAGATGAACAAAACGAATTTGTCAGCGTAGATAATACGGATACAGTATTTAAATCTGTTATTTTGGAATTTGAAAAATATGATAAAAAATATGGAAAATTCTTAAATATAAGTAAAGACTTCAAGTCAAAACTGTTTGAAACTTTTATGAAAAATAGCGATGACAAGAGTGATATGGGGCAGTTTTTCACACCATTAAAAATAGTAGACGAAATGGTTTCTATGGTAGATATTTCTGAGGGAATGACTATTTGCGATCCTGCTTGTGGTGTTGGAAAGTTTTTACTTGAAGCAGTTGAAAAACGTATAGAAGATAGTTATAGCTACTCTAAAGGAAAGTTAACTTCTAAAATTCGATTTTTTGGCTATGACAAGATGATGTCTGAAAAAGACGATATCACAATTATTCTTGCCAAAGCTAATACGTTAATTTATTTTTCTGAATTATTCCAGCAGAATAATAGTTTTAAAGATGTACAAACAATTGCGAAAACACTATTAAATGATTCATTCTATTTACATAAGAGTATGTTAGGTACTCTGGGAGATCTGGAAGAAAATAGATACGACCTAATTTTAGCAAATCCTCCTTATTACCAAAGTAAGGAAATGTCAGAGATGGCTAAAGCCACAGATATTTATAAGTATGGTGGTAGTGGTGTTGAAGCTCTCTTCTTAGAATGGATTATGCGTTCTGTAAAACATGGTGGTGTTGCCAATATTGTTTTACCGGATGGTATTTTTTCGAATCATGCAAATAAAAAGTTAAAAGAAAAGTTAAAAGAACTCTTTTTTATTGACGCTTTGATTTCTTTACCAGTCAACGCTTTCTTTAACACACCTAAAAAAACTTACATTTTAACCATTCGTAAGAAAACAGAGAATGAGATTGAAAATAATATCGTACAAGATTATCCTGTTTTCACTTACATTGCAGGTAGTATTGGTGAAACCTTAGATGTTTATCGATTTGATTCTGAAGAAAATGACTTAAAGCAAGCTGTCGTCAAATACAATTTTTATCGCCAATCTCAAGATAGAAATGATTTACAAGAACCATTCAAATCCTACCTTTTAGGTGATTCTAGACTAAAATTACTTCCGATTGAGGAATTAGATAGTAAGAAGAGTTGGATCATTGAAAATTGGTGGTCTGAAGAAGAAAAGATTGCTATTGGTCTAAAAAAAGAAAGACAAGTTGTTTCGATTGATGAATTCCAAGCAATGATTGATGATATGATTTCTCTTATGCAAGATTTCAAGGAGGAGTTGGAATGGTTGAAGTAGTTCAGAAAACCATTGGGGATCTTTTTGATACAGTCAGTGGTAAGTCAAAATATTCTTTGAAGTATATCACAGAACATCCAGGAGTTTATCCTGTATATTCTGCGAAAACAACTGGCGATATGACGAAAGGGTATATTGATACTTACGACTACGATTTAGAGTGTTTACAAATTACTTCAAATGGAGCAAATGCAGGAACAGTACTTTATAGAGCGAATCAAAAATTTTCAGTTGGAGCAGATACAAGAATTTATATTCTAAATGATGAATATATAGATAAGATATCTGTCAAATTTCTCTATCATATGCTTAAAAATCATCCAGAAATGCAAAATTTTTCATGGACAAATAAAGCATCTCTGTATAAATTACTTGATATTGCTGTCGATATTCCAGTAAAATTAGATGGTCATTTTGACATTAAAAAACAAGAAGAAATTGTTCGAAAGTTTGAATTAATTGAAGCACGCAAAGTAGAATTGGCTGAAAAGATTGAGGCAATCAAGTCAGTAGATGTGGATATTA
>ERZ773004.1296-NODE-1296-length-12646-cov-21.792788_pt1 | contig 12646 bp, 9 predicted proteins | sample MGYA00580667_ERZ773004 | MGnify/ENA primary metagenome ERZ773004 (study PRJEB29015, sample SAMEA2737963) | human oral metagenome | biome: human oral; feature: human-associated habitat; material: dental | place: China | collected 2123 ... | reverse complement strand
GAGGGTCACCGGGGCCAGGCGCCCGGGGACGGTGGCGGCGCGCGCCGTGAGCGCCAGGCCTTCGCGGGCGGCGACCGGCGGCGGGTCGATGCGCAGGCGGTAGGAGCGGGGCCTGCGCACCTCGACGGCGGCCAGGGCCTCCAGGCGGCGGTCGTCGTTGCGGCGCCGCCTGGTGGAGGCCGAGGAGGCGCGGTCGGCGTAGAACTTCCTGGAGGCCCTGATCTCGGTGCGGGCGCCGTGGTGGCGGGCGGTGCCGTAGTGGCCGATGGTCTCGGACTCGCGCCGGTGCGCCCGCAGGGCGCGCTTGTCCTCCTGCTGGGCGGCGTGGATGCGCTCGTGGGAGGCACGAGCGCGGGCCTTGTCCTTCCAGGTAGTAGTCGGTGCAGGCGCCGGCGCAGCGGTGGACGCCGGGTACCCGTCCGCCACCGGAGGCGGTCAGGAGCGCCTGCCAGGGAGCGGTGTCGAGGTCGAGGACGCAGGTGGCGATGTCGTCGATGAAGGCCCGGTCATGACTGGCTAGCAGGACGGGTCCCTCCCAACCGTGGAGGGTCTCGGAGAGGAAGGCGATCGCCCCGTCGTCCAGGTGATTGGTCGGCTCATCCAGGACGAGCGCGGCGGGGCGGGCGATCAGAGCAGCGGCCAGAGCGAGGCGGCCGCGCTGGCCGGGCGACAGGGACGCCGGCTCGCGCGAGCGCGCCGGGGCCTCGGCAAGGCCTCCGAGCCCGAGACCGGCGAGCACCGAGGCGATGCGGATGTCCAGGTTCCATGCATCTGCCGCGGTCATGGCCGCGAGGAGCTCGTCGTAATCGCGGGTGAGAGCGTTGTCGTCGGGGCGCGAGGCCAGTCTGCGGTGATCGTCTCGAAGCGCGCGGTCATGGATCGCAGGGGCGCGGTAACGGCATCGAGGTAGTCGCCGACGTCGCCGGTGCGGGCCAGGACGTCGGGAACGGGAGCGACGGCAGGGGCCCTGAGCGTGCCGGAGTCGGGAACGAGGTCACCCGCGACCGTAGCAGCGGAGCGCGTCGAGGGGCGATCGGGTGCGCCCACCGCGGTTCCTCCCCGGCCCTCGCCGATGCTCTCCGGCCGCATCATCGTCCGCGAGCCGATGCCGAGCGGTCCCGCGCACCGCGCCGAGCACGTAGAGTGGTGGTTATTGCTGCCATCCCGCAGTAAGACACTCCCGGCACCGCCGGGCGCGAACGGAAATGGCCGGAGGCTCCTCCGGATCCACCCCGTCAATTCATAAAGGAGCACACGTGACTGAGAACACGCAGCCCGAGACCGCCCTGGATTCCACCACCACGTCCGCGAAGGAGTCCCCCTCCGCCATGGCTGCGACCACCGTCGACGCCGAGCCGCCTCGTGAGCACGCTGTCGAAGCGGGCGCCGGGGCCGGTTCCGACACGACTGAGTCGGCCGATTCGACCGCCGTCGACAACAGCGGGTCCGCACACGCGGATGAAGCGGCCGTCCCCCGCCCCCATGCTGATTCCGTCGAATCGGTTGAGGCTGATTCGGCCGAGTCCCCTGACTCCACTGACTCCACCGCCCAGGCCCCCACCGGGGCGGAGGAGGTCGCCCCCCAGCCCCCCGGCTCGCAGCCCCCGGAGGCGGGGAGTGGCCCGAAGCAGAGCCACGGGCAGGATTCGCCATCCGCTCCGCCGAAGGCGGTGAGCGTGCCCGCCGATCCCGAGATCGACCCCGAGGAGGCCATGGACGCCGCCAAGTGGGGCCGTGTCGACGGCGAGGGCAGGGTCTACGTCCAGGACAACGGCACCGAGCGCGAGGTCGGGCAGTTCCCCGATGCGCCCGTCGCCGAGGCCATGGCCTTCTACGTGCGACGCTTCCTGGATCTCAAGGCCACGGTCGACCTGTTCGCGACCCGCCTGCCGCAGCTCAGCGTCCGGGAGATCGACTCGACGCTGAAGTCGATCGAGCAGTCCCTGGCGGAACCTGCCGCCGTCGGCGATCTGGACGGTCTGCGCGCCCGATTCGCCGCCCTCAGAACCGTCGCCGCCGAGCGCCGCGCGGCAGTCGCGGCCGAGCGCGCCGCCGCGAAGGAGCAGGCCCTGAAGGATCGCACCGCCATCGTCGAGCGCGCCGAGGCCATCAGCGCCCAGGATCCCGCCCGAACCCAGTGGAAGAGCTCGGGTGCCGAGCTGCGCGAGCTGTTGGAGCGGTGGAAGGAGGCCCAGCGCCGCGGCCCGCGCCTGGACCGTCCCACCGAGGACGGGCTGTGGAAGCGCTTCAGTCACGCGCGCACCGCCTTCGACCGCCATCGCCGCCAGTTCTTCAGTGAGCTCGACGCCAAGCAGGCGCAGGTCAAGGCCGCCAAGGAGGCGCTCATCAAGCGAGCCGAGGAGCTCTCCGGCTCGACCGATTGGGCGGGGACCTCCGCCAAGTACCGGGGATTGCTGGAGGAGTGGAAGAAGGCGGGCCGCGCATCCCGCAAGGAGGACGATGCCCTGTGGGCCCGGTTCCGCGCGGCTCAGCAGGTGTTCTTCGACGCGCGCCGTGCCAAGGACGCAGCCGCCGACGCCGAGTACGCCGAGAACCTCAAGGTCAAGGAGGCCCTCCTCGTCAAGGCCGAGGCGCTCCTGCCGGTCAAGGACGTCAGGTCCGCCAAGAGGGCCCTGCGCCCCATCCAGGACGCCTGGGAGGAAGCGGGTCGTGTCCCGCGCTCGGCCCTGCGACGCATCGAGGGCCGCATGCGCGCGGTCGAGGACGCCATCCGCGAGGCGGAGAACGCCGAGTGGCGTCGCACCGACCCGGAGACCAAGGCCCGCGCCGAGGGACTGGCCGGCCAGCTCGAGAGCTCGATCGCCGAGCTGGAGAAGGACCTCGCGGCAGCCGCGTCCGCCGGCGACGCGAAGAAGGTCGCCGAGGCCGAGGCCGCGCTGACCGCCCGGCGCGCCTGGCTCGAGCAGGTGCGCCGCTCCGCCCGCGCCTGACGCGCATTCCACCGGTCTCCCCCGATGAGACCGGCGACGCGACGCCCTGAGGCCGACGCGAGACGTCCGGCCCCAGGGCGTCTGCTCGCGCATCCGCGCAAGAGCCCCTGCGGAGACGATGCCCGGGTGCCCGCCCCCGCGCTCGTCGGGGGCGTGCCGACCTTGTCCACAAGCCCCCGAATCCCTGGCGCAATGCGAACGAACCGCCCCACCATGGGATCATGCCCGTCCTCCCCGTGCTCCCCGCGCCGTCCACGACCTCCGCACCGAGTCGCGCCTCCTGCCCGCCAGGATCCTCACGCGACGTGAGCGCGCGAGCGGTGCTCGCCCGTTTCCGGCCCCGCGTCTTCGATCCCGCACTGGGTCCCCTACGGCCCCAGGAACTGGCAGCGCTGCGCTGCCGTGGGCTCGACGAGCGGATCCTGACATGCATAGGCGCCATCACGATGCCTCGCGACCTGGTGCGCACCGCCGGTGCGCGCGCCCGGGCGCTGGCCGCCGCCGTGCCCGACGGCGGCATCATCATCACGGAGTCGGCCATGTGGGTGCACCTGGGCGGAGAACCTCCCCCCACCATTCACGTGGCCCACCCGGGCCGTCGCGGCTGGACCCGGGCGATCTCCTACTCACGCATGGCGATACCGCCCGAAGAGGTCGAGGCCGTCGGGGGCGTGCCCTGCTCCGCACTCGCCCGAGCAGTGGTCGATGTGGCCAGAACCGCGCCGCCCGCACGCGCGGTGGAGGCGGTGATCCGGGCTCGCGACGCCGGGCTGAGCCGCAACCGTCTCAACATCGCGCTTCTGACCTGCCAGGGCGCGGCACGGCGCGGACGGCCCCGGGCCACCCGCATCATCGACGCCATCATGCCGCCGCACCACCCGCCTGGGAGGCGGCCCCGCCCCGTCGAGGCTCAGACGTGATGACGGCGCGTGGTGGAGGTCGTGCGACGTGCCTCGAAAACGCCGTCGATGCGCCGCAGAGACGACAGCGTGTAGTCCAGATGGCCCGCCTCGGCCAGCTCGACGACGAAGCGGGCAGTGACAACACGGTCGCGCGACGTGCCGATGGTAGCGCTCATGAGGTTGACATGGTTATCGGCCAGGACCCGGGTGATGTCCGCCAGCAACCCCCCGCGGTCCAGGGCCTCGACCTCGACCTGGACGAGGTAGGCGCTCTGGGCGTGCTCCGCCCAGTGCACCGACAGGATGCGCTCGGGCTCGTGCTTGAGCTGATCGACATTCTGGCAGTCGCTCCGGTGCACCGAGATGCCCGAGCCGCGGGTGATGAAACCGATGATCGGATCTCCGGGCATGGGGGTGCAGCATCGGGCGAGCTTGACGTAGACATCGCCCTCATCCATGCCGTCCACGATGACGCCGGTGTCGGCCGTCCTGGTTCGGTGGTGCCCCGTGGTGGCCTTGGTCGGCAGGACGCCCTCCGCGAGGGTCTCCTCCGCGCCCGCCTCCCCGCCCATGGCGTTCACGAGGGTCTCGACGACGTGCTGGGCGGAGACGTGCCCCTCGCCGACAGCCGCGTACAGGCCGTCGATATCGCCCTTGTCGAGCGTCTGGGCCACGTCCATGAGCGAGTCATGACTCATGAGTCGTTGAATCGGCAGGTCCTTCTTGCGCATGGCCCGGGCGATCGCGTTCTTGCCCGCCTCGATCGCCTCCTCGCGGCGCTCCTTGGAGAACCACGAGCGGATCTTGTTGCGCGCGCGGGTCGAGCCCACGAACGTCAGCCAGTCCCGGCTGGGACCGGCGCCCTGCGCCTTGGAGGTGAAGACCTCGACGGTGTCGCCGTTCTCGAGTCTCGTGTCCAGCGGCACGAGACGGCCGTTGACACGCGCCCCCACGGTGCGGTGCCCGACCTCCGTGTGCACGGCGTAGGCGAAGTCGACCGGCGTGGAGGCACTGGACAGCGCCAGGACATCGCCCTTGGGAGTGAAGACGTAGACCTGGGTGCCGGCCATCTCGTAGCGCAGCGAGTCCAGGAACTCGGTGGGATCCTGCGTCTCCTTCTGCCAGTCGACGAGCTGGCGCAGCCATCCCATCTCTCCCGCGTCGGAGTCCCCGGGGGCGCCACCCAACGGCGTGGGCCCCGTGGCATTCGGATCCTCCTTGTACTTCCAGTGAGCGGCCACGCCGTACTCCGCCATGCGGTGCATCTCCGCCGTGCGGATCTGGATCTCCACCGGCTTGCCGCCCGGACCGACGACGGTCGTGTGCAGGGACTGGTAGAGGTTGAACTTGGGCACCGCGATGTAGTCCTTGAAGCGCCCGCTCATGGGCGTCCATCGGGAGTGCAAGGAGCCCAGGACGGCGTAGCAGTCCTGGACGGAGTCCACAATGACGCGCACCGCCACCAAGTCGTAGATGTCGTCGAACTCCTTGCCCCGCACGATCATCTTCTGATAGATCGAGTAATAGTGCTTCGGACGGCCGGTGACGACTCCCTTGATCTTGCTGACGCGCAGATCCTCCTCGATCTGGAGGCGAACCTGGCGCAGGTACTCCTCCCGGGCGGGGGCCCGCTCGGCGACCATGTGCTCGATCTCGTCGTACACGCCCGGGTAGAGCGCCTTGAAGGAGCGGTCCTCCAGCTCCCACTTGATGGCATTCATGCCCAGCCGGTGCGCGAGCGGGGCGTAGATCTCCAGGGTCTCCTTGGCCTTGCGGGCGGCATTGTCCGCTGAGACGTATTTCCACGTGCGGGCATTGTGCAGGCGGTCGCCGAGCTTGATGACGATCACGCGGATGTCCTTGGACATGGCGACGATCATCTTGCGAACCGTCTCCGCCTGAGCGGCGTCCCCGTACTGGAGCTTGTCGAGCTTGGTGACGCCATCGACGAGCAGGGCGATCTCGTCGCCGAAGTCGCCGCGCAGTCGTTCCAGGGAGTAGTCGGTATCCTCCACGGTGTCGTGCAGCAGGGCGGCGGCGAGGGTCTGCGGGGTCATCCCGAGCTCGGCCAGGATGGTCGCCACCGCAACCGGGTGGGTGATGTACGGCTCGCCGGACTTGCGCCTCTGACCGGCATGCGCCTTCTCCGCCACCTCGTAGGCGCGCACGATGAGACTCGTATCGGCCTTGGGATGATTGGCGCGCAGGGCCCGCATGAGGGGCTCGATGGCCGCAGGCGTCGAATGCCCCCGTGATCCGAACCATGCCAGACGGCTGCGCACGCGCGACCCCGGGACGACGGTCTGCCCGCCGGCGTCGCTGCTCCTGGTCTCCGTCATGACCGGATCATAGCCGCGAGACCGGGTCGCGTCCTGACGCGGCCCGGTCTCGCGGCCCGTGAGAGGTCCGGGCGACGCCGTGAACCGGCCGTCGAACGCGGCTCGGCTTCTCCGCCCCGGCCCGGAGGCAACGGAGTCCGGCGCGCGGCCTCCTCAGGCGGTGGTGAAGGTGACGACGGAGTCGATCGCCCGTCCCGGGAGCTTCTCGCGGCCACCGAGCCCGGCGAGCTCCAGGACCATGCAGATGGCCTCGACGCGGGCCCCGGCCCGCTCGAGCAGCTCGATCGAGGCGGCGGCGGTACCGCCGGTGGCCAAGACATCATCGATGACCAGGACGCGTTGGCCGGGCACCACCGTGTCCGGCCGAACCTCCATTCGAGCAGTGCCGTACTCCAACGCGTAGTCGACGCCGATGACCGGCCCGGGCAGCTTCCCCCCCTTGCGGACCGTGAGCATACCGGTGCCCAGGCGCACGGCCAGGGGCGCGGCGAGGATGAAGCCGCGCGACTCCAAGCCGGCCACGGCGTCCACCCGACCGGCGTAATGAACCGCCAGGCCCTCGATGAAGGTGGCGAAGGCCCGACCATCGGCGAGCAACGGCGTGATGTCCCGGAACAGGACTCCGGGCTGGGGGAAGTCCGGCACCTCACGAAGGTTGTCCAGGACGAGCCGGGTCAACTCGGACGGCAGGGCGGAGGGGATCGTCATGAGCGCCTCTTCTTCCTCTTCGGCTGCGCGGACACGCCCAGGTGGTGCCCGGGAACGAGCGGGGCGGCCGTCGGCACGGCAGCGATGGCCGCCAGGGCCTCCTCGTCGTCATCCGCCTGGCCGACGCGCTCGGCGCGCGCGGCGGCGACGCGCTCAGCCTGCTCAACGATCTTCCTCTCACGGCTGCGCAGGTCCACCAGGAGCGGTGTGGCCAGGAAGATCGAGGACAGCGTGCCCGCGATCATGCCGATGAAGAGGGTCAGTGCGATGTCCCTCAGGGTACCGGCGCCCAGGATGAAGGCGCCGACGACGAGGAGGGAGGCGACGGGCAGCACCCCGACCACCGAAGTGTTGATCGATCGGATGAAGGTCTGGTTGACCGCGAGATTGGCCAGCTCGGCGTAGGTCGAGCGCGTCTGCGCCTCGTAGTGGGAGGTGTTCTCACGGATCTTGTCGAAGACGACCACCGTGTCGTACAGGGAGTATCCCAGAATGGTCAGCACGCCGATAATGGTGGCGGGAGTGACTTCGAAGCCCGAGGCGGCGTAGACGCCCACGGTGACGATGATGTCGTGGCCCAGGGCGAGCAGAGCCGCCACCGCCATCTTCCATGTGCGGAAGTAGATCCAGATGAGGCCGCCCACGAGCAGGAAGAAGAGCACCAGGCCACGCGCCGCCTTGCTGGTCACGTCCGCGGACCAGGTCGGGCCGATGGTGGTCGCCGACACGTGATCCGCGTCCACGTCGTAGGCGGACGCCAGCGCGGAGGCCAGGGGGTCGAGCTGGTCCTTGTCCAGCTCATTGGCCTGGATCCGGACGGAGGACGCGCCCATGGTCGTCACGCTCGAGCCCGAGGACAGCCCCCTGTCGGCCAGGACGTCGTTGGCGAGGCTCTCCGACGGATCGGCGACACCGGTGATGGTGATCTCCGAACCGCCCTTGAAGTCGATACCGGGGTTGAGCCCGGGCCTGACCACGAGGATGGCGGAGACGGCGATGACGACGACGGCGATGGTGTACCAGACGCGTCGTCTGGCGATGAACGGCAAGGAGGTCCTGCCCGAGTAGAGATCGTTGCCCAGCGCGGCGAGGGAGGTCACTTCGTCTCACCGTCCTTTCCGATGGCGGAGTCGAAGGCGACGGCATCGTCGGCGCCGTCACCGTCTCGCGCATCCGCGCGGTCGTCGACGGCCCGGCGGGCGCTCCCATCACGGCCGTCCGCCTTTCTGCGGGCCTCCGCCTTGCGCCGGGCCAGCGTGCCGACGACGGAGTCGATGGCGGCCTGACGGCCCTTCCCATAGGCCGCCAGCGAGCGCGCTCCGAGGTGCTCGGGATCCAGGCCCGACAGCCGATGCCCCTCGCCGAAGAACGCGAATCGCAGGATCCAGACCATCATGGGATGGGTGAACAGGACGATGACGGCCAGGTCGACCACGGTGGTCACGCCCAGGGTGAAGGCGAAGCCCTGAACACCACCCACGGCCAGGAAGTACAGCACGATGGCGGCCACCAGGTTGACGGTGTCGGAGACGATGATCGTCTGTCGAGCGTGCTTCCAGCCCTCGTCCACCGCGGCCACCAGGGTGCGGCCGCTGCGGACCTCGTCGCGCACGCGCTCGAAGTAGATGATGAAGGAGTCCATCGTGATGCCGATGGAGATGATGAGTCCCGCCACGCCCGCCAGTGACAGGCGGTACCCCATCGACCAGCTCAGCAGCGCGATCGCCAGATAGGTGACCGCCGCCGCGATGACGAGGGATGCCACGGCGACCACGCTCAGCCCGCGGTACTGCCAGGCCAGGTAGAGGATGATGAGGATGAAACCGATGAGCCCGGCGATCAGGCCGTTGCGCAGCTGCTCGGTGCCCAGGGTCGCGGAGATCTGCTGCTCGGACTGGACGGTGAAGCTCAGGGGAAGCGACCCGAAGGACAGCTGATTGGCCAAGGTGTTGGCCTGCGCCTGAGTGAAGTCGCCGGTGATCTGGACACGGCCATCGGTGATGGCGCCGGTGACGTCGTTGTTGAATCCCGAGGACATGATGGTCAACCCGTCCAGCACGATGGCGAACTGGGCCTTCTGCGAGTCCGTGGACTGCCCGTTGGCCTGGCCGCCCGCGGCCGCCGCCTTGTCGCGGTAGGCGATGAGACGCTCCGAGACCGCGGAGAACTGCTCGGTGCCCTCGGCGTCGAACTCGAGGGACACGACCCACTTGTTGGTCGTCGTGCCCTGGCTGGTGGTCTCCAGGCCGGAGGCGGCGTTGGCGATATCGGTGCCGGCGATGTCCGCGGGGCCGAGGATGTAGGCCCGGCCCGTCCCGTTCTTGTCGCAGGAGATGACGGCCCTGGTCGGATCCTGCGTCTCACCGGTCAGGTTGTCCTGCGCCTTGCAGTCCGTCATGTAGGCGTCGTAGATCATCTTCTCGCTGATCCACGAGTCCGACGAGTTGTCCTCCGAGGTCGCCGGCAGCGGATCCTCACTGATGGTCCCGTCGCGATTGACGTCCGCGACGGTCGTGGCCACCTGCTCGGGGGTGACGGAGGTCGGCTGGTCGCCGGGGGCCTCAGTGGCACCGTCGGCGGGCGCCTCGCTCGGCTCGGCAGCCGGCTCGGCCCCGTCCTCGGCCGGCGCTTGAGAGGGCTCCGCCCCGTTGTCGGCGGGGGTCTCGCTCTGCTCGGCCCCGCCCTGGGTGGACGCCTCGCCCTCGGAGTCGCTCGGAGTCGGCGAGGCGCCGGAGGACTGGGCGGTGCGCTGATTCTGGGCCTCCGCGAGCTCACTCGCACTGCCCGGGAGGATCCTGATGACCGGGCGGAAGTAGAGCACTGCGGAGGTGCGCACCAGCTCGAGCGTGTCCTGGCTGGGGGTCCCCGGCAGCGAGACCACGATGTTCTGCCCGCCCTGTCGCGAGATCTGCGCCTCGGCGACGCCGGAGGCGTCCACGCGCTGGCGAATGATCTCGATGGCCTGGTTGACGTCCTCGTCGGTGATCTCGGAACCGTCGGACGTCGTGGGCGTCAAGATGATCTGGGTGCCGCCCTCCAGGTCCAGCGCCAGTCCCGGAATCATGGACGTGCGGCCGGTGGCGGAACCGGCGTAGAGCCCGGCGAAGCCGATCACGGTGATGAGAAGCAGCACCAGGAGGCGACGCCCCGGATGCTTCGTCTGCTTGGTGGACACGCGGTCCCTTCCTCAGGATCAGGATGTGACGCGGCTCATGCCGCTCAGGTACGTCTGGTGCGATGCGTTCAGGCCTGAGAGGCCCCTGTGCGGGGACCCTCTTCAGCATCGGCCGCCTCGACGCCCTTCTCATCGGTCTCATCGCCGGCCTCGCTCCCCTCCCGGGGACCCGACTCGGCGACGGACGAGCCGTCGGGCGCGTCGGCCGCCTCGGTGACGGCATCCTCCCCGGAGTCGTCGGACTCGGTCGCGAAGGGCGGCTCCTCCGCGTCGACGATCGCGGACCTGGCCCACAACGACTCGTCGCCCAGCGGTGTGGCGAGCGTCACGACGTCGCCGCTGACCTCGACCACGGTGCCGTAGAAGCCGGCGCGTGTGCGCACCCAGTTCCCGGGCACGAGCGCCTCGTCGGTGCGACGCTCCTGCTCGGCCTGCATCTTCCTCTGCTGCGAGCGCGACAAGCGCGACACGCCCCAGAACAGGAGCAGCATGAAGGCGAGCATGAAGAGCATTCGAGGATCCATGGAGGTGACTTTCGTTTGTTTCGAGAGATCCTCTTGCCAAGAGGAACGACCGTGCAGAGTCTAGGCCACCGGCCGACACGGTCGGGTGTGAGACATGACCGCTACGATCACGGGACAGCGTCACCATACGGGATGCGCGGCCCGATCGACGCGCCGCCCGGCCCGACCGGGTGAGCCGATCAGGTGAACAGGACCCCGTGATCGTCATCGGGTCCCGTCGGAGCGCTCATGCCCATGTGCTCGTAGGCGGCCGGTGTGGCCATGCGCCCCCGGGGCGTGCGCACGATCAGTCCCTCGCGGAAGAGGTACGGCTCGGCCACGGTCTCGATGGTCTCGGGCTCCTCCCCCACGCTGACCGCCAGCGTCGTCAGTCCCACCGGGCTGCCCGAGAAGCGGGAGCACAGGGCCCGGAGCACGGAGCGATCCAGCCGATCCAGACCCAGGGCGTCCACTTCGAAGACCCTCAACGCGCCGCGGGCGGCCTCCAGGTCGAGGTGGCCCGGCGTGCCGCGGATCTCCGCCCAGTCCTGAACGCGACGCAGCAGGCGATTGGCGATACGGGGCGTTCCGCGGGAGCGGCGCGCCAACTCCTCGGCCGCATCGGTGTCGATCGTCACACCGAGCAAGCCGGCGGAGCGGGAGACGATGCGGGCCAGGTCGTCCGAGTCGTAGTACTCCAGGTGGCCGGTGAAGCCGAAGCGGTCGCGCAGCGGCGCGGGGAGCAGCCCCGCGCGAGTCGTCGCACCGACCACGGTGAAGACGGGAAGGGTCAACGGGATGGAGGTCGCGCCCGGGCCCTTGCCCACGACGATATCGACCCGGTAGTCCTCCATGGCCAGGTAGAGCATCTCCTCAGCGGTGCGGGCCAGGCGGTGGATCTCGTCGATGAACAGGACGTCGCCCTCCTCCAGGGAGGACAGGATGGCCGCTAGGTCCCCGGCATGCTGGATGGCGGGACCGGAGGTCAGACGCAGGGAGCCTCCGACCTCGGCGGCGATGATCATGGCCAGAGTCGTCTTCCCCAGGCCGGGGGGCCCCGATAGCAGGACGTGATCGGGAGTGGTGCCGCGCGCCAGAGCGGCGCGCAGAACCACCGAGAGCTGGCCGCGCACGACCTTCTGCCCCACGAAGTCCTCCAGGCGCTTGGGACGCAGGGCGGCCTCGGCGGCGCGCTCGGTGTCGTCCGCACCACCCGCCACCAGCCGATTCGAGGGTTCCGACCCCGATGCGGGACGCGCCTCAGCCACGGCCCCCGCCTCCCAGCCGGCGCAGCGACGCGCGCAGCAGCTCGGGCACGCTCGGCTCGGATCCCTCCGCCGAGCCGTCCGACTCGACGGCGGCCACGGTCCGGCTGGCGATCGCCTCGTTCCAACCGAGCTGGACCAGGGCGGCGACGACATCCGAGTTCGGCGGCGCCGCACCCGGCGTCGGGGCCGCGGCGGGCGTCGGTTCCTCGCCGGCCGGCGCACCGAGCTTGTCGCCGACGTCGATGATGACGCGCTGCGCCCCCTTGGGGCCCAGGCCGGGCACGCGCGTGAGCGCGGCGACGTCACGGCTCGCGATCGCCCGGCGCAGGGCATCGGGGGTGTGGACCGCGAGCACGGCCAACGCCAGCTTGGCGCCCACGCCCTTGGCCCCCAGCAGCACCCGGAAGCAGTGGCGCTCGTCGGCGTCCGCGAAGCCGAACAGGGTCAGGGAGTCCTCACGGACGATGAGCTCGGTGCGGACGAGTCCCTCCTCACCCGCGCGCAGCCCGGCCAGGGTGGTGGGCGTCGCCTGGAAGGCCATGCCGAGACCGCCGACCTCGATGACCGCCCCGGTCAGCGAGACCTCCAGGACGGTTCCGCGCAGTGAGGCGATCATGGGGACGAGCTCCTTGACGTAGAGGTGATGGAGAGGCGGCGGAGAGGGGTGCGGCAACGAGTCGAACACCTGTTCACAGGTTAGCAGCAGGCGGGCGATCCGTCGGCCGCGCCTGGGCGCGCGGCGTCATCGCCGGTAGCGGGGGTCAACGGCGCCCGTGCGCCGGGCCGCGGCCTGCGCGGCC
>ERZ773004.1288-NODE-1288-length-12706-cov-11.168682_pt1 | contig 12706 bp, 13 predicted proteins | sample MGYA00580667_ERZ773004 | MGnify/ENA primary metagenome ERZ773004 (study PRJEB29015, sample SAMEA2737963) | human oral metagenome | biome: human oral; feature: human-associated habitat; material: dental | place: China | collected 2123 ... | reverse complement strand
CTCTTCGTGGAGTAAGTATTTCCTTGACTGTTGTTTCGGAAAATTCAAAAATACTTGTAATCATTTCCTCTTCGCCTTCTTCAAATACACCGCTTTCTGTTCCAGCCTTCAAAAATGTCAAAATTTCATCTTCTGTTATTTCAAACATTTGATCTTTTACTTTTATCTTAAATAATCCGACAATAAACCTTGAAATATATATAAATAGCCTTATTAATGGTTTTAGTGCAATTCGCACTGCATTTAATGGAATTATTAAAGTTTTGGAAACACCGTAAATATTATTTCTGGCTATTAATCTTGGAATCATTTCAGAAAATAAAAGAATAAAAATAATTAACATAAAAAACGAAATTCCGATATACAGATTGTCTTTATATAGCTTTTTTATTAAATAAGTTCCTGAAAAAACCATGGATGAATATGAGATTGTTTTTACAAATAACAATGTCGTAAGTAATTCATTTGGATTTTCAAGCCAAAATTTTAACAATTCACTTTCTCTGGTTTTCTCCTTTTCCTTTGAGTCACTTTTCAAATGAATTTGCTTTAACGATGATAATGCTGATTCAGCCGCAGATAGAAACGATGTAAGAAACAATAAAACCAATAATAGAATAACATCTAACAAAATCCTCTTCTCTTCCAAATTTATCCCTTCTTTATTTTTCAAATTTATAAATTTAAACTTAAATATTTAATTTTATTCAATAATCATCAATGTTTGTCCTTTTTTTATACCGTCTTTATCTTTTACCAATATTTTTTTCACTTTTCCTGAAACTGTTGATTTTACTTCATTCATAAGTTTCATTGCTTCAACAATACAAAGTGTTTGTCCTTCTGTTACAGAATCCCCTTCCTTTACAAATGGACCAGCTGTTGGAGATGGCGAGGCATAAAAAGTTCCAACCATCGGAGAAGTAATTTTTGTTCCTGAAATTTCTTCAGGAGTGGCTACTGTTTCAACTGATACAGCCACTTCCTGCGTTTCTGCTTCTTGTTGAACATTTGCCGCTGCAGGTTGAGCCATTGGACTGCTAAAAATAACATTTCTTTCTTTTCTTTTTTTTGTTAATGAAACTTCAAAATTGTTATCTTCATACCTTACTGACTCAATTTTATTTTCATTCATACTTTCAGCTAATTTTTCAATAAATTTAATTTTATCTCTCATTAGTTTTTCTCTCTTTCCTTTTATTTAATAATTTTATTATTTATCTATTTTTTGTTTATAAGATTTGAATGTGTTTTTTATTAACATTGCTATTGTCATTGGACCAACACCTCCAGGAACCGGGGTTATAAATGAGGCTTTTTTAGAAACTTCCTCAAAGTCCACATCTCCACACAGTTTTCCGTCCACACGGTTTATTCCAACATCAATTACAACAACATCTTCTTTCACATCAGATGCTTTTACCAATTTTGGAGAACCTGCGGCTGCTACAACTACATCAGCTTTTTGTAACTTTTCAGACAGATTTTTTGTTTTTGAATTACATACCTGAACTGTTGCACGTTTTTTTATAAGTAAAAGTGTCATTGGTTTTCCTACGATATTGCTTTGTCCAATTACAAGGACATCTTTTCCTTCCAGATTAATGTTGTATTCCTCAAACATGTGAACTACTCCAGCTGGTGTGCAAGGTAAAAATCCTGTTTCATCTCCAATCATCATTTTTCCAATATTTGTTGTGTGAAACCCATCCACATCCTTTTCGGCTGAAATTGCATTTATAATTTTCAATCCGTCAATATGTTTTGGAATCGGCAATTGTACCAGAATTCCGTCTATATTGCTATTATTATTCAATTTTTCAATTTCCAAAAGTAAATTTTCTTCTGTAATATTTTCATCAAGCCTGATTGTTTCAGAATGAAATCCTACTTTTTCACATGCTCTTATTTTATTTCTTACATAAATTTGCGAAGCGGGATTTTCTCCTACTATAATTACTGCAAGTCCAGCTTTTCTTCCAACTTTTTTTTCCAGCTCACTATGCTCCTTTTCAATTTCTTTCAAAACCTTTTCTGAAAGTGCCTTTCCGTCAATTATAGTCATAGCTTTTACCACTAAGTCAGTTCTAGCAGTATCTCCTTTCATTTTTATATTTTTTAATTTGTATTATTTAGTCTCCAAAAATTTAATTCCTGTAATTTTGCAGAAATATCCATGTCTACAACTCTAACTTTCTCATTTAGTTCCAATTTGTAAGTAGTCATATTAAGTATCGCACAAATTCCATTTTTTACAAGCCCTTCAGCCGCGATTTGTGCCTGCTCCTTTACAACTGCCAAAATAGCTGTGTCTATCTTTATATTAAACTCTTTTTTCATATTTTTTATAAATTCATCAACATTTTGTATATCCTGAACGATTAAATTATTAGCAGTCGTTTTTCCAATTTTATTCTTATCCTTATCAAATATTCCAACAATTTTAAATCCTTCACCTAGAACATCAAGATTTGAGGAAATCATTTCTCCCATTTTACCATGTCCTACAATTATAACATGATTAATTTTATCAATTCCTAGAATTTTTGTAATAATTTCTATCAAATTATCAATATCATAGCCTTTTCCTCGGACACCAAACTCGCCAAATGTAGATAAATCCTTACGTACCTGAGCAGAAGTGGTGTTCATAATTTTAGCAAGCTCGATTGAATTTATTTCATTATCCTGTTTTCTGGCTTCTTTTAGAATAGATAAATATTCTGTCAATCTTTGTACAACTCTTTCAGAAATTTCCATTTTTTTTAACTTCATATTTCCTCCTATGAAAATTAGAAAATTATAGCCTAGCCTTCTATTCTCCTTTTAAACTAGAATTGCTATACAATAATTTTTCTCCAATTACCATTTTACGTCCATTAATAATATCTACTCCCTTTTGAAGTTTTTTCCCTTCAAATTTTGCCTCCAAAATCAATATTCCCCCATTTGCAACTTTTACAACAGGCCCTTTTTTATTGATAATTTCAACAATTGTACCATTTTCTATTTCATCTTCATATTTTTTTTCAATTTTTTCACTTTTGTAAATTTTTATGTTTTCACCTTTTTCGTTGGAAGTATGTGCCGCTGGAAATGGGTTTAATCCTCGAATCTGATTGTAAATAACTTCTTTTGTGTTATTCCAGTCGATTTTTGCCTGCTCCTTTGTAATCGGCTTTACTAAAGTGGCTTTGCTATCATCCTGCTTTTCTGCCTGAACTTCACCATTTTCAATCAATTTTAACACCTTTTTAAGTCCAGTTGCTCCCAAATCCTTCAATTTATCGTGCAGAGTTCCAAGCGTATCATCTTCTGTAATTTCACAATATTCCTTTAAAATCACATCTCCAGAATCAAGCCCTTCCTCAATATACATTATGCTCACGCCTGTTTCAGTGTCGCCATTTAAAATAGCGGAATGAATAGGCGAAGCCCCTCTATATTTTGGCAAAAGTGAAGAATGCACGTTTATTATTCCATATTTTGGAATATCAATTATTTCTTTTGGCAAAATTTTTCCATAAGCTACAACTACGATTAAATCAGGATTTACTTCCTTAATTTTGTTTATAACTTCTTCATCCTTCATTTTTTTTGGCTGAACGATTTCAACATCATTGTCAATTCCAAACTGTTTTACGGGAGAAAATATAATTTTATTTCCTCTGGCATTTATTTTATCCTCTTTTGTAAAAATAAGCTGTAAATCCGTATTTTTAAATACAACTTCCAGACTTGGTATTGCAAATTCTGGCGTTCCCATAAATATTGTCTTCATTTATTTTTCTCACTTTCCTGACTTTATTAGTCCAACTCCCTATAAATTCTGCCTTTTGCAAAATCTTTTTTTAGGACATCTAATTTTTTAGCAACTAATCTTTTATTCATAACCGAAAGTTTGTCTGTAAACAGAATTCCTTCTATGTGATCAAATTCGTGCTGAAATGCCCTAGCCCACATTTCATCCAGTTCTTCAACAACTTCTTCTCCGTTTTCATTCAAATATTTCACTTTAATTTTTGCAGGACGGTTTACTTTCTTAAAAACTCCAGGAATACTCAAGCATCCTTCCTCCATATCTGCAATTTCCTCAGAAAACTCCAAAATTTCTGGATTAATAACTTTTTTTACAACTCCTTCGTGTTCCAGCACAAAAAATCTTTTGGCAATATCCACCTGATTTGCAGCAAGTCCCACTCCATTAGCCTTTCTCATAAGAGCAACCATTTCATCCAAAGTTTCCCTTAAACTATCATCAACTACGTCAACTTTTTCTGATTTTTCACGTAAAGTTGGATGTCCATATAAAACTATTTTCATTTTTATTTTTTCTCTCCTTATTAAACTCATTATTACCCATTTTATTTTATCATATTATTTGATAAATTTTAATAGAAAACATCAATTAATTTTTTATTTAAATTTTATTTTAAATTATTTCTACCAAGCTAATTGTTTTTCTCCATTTTTCATATTAGTTTTTTTAACGCAGAGGTATCAAACGCCATATCTCTTATTTCGCAATATCAGTTACTTTAACATCTTTGAATTGATTAGCGCTTAACAATTATGGCGAAAGTTCTACGAACTACTCCCACTTGACGCAAAACTTTCTTATAAAAGAAAACTTGTTTTTGAATACTCGACTATTCTAATATGAAAAATAAATTTTACTTTAAATACATTCTAAAAGCTCAAACAATTCTTTTTCTCTTAATGAAATTTTGCTTGATAAATTTTACTTATAACAATTGTTTCAATAAACTAAAAAGTTGTGATTTCTAGAAATTTAAAATTACTAATTTCAACAGAATGTTATAAATATCAAAATTAAATTTTTCAATCAATTAACTTCCTAAATCCCAATTTTGTTTCCGACACAAGCACCGCAAAAAGTACCAATCCAGCCCCAATTGCGACTCTAAGTGATAATCTTTCACTTAATATAAAAAATGCAAAAAGTGGAGCAAAAAGCGATTCTGTTGACATTAGCACTGAGGCTCTTGTGGAAGTTGTATATTTTTGGCAGAATGTCTGTAATACTGTTGGTATCGCCGTTGAGAAGATTGTTAAATAAATTATTGCAATCAGCATCATTCCTGCAGGCTTTTGAATTTTGCTCATATCTGAAAAAATAAAAACATTTACTACAAACAATATTCCCGCTACAAACATCTGCATAACAACAAGTTTTAAAGGCTCAACTTTTTTACTAAAATATCCATTCGTAGCAATTTGCCCTGCAAAAAATACTGCACTTATAATTGTCAAAATATCGCCAAAATTAAGATTTGCAAGATTCATCTTCCTGTCAAAACTTATCACAGCAACTCCCATTACACAAATAACTGAAGCCAGAAATGCAAAAATATCAGGACGCTTTTTGTGCAAAAACCAAAAAATATAAGGCACAATTATAACGTTAATTGATGTAAAGAAGGCATTTTTACTAGCAGTCGTGAGCATTGCCCCATAAGTTTGAAAAGCGTATCCAAAAAATTGAAAAATTCCAACTATTAATCCAGCAAGAACATCATTTTTTTTGAATTTTCCAACTCTTCTAAAGAAAATCCCATAAAGAATAAGCCCTCCCACAAGAAATCTAACCGCTGATAAATAAAATGGATCAACTCCTGTATTCAGCCCAATCTTCACAAACACAAATCCAAGTCCCCAAAATATTCCCACAAAAAGTAGTCCAAAATCTGCTAAATACTGTTTCACAAAATTTTCTCCTTATCATTTTGAAATTTTTCCAAAAATAAATTAGTAAAATTAAAAAAATCTAACTTATTATTAAACACTATTTAAAAAATAAAGTTTAATTCTTAAGTATCCATATAAGAGATTTTATTTAGAGTTATGAAAAACTGCTTATTATTAATAACTATTTTTTCATAATCTTATATTTTTTCTTTTTTATAAAGCAAGGGAAATCAGTCGCCATTTCCCTTGCAACCCTGGCTCGTCTAAGCATTTTTTTGAAACAAAAACGAAACTCGCTGACGCTCAAACAATCGTTTTTATTCCAAAAAAATCACGACATTTTAAGTTTAATTACAATGGTTATTTTAGTAAGAATTATCAAGTAAAATTTTACTAAATATAAAAGAAAAGCTCAGACAAGTTGTCTTTTCCTGAAAAATTAAAATCTCGGAAATTTTTAAAAGATATTTTTATCATTTTTATTTCACAAGCAAAAAAGAAGCAGAATCTCAAAAATTCCACTTCTTCACATAATGATTTATTAATAACGATTTCCATTTTCATCTTCGCAATAAATGTATCCACTTCGTTTTTCATAACATCTTCTTCCGCTTCCTGCTCTATCTTTTTCATATTCTGCCCATCTTGAAGGACTAAAAAGTTAGCAACTTACTGTAGTTAGAGCAAGAATTATAATCAAAAACAACTTCTTCATATTTATCATCTCCATTATACGATTTTATTGTTATTTTTTAAATGAAGTTTAGTAGGAGAATACATTACAAACTTGATTTAAAAGGAATTTTTATAATTACTTCTGCTCCTTTGGTTTTGTTGTCTTTATTTATAAATACGCCATAATTTTTGCCGTAATAGAATTTTATTCTTTTATCGACATTTTGAAATCCTACACCGCCTGTCTTGCTTTTTTTGAACTGTTTGGCTTTTTCAAAGCCTATTCCGTTGTCTTTGACTGAGATATTGACAGTGCTGTTTTCCCTGTAAACGTCTATTGTGATGATTCCGTTTCCAGAAAGGTTTTTTATTCCGTGATAGATGGAGTTTTCTACAATTGGCTGGATTATGATTTTTGGAACTTCGATGGAAAGAAGGCTTTCATCTTCTATGTTGAAAAAATAGGAAAGTTTGTCTTCGTATCTCTGCTTTTGTATGAATAAATATTCTTTAGTGTGCATAATTTCATCTTTTAACGGTATTTTTTCGTGACCGTTGCTAAGGGAAAGCCTAAAATAGTTTGCAAGTGATTTTGTAATGCTGATTACTTTTTCATTGTCTTCAAATTCTGCCATCCAAATGATTGTATCTAGCGTGTTATACAGAAAATGTGGATTAATCTGGCTGTGAAGAGCCTTTATTTCATATTCCCGCAAATATTTTATTTTTTCAACCATTACATTAAAATGTTCTACAAGGTTCTGAATTTCATAGCCTGTTTTTTCACTTAAATGAAATTCCCGTAGATTATTTTCAAAGTTTTGCATATGATTTTCCAGTTTTATTAAAGGCTTTAGAATCTTTGTTATTACGATAAATGTAATAATGGAAGAAAAAGCTAATGAAACTAGGAAAATGATAATAACTATGTGGGAAAAATTTTTCTTTAAGGTAACTAAGTCATTTGTGTTTGCAAGGCTTCTTAAATTCCAGTTTGTATTTTCAATCTGTGTTTCGTATAAATATGTATCTTTATTTTTATTCTTTTCTGAAAACTTTGCAAGACACTTTTTATCAGCAAAGCATTTCACGTCTTTGTAGTAAATAATATTGTTGTTTTTGTCTACTATAATATTGTCGATTTGTTTTCCAAAAGAAATGGAATTTAAATATCTTTCAAGAATTTCATATTTAATGTCAAAAACAATAACACCAAGATTTTCTCCCTTTGAATTTTTTATGTCACGGCTGATTGAAAGAAACCAGAGAGCTGAGTTCATAGAGGAAGTGGAATTTTTTCTGCTGGGATTAAAAACGGGCATATCTGAATTGTTTATAGCATCGACATACCATTTTTCCTTCATCATATTTTCTGATATTTTCATATCATTGTTTTTGTCACTGGATACAATGTTACCATTTTTCCCGATTACAGTAATATTTTTAATTCCTTTATTACTATCAAGAATCGAATAAATCATTTTTTCAATGCTCTTTTTTGAATCTTCATTTCCTGATATTAAAAAATTTCTAACATCGGCATCAACAGACAAGAGATTAATTATATTTTTCAATTTATCTGCATAGAGTGTAATATAACGGGATGTACTTATAACGTTTTCGTTAGTATACTCAATTTCCTTGTTCATTATGATGTATTTTGAGGTATAGTAAAAAATACTGCTTAAAAAAAGTACAAACAGAAGATTTCCAATAATATAATAAAAAAACAGCTGAAGCAGCATCGAGTTTTTCATAGTTCTTTTTAATTTCATAGTTTCTCCAGCACACTTTTCTTAAATTCTTTCGGTGTCATTCCAAAAGTTTTTTTAAATTTTGAATTGAAATAATTAAAGTTTTCCATTCCTACAAGCTCTCCAATTTGATAATTTTTCAGATCTGTTGTCAAAAGCAGCAGCTTTGCCTTTTCCATCCGAATATTATTCAAATAGTCCTGAAAAGGAATACCAAACAAATTTTTAAAAAGTGAACTCAAATATCCAGAAGACAAATTCATTTCGTCAGCCAGAGAATTTAAGTTAAAGGAAATATCGCTGTATTTTTCTTCAATTTTTTTTGTTAAAATATCTTTATACTTGCTATGAGAAATATTTTTATCAGATTTTTCAGCTTGGCTAATTTTATTAATAATTTTTCTTGCTTCATTATATTTTTTATCTTCTTCCAGCTTATAGATAAGTTTTGAAATTATCTCATTTATATCTGTCTTGGAAACAGGTTTTAAAATATAGTCTTCAACTCCGATTTTTAAAGCCTTTTGAGCATATTCAAAATAGTCATATCCAGAAATAATGGCTATTTTAACATCACTTTTCAGCTCTTTCATCTCCTCGGCAAGAGTCAGCCCATTTTTAAAGGGAATATTTATATCCAGCAAGACAAGGTCGGGCAAGACTTCTGAAAAAGTCTTAAAGGCAGAATTACCATCTTCTGCCTCATAAACATCACTTATCTTATATTTTTCAAAATCAATAAAGGTTTTAATACCTCTTCTTATAATCGGTTCATCATCAATTATTAAAATACTATACACTTATTTAACAGCTCCTTTGATTTGTGCAGCAGTCAGATGTCCCGGCAAAGTTTTAACAATATTCAAGTTCCCATCCAGTACAATGTTTGAAGGATATCCTAAAACTTTTGCCCTTTTTAGCACTTCCCCCTTTTCATCCAGCAATACAGTAGTATTTTTGTAATTAAGCCCTTTATACCACTGAATAAATTTGGCTGTAGGTTTTTCTCCCTTTTGCCCTGGAGAAGCAATTGTTATAACTGTAAAATTTTTACTTTTATCTGCACTTAAAGAATTAATTTCGCTTAATCCTGAAAGACAGATAGGACACCATGAAGCCCACATTTTAATATATATTTTCTTCCCTTTGTACTTGTTAAGGGAAACAGGTTTATTATTAATGTCCTTTAACTGAACCCCTTGTAATGTGTTTCCAAATGAAACCGCTCCAAAACTTAACATAGTTGCAATTATCGCAATTAATTTTTTCATAAAAATTACTTCCTTTCTGTATTATATCAAATTTAAAATATTTTTTGTAATTATTTTTTTAAGTTATTTTGATTACTGATTGTTTTATAAAATTTAAAAAATTATAATTTTTAAAAAACAAAATTATTAAAACTTATTTATTATTAGCAAAATTCCCATAAATATAATTAGAAATCCTCCAAAGATTTTAAAATAGTTTGTGTATTGATTTAAAGCTCGTACTTTTTTTAGCAGTTCCTGAGAGAAAAAGGAAAATAGAACAAATGGAGTGGCGAGCCCTAAGACATATATAAACATCATTAACCCTCCATAGACAGCAGATCCTTTTTCGCCTGCAAGAGTAAGCACTGAGGCAAGAATAGGGCCTACACATGGAGTCCACCCTAAACTAAATGTTAGTCCTAGCAAAAAAGCCTGCAATGAAGAATTTTTCCCAATTAAATCCAAATTTACAGATTTATTTTTTTCTAAAAAGTTAAATTTTAAAATACCTGTCTGGTGTAATCCCAGTATTATTACAATTATTCCTGCCAAAACTTTTATAGTGTCATTAAAGAAAATTCCCGTAAGGAAACTAAAACTAAAGCCAATGCTTACAAAAGTAAGCGAAAGTCCTAAAATAAATAAAAAGGTATTAAGTACAGTTTTTTTTCCTTTGCTTAAAATTCCCAAATATACAGGAACAATGGGAAGAATACATGGAGATAGAAAACTTGCTACCCCTCCTAAAAATACGCTTCCTACCAGTAATGGCTGATTAAACATAAATTATCTCCTATCCTGTTCATTTTACTGAACTAATTTTATTAAATATCCGTAATGCTCTTTTTCCATATCTTTTAATGGGATAAATTTAATTGAAGCACTGTTTATGCAATAACGAAGTCCGCCTTTGTCTTTAGGTCCATCATCAAAAACATGTCCCAAGTGAGCCTTTCCGCTTCGACTAAGCACTTCTGTCCTTACCATATTAAAACTTGTATCATTTGCATAAGTTACAACATCTTTTGAAATAGGTTTTGTAAAACTTGGCCAGCCACAGCCAGAATCATATTTATCCTTTGAGGAAAATAATGGCTCTCCTGTCGTTATGTCCACATAAATTCCAGCTTCATGATTGTCCCAGTACTCGTTTGAAAAAGAATGTTCAGTATTTTTTTTCTGTGTAACGCTGTATTGCAGTGGAGTAAGCCGTTTTTTCAATTCTTCGTCACTTGGTTTTGGATAATCTTTTGGATCAATGATAACTTCATCTGCTTTAGTAATATCAATGTGACAATATCCGTTAGGATTTTTTCTTAAATAGTCCTGATGGTATTCTTCTGCGAGAATATAATTTTTCAAAGGCTGAACTTCAACTTGAATTTTATCTGTATATTTTTTCTGCTCTTCTTCAATTTCCTGTAAAATAATTTCTTTATCTTTAGGATTAGTATAATAAATCCCTGTTCTGTATTGTCTGCCTCTATCATTTCCCTGCTGATTAATGCTAGTAGGATCTACAACTTGAAAATAATATTTAAGCAGCTTGCTCAAAGAAATTTTGTTTGCGTCATATTTTACGTGAACTGTTTCTGCGTGATCCGTTGATGCGACAATGTTGTAACTCGTTTTTTCAGTTTTACCATTCGCATAGCCAACTGTAGCATCCTTTACCCCGTCGATTCTTTCCATATATGCCTCAAGTCCCCAGAAGCAACCGCCAGCAAGATAAATTTCCTTGATGTTCTCATTCATTCCTGTCTGCATCATATTTTCTTTTTTCATCTTATTTTCACCACTGTTCTTTCGATTTTTGTTTTTATTTGATAATACTACTGAAAATAAAGCTAAAGATAGTATTAAAAATAATAGTAGACTTCTAGATTTCATAAAACCGCCTCCCGATTTATATTTAAATATTTTTTGTATCTACAAGAATAGTATAGCTCAAAAATTGATAAAAAAAAATGAAATATAGTAATATTTTTCTATAATTTTATAATATTTGTTTATTTAATAATCAAATTTGATATAATTTTAAAAAAGTGTTAAGTTAAAATATAAAATCAATATTTTTAAAATAAAAAATAAAGTATTTTGTGATATACTAAAAAACTGTGCTTAATAAACTGATTGAAGAAAAATAATACTAATAAGCAATGTCTTGAAATGTAGATTATCTAGGAGGAAAAACAGTGGGTAACATCGCTTGTGGGAACACAGAGGGCGGGGCTGATGTAAAAAACACGTTAAATGGTGTAAAAGTAAAAATAGTGGCTTTGGGAAAAACAGGAAGTAATGTAATAAATAAAATGATATTAAATAACATTGTAAAGGCTGACTTTATAGCGATAGATACGGAAAAGCTGAATTTAGACAGTTCAAAAGCTCCGAAAAAAATATTTGTGTCATCAATAACTTCATTTGAAGCTATGGAGGATTTAAGAAAACAAACAGAAAAAGAATTTCAAAATGCAGATATGGTGTTTATAATAGCTGAAATGGGAGAAAAAACAGGAACTCTGCTTTCATCAGCTGTGGCAGAAATTGCAAAATCTATGAATATACTAACTGTTGCAATAGTGTCAAAGCCTTTTGATTTTGAAGACCTGAATAAAATAAAACTTGCTAAAAAGGGAAAGGAAAGATTAAAACATTTCGCTGATACAATAATAGTCATTCCATATCAAAGATTAAATGATTTATACGTAAACCTTCCAATGGTAAATATCTATGAAAAAGGAGAAAAAGCCTTTGTAACAATTGTAAAAGGAATATTGGACTTAATAAAAAAACAGGGAATTGTAAATTTAGACTTTGCAGATATTAAATCTATATTGCAAAATTCAGGCAAAACAGTATTGGGCTTTGGAAAAGCAGACGGAGAGGATAGAGCAAAAAAGGCAGTAGAACAAGCACTAAATACCCCTCTTCTAGAACGTTCAATAAAAGGGGCAGGAAAAATACTAATGAACATAACCTCAGGAAAAGACATACGTCTCGAAGAAATCAGCCAAATTGCCACAGCAGTAGCCACAAGTTCCGAAAATCCAGATTTATTTCTCGCATGGGGAACAGTCTTTGAAGAAACTAAATGTAGAAATTCTGAAGATTTTGAACAAAAAGGGAGCTGTGTAAAGGTATATTTGATTGCAACAAATTTTTCCAATTAATAAAAATAATTTAAAAATTTATAAATAAAAAAAGAAAAATTGTTGACTAATTAATTAAATATGATATAATGATATTGAAAGAAAAATTTTAAAAACAGGTGTTCCACTACCTTAAAATGAAGGACAGATAAAAACGGGTGTT
>ERZ773004.1287-NODE-1287-length-12723-cov-32.599226_pt1 | contig 12723 bp, 8 predicted proteins | sample MGYA00580667_ERZ773004 | MGnify/ENA primary metagenome ERZ773004 (study PRJEB29015, sample SAMEA2737963) | human oral metagenome | biome: human oral; feature: human-associated habitat; material: dental | place: China | collected 2123 ... | reverse complement strand
GCGGCGCTGAGCGCCACCCCCGCGGCGACCGCGCGGCCGCGCCGGGCCCTCACGGGGCGCCCCCCGCCCTCAGGGCCGCACATGGCCGTCCCCCTCGACGATCCACTGCGTCGTGGTCAGGGCGGCCAGCCCCATGGGGCCGCGGGCGTGGAGCTTCTGGGTGGAGATGCCCAGCTCCGCGCCCAGCCCCAGCTGGCCGCCGTCGGTGAAGCGCGTCGAGGCGTTGACCATGACGGCGGCGGAGTCGACCGCCGCGACGAAGCGGTTCACGCAGGCCACGTCCCGGGTGAGGATCGCCTCGGTGTGCCCGGTGGACCACCGCGCGATGTGGGCGACGGCCTCCTCCAGGTCGGCGACGACGCGCACGGCCAGGTCGAGGCTGCCGTACTCGGTGGCCCAGTCCTCCTCGGTGGCGGGCACCAGCAGGTCCTCGTGGCCGGAGCTGGCGGCCGCGGGAGCGAGGAGGGCGCGGGCGGCGTCGTCGGCGTGGAGGGTCACTCCCCCGGCCCACAGGGCGGCCGCGGCGTCGGGCAGGAGGGCCCCGGCGGCGTCGCGGTGCACCAGGAGGGTCTCGGCGGCGTTGCACACGCCCACGCGCTGGGTCTTGGCGTTGACGATGATCGGCACGGCGGCGGCGACGTCGGCGGAGGCGTCGGCGTAGATGTGGCAGTTGCCGCTGCCGGTCTCGATGACGGGCACCGCGGACTGCTCGACGACGGCCCTGATGAGCCCGGCGCCGCCGCGCGGGACGAGGACGTCGATGAGGCCGCGGGCCCGCATGAGCGCGGCGGCCCCCGCCCTGCCGGCGGCGTCGATGGTGGCGACCAGGTCAGCCGGCAGGGCGGCGTCGGACAGGGCCCCGCGCAGGACGTCCACAATGGCGGCGTTGGTCTTCTCGGCGGCGCTCCCGCCGCGCAGCACGACGGCGTTGCCGGACTTCAGGGTCAGGGCGGCCACGTCGACGGTCACGTTGGGGCGCGCCTCGTAGATCATGCCCACCACGCCCAGGGGAACGCGCACGCGGCGCACCCGCAGGCCGTTGGGCAGGGTGCGGCCGTCGACGATCTCGCCGACCGGGTCGGGCAGGCCCGCGATCTCGCGCAGGGAGTCGGCGATGGCCCCGATGCGCTCGGGCGTCAGGGCCAGGCGGTCGATCAGGCCCGCTCTCATGCCCGCGGCGCGGGCGCGCTCCAGGTCGGCCCCGTTGGCGGCCAGGATGCGCGGGGCCGCCTCCACGAGATGGTCGGCCATGGCGCACAGCCCGGCGTCCTTGACCTCGCGGCGCGCCCCGGCCACCGATCGCTGGGCGGCGCGAGCGGCGCGAGCGGCGCGAGCGACCAGGTCGGCGGCCTCCTGCTGGGACGACGGGGCGGCGGTCTCACTCATGGCACCACCATACGGTGCCGGGCGGCCGCGGGGTCCGCGAACGGGTACCGGATCACGGCCTGGTGGCGTAGGATGACCCTGCGAGGGCATTCGACCGTTCCGCCCACGGCTTGAGCATCCGCACCGCTCGCCGTGGGTTGACACCACCACCACCCGCGGTCGGGTGCCCTCGCCTCACGTCCGGGCGCGCCGGACACATTTGCTGCGCTGCTTTCCCGCCGCTACGCGCCTTCGCCCTCTGCTGCGGTCTGGGGCTGACCGTCTCGGAGGTCGTCAACGGCCTCATCGCCCCCGCCGATCTCGCGGGGCTGCTCAAGGCCGCGCGGAGTCGTCGATGACGGCCGGGCCCGCGTCCTGCACGCCCCTCTCAACGAGTGCGCCCCTGAACATCGGAAGGTTATTCAACGGACGGCGATGCGGGTCCTGTGGCGAGATCGCCGGGTAGGCGTCGAGCACGTCACTTAACCCGCGAGCACGTACCTCTAGCAGACGTGCTCGCGGGTCAAGTGACGATCTCGCGGGTCAAGTGACGTGCTCGCAGGCCCGGCCGGGATGGAGGATCAGGCCGGGGCGGAGGATAGGGCCCGGGCCCGAGAGGAGCAGGCCCGGGCCCGATCAGGCGGAGCCCTCCCGGCGCAGGACGACCCCGACCGTCTTGAGCAGGATCACCAGGTCCATGACCGGCGTCCAGTTCTCCACGTAGAACAGGTCGAAGCGCAGCGCCTCCTCCCAGGTCAGCGACGAGCGCCCGTTGATCTGCCACAGGCCCGTGAGCCCGGGCTTGACCAGGAGCCGGCGCGCGGCCGTCTCGTCGTAGAGCGCCACCTCCTTGGGCACCTGCGGGCGCGGCCCCACCAGGCTCATGGAGCCCCCGATGACATTGAACAGCTGAGGGAGCTCGTCGATGGAGGAGCGCCGCAGGAAGTGGCCTATCCTCGTGATCCGGGGGTCGTCGTCGACCTTGAACAGGGGCTTGCCCGACCGCCCCTGCTCGGACAGCAGCCCGGCCAGCTCGGCATCGGCGTTGACCCGCATGGTGCGGAACTTCCAGATCCGGAATTCCTCGCCGTCCAGTCCGACGCGGGTCTGCCGGAATATGATCGGCCCGCGGTCCTCGCGCCAGATGAGCAGCGGGACGGCGATCCACAGCGGAAGGGCCAGAACGCACAGGACGCTCGCCAGCACGAGGTCCATCACCCGCTTGACCAGGCGCTTGACGCCGTCGGGGCGGGGGCGGCGGACCTCGGCGAGGGTCAGCCCGTCGGCCGACCACTGGCGCTGGCGGGATCCGACGACGTCGAGCCGGGGGGCGACCATCATGAGTCTGCTCTGCGGACCCAGGCCCCGGCTGAGGTCGCGGATCGCGGAGAGGGGCAGGCCGGAGTCCCGGGCGATGACGACGGCGATCCCGTTGGAGGTGCCGATGGTCTCGCGCAGACCCTTGACTCCCCCCAGCACGGGCACGCGCCGGACCCGCTCCGTGCGGGCGCACTCGTCGTCGGAGACGAAGGCGCCGCAGACCCTCAGTCCCAGTCCGGGCCTGCGCTCGAGGTCGGTGATGGTCCGGGCCACGGAGCCCGTCGGCCCCACCACGAAGGTCGGCTGGGTGAACCTCCCCAGCAGCCGGGCCCTCACCAGGCGCCGCCGGGCGACGCGCCGCCACATGACGAGCGCCACGACGCCGACGCACAGCGCCACGAGGAAGTACCCGCCGGGGACCGGCATCTCGATCAGGTGCAGCAGCAGGCAGATCCCGGCGAACTCGGCGACCGTCGCCCCGACCACGCGCCGGTACTCGCCGGCCCCGTGCCCCAGGATCTGCTCCCGGTACGTCTTGGCCCCCGCGAGGAGGAGGGACCAGCTGCCCGTGATGACGCAGCCGAGCATAATGCTGTGCAGCGTGCTCGCGCGCACGGCGGCGCCCTGCGGGTCGGCGCTCCAGTCGAGGCTCAGGACGTGGACGCCACCGATGACGGCCACGATGATCGCCAGGTCGCCCACACGCAGGTGGCGCAGGAAAACGGCCCCCGTCCCGTTGACGCCGATGCCCGGCATCGGACGGGGAGTAGATGGATGAGTCATAGCACTTCCCAGGTCTCAGTGCATCATGCCGCAGGTGACGGCTGAGGCGGGACGGCGCGGGCGCGGCCGCCGGGGCGGGCCGTCGTGACGCCGTCGATTATCGGTGGCAGGGGCAAGGGGGAACCGGGGAGGTCGGGAGCGCAGTGCGTGGCCGGGCCGTCTCACGGGCCGCGGATGCGATCGCCGCCGTTCTCGACGGCGGCGCCCGGGATGCGTACGAGGGCGCGCTGGCGGTGGGCATCCGTCTCATCCCTCCGCGGCGTCGCGCCTTCTGGCGCGCCTGGTGCGGTCCGCGGCGGGCCGCCTGAGCGCGACCACCTCGCTCACGCCGGGCCGGGTCTCGGGCGGCGGCGGGGAGTCGGCGGCCTTGCGCTCGTCGGAGCCCCGGCGCGGTTCGCGGGCCATCAGGGAGGCCGACGACGCCCGGTTGAGGACGGCCCCTATGATCGCGCCGCCCCCCTGCTTGATGGCCTGCGCCGCCCGGCGCAGCTGGTCCTGCGCCGTGCGGCCCACGCCGGCGACGAGTAGGACTCCGCCGGCGTGCTCGGACATGACGACGCCGTCGGTGAACTCCAGGACCGGCGGGGAGTCGACGATGACCACGTAGTCGGAGGCGAGGTGGGTCAGCAGGTCGGACATGCGGGTCGAGCCGAGGAGCTCGGAGGGGTTCGAGGGCGCGGCGCCGGCCGGGATGACCTGGAGCCCGCGGACGGAGGTGCTCACCAGCACCTGGTCGAGAGTGGCCGCGCCGATGAGCAGGTGGGCCAGACCCGGGCGCTGGGGCGGCAGGGCGAACACCTCGCCCATGACGGGTTCGCGCAGGTCGCCCTCCACGAGGACCACCCGCTGGCCCGACAGCGCCATGACCCGCGCGAGATTGATCGCCACGGTCGACCTGCCCTCGCGCCGGGCGGGGGAGCAGATGACGAAGACCCGCTTGCCCGCGCTGACCTGCACGTGGCGCAGATTGGTGCGCAGCTTGCGGAACTCCTCCTCCACGCCCGGCTCCACCGTCTGGAGGCCGCGGCCGTTGAGGATCGAGTTCGACGCCGGCACGGCGCCGAGCACCGGGCGGTGGATGATCTCGGACACGTCCGCCACGGAGCGGATCCTCTTGTCGGTCAGCTCGCGCACGATGACCCATGCATAGCTGAGCACGAGTCCGGCGATGAAACCGACGATGAGGTACTTCACGAACGACGGCGAGCGGACCGGGCTCGACAGGTCCGCGGAGGACATGAGCACGACGTCGACCGGCGAGCTGTCCCCCTCGAGGCGCTTGAGCTCGGCCCCCGCCTGGTTGACGACCTCGTCGGCGATCGTCTGGGCCTCGTCGACCGTCGACGCGCTCGCCGAGACGGTGACGTTGAGCGTGTTGTTGGTGTGCTCGGCCGTCAGGGTCTTGGCCAGCTGGGCCGGGGTGACATCGAGGCCCAGGGAGTCCACGACCCTCTGGGCCACGGCCTCGGAGGTGAAGACGGGCACGACGGCGTCGACCTTCTGGTTGGCCAGCTGGGAGGCCGTGAGGTAGGTGTCGGTCTTGGTCTTGCCCTCCGAGACGTCGACCCGCACGTAGGCCACCGCCGAGACCGAGTAGGTCACGGGCGTCACGAGCGCCACGCCCAGGGCCAGCAGGGTGCAGGTCAGCACGCCCAGCACCAGGGGGACGATCCGCTGACGAGTCAGCGTGAGGAGGTCCTCGAGCGTCATATTCACATCACCGACCACGATTCAGGACTGGGCAGAGCGGCGCTTTCCCGTGGACGCTTCAGGGACAGCACGCATGAGGCTTGTGAAGCATAGCATGCACCCAACCAGTGCGATCCATGATGTCCGGTTCCCAGGCGGCATCCTGGGAAAAGTCTGAAAAGCGCGCCGCGCGAGTCGACCGCTCCCATCATTGAGATCCTCCCGTTCATGTCACTTCATCGAGTTGATCGCCCGCAGCGAGGCCGTGAGCGATTTAATATTGATCAATAGCACGGCCGCCGAGACGGCGCACATGACGAGCGCCGCAATGACGGGCACCGGCAGGCCGAGCGTTATGAGCGCCCGTCTGAGCGCGCTGCCCGCCAGGGCCGCCGCGAGCATCGACACGATGTAGACGCCCAGCGCCCCGGCGTCGAAGGCCGTCGCCAGGCTCCCGCCCACCTCCTTGAGACTCAGCCGCACAAGGACCGCCGCCATGCCGACGTTGACCAGGACCGACGCCAGCGCCGGGCCGACGAAGCCCATGATCGAGTACAGGACGACGCACAGGAGCGCGTTGAACACCACGGCCACCAGCGAGACGACCATGAGCGCCTTCGTCCGGCCGGCCGCGCTCAGAATGAGCGACAGGCTCGCGAACCTGGCCATGGTGGCGACCAGGTAGAGGCAGAACACGCCGTAGCCCGGCAGGTAGCGCGCGCCGTAGAGCACCTGGATCGCCTCGGGGGCCACCACGAAGCATGAGACCGAGAAGGTGACGGTCGTGAGGTACCCCACCGCCAGGTAGTGCTTGAACAGGAGGCGGACCCGGTCACGGCGCCCGGCGGCGATGTAGCGCGTGACGATCGGGATGATCACCGTCAGGAAGGACGCCGAGACGACGTCGAGGGGGAGGATCGTCGCGCAGTTGGCGTAGATGGCGTAGCGCTGCGTGCTCTCGTTCATCCCGATGACCAGCTCGCCGATCTGCCTCATGAGGGAGGCCGTCAGGACGTAGGCGGCCATGGGCAGGGAGAAGGCCAGGATCTCGCGGATCCGCCCCCAGCGCGGCCGGGAGAGGCGGATCATGTACTTCCACCGGCGGAAGCAGTCCCAGAACCACAGGACGGACAGGACGTCGAGGGCGAGCAGCATGGCGAACAGCACCGCGATGCTGGAGGTCAGCAGCGCCGTGATGAGCACGGCCACGAACTTCAGGGCCGCGAAGACGACGTTCCTGACCACGATGGCCCGCGCCCGGCCGATCGACATCATGAGCACCTGGAGCACGCTCGCCATATTGGTCAGCATCGGCCGGAAGGCCAGGAAGACGATGAGCGCCGGGAGCATGGGGTTGGAGAAGTAGCCCCCGATCGCGCCCCGCAGCGCCACGAGCAGGACGGCCGTGACCACGCCGATGACGACCTGCATGACGAAGATCGCGTTCACGTACTCGCGGGTGACGGACTCCCGGCTGTCCCGGTTGAAGAAGAAGTTGACGGCGTCGACCAGGCCCAGGACCGTGGCATCGGCGCACAGGGCCACCACCAGGACGCCCTGGGCGTAGGTGCCGTAGGCCTCCAGCGACAGGCTGCGCGAGAGGATCATCGTGTTGGCCATGGTCGAGCCGAGGGTGGCGAACTTGACGCCGGCCAGCAGGAGGGAATCGACGGCGCTGCCCGATCTCGGTCTGGATCCGCCCATCACCGGATCCTCGTGATCGTCCCCGTCGGGCCCTCGGCCGCGACCGGGGACGGGCGGGGGTCCGCCCTGGGCCGCTCCGGTCGCCCGCCGTCGCCCACCAGCTCCTGCGCCCTGCTCGCCAGGAACGGGAAGAGGTAGAACATCCCCATGTTGTAGACGTAGATCTCGCTGACGGACATCACCGACATGGCGGTGTAGACGGCGATGAAGGCGGCCCTGACGTGGTCGCTGCACCGGGAGGCGTCGGCGCGGGCGCTCGCCGTCCACAGCAGGGCGATGAACAGGCCGACGGCCACCAGGCCGCCGTCGTAGGCGATCTGGAGGTACTGGTTGTGCGCCTGCCACAGCAGCCCCTTGAAAGCGGGGATGAAGGCGCCGAACTGGGAGTTGATGCCGTAGCCGAACAGCGGGGAGTCCGCCAGGATCGGGATGGCGGCGTCCCACAGGTCGGTGCGCCCCGTCATGGTGACCGACTTGCCCAGCAGCCCCTCGATCTGCGCGGCGAAGTAGGTCTGCACCCGGGCGACGACGACCAGGAGCGTGACGGCGACGCCCAGGATGGTCGCGCCCCGCATGGACAGCAGGCCGCCCGCGCGCAGGTGCAGGCGGACCGCCAGGTAGACGACCGCCATGATGGCGGCGCCGACCCAGGCCGTGGCGACCTGGAGCGTGACGATCTGCACGATCCCGCTGGTGAGCGCCAGGACCGTCCTCCAGCCCCAGCGCCGGCGGGAGCCGGAGTCGTACAGCAGGGCCAGGAGGATCGCGGGGAACACGCAGTCGGTCACGCGGGTGCGGATGCCCAGGAGGTAGGAGGGCTGGGCGAAGAACTCGTGCTGCCCCCAGGACGCCACCGAGCCCGTGCCCGTCATGATCATGACGTAGTTGATGAGCAGGTAGATGAGCAGCAGGTCCGTCATCACCCGCAGGAGCCTCCTGCGCTCCTGACGGCTGTACCCGGCGTACAGCTCGATGAGCATGAGGATGGACAGCTGGCTGAGCGTCACGTAGCCCCAATTGAGCAGGTCGCCGTCGCGGTAGACCGTCGGCAGGAGGGAGGCCAGGCGGTAGAGGACGAACAGGATGACGGACGTGGACAGCGGTATGCGCCGCACGATGTGGAGGTTGACCAGCCAGGCGAAGACCGCCGCCGTCAGGGCCTTCATGAGGGGCCCCAGGGTCGGGTCCTGACCGACCATGATGGGTCTCATGAGCACGAAGCACGCCGCCATCAGCCCGAGGTAGCGCAGCGGGTAGCACCGCCGCAGGAGGCCGGGGTCCAGCACGGCGGGCAGCGTCCTGCGCATCGCGCCCAGGGCGTGCTCAGCGATAGCGGTCATAGAGGCCAACGTACTTCTCCATCATCGCCGTGGCGGAGTAGCGCGACGACGTCCTGACCGCGCCGGCGCTCAAGCGCGCGTACAGGGCCGGGTCATCGCAGATGGCGGCGATCGCCTCGGCGGCCGCGGCGGCGTCGGCCTCGACGAGGGCGCCGCTGACGCCGTCGTCCACGAGCTCGCCGACCCCTCCGGCGCGCGTGGCCACCACGGGCAGCCCGGAGGCCATGGCCTCGATAATGCTCATGGGCATGCCCTCGTAGTCCGACAGCAGCACGAAGAGGTCGCAGTCGCGGTAGAAGGCGGGAGTGTCCGTGCGCCGGCCGGCGAAGCGGACGCGCTCCGAGATCCCCAGCTCCCGGGCGAGCTCCTCCAGCCGGCCCCGGAGGGGCCCGTCGCCCACCAGGGTCAGCGAGACGTCCCGCCCCGACTCCCTCAGCAGCGCCACGGTCTGAAGCAGCAGGGCGTGGTTCTTGGCCGGGGCCAGGCGGGCGACGCACAGCAGGCGCGCCCCCGCGCCGCGCAGCCCCCGCCGCTGCGGGCCGCGGAAGGCGTCGAGGTCGATGCCGTTGCCCACGACGGGGACCGCGGAGGGGGGCAGGGCGTACTCGCGGCAGATGGAGGACCTGACCTCCTCGTTGAGGGCGACCGGGACCACCCCGTGGGAGAAGGCGCGGCGGTTGACCGCCCTCAGGACGCGGTGGCGGGTCTCCGCGCGCGCGAGGTTGTGGACCGTGTGGATGATCCCGACCCGTCGGCCGTACAGGCGCGCCGCGGGCAGCACGTACTCCAGCACGGGCAGGTGGGTGTGCACGACGGTGGGCGAGAAGTCCCGCATCTGCGCGCGCAGGCGCAGCACCGTCCGCGGGTCGGGCCCCCCGGCCTTGTTGAGCGCCACGACGTCGATGCCGGCCCGCCTCATGAGCCCGGCCACATCCGTCTCATCGCCGTGGAGGGAGACGACCCGGACCGGGTGGCCCGCGCGGTCGAGCTCGCGGGCGAGGTGGAGCACCATCATCTCGGCGCCGCCGGTCTCCAGGCCGTGGACGACGATCATGACGCGCATGCCGTCCGACGGCGCCGCGGCGGTCGGGCCGGGGGCGGGGGCCGTGAGCGCGGCGGGCGTCTTGGACCCGGCGATGACCGGTCCGCGGGCGGCGCTCATGAGCGTCCGGGCGATCTCGCCGAAGACGGCCTCGGGCGTGTAGGCGCGGGCCCGCTCCAGGAGCGCGCGCCTCATGGAGACGATCCGCGCCTCCGGCAGGGCGAGCAGCTCGCGGATCGTCGCCTCGAGCAGCTCGGGGCGGTCGAAGTCGTAGCTCAGGCCGGTGACCCCGTCCTGGAGCATCTCGCAGTAGTAGCGCCAGCGGCTGGCCACCACCGGCAGGCCCGCGTGCATGGCGTCGATGATCGTGCCGGGCACGCCCTCCCCGGTCCACTCGGTCGGGAAGATCAGCGCGAAGTGGCCGCTGACGGCCGCCGCGGCCCGCTCGGGGGGCACGCGGCCCGCGTAGCGCACGTGCGGGACGGAGTCGACCAGGCGGCGGAAGCGCTCCTCGTAGGAGGGCTCGATCGGGCCGAAGACGTCGAGCGTCACGACGGGCGGCCCGTCCCCGTTGATCGCCGCGACCGCCCGCACGGCGTTGTCGATGCCCTTCTCGGGCGTCACCCGGCTGAGGGTGCACAGCCGGCGGGGGCGCTCCCGCGGGGCCGTCGGATCGACGTCGACGTCGTCGACGTCCTTGAAATTGGGCAGGCGGGAGACGTTGCGCACCCCGAGGGCGCGCAGCCTGTCCGCCAGGGCGCGGGTCTCCACCCAGTTCACCTCGAAGGAATTGAGGTAGCGCACCAGGCGGCCCGAGGCGTCGGCGTCGACGTCGTCGGCCAGCGACCCCCCGATGAGGTCGTGGTAGATCCTGACACCCAGCACCGAGGAGGCGAGCCACAGGATCGGGAACAGCGCCCTGCGCCCGCCGCTCGACAGGAGCACGACGACGTCGTCGCACGCGTGCAGGCAGCGGATCAGCTCCCGGACAACCCTGCCCCCCTGGTGGTGGTAGTCCAGCGTGTCCACGGCGCGGATGTTGGAGGCGCCGAAGCGGCGCACCATGTAGCGGTACAGGGTGCGGGTCTTGACGGTCTGGCCGTCGACCATCGTCTCGTCGGGATCGATCCGGCCGATGAAGCCGATCCTCCTTCTTCGCGCCCTCACGGCACGACCCCCTCGAGGTCCGGCGCCGCGCGCCCCGGCGATTCGCAAAGTTCTGAGCACAGCATCACAGCCGCCAGTACCGGTAGGAGGGGAAGTCCTCCTTGCGGAGGATGCTCTTGACGTCGACGAGGACCCTCTCCTCGTCCCGGGTCGGGCCGAAGAGCCGCTTGTAGTCCGCGCTGGTCATGCGCCGGAACTCGTCGTGGGCCACCGCCACGATGAGGCAGTCGAGTCCGCCGAGCTCGGCCAGGGGGACGAGGTCGACGCCGTGGACGCGCCTGGCGTCCGCGGCGTCGGCCGCCGGGTCGCAGACCCTGGGCGCGATCCCGTACTGCCCCAGGCGGTGGATGATGTCCGCGACCTTGGAGTTGCGCACGTCGGGGCAGTTCTCCTTGAAGGTGATCCCCAGGATCGCGACGCCGGCGCGGCTCGGGGCGAGTCCGGCCCGGACCATCTCCCTGATGGCGGCGTCGGCGACGAACTCCCCCATGGAGTCGTTGACCTTCCGCCCGGACAGGATGATCTGGCTGTGGTAGCCGAGCTTCTCCGCCTCGTAGGTGAAGTAGTAGGGGTCCACCCCGATGCAGTGCCCGCCCACGAGACCGGGCCTGAACCCCAGGGCGTTCCACTTGGTGTTCATGGCCTCGATCACCTCGCTGGTGTCGATCCCCATGAGGTCGAAGACGACGGCGAGCTCGTTCATGAACGCGATATTGATGTCGCGCTGGCTGTTCTCGACCACCTTGGCGGCCTCGGCGACCTTGATGGAGGGAGCGCGGTGGATGCCGGCGTCGATGACCAGCGAGTAGACGTCGGCGATCTCCTCCAGGGCCCGGGGGTCGATCCCGGACACGATCTTCCTGATGTTCTCCAGGCGGTGCACCCGGTCCCCCGGGTTGATCCGCTCCGGGGAGTAGCCGACCCTGAAGTCCTGCGGGCAGCGCAGGCCCGAAAGGCGCTCGAGGATCGGGATGCACACGTCCTCGGTGACCCCGGGGTAGACGGTCGACTCGTAGACGACGGTGTCGCCCGCCCGCAGGTGGCGGCCGACCGTCTCGCTGACGCCGACCACGGGCGTCAGGTCCGGGGTCTTGTCGAGATTGACCGGGGTGGGCACGGCGATGACGAAGAAGGAGGCCTCGTCCAGGCGCGCCTCGTCGCAGGTGAAGTCCACCGAGCACTCCCGCAGCGCCTGGTCGCCGATCTCCGCGGTGGGGTCCAGGCCCGACCGGTAGGCCCCGATCTTCTCCTCGTTCAGGTCGTAGCCGATGACGCGCACCCGCCGGGAGAACGCGACGGCCAGGGGCAGCCCCACGTAGCCGAGGCCGACGACGGCCAGCGCGCCGTCGCCCCGCAGCAGGAGGTCCGCCGGAGTCGGTGTCATGATGCGTCTCTTCTCCTCTTCTGGGCGGCGTGGAGCAACTGCCAGAACAGGCAGTAGGCGGCGTAGGGGCGGGACAGCCCCTCGACCTGGCGGTAGAGGCTCCACGTCCGGCGGATGGACTTGGTGGCGCTGCTGGACAGCGAGCCCGACGTCTTGCGGTACTTGGCCAGGAACTCGTCCAGGCCGTACAGGGTGTGGCCGGCCTTCATGATCCCCAGCCAGGTCGCCGCGTCCTGGCCCCGCCTGATGTCGGGCATCTTCAGCAGGTCGCGCTCGACGATCCGCGTGTCGAACAGGAGCGTGTGGCTGCAGGTCACCGTGTTCTTCAGGAACTCCTTGTAGTCGATCGTGGCGGGGACCCTCACGAAGTTGCGGTGGTCGCCGTTCTCCTCGATCGTCTCGTAGGAGGTGAAGCAGGCCCCCGCCCCCGCCTCCGTCATGAAGGCGATCTGACGCTCGAGCTTGTTCGGCATCCACAGGTCGTCGGAGTCGAGGTAGGCGATGTAGCGGCCCCGGGCGTGCGAGAGCCCCCGGTTGCGCGCCAGGGCGACGCCCCCGTTGGAGGCCTGGGCGAACGTTCTGACCCGCTGGTCCCGCTGCGCCAGCCCCTCGATCAGCGAGCGGGTCCGGTCCTGCGAGGCGTCGTCGACCGAGAGCACCTCCAGATCCGCCACGGTCTGGGCCAGGACGCTCTCCAGCGCCTCGACGACGTGCGCCTCGCTGTTGTAGGAGGGGACGATCACGGAGACGAGGGGACGGGGGTCGCCGGTCCCCCGCTCATCGGCCCCGGCTCCGGTCACCGCCCGCTCACCCCCTCCGGGGAGGGCGGGGCGCCTTCGGACGATTCGTCCTCCGCGCGCCGGCCGAACGTTTTCTGGCATGTCAGGGAAAGTACAGGGACAGACGTCCGCAGACGTGGATTCATGCAG
>ERZ773004.1286-NODE-1286-length-12725-cov-4.775059_pt1 | contig 12725 bp, 10 predicted proteins | sample MGYA00580667_ERZ773004 | MGnify/ENA primary metagenome ERZ773004 (study PRJEB29015, sample SAMEA2737963) | human oral metagenome | biome: human oral; feature: human-associated habitat; material: dental | place: China | collected 2123 ... | reverse complement strand
CATGCGGCTTGTCGTAGGTGCGTGCATACAATTCTAAGCTGGCCTGTGTGTGCTGGTGCACGGAGAGTCCGTCTTCGAGTTTGATACGCTCCACTTCGGCAGGTGTAAGTCCCTCGTCGCGGAAGTTGGCTCGTTTGGCAATCGTTGGTATCTTCACATACAAGCCTTCTTGCAATGCTTCAGCAAGGTTGTACTCATAGACAATGTTGCCCACAGGCTTATTATCCCTGAGTGGCGTGGCAGTCATCTCAAGTCCCAACACAGGCGAGAGTTCGTCAATGGCCTTACGAGAAGCATCGGCATAGTAGCGGTGTGCCTCGTCCATCAGCACCACCAGGCCGGGTAGCGAGGCTAGATAGTGATAATAACTCTCGCCAAGGTATTCTGAGAGGCGTTTCATGCGTGGAGCAAGAGACACGCCTTTCTTCTTCGAGGCTTTGTTATCTGAGTTGAACTTGGCTATATTGAAGATATTGATCTCAATATTCTCGAATTCAAACAAAGGGTTAGGCCGAACGGAGAGATAGTTCTCGCCCGTAATCACCACAGGAGGAGATGCTACATATTCAGCTAAACCCTTGAACACATATTTTTCATAGCCTGGGTCGCCAAAGTCACGTAGGAGTTTGTTGTAGAGCGTGAGGTTGGGGGCAAGAATAAAGAAATGTTTAATGCCATGCACTTGATGCAGGTAATAGATGGTAGCCGCCATGAGACGTGTCTTGCCTATACCTGTGGCAATGGAACAAGTGAAAGAGGGAAAGGTGCGTTCGAAGCCTTTGAGCGAAGGAACAATCTCGCAGGCTTTGTCCAACTCACCCGCAAGAAAGGCCTTTTCCTCTGTGGGGTCGGCAGGGCGTTTCTTTAGGCTTAAGTTATGGGTGAGGTCGGCAATTACGCTTAAGCACTTTGCCAAAGGCTCACGCATAGAGAGGCGGCTTTGCACTTGGCGGAGCATTTCGTTCTTATTAGGCTTATTCATCGTCGTTTTCGTCTTGTGGTTCTACTTCAGGCAAGGTGATGATATTGAGGTCGTAGCTCTTTGCGGGGTCGAACTGGCAACGACCGAGCAACATACGAGGGATGCGCTTCACCGTGATGCGTGGGAAACGCCCATTCAAGCCTGCCGTGTGCGAGGTGCAACAAACGAGTAGCGTTTCGCCCTCGGCAAGGAGCGAATCAATATATTCTAGCGTCTCAATGGTGAGATGCTGCGTTGTGGTGTAGATATAGTCGTTTTCGGTGCTACGTCCCTGCTTCCAGAACACTTCTGCATCGGGCGCATAGTGAAATCCCTCGTGCAGTGCCATAGCAGCAGCAAGCATCTCGGCGTTGTATTCGGGACTGATTATCATCATGCCATTTTCGTCTTTATTGAGAAGTGTGGGCGCAAGTTCATAGAAGCGGAATCCGCCTCCTTTGGTCCAGCCTACAGAGGAAGTGATGCCACCCTTGTCCGTACCATCAATTACTTTCTTGAGGCGTGGCACGCAGTGGGTGTAGGCGTGGTTGCCCAGCTCAATGCCAATGTAGCGCCGGCCCATCTTGTGCGCCACAGCTGCCGTAGTGCCAGAGCCGAGAAAGCTGTCTAGCACAAGGTCGCCTGTGCTGGTGGCGAGAGTGATTACTCGTTCGATCAATCGCTCGGGCTTGGGGGTAGAGAAGACGTCCTCGGAGTTAAGTGCTTTAACTTCTTTTTTTGCTTCTTGTGTGTCGCCAACCTCACTTCGTGGCCAAAGACTAAGGGCGACAACACCATCTTTTACTTCAGATAGAAATCTTTTAATTCTTGGTACATTATTACCTTTCTCTCCAAAGTAAATTCTGTCATCCATAATAAGCTCTTTTAAGCGTTCTTGACTATATCGCCAAGAGAACTCTTCTGGAGGTAGTACAACTTTACCTGATGGAGTTGTGATGGGATATACATTGGCTTCAACACGAGGACCAACTTGAATAGGTCCCGAAGTCCAAGGTCCTCTTGGATCATTGTCTGGATTTTTGTAGCGTTCATTTGCCTCCTCGGTTCGAGGTAATTTATTAAGCGTAAACCCCTCACCATTACGTGCGTAGACAAGAATAGCATCGTGTGCACGTGAAACTGTTTTTTTTAGATTGATTGGGGCATAAGAGCGCTGCCAAATTACTTCGTCCACAAAATTGTTACGACCGAAGATTTCATCACAAAGAACTTTAAGGTAATGGCACTCATAGGCATCAATGCTAATCCAAATGCTGCCAGTGGGGTGAAGCAACTCTTTGAGCAACTCCAGTCGCTGCTTCATCAGCGATAGCCAAATAGAGTGCTCCTGCATATCATCATAGTGCGTAAAAGCCGACCCAGTGTTGTAGGGCGGGTCGATGTAGATACACTTTACTTTACCTGCATAGCCAGAGGCCAGGAGGCTCTTGAGTGCGAGGAGGTTGTCGCCATGGATGAGGAGGTTGTTCGTGGTGGGGTCACCATAACTATATTGAGGATTCTCGATAAGGATGCGTGGTTCGAGGATGTCTTCCTCGCCTTTGCCAATCCAAGTGAGTTCGAGTCTTTGCTTCATATCGTACTATTGTTGTTTCGTTTTTATTTCTCGTTTTACTGTATCATCAACTGTATCATCAACTGTATCATCAACTGTATCATCAACTGTATCATCGAGCGTCCATTTTTCCCTTGTATTTACCTTAAGGCCTAACTCTTGGAGGGTTTTGAGATCACGCCAAACAGTAGGTACGGATACCGACAATGCCATTGCCATCTCCTTGGCTGATGCAATTTCGTCTTGCTGTATCAAGTGAATCAAGGTTTGCAATCTCTCACGGCGTTTCTTATCACTTATCCTATCATTTATCGTATCACTTATCGTATCATTTGCTTCTTTTGGGGGGATGGAGATTGCCCCCACTAAGTCGGGGTGGCAAGGGATATGGATAAGGAAGAAGGTACGGTCGGGGTCGGTCTCGAAAGTGGCCGCAGCCGATCCGTTGCGTTTTAGTTCTTCCTGAATGGTGGGAATGCCAGTTGCACGCCCTTCAGACAGGTCGAGCTCTTTGAGAAATTCTCCAAGGCGGCGATTGCGGTAGCGACGCGTTTGCAGTCGTCTGCCTGCACGGAGACTCTCCTCGCTGATGGAGCGGTCGGGACCCGAATGGCTTAAGATAGAGATGCCCTGTGGCTCTATGGTTATTTCTATTGGCTCGCGCACTTGATAGTCTCTATGATAAAGCGCATTTACCACCGCTTCCTCCAAAGCTTGATAAGGATAGTTGAAAAAACGAATGGACTCGGCTTGGTCTTTGGGCTTGATGATTTGCTCTTTAATGACATTCACCCGAAGATAATCTAAGGTACGCTGAATAATGGCAGGGACAGCCCCTTGTATTACCGGGGCTTCTTGCATATTGTTGGGTTCTCGCTCAGCGCCACCGGGGAAATGGACAATCTCCACTTGAGTGTAGGGGTAGAACTTCTGAGGTGTTTCGCAGAACATCATAGCCGCCACATTCTTGATGTAGCGACGCTCTGATGGACCTGTCAGAAGTTCCATCTGCTCCAATATGCTTTCGATAGGGGTGGTATAGAAGTTTTGCAACAAACGGCTCTTCACCTTTCTCAGATAATCATAAATGAGTACAGGTGAGAGGTCATACATTCTAATCTCGCTGTTCCCCCTGTCATCAAAAGGGGTGCGGTTCGCCATCTCTCGCAGCTCTGTAAGCACTTCGCCTTTAGCCTCGATGGTGCTGGTGCCACTTCGGATGTACCAACGTGAACGAGCATCTCGCTTGGTGACATCATCCATAACATCATAGGGACGCTCTAAGCCAGATGGTACCCAAATGACCAAAATCTGTTTACCGTCAATGCTCTCTACCGAAGTACGCGCCCGATAGTAAGGATTGATTTTGTTATCAAAGCCTATCATCGCTTGCTGTATGCGGTCGAGATCAGTTTCTGCCAGTCCTAGCACGGGACGCTTGGCTATACCCGATTCTTCCTCGACCCCCACAAGGATATAGCCTCCACCAATGTTATCGAAATCATTGGCAAAAGCACAGATGCTTCGGTAAATCTTGGTGGGGTTCCAGCTTTTTTTGAACTCAATTCGGTTGCTTTCTATCTTTTGCTTATTGAGCAGATCTTCTATGTTAATCGGTAGTGCCATATCAGTTCGTTCTAAATAATTCTCCACCTTAGCGTGAACAAGTTTTGTTGCTCAGAATGTAAGGAGAGCAATTGTTCGAGCTTGTCGATGAGGCTGTCTTTCTGTTCTTCTATGCGGTCGTGTTCGGCAAATAGGTCTGCTCGCTTGCGCTTGAGCAAGGCTTCAGAGGCTTTGACTTCTCGTTGGGCTGCAAGGCGTGCTTCTATACTCTCAGCCTTGCGTGCCTCGTTTTTCATTAGCCGAATGGTCTGGCTGAGATCTTTTATCTCTCGTTCCAAGCCCAGTTTCATATCCTCTGCCCAGGTGTCAAGTTTGTCTACCTGCTCATCAAACATGCGCAAAGCATCCTGTTTAGACTGCTCGGTGGTTTCGGTGATTTGCGTTGCTTTTATTTGCTCCAATTGGTCAAGCCTCTTGGTAGGAATGGCTTTATCGGTGAGTTCTACGCTTCCAGGTATAGACCAAATATGTTCGACTAGTTCGGAGTCTATCTCTTCACCCTGTTCAGTTATCATAGCCACAGCCCAATGGTCAACGGTTTCTGCAGCTTGTATAGAAAGCAAATCCACAGAAAGATAGCCCTCTTGCCCCACCAGTTCTGCTAGTGGTGTTATTCTTTTTCCCGAATGGCTGTAATCTAAAACAAGCGTATCATTGGGAGTTGCTTCTATGTTCTTAGCTTCGGTGATGACGTATTGAGCCAAGGGGTGGTTCGCACGATAAAGTTCTCCACCCTGCAGACTGCTCTCGCTTCGCTTGTTCTCAATAGAAGTGTCGAGCATATAGTAGGGGCCGTAATGCGATATGCCACTAATGGGAACTTGCATCAGAAAACTATAATCAGAGGAAGAGAATTTTGCCTTTTTGCGCAATATGTACTGCGTGAGCATCCATAGTCGCTCTTCATATCTTTTAAGTAGCCGAAGACTATTATCTTCGCTATCTCGCAAGCGTGCACGCACTTCATCATCGAAGTTCTCCAACAACGTGGTACGCGTGCGCTGCATCCGCTCATCAATTTCGGGACTAAGTTCAGCTTTGAGTTCGTCGAAAGCCGTTTGTATCTCCTCTTCTGTTCGGCAAGTCTGGTAGATATTGGCAATGCGTTGCTCAAAATCAGTACCACTACTGATACTGCCCAATACTTCATCGCTCGCTCCGAAGACACCATCGAAGAGGCGAAATTTCTCATCCAAGAGTTCATACACACGGCGATCGGCAGCATTGTTCTTGTTGAGGAAATTGATAACCACCACATCGTGTCGTTGACCATAACGGTGACAACGCCCAATGCGTTGTTCAATGCGTTGTGGATTCCATGGCAGGTCGTAATTAACAACAAGCGAACAAAACTGGAGATTGATGCCTTCGGCCGCAGCTTCGGTAGCAATCATAATTGTAGCTCGATTGCGGAATTCATCTACCAAAGCAGCACGCATATCAGCCTCCTTGACTCCTGTTATCAGTCCTGTGTCTTTGTTTGTCTCCTTCCACCGACGAAGTATTGCTGCACTTCGAGCGTCATTGTTTGTTCCGCTAAAAGTCATCACTTGGCCTTGGTATCTTCTCTCGCTGAGCAGACGGAAGAGAAACTCCTGTGTGCGACGGCTTTCGGTAAAGATGAGCGCCTTGCGATTAGCACCCAACTCAGATAGTTTGTTGAACCCACTTTCCAAGGCAATAAGAAGTTGTTCAGCTTTGCTGTTACTTACAATACGCTCTGTCAAATCCAAACAGCGTTGTAGCCATTCTCGCTCTTCGCCTAATAGTTTCAAATCTTCTGGGCTAAGCTTTTCCTCTTCTTTTTCCCAATGGTCCTCTACTTCGGGTATTTCTTCCATCATCGTATCCCAATTCTCATAGTCGGAAAATTCCGCAGAATTGCTTTCGGAAGCCACTTGTTCATCAATGCGTTGTATGATGGTTTGTAGCGTTCCGCCAATCGCATAGGAGGAAGAGGCGAGAAGCTTGCGCAGAACAAGAGTAGTTAATGTGCGTTGGCTACTGCGTATGGAAACGAGGCGATCTCTCTGGAGAAAATCTGTGACAAGATTATACAATTCTGTCTCTTCAGCACTGGGAAAAAATTCGTGGAGCATAGGGATACGAGAAGTGTACCGTATATACTCTAACACCTGACGACGCAAGGTTCGGTGGCAGAGTGGTGCCAGTCGTTTTCGAAGTTGCGCAAAATCTATCTCTGAGAGATTACTATTATAACGAGACTTGAAACTCTTTAAATCCCCAAAGGCATACTCGTCTATAAAGCTCGTGAGTCCATAGAGTTCGAGTAAACTATTTTGAAGAGGTGTTGCTGTAAGAAGTATTTTCTTTTTCCCGGCAAGAGCATTCCGCAAGATATTACCTGTCTGATTGTCGGGGCGATAAACATTCCGTAATCGATGTGCTTCATCCAAGACTACAAGATCTAATTGTGCCAGGCGCAAATAGCGTTCTTGACGACGAGCAAAATCATAAGAGCAAACCACTATCCGATCTGTTTCAAATGGATTTACCTCTTTCTTGTTAGCCAAATACTCTTTCATCACCTTTTTATCTAAGATGAATGCAGGGAGATAAAATTTTTCTTCTAATTCTTCTACCCACTGCTTGCGAAGATTGGCAGGAGCGATGATAACCAAGTGTCTTTTGCGTTCTGCCCATTTCTGCGAAAGGATAATACCAGCCTCTATTGTCTTTCCAAGACCAACTTCATCAGCGAGAATAGCCCCTCCAGAGAGTGGAGAGCGAAAAGCAAATAAAGCACTTTCTACTTGATGTGGATTTAAATCTACACGAGCGTCTTGTAAAGTCTGAGTGAACGAATCTAAATCAGAACTTGATCTCCTGCGAACAAGGTCTGTGGCTATATATTTAGCTTGTGGCCAAGATATTTTGGGTTGTTTCATCTTCGAGCTTATTTCAAGAATATACTATTTAGGGGCTTTTATTGACACGATTAACTCTCGAACGTCGAGTTCAAGAATCCTTGCTATCTCTACAAGGCTTTCCAAAGAAGGTTGCACTTTGTTGGAACACCATTTGGAAACAGTGTTCTCGGATTTTCCAAGTTGTTCTGCCAGCCATTTGCTTGTGCGTTGTTTCTCTACAAGCACCACCTTAATTCTATTTATTATCGTCATACGATGATATTCTTTATTTTTGAACCCATTAAATATCTCACAAAGATACTCATTAACTATTGGATTGACGAAGAAGTTGACAGAAATCTTTAAAATCTGTCATTTTTCCCAATACTTCCCTGTTTATCCTAATAACCCTCGACTTCTACCTTGTCTGTTATATACTTATAACTTTGCTGTGTTACACTTATCTATTCATCTTCATTGCTGTCCACTTAAAATAGCCAAGTATTCTTTGAAACTGTTGATATATAGTTAGTTATATGGATTTTATGAGTCAACGGACTTGAATTTATATCTTTGCGACCAAAATGGTTTGCATATGTATCAATACAAGTACGTTTTCGCTCAACTAATGGCCTTTCTCGATAGGAATCACTTCAACTATCTTGTACGCAAGTATGGTGGAGACAAATATGTAAAAACACTTCAGCTGTTGGAATCAGCTGCTTGCCCTGATGTTTGGTCAACTAAGCAATCGTGAGAGCTTGCGTGACCTAATTCTCGCCACAGAAGCGCACCATCAAAAATGCTACCACCTTGGGCTTGCCAAGCACGTAACTAGAAGCAATCTGAGTAAAGCCAATAGCAATCGCGACTACCGAATCTTCGAGGAGTATGCATACTACCTTGTCAGTGAGGCAAGACGCAAACGGGTTACGGACATTTTCAAACTAGACGGCAGCCAGAAGGCGTATCCAGAGCCCCTTAGGCTAGTGCGATTTCTTGATGATGAACAAGGACGTGAGTTTATGTTTCTCACCAATGCAACGGAACTTACAGCGCAACAGATAGCCCGACTATACAAGAATCGATGGCAGATAGAGTTGTTATTCAAGTGGCTCAAACAGCACCTTAAAATCAAGAAGTTCTGGGGTACTACTGAGAACGCCGTCAGAATACAGATTTACTCCGCTATCATTGCCTACTCCTTGGTCGCCATCGTGCAACATGATATGGTATCGGAACGCTCAACTTATGAAGTGTTGCAGTTCCTAAGTATGTCGCTTACGGACACAACGCCTCTCATAGACCTCTTCGACAAAACTGTATTCAAGAAAGACAAAGAACGAAGTGGTTCTAGTGAACCTAATTTATTTAATTTTTAACTCGTCCATTTTTAGTGGACACTAGTGGTCCCAAATGAGTGATGATGTGGCATAAAGCCATTACACGCATTTATGACACGATAGTTGAATAAGGTTTTAAGGAAATAGTAAAGGGGTTTCCATGTTAAATAGAATTGCAGAATCATTGTTTTTCTCATCTTTTCTTTACCTTCCCCTTATTTATTACTATCTTTGCCAAGAATATAAGCAGAAAATGTAAAAATAATAAAGCAGGATTATGAACGAACGATTAGTAGTCAAGTCATTCGGGCCTATAAGAAACATAGATATCAACTTCCGCAAAGTAAATCTTTTTATTGGTGACCAAGGTACAGGAAAAAGTTGCATTGTCAAGTTGTTCTCTACTTTTAGATGGCTTGAAAAGGCATTAATAACAGAGACGTATCCTTTGGATTATTTTACGAAGTTTGTAGAAGCGCGCTTTAAAAAACAATTGTGTGGATATCATCGTATTGACGATTTTTTTCGTGACGACACCTACATATTATATGAAAGTGCTCTGTATAAATTTGCTTATGCTGATAGTGCCTTTAATATAGAAAACAAGAATGGAACTATCACAGGATTACCCAAAATAATGTATGTCCCTGCTGAAAGAATAATATTAAGTTCAGCAGAAAAGAAGTTGAAGACATTTGATGGACTTCCAGCTTCTAACCTTACATTTAATCAAGCATTTTGGGAATCGAAGGAACGATTTAAAGATGGATATGCCCTGCCTTTTGGTAATTTGAGCTACAAGTATGATTCTTTGAATGATAATAGCTGGATAGTAGGCAGTGATTATCGTGTTCGTCTTATTAACGCATCCAGTGGCATTCAGTCAGCCCTACCAGTCTGTATAGTCTCTGAGTATTTAGGGAATATTGTTGCTTCTGGTAAGGAACGTCCCATGTCTGTAGAAGAATTACAGAAATTGCAAAAAGAAACTGCTAAGATTATGGAAAATGAGAATTTGGCAGATACGGTCAAGAACGCAATGCTAAAACATCTTTCAGGTCGTAGTCGTTACAATTGTTTTGTAAATATCGTAGAGGAACCAGAGTTGAGTCTTTTCCCTGAATCACAAAACTCAATGATAAGGCTACTGTGTAAAGTTAATAATAGTACTACGGATAATATGCTTTTGTTAACTTCGCATAGCCCATACACATTAGCTATACTTAATAACCTTGTACTTGCTTATAAAGCTTATGAAAAAGGGGATGACGAAATAAAAAGAAGGGTGGCAGAGATTGTTCCTCCAGAATATCACGTTGTTCCTGATTCTCTAGCAGCTTACAGTCTCACAAACACTGAAATGGAGAATTATCAATCTGTTCTCTCTGAATCATCTGGTATAATTAGCAAGAACGACTTAGATTCAGTATCAGAGATAATCATGCGCGAGTTTAATAGCTTATATCGTATTTATGCCACGACCATCAAATAATACCAACATTCCTACCGCCGTTAGCAACCTCAGACTATGTTCCGCATTAAGTGATTGTGGCCGTATTGGAGTTCAACAGGCAATGGTTATAAGTACAGACAACTGTTTATACGTTTACGACAATGCTACTTTAGGATATTCTGATTGGATCAACATAGTTCCATCCAATCTTTCGGAGACTTTCTATGCTGATAATCCTAATAATACAGAAATTGTATTATTGCCATTAGATAATAGGATTATAACAGGTCCAAAAGTAACACAAGGAGGTGTGTGTGATTGTGCATTGCTAACGGTGAATGAATTAAGCCTAATAGAGTTCAAGACAAATGCAAAGACAGTGTCTAATAAGACTCTTGAACAACGTTGCCGCGAAGCTTCGTCCCAAATACTTCATACAATAGATGGAATCATTAAACCAAAATGTAGTCAGAAGGGTATAGACATTGATAAAATAGTTGATGTAGCTGCTTATATAGTATTTGACAATCAGCTGAATGTAACAAGTGTTCAAACCATATTTCAGGCAATTGCTATGGAAGTATTAGAGAAAAACAAGTTGTCATTATATGTTGATAACACGAAGACTTTTAAGTAGGTTCTATTTGATTAAAACCTTAATTCCGCAGCATTATTCCTTGTGAGAAAAATTTGAAGATGTCATCAGAACTGTGTCATATATCCTGTAGCTTGTCCCCCAGTGTAAGACCATCTAATTTGGGATAGCCATACCGTCTAAGTATATAAGCCTTTATTCTATCTTCAATCTATGCATTTAACAGAAGAACCATATTTTTGGGGGTAACAAGAAAGCCATAATGACTTCAACCAACAACGTTTCTAATTTACAGTTCGTCGATAAAATCATTCATCAGCTTGGTTGTGCTCTGATGTCGCAATAGAGCAGCTTTCTCTTTCTAAGGCCTTTAGTATAATCTTATCAAAACCTTTTAGACCCATATAGTTGTTTTGATTGATGTAGGCGACGAAGTCTTTATTGTGATAAACAAGGTGGTCAAAAGCGCCTGTGTTACATGGACTTGCGCCACACTTATCATACATCAGTCCGTAATAATATCCCACATAAGCACCAATTTCGTATCTTTCTTCTCGGTTAAGCCCTTCAAAGTTCGGAATACTTTCTATTTCGAGGAGCGACGATAGATAATCGTCTAGCATGCAAAAATATAAATTCCTCTCATTTGCATGAGTGACCATATATTGCAGTAACCCTTGATGTATTAATAGTTTCCCCGATTTGCTACGAGACGCAAACACATTTTTATAGCCATTGCCAGATGGAGGAAAGCCATTCTTTATATCTATCTGGTCAAGCATCATCTTGTTGATTTCATCTGACTTATCAAAACCATAATCGACAAAAAGGCATGTTAGAAAGCTAGGATTATTTGCTTTTAACCAGACAAATGCAGCTCTACTATCATAGAATATAAACAGATTTTGGTAAAGTATGCTCTTATCCAACCGATACGAAAGCTTGCCTACCTTGATGTTTTTTAAATCACAATCCTCAATATTAAAGCCGTCTATTTGAACCGCTTGATCGATGGTTGGATGATAAACGATATAGTTATAATTGGGAACAAATATTTGCAAGCCCCAAAAGCCATCAGGCCCATCCACTTCGGGGTTCATCAGTTTCTTTTGTGCATTTCTATCTTCTATGGCCTCACTTTTACAGACGTATCTGTGAATGCCGTATCTATGCAACAAACAATTTTTCTCGGTTATGTCTACATTAAAATATTTCCTGATGGCTGCAGCTGCCTTTTGGTTTGTTACAGGTTTGTAACCAGCTTTACTTAAAGCATCGCGCAACAATTCGATAGCCACATCAGTATACTTTTCTTGTTGTTCAATAGGCATGACAGCAATGCCATCCAAACCGACATCACACCAGTTTGTATAATACTGCCGAATTTCTTTCTCATTCGTATTGATTATTCCAAGTCTACGTGTGTCAACACCTATTTTGGACATCGGTTTACCCGTATGTCCTTTGCAACCCGTACTAACCATGAGTACAAGTATTAACCTAAAAAGTATTTTAAACTTCATACAATTATCTTCCTTTAAAAAAATTATTTTCCATGTTGTTTTCTTTTCCCTCGCATCAGTATTTCTCCTATTCCATCTTATCTTAGGTTCATAAATAAACCTTTAAGTCGTCTTGACTTTTAATATTTCTATGAATTGAGAGGAGTTTATTGCCTTTGTGCTGTAAAACCAAGGTTAACACCCGCTCATGTACGAAGTACTGAACAAAGATACAATGAAATATGAAATTCTGCCTCATTTGTCTGTGGAAAAACGTGGTTATGTCTCAAAAAGTGACCTAACAGAAGTCATTCAAAGCAATCTCTACAAGCCAGGAAACTGGCTGTCAATGGCAGATTACTTCTGCGTTTGCATGATGCTGTCTTCGTTGGCCATGAGCAGCATGCTTTGCAACCGTTTGCGTTGGTGGTTGTAAGCCTACGGGTTCTCCGTGCTGTTGGCCATGCACATGTATGCGGCGCAATCGTTTTGTCTAGTTTTTAGTAAGAAATTTAACATAATAAGTGTCCTTTTTATCCACCAATCGCCCACCTTGCCGCAAATAATCGATTCTCGCGCAGGTTTGTTTTGATGCAAATTGGGGCTAGTTTGTGAATGCGGCAAAATGAATTTTTATAAATTAAAGGCGTCATTTGCACCAGTTACTGGGCTATTTGCTGCTAAATGTAGTGCAATATGGTGCTAAATGCAGTGCAATTTGCCGCTAAACGCAGTGCGTTTTGGTGCTAAATGCAAGGCGTTTTGGTGCTAAATGCAAGGCGTTTTGGTGCTAAATGCA
>ERZ773004.1285-NODE-1285-length-12734-cov-5.448852_pt1 | contig 12734 bp, 18 predicted proteins | sample MGYA00580667_ERZ773004 | MGnify/ENA primary metagenome ERZ773004 (study PRJEB29015, sample SAMEA2737963) | human oral metagenome | biome: human oral; feature: human-associated habitat; material: dental | place: China | collected 2123 ... | reverse complement strand
AAAAAGGTAGCGGTGGTTTCGGTGGACCTTTAGTAGTTACTCCAAAACCAGGAAAAGATAAAATTTTATATATCACAGGTGGTGGAGCTGAACCTGAAATTGTAGAAAAAATCGTAAAATTAACAGGTGCTACTGCGGTTAATGGATTTAAAACATCAGTACCAGACGAAGAAATTTTCTTAGCAATTATTGACTGTGGTGGAACATTACGTTGTGGTATTTATCCACAAAAAAGAATTCCAACAGTTAACATTATGCCTGTTGGACCAAGTGGACCACTTGCTAAATTTATTAAAGAAGATATTTATGTTTCAGCTGTAGGATTAGATCAAATCTCTTCAGCTGAAGGCAGCGAAGAAGTAGTAGTTGAGAAAACTCAAGAAGAACCAAAACGTGAATTTAAATATAGTGCAGATAAAAAAGTTTCACAAAGTTTAGCAGAAAATGCTAAATCATCTGTTATTCAAAAAATCGGTATGGGTGCTGGTAAAGTAGTTCATACATTATACCAAGCTGCAAGAGATGCGGTTCAATCAATGATAACAACAATTTTACCGTTTATGGCATTTGTTGCGATGTTAATAGGAGTTATCCAAGGATCAGGGTTCGGTAACTGGTTTGCTAAATTATTAACTCCATTAGCAGGAAATATTTTTGGATTAGTAGCTTTAGGGTTTGTATGTTCTATTCCATTATTATCTGCATTACTTGGACCTGGTGCAGTAATTGCTCAAATTATAGGTACATTAATAGGTGTTGAAATTGGAAAAGGAACTATTCCACCACAATTAGCATTACCTGCATTATTTGCAATTAACACACAATGCGCTTGTGACTTTATTCCAGTAGGTCTAGGTCTTGCGGAGGCTGAACCAGAAACAGTAGAAGTAGGAGTAGTATCGGTACTTTACTCAAGATTTATTATTGGAGTTCCAAGAGTTATTGTAGCTTGGTTAGCAAGTTTTGGAATGTACTAATTTTATTTTATAGGAGGCGATTATCGCTTCCTACATGAACGACATAGTCGACCACAAAAGATAAGGGAATAAAAATACAGATAAAGGAATAATGAGTATGATAATTTATGAAAATACAGTTAAAAGTAAAGGTAGTCTTGTAGGTGAATTTGGAGATGGAATGTTTATTCTTTTTGGAGATAATGCACCAGACATATTAAAAGATTATTGCTATGGAATAGATGTAATACCTACTAATTCTACAATAGAAGTTGGACAAGTTTTAAAAGTTGATGATCATGTGTTTAAAATTCTAGGAGTAGGTAATGTAGCTGAGAAGAACTTAGTAGATTTAGGTCACTTAACAGTTCATTTTTCTGGTGATTTAGATAATTTGCTTCCTGGTGCGATTGTGGTAGAGAACAAAAGTTGTCCTAAGATTGATATAAATACAAAAATTACTATAGAAAAATAAAACTAAAGGAGAAATAATTATGAGTTGGTTAAATTTAGAAGGAAAAACAGTAGTAGTAACAGGTGGAGCATCAGGAATCGGTGCAGCGGTAGTTGATGAATTCTTAAATCAAGGATGTAATGTTGTAGTAAGTGATCTTACAGAAAAAGAATCTGATAATAATAGATTATTATATGTAAAATGTGATGTTACTAATAGAAGTGATGTTAAAGAAGTTGTAGCTAAAACTGTAGAAAAATTTGGAACAATTGATATACTTGTAAATAATGCAGGGATTAATATTCCTCGTTTATTAGTGGATAAAAATGCCCCTGAAGGAAAATATGAGTTTAGTGACGAAGTATATGATAAGATTATGGATATTAATGTAAAAGGTTTATTCATTTTCTCTCAAGAAGTTGGACGTATACTAGTTGCTAAAGGTAGTGGTGTAATAGTAAATATGTCTTCAGAATCTGGATTAGAAGGATCAGAAGGACAAAGTATTTATGCAGCAAGTAAAAATGCTGTAAACTCACTTACACGTTCTTGGGCAAAAGAATTGGGTAAATTAGGAGTTAGAGTAGTAGGTGTAGCTCCAGGTATATTAGAAGCGACTGGACTTAGAACATTAGCTTACGAAGAAGCGTTAGCCTATACTCGTGGAGTAACAGTAGAACAAATTCGTGCGGGGTATACAAGTACAAAAACTACCCCACTAGGAAGAGATGGGAAATTATCAGAAGTTGCGGATTTAGTTGCATATATAGCAAGTGATAGAGCAAGTTATGTTCATGGTGTTACGTATAATGTAGCAGGTGGAAAAACAAGAGGTTAATAGATGAAATAGGGGAGATTCCCCTATTTTTTGTAGTTTGTGATTTTTTATTATTTCTATTATAATGAATGTAAAGGACAAAGAGTGAGGTTGGTTAAATGGATATAAAAGCTGTGTTATTTGATATGGATGGACTAATGGTGGATACAGAAAGTCTAGCAACTGAAGCACTTATTCATAGTGCAAAAAAGCAAGGTTATGAGATGACCGAAGAGGAAACGTTCCAGGTGTTGGGATTTACTACGAAAAGTATTTATGAGTTTTGGGAGAATTATTTCAAAAATTCTGGTGTCAGTGGAAAACAATTAGTTGAGGATCATTATAAATATATGGAGAATGTATTATTTACTGTAGGTCCTAAAAAAATGCCGTACATAGAAGAGTTGCTAATATATTTGAAAGAAAGAAATTATAAAGTAGCGGTAGCATCCTCATCTAGTATGAATCACATAATAAATAATATGGAAAAGACTGGCTTGAAGAAATATATAGATGAGTTTGCTAGTGGAGCTGAGGTTGAAAATGGTAAGCCGGCACCAGATGTATTCTTATTGGCTGCAGAACGTCTAGGAGTTAAACCAGAAGAGTGTTTAGTTTTAGAAGATTCAAAAGCGGGAGTACTAGCAGGTAGCTCGGCAGGAGCTAAGGTTATTATGGTTCCTGATATGTTTAAACCAGATGAAGAGTGTAAAGAAAGAACTTATAGAATTGTTGGAAATCTAGGAGAGGTTATAAGTATTTTAGAGGAGAAAAATAATGAAAATTTTAATAGATAGTGCAGATGTAGAAAAAATTAAAGAAATATCAAAATATAGAGAGATAACAGGGATAACGACTAATCCAACAATATTATCAAAAGTAGAAGGGGATATTAAAAATATTTTAAAAGAATTAAAGGTATTTACTTATGGTAAATATGAAATTCATATACAAACAACAGAAAGTGAAGTTGAAGGAATATTAAGTGAAGCAAGAGTACTACGAAAATTTTTTGGAGAAACATTTTATATAAAAATTCCAGTAACAAAGGCTGGTTTAGAAGCTATTAAACTTTGTTCAAGAGAAGGGATTAAGGTCACTGCTACAGCAATTCTAAGTCCTATGCAAGCATTGGCAGCAGCTATGAATGGAGCAAGTTATGTAGCGCCGTATGTAAATAGAATGGAAAATGTCGGGCAAGACGCAACAGAAACAATTTCTGTAATAAGTGATTTATTAATAGATTATCCTACAGAGATTTTGGCAGCAAGTTTTAAAAATATAAAACAGATTCAAGAAGTCTTGCTTCAAGGAGCTGAAGCGGCAACTATATCTCCTGAATTAATAGAAACAAGCGTTTGGCATCCTTATACAGACAAGTCTGTTTTAGATTTTGGAATTGATTGGAAAAATAAATTTGGTGATAAAAAAATTATTGATATGATATAATAATTAATAAGAATAAAATATGTTTAGAATTGGAGATTAGTATGGATAACATAAATAATGTAGAAGGAATGACAGACAAACAGTTTATGGAGTATAAAGAAACACTCCTAAAGCTAGTTTTAGAAAAACTAGAGAGTAGTGAAACATTAGAAGAAGCTAAAAATAAAATAGAAAAGTTAATTAAATAATTTTAAAAATCAACTCAATGAATAACAAAAAATACTAAGTTATTGAGCTTAGTAGTGGCGTTATAGTGATATTGGGTTGATTTTAGTACAAGGAGAATAAAATGATTGGTCTTGTTTTTGATGTTGATGATACTTTATATGAACAGATAGTTCCATTTGAAAATGCGTTTAGAAGTCTATTTGATATAGATATTGATAAGGAGAAATTTTATCTTTTGAGTAGATATTATAGTGATGTAAAATTTGAAGCTTCTAGAAATGGTGAGATGACTATGGATGAATATCATATTTATAGAATTCAAGAAGCGGCAAAAGATTTAGGTGTATACCTAACAGATGAACAGGCCCTTAGTATGCAAAAGGAATATAAGAAAAATCAACAAAAACTAAAAATGTCTGATATAACGATAAGTATTTTAGAACTTGCTAAAAAGAATAATGTGAAGTTGGGTGTCATAACTAATGGCCCCAGTGATCATCAATGGGCTAAAGTGAATGCTTTAGGTGTCGAAAAATGGATACCTAGAGAAAATATTATTGTTTCAGGAGATTTAGGAATAAACAAACCGGATGCTAGAATATTTGATGCTATGCAAGAAAAGTTACAACTAGATGCCGGATTTCTATATTACATAGGTGATTCGTTTGAAAACGACATAGTAGGAGCAAATAATGCGGGTTGGAATACGATATGGATTAATCGTTATAATAAAAAATATTCTCAAGGTACTAAAATGTATGAAGAAGTTAAAAATAATTGTGAATTGTTTGAAATTATTAAAGAAATAATATTGGAAATTTTAAATATTGAAGTAAATGATGAAATAGAATTTGTATTAGGAAAAATAGAAAATATAAGAGAAATATCAGAATATGAAAATTATAGATTACATTTGACAGCAAATTTTGAAAAAATAAAAAATCCATTAAAAATTGATATTACAACAGGAGATGTAATAATTCCATCAGAAATAGAATATTCATACGAAACAATATTTAAAGAAAAGTTAAATATCTTAGTTTATTCATTGGAAACATTGATTGCTGAAAAGTATGAAACTATAATAAAACGAAATATTACAACGACGAGATTGAGAGATTTTTATGATATTTATATGATTTTTAAATTGAAAAATGATAAGATAGATGTAAATAATTTGAAACAAGCAATTTGGGAAACGGCAAAAAATAGAAATTCAATGGAAGAAATTTTAGAAAGCAAGGAAATTTTAGAAGACGTTAAAAATGATGAATATTTGAATAAACAATGGAATATTTATAAAAAAGAAAATAAATATGTTGATAATATACAATTTTCTGAAATTTTGAAATTACTAAATAAAATAGCAGATATTGTACAAGAATAGAATACTCCATTATTTTCCTAAATTTACTTTAAAATCAATAAATTTAATCATAGAATTGATATTCTATCAATTTAATTGAAGTTGTCTTGACAAAATTTTAATTTATGGTATAATTATTTTACCAATTGGCAAAAGATAGGAGATTTAAAATGAGAAAAAATCTTTTAAAATCAAAAATGAGTTTACACGGAGATAACAATAAAACATTGGCACATAAACTAAAAATAACTCCTTCAGCATTTTCACGAAAAATAAACGGAAGTAGTAATTTTACTATTGAGGAAATGAAATTTATTAGGAAAGAGTATGGGTTGAGTGATGTTGAGTTTTTGGATATTTTTTTTAATAATTAATTTGCTGATTGGCAAGAATTTTTAAGATAAATTTAAAATAAGAGGAGGAAATATGACCAATGAAAGAAAATCAGAGTAAAACGTTAAAAATTTTAATAGGAGTAATAATTGGATTATCTACAATTATACTTCTTAGTGGAGTATTCTACATTCTTAATATGCAAAATAAAATTTCAAAATTGGAAAAAGAACAGGAAGAACAGTTGAAAAGACAGGCGGAAACTCAAAATATGGCTTCTATACAATCGGTACAGACTGCTCAACCACAAACTAATGAGAAAACGGAAACACAACAACCACAAACTAACACAACTGAAACACAAAAAACAAATTCAAGTCAAAATAAAAAGAGCAATACTCAATCTCAACCATCAGTAAAAAGAGGTTCAGTGTATGCAACAAAATCAACATCAGGCCCAGTTAATGTTAGAGCAGAACCAACAATGAACTCTGAAATAATAGAAAGATTGCCAGATGACATAGCTTTAAGATATTTAAGCAGTAAAGGAAATTGGTATTATGTTGTTTATAATGTACGTGGATATAATGAATATGGATATATTCATAAAAGTCAGCTAGCAAGATAACTTTTGAAAAATAATTAATTTTAGAGGAGGATAACTAGTTATGAAAAAAATATTGTTTTTATTATTGATTTTATTAGGAAATTTATCATTTTCTGATTATGTAAAAGAAGGGACTTATAATGGTGCTAGAGAAAAGAAAATATTTTTAAAAAGTTACAGAACTGATGATGGAATTAAATATTTTTTAGTAGTGCTTAACGGATATGTTCAAGGAGATATTTTTGAAACAGAAGAAAAATTTTCTAAAATTAAAGAAGGGGAAATTGTTAAATTTTCATTGGATAAGCATTATGAAGATTTTCAAGATGAAGATGAAAAAACAGATTACAGTTGTACATTAAAAGTAGCATTTACAGAAAATAATGGAATTTTATTAGACACAGATAATGATTGTACTGGACCAGTTATGCTGGCAAGCGGGAATTATCGTTATTCAGAAAAGGATAGTAATGTACCAGAAAAATATTGGGGAAAATGGACATACAAAACTGATACAGGCTCTGATATATGTGCATACATAGATAAAAATGTATTTGCTCACGATTCAGATAATGGAAATTATTTAGTCGGTGTAAGAGAAGAAAATGGAGATTTAATATTAGATGGTCTTGAAATTTATGAAGGAAAGCCTTTTAGAAGAGAATTTAAATATAAATTTTTACAAAATGGTAATATAAATATTGATGTATATCAAGGAAGTACAGATGACAAATTATATAACAGTTATAATAATTTAAGAAAGTTGAAGGGAAAAGAACTTTCTCAATGTAAGACATTTTTAGAAGATTAATTAAAAAGATTTAAAGGAGATGATTTAAGATGAAAAAAATTGTTTTAACTTTACTGTTGATTATAGGAATAAATAGTTTTTCAAATTATGATTTTGGTAATTTTTTAGTATCTGCATTGGTTTCTGAAGGCAATTTAAAAGTTTATGATTTAGAATGTGTATCTATGAAAAAGAAAGATTTTGGTAAATGGTTTCCACTTTCTTGGACAAGAGATTATTTTCCAGAAGCCAAATATAATTCGGTGTATGGCAATTTGATATGTACAAACAATCAAAAAATAACAAAAACTGTCTTAATAACAGACCAAAAATTAATTCAAGAAATTCTTGATGGTACTGTTTGGAAGGGCCATATTGATAAAGGAGATGATATGCGTTATGTTTTTAAAACAAGAGGCTTAATTTCTAATGATTTAGCAATAATTGGAGATGATATTATTTCTGATGTAATGTCACCTAATTTAGATTTTGAGGAATTTTCTCAAGAAATGTTAAAAATAATAAGAGCATATCAACAGTTTATAACAGAGGCTTGGAATAGAGGAGAAACTAATGAAATGTATGCAAGGTAAAATTCATTATGAATTAATTGAAGGAGGAAAATTTATGAAAAAAATTATTTTTTTAATATTAGGAATTTTTATTATGTCAAGTGTAGGATATTCAGAAGTACAAAAAGTGAACGAGGTAATTTATGATGATAGAATTTTTGGTGAAACAGCAGAATGTAAAATTATAGGATACACTTACCTTATGACTACTTTATCTTATCTTGAAAAAGAAATTTCAGGTAAAAACAGCGAGGAAACAATAAATCGTACAGTATATTTACTATTAAATACAAATAGGTTATTAAAACAAAGAGGATGGAATAAATATACTTCAGAAATAGAAAATATAAATTCATACTACAAAACTAAATGTAGAAAAATAAAAATAGGGGATATTAAAAGTTCGAGTAGTGGTTACATAGAACAAAAATTTGAAAAAATGTTTATAAATACTTTTAATCAATATATGAAAAATTTAGGTATTTTAGAAGATTAGTAAGAGAGGAAAGTATAATGATAAAAGAAAATAACAATAACGTAATTAAAATTTTAATTGGAGTGGTAATTATTTTATCTACAATTATACTTCTTAGTGGAATATTTTATATCTTTAATATGCAAAATAAAATAGCAAAATTAGAAATAGAGCAAGAGAAACAATTGAAAAGGCAAGTGGAAACTCAAAATATGGCTTCTATACAATCAGTACAATCTCAGCTTAATATAAAAAAAGAAGCAGAAGTAAAAACAGAGCCAAAAGTAGTTAAAGCAAAAACAAGTGCTCCAAAATCATCTTATGAAAAAGCGATGATAAATAGAATGAGACCTGTTGAAAATGAACTAAATTCCTATACTTATGAAAATACAAGATATTGTGCAGAATTTTTAGGTTATCGTGAAAAGTTACATCAGAAATGGGATGATGAACTGACAAAAATTTATAAATTGTTGATGAGTAAATATTCAGATTCACAGAAAAAGTCCCTTAAAAGTGAAGAGATAGCTTGGATAAAGAAACGACAAAAAGCTATAGACAAAATATCAAGTGAAATGAATGGATGTCTGGGTGGCGTAGTAATTGAGAACACAGAAATTGATACAATAAAAAGTAGAGCTATTGAACTGGCAAGACGGTATGATGGATTGTAGAAATAATATTAAGGAGAATTTTATGAAAAAAATTATATTTTCAGTATTGAGTATTTTTATTATATCAAGTGTTGGATATTCTGAGATACGAAATCTTGATGGAATAATTCTAGATGATAGAATTTTTGGCGAAACAGAGATTTGTCAAGCTATAGGAGGTTATTATTATTTAAATACTCTAGGATTTACGGAAATGGAAATGTATGGACAAAATAGTGAAGAATTATTTAACGATGTGGCAGAAGGATTAGTAGTAACTGATACAGTGTTGAGAAATATTGGCTGGAACAAGTCTTCTGTAGAAATGGAAAATATAAATTCATATTATATAGCCAAATGTAACAAAATAAAAATGGGAGATATTAAAAATACTAACAATGATTATTACTCAAATAAAGTTAGAATTAATTTTTATAATTTGATGAATAATTTAGGAATGTTAATAAATTAAAGGAGAAGATTTAGAATGAAAAAATTTATTTTAAGTATGTTGTTGATTATGGGAATAAATAGTTTTTCTATGTATTCAAATTTAGTTGCTAGTGAAGATATAATAATAAATAGTGGATGGTGTTCTGGAAGGGGTGGATTTTTACAAAAAGCAGAAAATAGTGGCATTATGAGAATACACGAGAAATGTGTGATTGATGGAGAAGATTTTTATGGAGTAATAACAACATATCACGGATTTGACAGGTTAAGACTTTCTAAGCCAGTTAGCGATTCCAAAAGAATTTATTTTGAACCTGGAAGTCGTGCAATAATGAATGTTTATGATACAAGTGATGGTTATTATGTGGCTTTTCAATATTTTGGGAATGTTGATATAAGATAACTTAATTTAAAAAATGAAAATTTTAGGAGGAAATTTATGAAAAAAATATTATTCATATTATTGCTATTAATAGGGAGCTTATCATTTTCTGATTATATAAAAGAAGGAACTTATAATGGTGCAAATGATAAGAAAATTTACATTGGGCGTTATTCGTATAGTGCCTATGATGAATTTTTAGATGAAGAAGTGCAAAAAGAAGGATATACACTTTTGGGAGTTATTGGGTATGGGCATTCACAGATTTTTCACGTTGATAAAAAAAATATAAGAGTTGGTGAAACAGTTGAATTTTCAATATCAGAGCATGAATTAAATGAAAGTACACAGGATTATCGTTGTAAATTGATAGTAAAGTTTGAGGAAAATGGAGAAATGTCAGTTGATACAGATGATTGTTATAGAGATGATGATATATTTATTGGAAATTATACTTATTCTGAAAAAGATAGTGTTATTCCTGAAAAATATTTTGGAAAATGGGACAACTGTATTTATGTGTATAAAAAAGGTTTTACTACAAATATTGATTTTGGAGAAAACTATGTAGTGGGAGTAAAAGAAGAAGGAGATGGGAATCTTTTGCTAGATGGCATAACAGTAAATGAAGGAACTGCATTCAGAGACCAATATAGATTTAAATATCATCCTAATGGGAATATTTCAATAAAAGAGTATCGAGGAAGTGAATCTAATAAACTTGAGAAAAGCTATAATAACTTGAGAAGATTGAAAGGGAGAGAACTTTCTGATTGTCAGACGTTTGAAGAGAGAAATTAAAAAAGGAGAAAATTTAAATGCAAGAAAAAAATAATCAAAATATAATTAAGATTTTGATAGCAATAATTATCAGTTTATCAATGATTATTCTTTTTAGTGGAGTGTTTTATATTTTAAATATGCAAAATAAAATTGTAAAATTAGAACAGAAGCAAAAAGAACAGTTAAAACAGCAAACTGAAACATCATCACCTACTACTGAAGTATTTCAATCCCAAAATGAAATTGAAGAACAACCACAACAGGAAACAGATAATAAAACAGTTTCACAAAAAAGCAAAAAAAACTCATCAAAAAAACAAACAAAGGAAATTATTAATAAAAACCAAGAAGAAATAGATAATCAAGAAATTGAAAAAATAATTGATAATACTATAAATAAAATGGAACAACAAGGAGTTAGCTCTTCTAAAACACAGAAAAAAAATGATGATGAATTGAGTAAACAAATAGAGAATATATTGAAATAATAAAAAATAGGAGAAAATTTATGAAAAAAAGGATTATATTTATTTTTTTATTAATAGGAATTATCAGTTTTAGCGTTGCAAAAAAGTCAGATTCAGGATTTTATATATTGAAAGAGAGTGAGCTTTCTAGATTATTTGGGAACGATGAAGGTTGTAGAGGAATTGGAATGTTGTTTTTATCAGAAGCTATGATAAATAAAAAAAATAATGATAGTTTAAAACTCAGAGATGTTATATCTAATCATTATGCTATTTTAAAAATGAAAGAATCTGTATTAACAACCAGAGATGTTATAGCTAATTATTTAAACAAAATAAATTGGAACGCTTCTAATGATACATCAAAAAATATTGCCTTATACTTTCAATCTAAATGTAGTAAATTAAAAAGAAGTGATGTTAAAGAAATTGTACCTGAAATTGAAAATATATTAAGTGAAAATAATCTTATTAATATTGATTATACTTCAGAAAACAATACCTCATCAAAAGAAAATGAAATAGAACAATTCTTCAATATGCTTTTTAAAAAGAATAATAATGAAAATTCAGAAAGAAAAATAAAAATCATAAGCCAAAATGATGTAATAGCAACAGCAACAATAGGAAATAGTAAATATAATTTATATCCAACAAGAGATATTGAAATAACAGCTATTCAGCGTCCTAACTTAAATTATACAGTAAATTTAAATTCAGGAGTTAATAAAAATAGTGTAGGAAAAGTTGTAGGAACATATATTGCAACTGATGGAACATTGACTTATAGTGGAGAATTAATTATGAAATAATAATAGAATTAAGTATTTTTATAAAGAGGGAGAAGAATTAAACTCCCTCTTTTTTTTCTCCTAATTCTTCTAATTTTTCAAAGACTTTTTCAAAATTACTTTTTTGAGTTAAAGGATATTTTATAAAAAGGTCTTCCATTCTGTCTATTTCTAAAGGGTCATTAATAGTATTATTTCTATCTAGATGATAAATTTCTAAAAAGTTGTATAAATTTTTTATATTATTAGTAGAATACAAAGTTAAAAATTGTAAAAAATCTTTGATACCAATATTAAAAGTAAAATCTTTAACATCTGGAGCTTTGATTATTACAATCTTTGGATTTCTGATAAAATCCTCAGGAGTTCCAAACATTATGTTGTATTCTTTACTAAACGAATCCGCTATATAAAATGAAAAGCCTAAAGATTCAAAATAATCAATAAACAGCAATATTTGTTTTATTCTCTTTTTTGATTCACCAATTGTACTTAAAGATGAAAGAATACTTTTAAATTCTGTTATTTTTTGATTTTTAAAGAATCTTTTTAACACATCCATATCAATATTTAGTTCTTGAAAAATATTCACTAAAACGTTAAAAGGTACAGCTCTTTCTCCAGATTCATATTTTTGAATACTAACTTTTCCTAATCCAACTTTTTCAGCAAGTTCTATTTGCGTAATTTTTTTATTTTTTCTATAATTTCGTATTATAGAACCTATTTCTATATTATACTTATTTTTTTCATTTTCATTCATATTATACCTCTTATTTTTTTAATTATACATATTATACTATAGAATTATGATAAAAACAATAATAAAAATGTTATTTTATTATAAAAATAAAGCCATTAAAATATATTAATAGCCATTAGTATTTTATACATCTTATAGAATGTTTTTTATTAGAGAAATAAATAATTTTTATATTATTTTTTCAATGATTTTAAAGGATTTTAAGCAATAAAAATCCTTGATAAGCCTCTTTTAAGAATAACATCTTAAAAAATCTAAAATTAAAATTTATACTTGAATTATTATACAAAAAATTGTATAATAGATTTGTGAAAAGTTAAAAAGTATTCATTTTTTTAAAATTATGAAAATTTTAAGATTTTATGAGATGTTAAAAGTTATTTTCTCTCTATTATTAAATAGTAAGATAGAGGAGAAGAAAAAGAAACCAACTTTCACTAATTTATTATAACATT
>ERZ773004.1282-NODE-1282-length-12767-cov-10.871775_pt1 | contig 12767 bp, 12 predicted proteins | sample MGYA00580667_ERZ773004 | MGnify/ENA primary metagenome ERZ773004 (study PRJEB29015, sample SAMEA2737963) | human oral metagenome | biome: human oral; feature: human-associated habitat; material: dental | place: China | collected 2123 ... | reverse complement strand
GGACTTCGAGAAGGGCTTCATCAAGGCCGAGATCGTCTCCTACGAGGACCTGGTCGCCCTGGGCTCCATCGCCGAGGCGCGCGCCCACGGCCGGGTCCGCATGGAGGGCAAGGACTACGTCATGCAGGACGGGGACGTGGTGGAGTTCCGGTCGGGGCTTGCGGCTGGGGGGAAGAAGTGAGCGACAAACAGGTGACCACACAGCCTGATGACTCGGAGCAGATCGGTGCAGTTCCCGCAGCATTCAACGTCACGGCTGTGAGGATCCAGAATTTTAAGAGGATCGCTGACACCCGCATCGAACTTGCGCCCGTAACCTACCTGGTAGGGGGGAATAACTCAGGGAAAAGCAGCGTGCTTCAGGCATTGCACACCGCTGTGAGCTGTGCGCAAACGTCAGTTGAGCTAACTCAGAAAGTGGTTGCGGAAGCTAGCCTTCGATACTCGCCCATCTCAGACTTTTCCTTGCTGGGGCATGGGGCACCTTATACGAATCGGGAAAAAGGTCACCGAGGTATTGTTGAGTTTGAAGGAACAGCTGAAAGTGGCGATAAAGCAATCTATCGGATTGAGATGTACAAGGCTCGAAATCACAATAATGTAGGTGTTGAGCGCTCTGGTACTGCTGCGGGTTTTGGCCAGGTAATTTCTGATCCAAAGAAGCTGTTTAGTGTCTATGTTCCAGGGTTAGCTGGCGTGCCCCATCGTGAACAGATGAGGGGATATGCGGCTGTCTTCAGAAAGGCGGCTAGCGGTGAAGCTAGTTTCGTATTTAGAAACATAATTCGACTCTTAGCTGAGCGTGGCTTGCTAGGGCAGCTGGAGTCGTTGGTCGGTGATGTGCTGCGAACGCCGATCTCGTTTAAAGCGGAGTTTAATGCGGATCGCGACCTGTATGTCGATATTAGACTTGCCGCGCCGCAGGATTCGGCTACTCAGGATTACTTGCCTGTTGATCTGTGGGGTACAGGAATTCTTCAGATTACTCAGATCTTTGCCTATGTGCTACTCTTTAAGCCTGCTCTGTTACTTGTTGATGAGCCAGATAGTCATCTTCATCCTTCACGCCAGAAGAGCCTGGGGAGAGCTTTGGAAGAAGTTGCTGATCGCTTCAACTGTAAGGTCATCGTCTCCACCCACAGTCGGCACTTGGTTACAGGGGCGTCGGAAGCTGTCGAAGTCGTGTGGATGAAGGACGGACGAGTTGAGTCGTCAAATCAGCGTGAACTCACAGCTCTCCTGATGGATATCGGCGCTTTAGATCAAATGGATAGCGCAACAAAAGCTGTGATATATACTGAGGATGAGAATTCGAAAATTCTTGAACACGCATTGGTTGAGGCGGGTTATTCACTCGATTCCGTGAAGGTTGTTACGCATAACGGGCTGAATAACTCTCAGGTGGCTTGTGCGTTTCAGGAGATGATAGAAATGATGGTTTCGGCTCCGCGTGTAATCGTTCATCGTGATCGTGATTTTCTGTCTGATGAGGAAGTTTCTGTCTGGGGAAAGCCCTTTATTGACGCTGGCGTCGCTGTGTTCTGTCCAAAGCTATGTGACACCGAAGCGTACTGTGCCTCTGCTGAGCATATCGCCAGTGCGGCCAAATTGACGCTCGAAGAAGCGGAGTCGCTTCGACAGAGTGTTATTGTAGATAATATTGACAAGTTGCGTTCTAAGTTCCGCGAAAAACGACGGTTCGCGAACGGTCGGATTTGGAAAGATGGGGGTGGGCCATCTACGAAAGAACTTTGGCCGGATGGGCAGCTTCCGGCGGAGGAGCAGATCTATGGAAAGTTGCTTCTCGCTGAAGTTTGCAAAGAACTCAAGCGGAGGCGATTTGTTGAACGGAATTTTGATCTTTCAGTGCACCCGTGCCAAGCATTGGCGAACGAGCTCCGTGTTGTTCTTTCAAGTGAGTGTAAGGCGCTTACATCGGTTGATGACTAGTGTCATGGGCGGTTGGCCTGGTATTTCGGAGGTGGTTTGAGCAGGACTCTAGCTGTCGGATGCCTTGGTATTCTGGTTTGAAAGTCTGAAGTGCTTGCTCATGATCGTTGTAATGTTGTGATGATGACATTGTGGAGTTCCGGTTCAAAATCTGAGTAGTCGTCATGGGAGAGCGATGACCAACAATCCTCTGAATCTCGATGAGGCCGTCGAATTGGCTGGCCTCTGGTGGCTGCCGGACGAGCCTGGCAAGCGGATCCCAGGCATCTTGCGGTATGACGGCGAAGGGAGATCCTCGCTCTCGCTGATCGGTGCATTCGAGGACCGATTTTTTTCGACTCTCGCCCCTGGAGTTATGGATGAACTCGAGGGCACCAGGACGTGGGACGTTATTCACGGGGTGGCCGAGCAGCGTGAGGTCACACTCCTAGGCTGTGTTCCCACCAGGAGCGAACGGACCATGTTCGCGTGGGTGGAGAGCCCCGATCTGCAGACCGTGAGTGCGACGATAGCGGTCATCGGCGCGCACCTCGGCGGAGAAGATGATGCAATCTTCGCGGCGGCTGAGGTCTCAGTCGAAGACTTGACGCTTTGGGCTGCATCGTCTGTCTTCTCGGGCTCCTTCGGCTCTCGTGATGGTAAGCTCGATGGGACCGGGACGGTCTCAGTAAAGCCAGTCAATGCGGAGACAGTAACAGTTGATGGCACGGAGTATAGCCTTGTGCACACTCACACCCTGCCGTTTTTCGACCGGCGCAAGGGCAGAACAGTCGGGCGTATGCGAGACACTGCCTCCATCCGCATCCGCCGGGCCGAGCCGTTCACCCTGAGAGCTGGGCTGGATGCGGCGAGCCTGATGCAGGATCTGATCGCGCTGGCAACGCACCGTGCCGCTGGCGTGATCTGGCTCCAGCTGGAGATCGCCGGAACCGAGACGGTCCTGCCGAATGGCCTGCCTCTGCCACGTCGGTGCGCCAACGTGCTCTACTCTCCCGTAGCACCCGGCAAGCACGACGAGAAGGGTGTTGACCCTGATCGGGTGTTCTTCACCTGTAGGGAGCTCCCGTTCGAGGAGGTCATGCAGCGCTGGTGCGAGGCGCACGGTCGATTGCAGGCAGCGACCAACATGATCCTGGGGCTGCGCTACGCGCCGGCGCGTTTTGTTGAGAACAATCTTCTGATGGCAGCAGGTGCTGCCGAAGCGCTGCACCGAGGCCTTGACATCGATGAGAAACCAATCCCCGAGGCAGAGTTCAAGGCGATCCGTAACGCCATGCTCGACCAGGTGCCCGAAGAGCACCGTGGCAGGTTCAAGGCGGCGATCAGAAACGCTCCGACGCTTCGGGACCGGTTTCTCGCCCTAGCCGCTCGGCCCGATCAAGGTGCGATCAAGCAGCTCGTGCCAGACGTCGATCATTGGGCGAAACGGACAGCGCGTGCCCGCAACGACCTCGCACACGAGGGCAGGACACCTAACCATTCCATCAATGAGTTGGATGCTATTGTCGGGGCCACGACCGCGGTCGTGATCCTCAACGTTTTGCACGAGCTTGGACTGTCGGCGGAGCGGCAGCGCCAGATCGTGCGAGAGCACCCGCAGTTGCGGATGGTCTGCCAGAAAGCGAGCGAGTGGCTCGTGGTACCAGAGTCCAACTCCTGAAAGAGGCAGTGGCCGGGTCGCGCGAGGGCGTGGCTCGGCTTTCCTGTTGGGAGCGGAGCTCGCGGAGCGGAGTCGTATCACAGTACGAATCAAGTGATGATTCTGGTGATGCTATGCTGGTGATGGAGGTAAGCATGAGAACGACTGTGACGCTCGATGATGACCTGCTCGCCCGCGCCCAGGAGCTCACTGGGATCAAAGAGCGGTCCGCTTTGATCCGAGATGCGGTGGAGCTCCTTGTCCGTATCGAGAGCGGTCGTCAGTTAGCTGCGCTCGGCGGCAGTGATCCGGGAGCGGAGGCTGCGCCGCGGAGCCGGGCGCGCGCATGAGAATCCTCGTTGACACGAACGTGTGGATCGACCACCTGCGCGCAACTGAGCCAGTCTTGGTCGATCTGCTCGAACGCGATCAGGTGTGCGTGCACCAGAGCGTCATCACTGAGCTGGCATTGGGCAACCTGAAAGACCGGTCGATCCTCCTGAAGGCGTTAGAGCGCTTGATGATTGTTCGCAACGTTGATGACCAGGGGGTGCGGCATTTCGTCGAAGAGCGGCGTCTGTGGGGCAGGGGGCTCAGCGCTGTCGATGCAGCGCTTCTAGCGAGTGCCATCGTCACCCCCGGGGTATCGCTGTGGACGCGCGATAAGCGCTTGCGTCAAGCTGCCAGCGACATGGGCGTGTTGGCGGACCTTGACTAAGGAGCATGAGCTGTGACGAGGCCGTCGCCGGGGCGCGCGAGAGCGCGGCCCGGCCACTGCCTCGGGTCACCGCGGCTGCGAACCGCAGGTTTTCGTTGAGAAACCCGGGCTGCCGATTAGACCTCGTGCGCGTTTGCCGTGGTGCTAGGGTGTGCCCATGACCACGGATAGCCAGTACTCATGGACGAGTTTTTACATGGAGTTCGCCGACAAATTGCTTGCCTTCAAGGACGACAGGCAGGCGTTGATCGCGACTCTGCAGAAGGCCTACGAGGAGATCGGTATGAGGCTACCGACACTCGATGCCGCCGGTGCCCCGACGGACATCGACCCCTTCACGGTCTTCTGCCTCTTCAGCCGAGGTCTCACCGCGAGCAAACGCCGGGTGATCGCACTGGGCCTCGGCGGCGCCTTCGGCGTTGACTCGCCGCTGCTGGATGACTTCGCCGATGTCCCGGTCCTGCCCAGCATCAACACGACCTTCTACGACCAGGCCAGCAGGGATGAAGCGGACATAGAGCGACTGTGGAACGCCTTTGAGGGCGCGCTGGCGTACGCCGATCAGCCGACTGAATCCACGCGCGCGGCCTTCGCATCCGCTTACGACGCGGTCCTGCGGCAGCGCCGCGTCGGCTGGAACATCACCATGGGCCTCTTCTGGATCCGCCCCTTCGCCTACCTCAACCTCTGCTCGCGCGACCGCTGGTTCTTCGCTCTCCCCGACACGATGCCGAGCGACATTCGGGCCACCGTCAAGTCCCTCCGAGACGTCCCGCGGGCCGCCGACTACCTGGAGTTGCGCGACCGCGTCCGCTCTGCCATGGACAGCGGCGGCTACGAGTACAAGACCTTCGCTGACCTGTCCGTGTACGCGTGGAGGGTCTCCGAAGAGGTCAACCAGCGGACCAAACGGGCAGGCAAAGAGAAAGAGAAAGCAGTTCAGGCCGCCGCCCTCGGCGACGCGGACGTCGAAACCACACGCTACTGGCTCTACGCGCCCGGTGAAGGGGCGGCCATGTGGGAGGATTTCTACGAGCGCGGAGTCATGGGCCTTGCCTGGGGCGAGCTCGGTGACCTGAACGCTTACGTCTCCAAGGAGGACATGCGTCAACGCCTGCTCGAGACCCGCGACGACAACACTTCCCAGACGAACTCGGCCCGCGCCGTCTGGCAATTCGCCAACGAGATCAAGCCCGGCGACGTTATCTTCGTGAAGAAGGGGCGCTCCGAGATCCTCGGGCGCGGCATTGTCGCGGGTGACTACGTTTACGACCCGGACGGCGGGCACTACCCGCACGTCCGAGAGGTCACGTGGACCCACACGGGACACTGGAGCCTCGACAAGCCCCTCGCCATGAAGACGCTCACCGAGGTCACCGACTACCTGGACTTCGTTGCTCGAATCGAGGCTTTCTTCGAGGACAGTGCGGAGGAAGCCTCGGACGCCGAGGACCCCGCGGTCTCCTACCCCCAGTACGCGAAGGAGGACTTCCTCGACGAGGTCTACATGGACGAGGCACAATACGACGCCCTCGTCGGAGTTCTGCGCGCCAAGAAGAACATCATCCTCCAAGGTGCGCCCGGCGTGGGCAAAACCTACGCCGCCAAGCGCCTCGCCTACTCGATGATGGGCGTCAAGGACGCCTCGCGCGTCATGATGGTCCAGTTCCACCAGAGCTACTCCTATGAGGACTTCATCGAGGGCTACCGGCCCAGCACCGCGGGCTTCGAGCTGGCCAAGGGTGCCTTCTACTTCTTCTGCAAGAAGGCGTCAGAGGACGAGGACAACGACTACTTCTTCATCATCGACGAGATCAACCGCGGCAACCTCTCCAAGATCTTCGGCGAGCTCTTCATGCTCATCGAAAGCGACAAGCGGGGGAGCAAGCTGCAGCTCCTCTACTCCCGCGAGCTGTTCCATGTTCCCTCCAACGTCTACATCGTCGGCATGATGAACACCGCGGACCGCAGCCTCGCGATGCTCGACTACGCGCTGCGGCGCCGCTTCGCCTTCGTCGAACTGCGCCCCGCCTTCGACTCGGAAGGCTTCGGCGAATACCGTGCCTCGCTCGACAACCCGCGCTTCGACGCGCTCGTGCGCGCGGTCGAGCGCCTCAACCAGGCCATTGCCGCTGACGAATCCCTCGGCGAGGGCTTCTATATCGGCCACAGCTACTTCTGCGACATGGACGCTGACACGTGCGACGCTACGGCGCTCTCCTCGATCGTGGAGTACGAGCTCATCCCGATGCTCAGGGAGTACTGGTTCGACGAGCCTGCCAAGGTCGAGGAGTGGGCGCGGAAGTTGCGCGGGGCGCTGCGGTGATCCGCGTCCGAAACCTCTACCACATGCTCGCCTACGCCTTCTCGGTGCTGACCGAGCGGGGCTACCGCGCCGTGGCCACCGAGGACTTCGACAAAGCCGCGGAGCTGTGCGCTGCCATCTTGGAACGGGGCGTCTCCCTGCAGCTCAAACGAGGCCTCGGGCAAGAGTACGTGGGCCGGACCGAGGCCCGATCCTCCCTGCGCGGGAAGGCGGAGATCACCGAGTCCGTGAAGTCCCAGGCTCTCTTGCGTCGCCAGATGGTGTGCTCCTACGACGAATTCTCGGTCGACACGACGATGAACCGCATCATCAAAGCGACGATCGCATTGCTCATGCGCGGAGACATCTCGAAGGCGCGCAAGAAGGGCCTGAAGAAGCTGATGATCTTCTTCGCCGACGTGGGTGAGATCGACCTGCACACGGTCGACTGGAACATGCGCTTCGACCGCAACAACCGCACGTACCGCATGCTCATGGCCGTGTGCTGGCTGGTGTTCAAGGGGCTGCTGCAAACCCAGAGTGATGGCACGACGCGCGTGATGGACTTCTTCGACGAGCAGCGCATGTGCCGCCTGTACGAGAAGTTCATCCTCGAGTACTACCGCAAGGAACACCCTCGGCTCCGCGCCAGCGCGTCCTTCATCGACTGGGCGCTGGACGACGGCTTCTCGGAGGGCCTGCCTGCCATGCGCAGCGACGTGACGCTGAGCGCTGGCAACCGCGTGCTGATCATCGACGCGAAGTACTACGAGCGCACAATGCAGGATAACTTCGGCAAACGAAGCGTGCATTCGGGGAACCTGTACCAGATCTTCGCCTACGTGAAGAACAAGCAGGCCGAGCTGAAGCGTGCGGGGGAGAGCGCCGAGGTTTCGGGCATGCTCCTCTACGCCGCCACTGACGAGGACGTCCAGCCGGGCGCCACCTACCGGATGAGCGGCAACCGCATCAGCGCCATGACCCTCGACCTGGACCAGCCCTTCGAGGCGATCCGCGCCCAGCTCGATGGGATTGCGGTCTGGCTCATTGATCCGTCAGCTTCGGTTCTGTGAAGGCGTGGACCTGCGTGGTATACGGGCTGATTTCGAGTGTCTTTCCTCGAACTGGTCTGTAGTTTGTCAGCCTTGTCGGATGCGACTGTTACTGAACAGGCGACAGCGCTAGGGTGGTGTCGTAGGGCGTGAGCCGGTTTCCTGGTTGAGGGGATGGGTGTGGGTTGTCGTCTTTTTTGAGTGCGTGGGGCCGGGCTGTGGTCGGTGTGAGGCTGGAGTCTGGGTTGTGCCAGGTGCGTATCGCCAGGATGCTCGGCCGGTCCCCGTCGGTGATCAGGGGCGGGGCGCCGTGTGCTGGCTCTCCAGCAGCCGCCGGGCGCGTCGGCGTGCGGCTATTCGCCCTGGAGCCTGTCAGTTTTATGTGTGTGCGGCTTGAGGGTAGGGGGTGGTCCGGTCGGGGTGGGGGGCGGTGAGGTCAAGTTCAGTGGAGTGGTGTAATCGTTTCGTGTCCTTCGGGTGGGTTATGCGGTGAGTGTGAGTGTGGTGTCCTCCTGGAGGGGGGTTGGGGTGCGCGTCGGGATTTGGCGAGGACGCCCGGGCGAGGTAGCGTCGGCCTTCGGCCCGTTCGTCGGTTTGTTCGGCCAGGACGGCTTCCATCAGGCGGATGACGGCTTGGCGGTTGGGGAAGACGTCCACGGAGTCGGTGCGCCGCCGGATCTCCCGGTTGAGGCGCTCGTTGGGGTTGTTGGACCAGATCTGGGTCCACACCCCGGTGGGCAATGATGTGAACGCCAAGAGGTCGGCCCTGGCCTGATCGAGGTGGTCGAACACGGCGGGGAGCCTGCCGTCGACGTAGTCCAAGAGCTGGTCGTATTGGGCGTTGACCGAGGCGGCGTCGGGCTGGCTGCACCGAGTGCAGCATCGCTTTGACGGCGGACCGGTGGTACCCGCGGAGGTCCTGGGCCATGGACTGGGGCCAGGTGGCCACGGGTCGCCTCCGTGGTGGGCTGGTGGGCCCGTCGCATTCCCCCGCGCGCTCCGCTCCCCGGCGGGAGGCACCTACCTCTACGATCAGGGGCGCCTGTCAAGGAGGTCCCCTCGTCGGCTTGGACCCAGATGTCCCGCGTGCTCAACAGCCCGTCCACGGCTGCTCCCACGGCGATGCAGCCACTGCGGTCGGGGCGCCCTGGTGGTCGGCGCGGGGCCATGGACACGGATCGCGCCCGGGGTGGACCACACGGGGGAGGAAGGGCCTCCAAGGGCTTGTGCTGCCATTCGCTGGACGGCTCCGGCCCACCGCGTCGGTGGTCTTCGGGGATTGTTCCCGCTCAGAGGCCGCGCCGACCGTGGACGCCAGGTGGTGGCCGATTCGCGCACCGTCATGCCCGGGCGTACAAGCTGATGATCATCGAATCCAGGCCGCCCGGGCCGGCGCTGTCCCCTTGCACACCAAGCGCGGGGTGAACGAGCCCGCCCGATCCCGTGGGCGGCCACCGGTCTCGAAGGGCCCCACCTCCGAGGTCGACGGTCTTGGCCATGGTCCCGTTCCTCGTGTTGGGACGCGCCGACGGAGCCGACTCGCCCCTCCAGAATCCCAGATGATCGGTCAGCTCAGCGGCCAGCCCGCGTTCCAGGGCCACTCTTCGAGCAAATCGGGCAGCAGGCCATCAGTCCCAGTGATCACCGGCCCCGCCCGAATCGATCCGCTCGAACAAGCCGCACAACGCCCCACAGGAACACAACCGCTCCACCACACCCGCACCCGCCAACACGAGCCATCACACCATCAGTCACCACGTATCGATCCTTCCAAATCAAAGGGGACACACAGACAAATGAACACGCCCACGGGCCGCTCGCCGCGCTGGCGCGGTCGGGGTGCAAGACCGGCACCGTCCACGTGACTCACGCCGCCCGGTCGCGCCCGCCCTCGAGAAGGGCGGTGTCCGACGCCGCCGTGAGGGACGCGCCGGCCCCGGCGACCGCGACCGTCGCCTGGGTCAACTGGTGTCAACCGCACCCGACTCCACTCAACCAATGGTGATGACCTCCCACCCACGGCCGCCGAACACCGCTACAATCGCAACCACGCCACCACCCCGCCCACCACCGCCCAACAAAACCCGAGACTATCCAACTACCTCACCCCACAAGAATCATTCACCCAACTCATTGCCACCACCCCTTGACACTGCCGTGGTGCCAGATAGGCTACGAGTAGTGGTCGGACCAGCCACGACGTCAACCAGATCGGAGGCCAACATGGCCGACAAGAAGACCGTCTTCATCGCTTTCGCAATTGAGGATGAGCGTCAACGCGATTTTCTCAAGGGCCAGTCTCTCAGCGCCCGCGCACCCTACGAGTTCATCGACATGTCGGTGAAGACCCCCTACGACTCCGAGTGGAAGGATCGGGTCCGGACCCGCATCCGCCGCTCGCACGGTGTAATCGCTATGGTCAGCAAGAATTCACTCGCGTCGAGTGGCCAGGCGTGGGAAATTCAGTGCGCAAAGGAAGAAGGCAAGCCGCTGCTCGGCATCCGGGCCTACCGGGACGATCGCACCACGCTCACGGGTATGCGCACCGTTGCCTGGACTGATGCCAACATCGCTGGGTTCATCGACTCCCTGTGAGCTCCAACGTGCACAAAGCATTGATCGTCGGGATCGACTATTACGAGCAGATCAGCTCGCTGTGCGGTGCCGTTAACGACGCCTATAGCGTCAAAGCGGCCCTGGAGCGCCATGCAGATGGGACTCTCAACTTCCCCCAGCCCAAGATGCTGGTGGGAACCGGACCAGACGCCTGCGTCACGCGCAGTGAGCTGCGCCAAGCGGTCCAGGAGTTATTCCGTGACGACTCCGACATTGCGCTGCTGTACTTCGCGGGCCACGGCTATATCGACAGTACCGGTGGGTTTCTGTGCGCTAGCGACTGCGCGGAGGGACACGACGGTCTGGCACTCAGCGAAGTGATGTCCTTTGCCAACCAGTCGCCGGCAAAGAACAAGATCATCATCCTCGACAGTTGCCACAGCGGCATCGCCGGAGCCAGCGAGCATGTCACCCAGCTTGCCGAGATCAAAGAGGGTGTGACCATCCTGACGGCATCCACCGCTGAGCAGTACTCGATGGAAAGCGGCGGCTCGGGGGTGTTCACCACACTCCTCGTCGACGCGTTCAACGGGGCTGCGGCCAACTTGGTCGGGCAGATAACACCGGGCAGCGTGTATGCCCATATCGACCAGTCGCTCGGCGCATGGGCGCAGCGGCCGGTGTTCAAGACTAACGTGAAGACCTTCGTCTCGCTCCGCACCGTCGACGCCCCCGTCGAGCTGTCCGACCTCAAGCGTCTCACCGACCTCTTCTCCCACCCGGATACGGAGTTGGCCCTCGATCCCTCATATGAACCGGAGCGAGCTGGAAATGAGGGCGCCTCTGTGCCGCCGCCTGACCCAGTCAAGAACGGTGACTTCGCCGTCCTGCAGAAGCTCGCCACAGTGAACCTTGTGCGCCCAGTCGGAGCGGAACACATGTGGCACGCCGCCATGCAGTCGAAGGCGTGCAAGCTGACGGTGCTTGGCCAGCACTATTGGCGGCTCGTGAACGAGGAACTGATCTGATGCGCGAGGCAGACTGCGCCCGCGAGGCTCTGGAGACCCCCGAGGTGCTTGACCGCCTTGCCGCCGTCGAGCACGAGCGCTGGGCGCACTGGCAGCGCTATCTCCACGACCAATGTGAGACGCGCTCCGACGGCTCCCTCGTGATCCCGGCTGAACTGGTGCGACGTTGGGAAGAGCAAATCAGTACTCCCTATGCGGATCTTTCCGACGAAGAGCAGCTCAGCGACCGGGAGCAGGTCTTGAAGTACATCCCAGTGGTCATCGAAGCCCTCGGGGGCACCCCAGAGAACCGGGCGCAGTGAAGACAAGGGGCTGTTCGGTCTTGGATAGTCCCGGGTTTTGTTGGGGGTTGGTTATACAGTGGTGGTGTGGTTGTGATTGTAGCGGTGTTCGGCGGCCGTGGGTGGGAGGTCGTCGTCGTTGGTTGGGTGGGGGCAGGCAGGTGCGTTTGGTGCCAGTTGACCCAGGGGCGGTCGCGGTTGCCGAGGTCGGCGCATCCCTTCCAGGGGCCGTGGCGCCAGGACGGGTCCGGCGTTCGCGGGGGCTTGATGAGGACTTCGGCGGTGGCGCCCGCGTAGGAGGATCCCACGGCTCCGGTGGATGCCCTGGGCTCCGTCTTCGGCGAGCCCCTTGGGCCGTGGGCGACGGGGCGGGTGACTTGGATCCGTGGTCGCTGTGGTGCGCGAGTCCCGCCAGGTCGCCGCCGCGGTCCTTGCGCGCCCAGCTCCCTTGTTCGAGGGCGCCGAGCGTGTTGTCGGTGCCCCGTGCGCGCTCTCGTGGCCTAGCCGACGACGCGGCGGGCGCAGTGGCCCCGGTGACGAACGCGGTGCAGTAGGGCCCCGACCGCGTCGGCGTGGATCGCGGACCCGGCACAGGCCCCGGAACTCTATCGTTCTCGGCCTCGATTCAGGCGCAGATCAACGCGATGGACGCTCATACTCCGCCATGGGAGAAAAGCCGACGCGTCCCAACGGGTCGCGCCACCCGCCCCCGAGTTGCGGTCCTCCAACGCCTGCTCCCGAAAGGCGCTGGGCGTCCCCCGTGGTGGTGCCGAGCACCTCGGGCGTCGACCCTGGCCAGACAAGACCCCGGCCGCGCAAGGTCTCGGGATTGATCCCCAGTTCTTTTCGCCGACGCGTCTGAAACACCCCCAGGCCGCTCCGGGTCCTCCACGGCGCCCCAAGCGCCAACCGGATCGCACGCCGCCTCAACTCATCAGGGCACTTTCTGCATGCGGGCATGATCCCTCATCCTTCCTTGGACTCCGCCCACCACTGCGGCCCGGTGCGGTCCCCGTGTTTCACGGACTGTTTCACACTTCGTGGCTCGGTCCGCCGCGCAGCGCCGCCGTTCCTCGTAGTGCCGGTATCCGTTCCGGGGCACCGCGCCTCCGGCGGCGCCCCAGCCTCGGCGCTTCCCCCCGCCCCGCCTCACAGTGACGCGCGCGCCCGCGTGCGGCGCACTCCCATGGCGACTGAGAGGAGGGCCAAGGCGAAGAGGGCGCAGATCCCGCAGTCGG
>ERZ773004.1281-NODE-1281-length-12769-cov-11.256882_pt1 | contig 12769 bp, 10 predicted proteins | sample MGYA00580667_ERZ773004 | MGnify/ENA primary metagenome ERZ773004 (study PRJEB29015, sample SAMEA2737963) | human oral metagenome | biome: human oral; feature: human-associated habitat; material: dental | place: China | collected 2123 ... | reverse complement strand
AGCCGTTTACGATCAATGCCAAGAAGCAGGAGAAGTAGCGGTCTCTGACTGAGCTACCAAGTCGCAGCGTGACGTTCTGACGGGTTCTGCCTACTTCCGCGAGTAGGCAGAACCCGCCTCACTTTGTGTGACCCCTCGGAGTGAACGATACGGAGTTTCCGGACACTTATCTCGCGTCCTCGACCTGGTTGAGTTGTAGACATTCCTCACGGGCGCGCTGACGGTGCGCGCGTCGACGTCGAACAGCTCAACCATCAGGCGTAGCGTGACGACATGTTGCGCCGTTGGATACCTGATCGGCCGGCGAGTGCCTGGTGGCCTTCGAGCCCCAGGCCACGGGAGCGGTGCGCCTCTAGTGCCTGCTTGCCGAGGTGCTCACTGCCCAGCACCTCGCCGATGATGCGGACCGCCTCGGCCCAGTCGATCGGCTCGGGCGAATAGGCCTCGGCCAGTGCGGGGTAGTCCTCCAGGAGTTCGTCGCGGGCACCTGGGCCGAGGGGAAGCACCTCTCCCTGAGCCCGGGACAGCACCCCGGCGATGGCGATCATCAGTGCGACCCGTCGTCGGCCGGCGATGCCGTGCTCTGCCAGGAAGGCCAGGTAGGGCTCCTCCTCCCGGTACTGGACCGCGATCGACAGCGTGTGGAGAGCGTCCTGGAGCTCATCGATCCGTTGGGACTGTTCCTCAACCCGGCGACGCAGCTCCTCAAGCTCTGTGCAGGACTTCGGCATGCCAATGCTTCCTTCCCCATCGGGTCCTCACCTCAGAGTAGAGCGTTCGGCGTCCGACCTCGAGAGCCAAGAGGGGCCGTTCTACAGACCACTTCCTAGCAGTAAATGTGCAGATTTAACTGCGATCGGCATCGATCGTTTCGAAGGAGACTACATTATCGAATGTTCTGCTCACTCGCTCCCGGCGTAGCCAGGCGGCGAGCAGCTTGAACGATGGCTGCTCGCCGCCTGGCATGCTCTTCTTCGGAGAGCGGCCCACAAAGCATACGCGCGACTTGAGGAACGGTCGACCACCAGCCTGCGATCGAGAGTATGAACATCATCAGTTGTGCGGCATCAATGTCTTTGGTGACTATTCCCGCCTTCTGACCTTCAAGGACAGCGGCAGTTTTATCGTGGTAGAACGTCCTGCGCAGGTCTTCGTCTGGTACTTCATTGTCAAACACCAACGCCTCCCAGCGGAGAAGACGGATGAGTTCAGGTCGCTCGCAATGGTAGTCATAGACGCGCCCGGCGTAGTCGCCGATATCCTCCGTCGCGAATGAGGTAGCTGGAACCGCTTGAGCGACCGTCGCCAATTCGTCCCGAAGTATGGTCGCGAATAATTTACGTTTGCCACCGAAATAGTTGTATACACGTTCTTTGTTGACGCCAGCCTTTTTCGCGATGTGCTCGACTGTGGTGCCGTCAGGGCCGTACTGCGCAAACTCAGCCGTCGCAGCTTCCTTGATCTTACGTTTAGTGCCTTCTGTGTCCCAAGCCAAGGGAGGCCTCACTTTCATCTCCAACGTTGTGGTTGCATCTTCTTGTTTATTATACTACACTAACTCCAACGATAGCGTTGGAAAGGAGCTTCGATATGGTCGAGCGGCCACCTCATTATGGAGACCGTATTGCGGTAGACCAACAGGAAGGCGGTGGTTCTCCTACAGTAATCTATCCGGGTAATGGGGTTGCTGTCTCCGTCCTGGTTATCGCCGCATTATTTGTCTTGACTCAGTTGTATGCGGCTATTCCGTTGCTTGGCCCAGTTGGGATCTCGATGGAGGCTGATGCAACCTTTGCATTATCGACGTGCTTTAGTGTGACTTATGCTGTTGGGTTCCTGATATGGGGGCCTATCTCGGACCGCTATGGACGCAAGAAGGTGATGACGGCGTCGATTGGAGTGCTGGCGGTGGCGACACTCCTATGCTCGGGAGCTTCGTCGCTTCCGATACTGGCCGGGCTGCGTGCGCTCCAGGAGGCGGCTGCGTCTGGGTTTGCGCCGGTGGCGTTGGCGTATTTAACAGAGGCTGTTGCTCCTCGGTGGAGGGTGAGAGCAATTGGCGCGATGTCGGCAGCATTCTTGGTAGCAGGAATTTTCGGGCAGGTACTGGCGTCGACAATAGCCCTACGCGCAAGTTGGTCATGGTTTTTCGTTGCATGCGGCGTCGTTCTGGCGATGATCTTTACGATCATCCTCTTTTCTGTTGTAGAAGTTCCCAATCACACGCCATCGATGACGTTGCTGCAGCAGTTTGGTAACCTCGTCGTGCTTCTGTTTCGGCCGGCGATCGTATTGCTTGGCATTGCCCATATCACGCTGCTGTTATCGTTTGTGGCGTTATATACTGGCATTGGTCACCATCTCGAAGATCTTCATGTTGCTGCGTCAAACATCATTCTCATTCGCCTGGCTGCGCTTCCGGCGATGTTCATTAGTCTAGGAGTAGGTGCTTTGGCTGAGCGTATCGGCGCAATTCGTGTCGCACAGGTGGGTTTTGGCTTAGCTGCAGTAGGTATGTTGGGAGGGACGTTCACGGCTCAGAAGATTTCTGGTGTCGTCGCGTCCAGTATTGTCTACGTCTCGGGTGTTGCGCTGTCTATTCCGTCAATGATCATGCTGTACGGCGAGACTGCAGCGCCGCACCGGGGAAGCGGTATGGCGATCAATGGTTTCGTTCTGTTCGTCGGTGCAAGCATCGGCGCTCTGGTTGGTAAGGCGATCGGTGGGTTTGGCACTCTGACACTCACATTAGTTGCCCTGCTGGGAATAGCAGCAATTTCGCTCCTCGCGCTTGGAGCTATCCAGCGAAAGGACTCGTCATCATGAAAACCATTCTTGTTCTTGGGGCTACGGGGCGGACTGGTCGTCTTATCCTTAAGCATCGGCCAGATAATGCTCCAGTTTATGCCGGACTGCGGCAGGCGAGTTATGCTGAAGGGCGACGATCATTGCCGGATGGCGCTGATGCCTCGCGGATTGTCAACATCGACGACCAAACGAGTTTGTCGACCGCGCTAGAAGGTATTGACATCGTGATCAATGCGATTCGCCTGCGAGATGATATTGCTGCATCAGCGCTGGTTGAGCTACATCAGTCTATTGTCGCCGCACGCGATACAAGCCGAGAGCTCTATGTCGTCCATGTTGGTGGTGCAGGAGCTCTGCATATGGACGATGGGCGACGATTCTGGGAGACGCCAGGATTTCCGGCCGTCACCTTACCGCGGGGAATCGGCCACGCGCATTTGCGTGATTATTTGGAACAGCATGAACAGCAGTGCCAATGGGCGTATCTTATCCCTCCACCTCGGTATGTACCAGACGGCCCACACCAAGGACGATACAGCAGAATACCTCCAGGGAATCGCGAGCAGGCCTTCTTAACTGATGGCATTAGTTATGAAGACTTCGCCGTTGCGTTGGTTGATGCGGTGCGTGAAGAGTGTTACGGAGTGTGGCTGATCGGAGGGTAGAAGCGACGCCCCCGCAGTCCCCGCGAGACGATGACGTCACATCGAGTCGGCAGTGCAACATCGTCCTCTCGGTGCTAGAAGCACCAGGCTTGCGTGGTCTGCTGGATGATGCCCTGACTGCCACGAAATCCGGCAAAAACAAGCAAATTCTCACGTCATGGGACGTCCATGACGTGAGTTTGAGCGATGACTCCTTGGTCGGGGTATTCGGCCTGGCGGCCTCTTACCCCCTCCTCTTCGAAGACCTCATGAGCAAGCTCATGGGCCTTCTCATCGTCGGGGTGCTTAGCCTTCGGCCTTTCGACCCCTACGCGTCGGAAGCCTCATGAGCAAGCTCATGGGCTTCCTCCTTGGTCGGGGTGGCGGGATTTGAACCCACGACCTCTTCGTCCCGAACGAAGCGCGCTACCAAACTGCGCCACACCCCGTGTGCAGCAGGCGACAGCATAGCCTCCACCCACCGCGGGGAGGAAATCGGAGCCGCTGAGTCGTCCGTCACGTAGGCGCTCTGGCCTCCAGACCGCGGTTGGCTTCCGCCCGTCCCCATGACAGGCTGCCGATGACAGGCCCGGTCACCGGCGCACCCCGGGGCGCCTGCGCGAGCCCGCGACCCGGCGACCGGCCCGAGTATCCGCCATGGAACAGGAGGAACCCCATGCGCATCGAGGCCGTTGTCGCAGACATCACCACCGAGGAGGTCGATGCCATCGTCAACGCTGCCAACAGCACCCTCCTGGGAGGTGGAGGAGTCGACGGCGCCATCCACCGCGCCGCTGGCCCCCGCCTGCTCGAGGCTTGCCGGAAGCTGCGCGACACCGAGCTGCCCGACGGCCTGCCGGTCGGCCGCGCCGTCGCCACGCCCGGCTTCGACCTGCCCGCCACCTGGGTCATCCACACCGTCGGCCCCAACCGTCACGCGGGCGAGGACGACCCGGCCCTGCTGGGCGCCTGCTTCGACAGCTCCCTGGCACTCGCCATCGACCTCGGCTGCTCCTCCATCGCCCTTCCGGCCGTCTCCGCCGGCGTCTACGGCTGGCCCATCGCACAGGTCGCCGAGATCGCCGTGGCCCGCGCCCGCGCCGTCGAGCAGCGCTCCCGCACTAAGCCCGACGCCGTCGGCCGCCTCGAGCTCATCCGCTTCGCCCTGTCCTCGCAGGCCAACCACGAGGCCTTCGCCCACGCCCTCGAGCGCGCCGAGCACTGACCTGGGCTGAAGCGGCCCGCCCATGCTCCGCATCAGCGCCTTCGGCCCGGACGATCTCCGGCCGGCTCAGGCGCCCTTCGCCTCCGCGGCCGCCTGCTCGTCGGCCCACCTGCCCAGGTCCTCGCCGTGGATCGCGGCCGCCAGCAGGCCGGGGAAGGCGTCCGGCGTGCATCCGAAGGCCGGCACCCCCATCCCTGCCAGCTGCTTGGCGACATCATGGTTGTAGGCGGGGACGCCGTCGTCGCTCAGAGCCAGCAGCACGACGACCTGCACCCCGCTTCCCAACAGCTCCCCCACCTGCGCCAGCATCCGCTTCGGGTCGGAGTCGTACAGGTCGCTGATGAGGATGAACACCGAGTCCGCGGGCTGCGTGATCGTCTGCCGGCAGTACTCGATGGCCGGTGAGGTGTCCGTGCCGCCGCCGAGCTGGGTCCCGAAGATGACGTCGACCGGGTCTGACAGCAGCGGCGTCAGATCCGTCACGGTGGTGTCGTAGGCGACGAGCGTGGTGCGAAGCGAACGGATCGAGGCCATGACCGCCGCCATGATGGAGGCGTAGACGACCGAGGAGGACATGGACCCGGACTGGTCCATGCAGATGGTGAACTCCTTCTGGATGCCCCGATGGCGCCGGCCGTGCCCGATGAGCCTCTCCGGGACGACCGTGCCCAGCTCGGGCACGTAGTTCTTGAGGTTCGCGGCGATGGTGCGGTTCCAGTCGATATCGGCCGGCAGGGGCCGAGACGTCCTCGTGGAGCGGTCCAGCGCGCCGCGCACCGACTGCTGGAGTCGGTCGGCGATCCGCTCTTCCACCTCCTTGACGACCTTGTCGACGACCGTGCGCGCCGTGGCCTTGGCCTCCTGCGGAATCATCTCCGACAGGGTGGCCAGCGTCGCCGCCAGGTGCACGTCGGGCTCCACGCCCTGGAGCACCTCCGGCTCTAGCAGGAGCGTCTTGATCCCCAAGCGGTTGATGGCGTCGGTCTGCATGACCCGCACCACCCGGGAGGGGAAGTACCTGCGGATGTCCCCCAGCCAGCGCGCCACCTTGGGGGCGGAACCGTCCAGGCCCCCGCGCCTCTTGTCCTGCGGGCCGACGTCGTACAGGTCCGCTAAGGCCGTGTCCATCGCCCTGTGCCCGTCGGACAACGAGGTGGGGTACCCGCTCGGGTCCACGCCCAGGGCCAGGCGCCAGCGCTGCTCGATGCTGGTGGGCTCGACGTCATCGGGCCGGTCCGTCTGAACTGTCCGACCCGCCTGGTCGGAGTGGTCGCGCGCGCTCATCGGGTACCTCCAAGGATCATGCTCACCGTGTCCAGAACCGTCTCGACGTCGTCGAATCGCTCCTCGGCCGGGCCGTTCCCGTGCGGGGCGGGGGAGCCGAGGTCGCGGATCTGCCGGGCCAGGTCCACCTTCTGGGGGCTCGGCCACTGGCCGAAGGCCCGTCGCAGCGCGGGCAGGACGTCGACGAAGGACCGATCCCCGATGCGCCGAAGCCACTCGTCGAGCACCTCGAGCAGGACATTGTCATAGCTGAGCAGGAGGATGTCCCCAGCGAGGAACCCCTCGATCCACTCGGCCTGCTCCTCAGGCTGCGTGCCCTGCGACAGCGCCCGGGACAGCCTCAGGGCGGCGGCGTCGCGGGTCAGCTCCCCGGCATCCAGGAGCATCCGGGTGATGCGTCCGGCCAGCAGACCGGGCAGGCTGCGGGTGGCCAGCGCGGAGCGCAGCGCGCCGTTCCACAGCGCCGCGGCCCGTTCGTCCAGAAGACCGATGGCGCTCTGGACCTCGTCGATCGTGGAGCGCAGCGTGCGGGCCATCCGGGCGTCCACGTTCGCGGCCGCCGCCGGCATCCCCGCGCACCCTCGCACCAGGACGGCGCGGGTCACCGCCCCCAGGCTGGAGGCCTCCGTGCCGCGCACGTCCCCGTATCGCTGGGAGCGGGCCAGGGCCGGCACCGAGCCCAGCAGCCGGACGATATCCATCTCGCGCGCGGCCTGCTCATCGAGGATCCGCAGCAGCTCGGGCACGACCCCGGACAGGCCTGCCGCCAGCGCCTTCTCCACCGACCCTGTCACCTGCGGCAGCGAGTCGGTGGCGGCCAGCAGGGCGTTGCCGGCGGCGGAGGCCACGGTGGTGCCGAAGGCCGCCGCCTCCACCACCTGCACGGACATCTCCGGGTCCCATTCGAGCTCCCAGACCTCCTTGAACGTGCCGCTCGATGAGACCCGCTGCCGCTTCCCCCAGGTGATCCCGAGGATCTCCAGGCGCAGCAGCAGCTGGGACTTGGCCAGGTCCCGGGGCTTGCGCAGGTCCAGCGTGAGCGTCTTGGGGGCCGCCGCGAAGGCCATGCGCAGACTCTTGGCGGCCGAGCGCAGGTCGGCGTCCAGGGGGACCATGGGGACGCCGTCGGGCACGCTGCCGAGGGCCTCGCCGATGAGCACCTCACGGGTCGCGGCGGCGGCCCGCACCGCACTGCCCTCGCACATGACCGACAGGACCGCCTCGCCGAGCTCATCGAGGCCGGCCATGGGACGTCCGCGCAGGGCAGCGAGGCTCTGCGCCAGCCGCGCCGCCTCGATGATGTGGGCCGAGGAGACCGGCAGATCCTGGCGACGCAGGGATGCGGCCACCTGCGTCAGCCAGCGCACGACCGGTCGGTCCGGGGCGGTGAAGAGCAGGTGGTACCAGCCCGGCGACTCCACCCCGGCTCGATAACCGCTACCCCCGGCCAGGCGCCGGTGCGTCCACGGCACCCAGGTCAGGGACGTCCTCGCCTTCGCCATGCCCTTAAGCCGGGCGTTGTCCTGCGAGACCTTCGGCGGCTTGCCGGCCAGCGCCGGGGCGTGCCAGGCCCCGCACACGACGGCGATCCGCTCGTGGCCCGCCCTTCTGGCCGCCCGCAGGACCTTGCGCATATGCGCTTCGCGGCGCAGCGTGGACTCGTCGGTCTCCGGGGACGCTTCCCGCAGGAGACCGATTGCCTCGGCCAGCGCGTCGAAGGGGTCGCCCTCCATGCGCAGCTCGACGACGTCCTCCCACCAGGCCTCCGGGTCCTCGTAGCCGGCCAGGCGCGCCAGTTCCGCGATTGGGTCGGTGCGCTCCGGGCGGGCGGCGTCCTGAGCCGCGGCGCCACCGTCCCCCGAACCGCCCTTCTCCCCCGAACTGTCAGAGTCGCCTGAGTCGCTGGAGTTGCCCGGGTCGTCCGCATCGTCGACGCCCTCCTCGGTCCCCGCCTCGATGCCGGCCCGTGCCCGCTCGCGCTCGGCCTTCCGTTCGGCCAGGACGGCAGCCGCGGGCAGATCCATGAAATGGGCCTTGGCCCCGTGCGCCACCGCCCAGGACAGCGCCTGCCATTCGGGGGAGAAGACGGCCATCGGCCAGAAGGAGGCCTCCGAGGGATCGGTGTTGTCCCAGGCGAGCAGGGCCACCGGCGGCTCCAGGCCCCGGCCCGCCCACTCGATGAGGCCATCGGCGTCGGCCGGCCCCTCGATGAGGACGCAGTCGGGCCGGTAGGCCTCCAGCGCCGCGGCCAGGGCCCGTGCCGAGCCCGGGCCATGGTGACGGATCCCCAGAACCCGCACGGGCGGGCGCGAGTCCTCGGCGTCGTCGACGACGTCGTTCTCGGCAGCGACTTCAGCGGTACCCTCGAGGGCTCCTACGCTGACGGTCACTGCCCCACCTCACGGCAGGCGCGGTAGAAGTCCGACCAGTCGCGGCGCTCGCGGACCACGGCCTCCAGGTACTCCGACCACACCACCTGATCGGCCACCGGGTCGCTCACCACCGCCCCGAGGATGCCGGCGGCCACGTCCGAAGGCCGCAGGACGCCGTCGCCGAAGTGGGCGCTCATGGCCAGGCCGTTGGTGACCACCGAGATCGCCTCCGCGGTGGACAAGGTGCCCGACGGCGATTTCAGGCTCGTGCGCCCGTCCTCGGTCGCGCCCTGGCGCAGCTCGCGGAAGACGGTGACCACGCGGCGGATTTCCTCCAGGGCGCCCTCGGCGGGCGGCAGCTGGAGCGCCGAACCGAGGTCCTCCACGCGGCGGGCCACGATGCTCACCTCCTCCTCGGCCGAGGCCGGCAGCGGCAGGACCACCGTGTTGAAACGGCGCCGCAGCGCCGCAGAGAGGTCGTTGACACCGCGGTCGCGGTCGTTTGCGGTGGCGATGAGGTTGAAGCCCCCGTGCGCCTGCACCTCGGTGCCCAGCTCCGGCACCGGGAGGGTCTTCTCGCTGAGCACCGTGATGAGGGCGTCCTGGACGTCGGAGGGCATGCGGGTGAGCTCCTCGACCCGGGCGATCCTGCCCGTCCCCATGGCCGTCATAATGGGGGAGGGGACGAGCGCCGCCTGCGAGGGCCCCTCGGCCAGGAGTCGGGCGTAGTTCCAACCGTAGCGCACCGCCTCCTCGGAGGTGCCCGCCGTGCCCTGCACCAGGAGCGTGGAGGTGCCGCAGATCGCGGCGGCCAGGTGCTCGCTCACCCAGGACTTCGCCGTGCCCGGCACCCCCAGCAGGAGCAGAGCCCGGTCCGTGGCCAGGGTCGCCACGGCCACCTCGATGAGACGCCGGTTGCCGACGTACTTCGGGGTGATGACGGTGCCGTCTTCCAGTGTGCCGCCCATGAGGTAGGTGACTACCGCCCAGGGCGACAGCCTCCAGCTCGCCGGCCGGGTGCGCTCGTCGAGACGCGCCAGGGCGGCGAGCTCCTCGGCGTAGCGCTGCTCGGCGTGAGGGCGCAGCAGGGGCGCGTTGTCGGTACCGGTGCGGCTGTTGGTCTGAGTGCTGGTCACGGGTGCTCCTCGGTGGCTGATGGGCGGGTAATCGATGGGTGGTCGGGAAGAAACAGAGCGTGGTGCGTGCGGGCGCGGCTAGGCGGTGTGCGTGCGCAGGGCCTCCAGCCGGAGTCGCAGACGCAGGCCCTCGACGGCGTCGGCTATGAAGGGCGGCATCGAGTCGGGGCTGTAGGAGGCCTCCAGCATGGCCAGCGCCTGGGGAAGGACCGTTGCGTCGCAGAGCACGGGCAGGTCGATGGCCTCCTGGTTCGCCCAGGAGCCGATGTCCCCGGTTTGACGCGAGCCGAGAACGGACCGGAGAACGGAGACCGTCCGGCGGGAGTGCTCCGCGGAGTAGGGCCGCCACCAGTAGCGGTGCATGAAGGTGAAGGTGTCAAGATCGCCCCGCTTGAAGGCGTCGGCCGTGAACGCCTCGACAAGGGCGCCGTCACCGCCGCCGCTACTGTCCGCGGTGAGCAGGGCATCGCGCACGTCCAGCGGCTCGCCCTCGAAAGTCACTTCGGCCTCGAAGAGCTCGCTGGCGGACAGACCGATGAGGGCCGGCCAGCGGTCGATCGGAACGCGCCCGATCACCTCCTTCAGCAGCTCGTGTTGGTTGCCGGCCGCAGCTCTTCCAGCGGACTGGGCGCCGGCGTCGGCCCGTGCCGGGGCCCCGTTGTTCCACTCCTGGTACTCGTCGCGCAGGATGTCGTCGGTCACCTCGATCGGCCGGCAGACCACCTGGGCGGTGCGCAGGAACCGCTTGGTGACGCTCATGTGGGAGGCGGCGAGGGCCTCGGCGCGCTGGACCAGCCCCGATCCGGGAAGGAGGAGGAGCACCTGCGCCGCCGCCTGGCGCACGCCCCCGGAACGGTCCGTCAGGGCCATCTCGAGGAGGGGCAGGTCCGCCTCACTCAGGTTGGTGGCCAGCGCCTCGACGATCCCCCGGCGGGCCTCGGCCTTCTCCCTGTCCCACCCCGCTACCAGAAGAGCCCGCGCGGCGATCGGGTCCTGGGCGCGCAGCCGTCTGAAATAGACGAGCCGCTGGGTGGTGGTCCCCAGTCGCCACACGGAGTCGGCCCCGGTGTCGCCAGAGCTGCTCCTGGACCCGCCATTGGGACTGTTGCCGTGTGGGAACACCAGGGGCTCGACCCGCTTGCCCCACACCGGGTGGTCACGAAGCACCGCCGCGGCGCGCTCGTCGATGACGGCCAGGACCGCATCGCGGTCCTCGTGCCTGTAGGCGGTCTCATTGAGAACGCGCATGAGGAGCGGGGCGGGCAGCCGCCAGCCGCACTCGGCCACCATGCCCAGCGCCGTGGCGAGCAGGTGCTCCTGAGACCTGCTGAGCAGGATCTGTTCCAGGATTGGGCGCAGGCCCTCGGGTGCCAGGGGACGCGATGAGGCCGCCCAACCGGTATCCCTTGCGGCGGAGGAGGGGATCGCCGGGATCGTGGCGCGGTGCACCGCACCGTAGGCGGCGGCCGCATCCAGGAGCGCTTCGGTGCCCTTGGACGTATCCTCTGCATCCCCCACACCTTCCGCACCCCTCCGACGAGGCGGGAGGGCGCTCGTGACGGCGCTGGGGAGCGTCCCGGGGGAGAAGGGACGCGTACTCGTTCCGATGACAGCGGTCTGGGCCAGTGGGGACAGATCACTCACAGGGCACGCACCTCTCCGGCGGTCAGGACGCTCAGGGCTCGCAGGCCCTCGGGGGATAGCTCGCCGGCCACGACGGTCTCATCCCCGTCGGCCAGGAGCGGCAGGCCCCATCGGGCGTCGTCGGGCGTGATGAGAGGCAGTGCCCCGTCCGCATCCCCGATCGCCAGCCGATCGCCGTCGAGCAGGCGGAAGCGTCCGGAGACCAGAATCGGTGTGGCCTCCACCCACGGGTCCGCGGCGACTGCCCGCTTCCAGATCTCCCGAGCGGCAGCCGTTCCCACGGCATCGGGCTCCCATCCGGTCACCGGCTGCGGGAGCTGCTCGTCGGACAGGGCCACGCGCACCTGGCCGCGCCCCGGGTAGAAGTGTGCGACGGCGTCGAGCCGGGTTCCCGGAACAAGAGCGGTGGAGAAGCCGCTGGAGGCGGGGGCGAAGAGGAGAACGAGCCCCCAGCGCCGCGTCGTCGTACCGTAGAGCCACAGGCGGCGCTCGGTGAGCCTGCCCTCCACGGAGTCCCGACCGGCGACGACCACCCAGGTGTCTCCGACGCCGGGCGAGGCCAGGACGTCCTCGGTGCGCATCGTGAGCCCCAGGTGGGAGCGGACAGTGGCCATGAGATCGTCGGGAAGCTGGTCGCGGCGGTTCCAGGCCCGGATGAGCAGGTGGAGCAGCCCGAGCTCGTCGACCAGCCGCTCGGGCCAGTCGGGGGAGGAATCGCTCAGCCTCGACAGGGCGGTCAGGCGGCGGGCGACTCCGGGAGCCTGGGCGTCAACCATGCGGGAGGCGAAGGAGGTCAGCTGTTTGGAGCGCTGGGCCGAACCGCTGGCCAGCCCCTCGCGGAGCTGATCGGTCAGCCACCGGTCCAGGTCCGCCAGTCCGTCGGTAATGCGCCGTTCACGGGTGCGGGCACGCGAGGCGGCGCTCTTGGCCGAGGCGGCCGCCCTGGCCGGGTCGTCGGGCCGGTCCGGGGCCTCCTGCCGTGCGGCCTTCTGCCGGGCCCGCTTGACGCGGCCCTCCAGCCACTCGGCGGCGAAGGCGGCCGGCTCCCCACCCGCCACCTGCCCCCGGCTCCACAGGTGCAGCAGGCCGATGGCATGTTTGCAGGGGAACTTGCGGCTGGGGCAGGAACACTTGAAGGCCGGGCCGGACAGATCCACGCACACCCGATAGGGCCTCTTGCCCGACCCCGCGGCACTGCCCCACACCAGCGCCTCGTGCACGCCGGCGTCCGACCAGGTGGCCGGTGAGGCCAGCTTGAGGCCCGCTGAGGCGACCTGCTTGTCCGGCGCCAGCGCGGTGACCTGCTCGGTGCTCCAGGGCGCGATGGTCGGTGTGCTCATGAGGCCGAGGATAGGTCAGGGCTGTGACGCCGATGGGCCCTCTTTGAGGGGAATACCGGTGAGCGCATGGGGAGGCCTCCCCGTGGCGAGCGTCCTTCTAAACTGCCGGTTATGAGCACTGACGCCCAGTACCCGCACGACCCCGGCGGTGACGCCCACTGCGGCGGCCGCGACCCGTTCCCCCTGGCCGGCCGCACGGTGCTGGTCACCGGCGTCAGCCGCCGCATCGGCATCGGCCACGCCATCGCCTGCCGCGCCGCGGACTACGGGGCGAGCATCGTCGCCCACCACTACCGCCCGCACGACGCCTCCCAGC
>ERZ773004.1279-NODE-1279-length-12775-cov-28.197327_pt1 | contig 12775 bp, 8 predicted proteins | sample MGYA00580667_ERZ773004 | MGnify/ENA primary metagenome ERZ773004 (study PRJEB29015, sample SAMEA2737963) | human oral metagenome | biome: human oral; feature: human-associated habitat; material: dental | place: China | collected 2123 ... | reverse complement strand
CCACCGGCACGGAGGCGACCATGACGGCGGTGCGTCTGGCTCGTGGGACGACGGGCCGCGACCTGGTGGTGAAGTTCGCCGGGTGCTACCACGGTCACAGCGACGGCCTGCTGGCGGCGGCCGGGTCCGGGGTGGCCACCGGCGGCCTGCCCGGGTCGGCGGGAGTGCCCGCCGCCGTCGCCGCTCAGACGATCGTCCTGCCCTACAACGACGCCGACGCCCTGATCGGGTGCTTCGAGGCCCGCGGGCGGGACATCGCCGCGGTCATCGCCGAGCCGGCGCCGGCGAATATGGGCGTCGTGCCGCCCGCGCCGGGCTTCAACGCGACGATCCGCGAGGTGAGCGCGGCGCACGGCGCCCTCATGATCGCCGACGAGGTCCTCACCGGCTTCCGCGTGGGCCCGGCCGGGTTCTGGGGGCTGGAGGCCCTGGACGGCTGGTCGACGGCGCTGGACGACGGCGGGGCCGCGGCGGCCGCATCGCCGTCGTGGCCGGGGGCGGACTGGCGCGAGCGGGCGGCCTGGGTGCCGGACCTGCTGACCTTCGGCAAGGTGGTGGGCGGCGGCATGCCGCTGGCGGCCCTGGGCGGGCGGGCCGACGTCATGGAGCTGCTGGCGCCGGTCGGGCCCGTCTACCAGGCGGGGACGCTGAGCGGCAATCCGCTGGCCACGGCCGCCGGGCTCGCCACGCTGGGGCTGGCCGACGACGCCGTCTACGCGACCGTCGCCGCCCGCGCCCGCGAGATCGGGGAGATCGTGGGCGCGGCGCTGGACGCCGAGGGGGTGGCGCACCGGGTGCAGCGCTCGGGCTCGCTGTTCTCGGTCATGTTCGGGGCGGGGGCGGCCGAGCGCGGCGTGCGCGACTACGAGGGGGCGCGCGCCCAGGAGGCCTGGCGCTTCGGCCCCTTCTTCCGCGCCTTCCTGGAGGCGGGCGTGGCCCTGCCTCCGAGCGTTTTCGAGGCCTGGTTCGTCTCGGCCGCCCACGGCGGGGCCGAGCTGGAGCGCATCGCGGCGGCGGCGCCGTCGGCCGCCCGCGCCGCCGCCGTCGGCGACCCGCCCGCCACCATCACCACCTGACCGAAAGAACACCACACCAAGAGACTTGACCACTCGGCGCTCGGCTGCCGCACGCCCAACGAGGTCGAACACGAGCTGAGAAGCCGCAAACACGTAGCCTGAGACCGCCAAAAACCACGGTCCGAGAAACACCGAGCACACCACACGCCCTTGTTGGGGAGGCGCTCGCAAGTCACGCGGGGAGGAGACCCCGCACTGGTGAACCGGAGCACCGCAGCGGCTCCCAACCCCGAAAATCGCCTCGGGGCTTGCGCCCTGGAGCCAACCGGTTTACTCTGACCTAAACTAGCGCGCGCTAGTGATGGGCGGCATCGCTCATCCCCTCACCAACCAGGGAGACAGCATGGTCACCGCTCCGTCCCAGCCAACCTTCGAGCACCACCGCATCCCGCTCGGCATCGGCGAGGCCAGCCCTCGACTGTCCTGGGTCATCACCGAGGCGCCCGCCTGCTGGCGCCAGGCCGGCTATGAACTGCAGGAGCGGGTCAGCACCGGCGCCCCCGGGGAGGTGGTCCGCGTGGAGTCGTCCGACAGCGTCCTGGTCCCGTGGCCCTTCTCGCCCTTGACCTCGCGCGAGCGGCGGGCCGTCCGGGTACGCGTCCTGGGAGAGGACGGATCGATCTCGCCGTGGTCGGAGTACTCCGATGTGGAGGCTGGAGTCCTGGACCCGGAAGAGTGGCAGGCGCGTATGGTCGGTCCTACCGATGTCGGCTGCAACAGCCCGCAGTTGCGCACCACTTTCGAACTGCCGCCCGACGCCGTCGTCACCAAGGCTCGGCTGCGTGCCACCGCGCACGGGCTCGACCGGATCGAGATCAACGGTCGCCGCGCGACAGCCGACGAGTTCGACCCCGGGTGGAGTGCCTACGAGTCCCGCCTGCGGGTGCGCACCCACGATGTCACTGAGTTGCTCACAAGCGGCCCAAATGCCATCGGCGTTCGCCTCGGCGACGGTTGGTGGCGCGGCTACCTCGGCTGGGGCGGGGCGAGAGCTCTCTACGGCGACGAACTCGGTTCTTTTCTACAGCTCGAGGCCACTCTCGCCGACGGCAGCACCATCACCGTCGCAACGGGGGCCGACTGGCGCTGGGCTCCGGGCCCCATCCTCGAGTCCGACATCTACAACGGTGAGACCTTCGACGCACGGTTCCACGATCCCGCGTGGTCCACTCCCCAGTTCGACGACTCGACCTGGCTTCCCGTGACCATCCAGGATTTCGATCTGACGACTCTCGTTGCGCCAGACGGTCCGCCTGTGCGCGTCGTCACGGAGTTGGCCCCCATCGAGCGCCTCACCTCCCCGTCGGGGAAGGTCATTCTGGACTTCGGACAGAACCTGGTGGGCCGCCTCTGCATCAGGATCGACGCCGCCGAAGGCACAACGGTCACATTCCGGCACGCCGAGGTGCTCGAAGGAGGCGAGCTGGCCACCGCGCCGCTGCGAGAGGCCAAGGCCACCGACACCTACATCTGCTCCGGCTCCGGCACCGAGGAGTGGGCGCCCACCTTCACCTTCCATGGCTTCCGCTACGCAGAGGTCACCGGTTGGCCCGAGGACCGACTCGACGATCTCACCGACACCATCCGCGCCCAGGTGCTCCACACCGACCTCGAACGCATCGGCACCTTCACCTGTTCCGATCCGCTGCTGCAACGCTTCCACGAGAATGTCGTTTGGGGAATGAAGGGCAACTTCCTGGACATCCCGACCGACTGCCCGCAACGCAACGAACGCCTCGGTTGGACTGGCGACCTGCAGGTGTTCGCCCCGACGGCGGCCTTTCTGTTCGACATCTCCGGTATGCTCAGCTCCTGGCTGAAGGACCTCGCCGCCGAGCAGAGCCGCTATGGAGGCACGCCCTCCGTCGTTCCCGCGATCGTCACCGGCTATCAGGGCCCGATGGCCGGTTGGGCCGACGCCGCCACTGTCGTTCCATGGACCCTCTATCGAGTCAGCGGTGACCTGGAGATCCTGCATCGCCAGCTTCCCTCCATGCGCGCCTGGGTCGACGAGGTAGCCGCTGCCGCGGGTGAGAACCTGCTCTGGGACAAGGGCTATCAGTTCGGCGACTGGCTAGACCCGACCGCTCCGGCGGAGCGCCCCGAGAAGGCGGCCACCGCCCCGGAGATTGTGGCGACCGCCTACTTCGCCCGCTCTGCAAGGATCCTCGCCGACTCGGCCGCGCTCCTCGGCGAGGCCGAGATGGCGGCCACTTACACCGACCTGGCAGACCGCGTCCGAGACGCCTTCATCGCCGAGTACGTGACCCCCTCGGGCCGGCTGATGGCCGATGCGCAGACGGCCTACGCAGTCGCCCTGTGTTTCGGTCTCCTACCTGAGGCGGCCCGCCCGCGTGCCGCCGCACGCCTGGCCGAGTTGGTGCGGGCCTCCGGCTACAAGATCGCCACCGGTTTCCTGGGCACGCCGCTGATCTGCGACGCATTGTCCGCCGAGGGCCACGAGGACGTCGCCTACCGCCTGCTGCTGCAGCGCGAGGCCCCGTCTTGGCTTCACACCGTTCTCATGGGGGCGACGACCATCTGGGAACGCTGGGACTCCCTCCTCCCCGATGGCACCGTCAATCCGTCGGGCATGACCTCCTTCAACCACTACGCGTTCGGCGCCGTCGCGGACTGGATGCACCGGGTTGTCGCAGGGCTGGACGCCGACGCCGGCTGGCAGCACCTCAGGATCGCCCCGCGACCGCCGCGCAAGGGCCTGACCACTGCCGGCGCAACCCTGCGCACGCCATACGGCACGGCCTCGACGTCGTGGCGGATCAACGACGACGTCTTCACCCTCGATGTCCACGTGCCGGTCGGCGCCCGCGCCACTGTCACCCTGCCTTCCGGAGAGGTGCACGAAGTCGGCCACGGCGAGCACAGCTTCACCGAGCCGTTCGAGACCGAGTCCACTGAGCGCCCGCAGCTGACCCTCGACACCCCCATGGGCGTCCTCTCCGAGGTGAAGGAGGCGATGGCGCTTTTGACCGCCGTGATCGACAAGGCCATCCCGGGCGCTGCCGAGCACATGGGCTCCGGCGCCGCGGGCCAGGACGACATGACCGTACGCCACATCGCCGGGATGATGCCCCGCCCCGATGACTTCTTGGCCGACGTCGAGCGCGGGTTCGCCGCACTCAACACCGGGCAGGACGTGCCCGAAGACCTGACCCTCTCCGGCGTCGCCGCCGCACGAGAGCCCGATACCCCATCCGAATCAGCGAAAGGAACCGGAGTGACCGACAACACCTCCGGACTGACCCTGGAGCAGAAGGCCTCACTTCTCTCCGGCCATGATTTCTGGTCCACCAAGGCCATCGACGACGCCGGCGTGCCCTCGATCGTCCTCACCGACGGCCCGCACGGCGTGCGCCTCCAGAAGGGCGAGTCGGACCACCTCGGCATCAACAAGTCCGAGCCCGCGACCTGCTTCCCGCTGGCCGTGGCCGTGGGCTCCTCCTGGAACCCTGAGGTCGCCGCCGCAGTCGGCGGCGCCGTTGGCCGCGAGGGCCGCGCCCTGGGTGTCGCCGTGGTGCTCGGCCCTGGCGTCAACATCAAGCGTTCCCCGCTCGGCGGGCGCAACTTCGAGTACTACTCCGAGGATCCGCTACTGTCCGGCGCGCTGGGCACCGCCCACGTCAACGCCCTGCAGGCCGAGGGACCCGGTGCCTCCGTCAAGCACTTCGCGGCCAACAACCAAGAGACCGAGCGCATGCGCATTGACGCCCAGATCGACGCGCGTACCCTGCGCGAGATCTATCTGGCACCGTTCGAGAAGGTCGTCACCGAGTCGCACCCGGCTACGGTGATGTGCGCGTACAACAAGGTGAATTCCGTCTTCTGCTCGCACAACCGCTGGCTACTCACCGAGGTGCTGCGCGAGGAGTGGAGCTACGAGGGTCTGGTCGTCTCCGACTGGGGCGCGGTGTCCGACCGCGTGGCCGGTATCGCGGCGGGCATGGACCTGGAGATGCCCGGCAACGGCGGCGTGACCGACGCCGAGATCGTCGCCGCCGTACGCGAGGGCCGCCTCGATGAGGCCGCCGTGGACGCCTCAGTGGCTCGTTTCCTGGCCCTGACTGACCTTCCCCACGAACCCAGCGGCGAGATCGACATCGACGCCCACCACGAGCTCGCCCGCAAGGCGGCTGCCGAGTGCATCGTCCTGCTGCGCAACGAAGACGGGACGCTGCCGTTGGTCGGTGGGCAGCGACTCGCAGTGATCGGTGCGATGGCCACCGAGCCCCGCTTCCAGGGCGGCGGCTCGTCGCACATCAACCCCACCCGGACCGACATCGCCCTTGATGAGCTGCGCACCCGTGCAGGCGAGTTCGGGATCACCGTCACCGACGCCCAGGGCTACTCCACCGCCGAGGGAGCGGATTCCACAGCGCTGCGCGACGAAGCCGTCGCAGCAGCCGCCGACGTCGACATCGCAGTCGTGTTCGCGGGCCTGACCGACAAGGAGGAGTCCGAGGGCTTCGACCGCACCCATATCGATCTGCCGACCGAGCAGGTGGAGCTGATCCAGGCGGTCGCAAAGGCCGCTCCGCGGACTGTGGTCGTGCTGTCAAACGGCGGCATCGTGTCTGTGGAAGGTTGGCACGACGAGGTCGACGCCATCGTCGAGGGCTTCCTGCTGGGCCAGGGCGGCGGCGCCGCCATCGCCGACGTCCTGCTCGGCGTCGTGAACCCCTCGGGGCATCTGGCCGAGTCCATGCCCCTGCGCCTCGAGGACAACCCGAGCTGGATCAACTTCCCCGGCGAGCAGGGTACCGTCCGCTACGGCGAGGGCGTCATGGTCGGCTACCGCTACTACGCCAGTGCTGGCATCCCCGTGCGCTACCCGTTCGGGCACGGCCTGTCCTACACGACGTTCGAGACCACCGCGCTCCAGGTCGAGGTCACCGGTCCAGACACGGCCATCACCAGGGTCACGGTCGCCAACACCGGAGGGCACGCGGGCAAGCATGTCGTCCAGGTCTACGTCGCCACCGAGGCCGGCCGGGTCCGCCGTCCCGTCAGGGAGCTGCGCGCTTTCACCAAGGTCCACCTGGAGCCGGGCGAGACCCGCACCGTGGAGCTCGAACTCGGTCGCAGGGCATTCGCCTACTGGGACGTGACCCGCGACCGGTGGGTCGTCACCGGCGGCGCCTACGCCGTCGAGGTGTGCGACAACGCCCACGACGTCGTCGCCTCCGCCGCCATCGAGCTGGCCGGCGACGCCCTGGTCAAACCGCTGAGCCTGGAGTCCTCCGTGAGCGACTGGTTCACCCACCCGGTGGTGGGACCGGAATTGCACACTCGGATGGCCGCCGCCATGACGGCCGATCAGGCCGCGCAGGCCTCCGAGAGCGCCGATATGCTGAAGATGGTCGAATCCATGCCGATGAAGCAGTTCATGGGATTCCTGCCTGGCATCGTCACGTCCGAGCTGCTCCAGGAGCTGATGGAGCTGAGCCGCACGGTTCCCGGCGACTGATCCTGATGGACTCGGCAACCAAGACCGAGGTAAAGACTCGGGTATTCCTGACCGGAGCGGCCGGGAATTGGGGCCGGGCCGTGCTCGACCAGTTCCGTGCGCGGGCGGACCGCTTCGACGTTGTGGCGCTAGTACTGCCCGAGGGCCGCGACCTCGAGGCGATCCGTCAGTACGAGGACATGACCAACTTGGAGGTAGTCTTCGGCGACCTCACCGACCCTGCCGCCGTCGATCGCTGCGTCCAAGGAGCCGACCTGGTGCTCCACATCGGCGGAGTGGTGTCCCCGTTCGCAGACGAGCGACCCGACTTGGCCCGCAAGGTCAACATCGGCTCGATGAGGAACATCATCCGAGCGGTCAAGCGCCAGAAAGATCCCTCCCGCATCGGGGTGGTGGGCGTGGGGTCTGTGGCTGAGACCGGCCACAGGTCCGCGCCCCACCACTGGGGCCGCATCGGCGACCCCCTGCGCGTATCGATGTACGACGAGTACGGGCAGACCAAGGTCGTCGCAGAGAAGATGCTTGTCGACTCAGGCCTTCCTCGGTGGGCGTGGCTGCGGCAAACGGGGATTCTATATCCCGGCATGCTCCAGGTTCGCGACCCGATCCTCACTCACTCGGTGCTCGACGGGGTCCTTGAGTGGGTCTCCGTGGAGGACGCGGCGCGCCTGATGGCAGGCATCGCCGAAGGCGCGCCCGAGGAGTTCTGGGGCGGCGTGTACAACATCGGCGGCGGGGACGGTTGGCGGCTGACCAACTGGCAACTGCAAGTGGCTATCTCCTCCGCCCTCGGCGTGCGGGACGTCTGCACCTGGTATGACCGCAACTGGTTCGCAACCCAGAATTTTCACGGCCACTGGTTCACCGACTCGGACACGCTCCAGGACCTTGTACCGTTCCGCCAGGACACCTTCGATCAGGCCCTGACCCGCGCCGTCCGAGCGAACCCCAGACTGCGGGCCGCCGGCTTCGTCCCGGGTTTCGTCGTCAAGAAGCTGGTCATGGAGCCCTTGACCCGCAAGCCGCGCGGCACCATTGCCTACGTTCACGCGGGAGACGAGGAGGGCATCAACGCCTTCTACGGCTCGATCGAGGCGTTCGAGTCGATCGGAGACTGGTCAACCTTCTGGCCCCCGCGCCCAAGCCGCACACCGACCAGGTTGGAGCACGGCTACGATCAGGACAAGGCGCCTGCGTCCTGGGGGTTCGACGATTACCAGCAGGCAGCCCAGTTTCGTGGCGGCGTCCTCCTGGACGAGGAGGTTCCGCCTGGGGACATCGCGCACCCGCTTCGCTGGCGGTGCGGACTCGGACACGAGTTCAACGGCAGTCCCCGCCTGATCCTGTCGGCGGGGCACTGGTGCCCCGAATGCGTGCGCGATGTCGCCGGCTACGCCCAGCAGGCGGAGCGCAACCGCTTCCTCGCGCAACTTGAGCCCAGCCGGCCGACTCGTCCCAGTGAGCCCTCACCTCGCAACCGGCCTGGTCGCCCCCATCACCGGTAGGCTTGGGCGACGAGGAGGGATTTCCTTGGCAGGAAAGAAGCGCGTCACCGCCGCGGACATCGCCCGGTCGCTCGGCATCTCCCGCGCAACCGTGGGCTTCGTTCTCAACAACACCCCGGGCCAGACCATCTCCACGCCCACTCGTGAGCTGATCCTCGCCGAGGCGCAGCGGCTCGGCTATCGGCCCAACCGCGCGGCCACTACCTTGGCCAGCGGGCGCTCACGGCTGGTCATCCTGGTTCTGCCGGACTGGCCCGTCGAGCATTCCATTCTGGAGCACCTGGACCACGTCGCCCAGGTGCTCGACTCGGCTGGGTACTCGCTCGTGACGACGACCACGCGCCCAGACAGCAAGGCGAAACCGCTGTGGGAGGTGCTCGACCCCGACGTCGTGCTTGGCCTGGCGCCCTTCACCGAGCAGCAGCGCACCTCCATGGAGCGGACCGGGACCCGGATGGTGCTACCGGCCGAACTGAACCGCACAACGAGCCCCGCCGAGGACCCAGGCTCCCTCGAAGGCCTTCACTTCGACGAAGGATCGCGGCTTCAGGTGGCCCATCTCCGTTCACAGGGACGCTCTCGTCTAGCCTTCGCGGGGCTTGCCGACCCACGCGTCGCCGCGCTCGTCGCCCAGCGCGAAAGCCTCGCGCGAGAAACGGCAAACACGTTCGGGGATGTTCTACTCGTCGATGCGGCGGCCGTCGACCCCGAGGACCTCGAGTCCGCCCACAGCGTTCTCGCACGCTGGGTCGACGACGGCGTCGACGGCGTGCTGGCCTACAACGACACGGCCGCCGCCATCATGCTGGGCGCGGCCCTGAGCATGGGGGTTGACGTACCTGCCCAAGTCGCCATCATCGGTCATGACGACACACCGTTGAGCGCGCTCGTCGTCCCGGCGATGTCGTCCATCCACGTCGATTACTCAGAGCTGGGTCGATACCTGGCGGAACTTGCGCTCCAAGCCGCCGGGGAGGATGTGGGTCGGATCAGGGAGCCCGAGTCCAGCATCACCGTCGTCCGCCGAGCGACAACATAGTCTTCTTCGCTCGTCGAAGGAGAGTCAGTGCCACGAAGGCACTTGCGCGCGCTAGTGAACGGGAGTACGCTATAACTAGCGCGCGCTAGTCCTCTGTTCTCTAGGGTGCGCAGCACATCACTCAGGCCAGTCGACCTCAATGAGGAGCGGTCGACTGCCACCGCCCAAGGACGGGTAGTCCGCACACGGGCAAACCCTTAGAACTCTACGTGAAAGGCACCGGCAATGGCTAAGAAGCCACTCGGTCTTGACAGACAGGGCATCCAGAAGACGATGCGCCCACTCAACTACCTAGGCGACGGTCTCGGGCAGATAGCCCTGAACGTCATGACTGGCCTCCTCGGCATCCTGGTCTACTTCTACACGGACAAGGCGGGGATCGCCGCCGGCACCGCGGGCACCGTGATGCTGGCCGCCAAAGTCATCGACGCCTTCTCCGATCTCGGCATGGGGTGGCTCGTCGACCGGGTCCGCACCCGGTTCGGCAAGGCCCGCCACTGGCTCCTGTGGGGCGCCGTTCCCGCTGGCATCGCGGTGGCGACCCTGTTCATGGTTCCCGCGGGAGCCTCGGAGGGGACGAAGTTCGCCTACGCCCTGACGACGAACGTGCTGCTGTCGGCCGTCGTCTACACGATGATCGTAATCCCCTATGGGGCTCTGATGTTCTACCTGAGTCCCTCCAGCGAGGAGCGCGGCAGGATGGGCCTGTTGCGCGCCATCTTCGGCTACCTCGGCGGAATGATCATCGCGATGGGCTACATCCCGATCACCAACGCCCTGGGCGGTGACCAACCTGCGTGGATCATATTCGGTATCGGCTGCGGCGTGGTCACCACGGTGTGCATCCTCATCGCCTTCCTGGCCGACAAGGAGCGCACCGACGAGGGCCAGGAGGTCGTCGAGGATCGACTCCCCCTGGGCAAGTCCATTTCTCTGCTGTTCACCAACAAGTACTGGGTCATCATGCTTGGCGTCACCTTCGTCTCCGCCATGATCTTCGCGATCACCAGCGCCTCGGGCATCTACTACGTCAAGTGGATCATCGGGGATGAGTCTCTCATCGCGATCCTCGCCGCCATCGGCCTGGTGCCCGTCATCATCGGTTTTGCCTCTGTCGCGCCCCTGGCGCGGTTCTTCGGCATGGCCGGTGCATCCCGGATGGCGTTGCTGGTTGGCATCGTCGCCACCATCGTGCGCTGCGTCTTCCCCTACGATCTGTGGGCCCTCATGTTCGTCGGACCCTTCGTCACCATTGCCACCATCCCGCTGATGGCGCTCATCGGTCCCCTGGTCCAGAACACCGTCACCTACGGCGAATGGAAGCACGGTCACGTGCAGGTCGGCATGGCCAACGCCGCCTCCTCCTTCGGCCAGAAGATCGGCAACGGTCTGGGCGCCGCCATCATCGGATGGATCCTCGCATTCGGCGGCTATGACGGCACCGCACCCGAACAGTCCGAGAGCGCCCTCAACGCCATCATCGGGGTCTCCATCTGGCTGCCCGGCGTGCTCCTGATCTTGTGCTGGCTCCTGCTTCGTGCCTACGACCTGGAGGCCAAGTACGCCGACATCGTCAAGGACCTCGAGGAGCGCAAGTCCAGCAAGGTTCTCTGAGACTTTCTCACCGGGATTCGTGTCAGAGCGTGATGATGACGAGGGCGACGGCCGGGGCGGTCACGGGCGATGGAGGCCTCGTCCAGGACGGCGTCACCGGCGCGGGTGGCGGGCGGACCCGGTGCGTCTGGGGGCGCCTGTGACCGTCGGTGATGGTGCGGGTGCGGTTGTCCCGGGTGTCCGGGGGCCGGTTGTCCCGGGCGGCGCGCCGCTGCGAGTGGGCCCGCACGGCTCTCCACGAGGAGGTGTGGGTCTTCGGGTCCCAGACGGGCTCGGCCCCGAGGCTCTTGTCCCGCTCGGTCTTCGAGCCCCTCCTGGGGGTGATGGTGTCGATCGGCTCACCGTCGGCGAGGGCGTCGCCCGCCCAATGGAAGTGGGCTTCCAGGTCCCCCGGGGCCCGGGTGGCGCGGGCTCCGACGATGAACCGCAGGTGCGCCTCGTCCAGCGCGCTCAGGTTCGAGGCCGAGAGCATGCCGGCGTCGGCGACGACGGGCGAGCTCCTCGATCTTGTGGGCCCTCTGGAAGGCCTCCACGACGGGGATGATCGTGGTGGTCTCGGCCCTGTTGCCCTCCCGGCAGTCGATTCCGGAGGGGGAGGCCGGTCCGGTCGACCAGCAGGCCGACGACGATCTGGGGGTCGATCCTCCGCTCCTTGGCGGTCACCGACTCTCCTGAGGTCGTCCTCCCTGTCGGCCCCGGTAGTACAGGGTGGTCACGCCTGCAGGCGCAGCGTCGGGCCCCCGGTGGCGGTGGCGTGCTCGAACAGGGCCTGGGAGATCGTCTCCCGGTATCCCCGCTGCTGGGCCCGGGCCAGGGCGGCCTGCGGGGTATTGCGGTGGGCCGGGTCCGGCCAGCCGATCTCGGACAGGACTCCGGGGGTGTCGGCCTTGGACGTCGGCTCGATCAGGCGGGCGGCGACCATCTGCTCGAAGTCCCGGTCACCGCCGGCCGCCCCGCCCGGCCCCAGACGGGCGCAGGCCCCGTGCAGAACGTCCCACAACAACCCGGAGCGCCCGGACTCCACCACGACGCCGTTCAGGCCGGTGCGCCCCGGCGCCGGTCCCAGGGACTCCAGGTCCAGCAGCCCCTGACCCTGCTCGGCGGCGATCCTCCGCCGCCCGGCCTCCATCAGGGCCGCCGGCCCGGCCTCGTCGTGGGCCGATCCCGGGTGCTCCACGATCCGGCGCACACCGTGCTCCTCGGCCACGACCTGCACGGCCGTGGCCCCCGAGACGGTCCTGACCTGGCGCAACCTGACCAATCTGCCGGGGGCCACCTTCTACCGCCCGCGGGACAACGCCGCCGTCTCGGTCCGCTTCGGGGCGGTCACCTCCGTCGTCGTCTCCACCGGCTGCCATCGGGGATCGGCCTTCGAGGACTGGCCGGACGGCGCCGACGTCGTCCCCGACCGCCTGCGCACCACCGGTCGAGCCCCGGCGGCCGGCGGCGGGCGCTGAGGCGGCTGATAAAAGCGAGCGGACCGATGAGGGGCGGGTGCGGTGGCAGGGGCGGCGTCGGGGCCGGACCGAGTCGGGGGCGGCGCGGAGTCAGGGGAGGATCAGGGTCGTCCCCGATACCGGGGGCGGGCGCCGGCGGGCACACTGGAGTCATGACGCAGCAGAACCCCTCCGACCCCTACTCCGCAGGCTCCACGTACTCCGCAGGCTCCTACTCCGCCGATTCCACGTACTCCGCCGACCCTTACTCCTACTCCGCTGACCCCTACACCTCCGACTCCTACCCCGCAGGCTCCTACTCCGCCCGCACCGAGTCCTGGCGCACCACGCTCCCCCGCCGCTCCCGCCGTCGGCTCATCGCCGGCGTGTGCGGCGGCCTGGCCGAGCACTGGGGCGTGAGCCCCACGCTCGTGCGCCTGGCCACCCTGCTCCTGTCCCTCCTGCCGGGTCCGATGTGGGTCGTCTACGTCGCCGCCTGGATCGTCATGCCCGACGCCGACTGACTCCCCGGCGCCGTCCGCCCCGCCATCCGCCCTCGCCGTCCGGCCCGGCCGCGGCCCCGGGCCGTCCTCGCCCGCGCTCCCGCCGAACACCGCCCG
>ERZ773004.1278-NODE-1278-length-12780-cov-16.772024_pt1 | contig 12780 bp, 23 predicted proteins | sample MGYA00580667_ERZ773004 | MGnify/ENA primary metagenome ERZ773004 (study PRJEB29015, sample SAMEA2737963) | human oral metagenome | biome: human oral; feature: human-associated habitat; material: dental | place: China | collected 2123 ... | reverse complement strand
TAAGGAGAACATAAATGGCAGAAATTACTTCAGCTAAAGCAATGGCTCGTACAGTACGTGTTTCACCTCGTAAATCACGTCTTGTTCTTGACAACATCCGTGGTAAAAGCGTAGCCGATGCTATTGCAATCTTGACATTCACTCCAAACAAAGCTGCTGAAATCATCTTGAAAGTTTTGAACTCAGCTGTAGCTAACGCTGAAAACAACTTTGGTTTGGATAAAGCTAACTTGGTAGTATCTGAAGCATTCGCAAACGAAGGACCAACTATGAAACGTTTCCGTCCACGTGCGAAAGGTTCAGCTTCACCAATCAACAAACGTACAGCTCACATCACTGTAGCTGTTGCAGAAAAATAAGGAGGTAAAATCGTGGGTCAAAAAGTACATCCAATTGGTATGCGTGTCGGTGTCATTCGTGACTGGGACGCAAAATGGTATGCTGAAAAAGAATACGCAGATTACCTTCATGAAGATTTGGCAATCCGTAAGTTCATCAGCAAGGAATTGGCCGATGCTTCAGTTTCAACTGTTGAAATTGAACGTGCGGTAAACAAGGTCATCGTTTCCCTTCATACTGCTAAACCAGGTATGGTTATCGGTAAAGGTGGCGCAAACGTTGATGCTTTGCGGGCTAAATTAAATAAGTTGACTGGGAAACAAGTCCACATCAATATCGTTGAAATCAAGGCACCAGATTTGGATGCTCATCTGGTTGGCGAAAATATTGCTCGTCAATTGGAACAACGTGTGGCATTCCGTCGCGCACAAAAGCAAGCTATCCAACGCACAATGCGTGCTGGAGCAAAAGGAATCAAGACTCAAGTATCTGGTCGTTTGAACGGTGCTGATATCGCCCGTGCAGAAGGATACTCAGAAGGAACTGTTCCGCTTCACACCCTTCGTGCCGATATTGATTACGCTTGGGAAGAAGCAGACACTACTTACGGAAAACTTGGTGTTAAAGTTTGGATCTATCGTGGTGAAGTGCTTCCAGCTCGTAAGAACACTAAAGGAGGCAAATAACAAATGTTAGTACCTAAACGTGTTAAACACCGTCGCGAATTCCGTGGAAAAATGCGTGGTGAAGCTAAAGGTGGTAAGGAAGTAGTATTCGGCGAATATGGTCTGCAAGCTACAACTAGCCACTGGATCACCAACCGCCAAATCGAAGCTGCCCGTATCGCTATGACGCGTTACATGAAACGTGGTGGTCGAGTTTGGATCAAGATCTTCCCTCACAAATCATACACCGCTAAAGCTATCGGGGTACGTATGGGATCTGGTAAAGGGGCACCTGAAGGTTGGGTTTCACCAGTTAAACGTGGCAAGGTCATGTTTGAAATTGGTGGCGTTCCAGAAGAAGTTGCTCGTGAAGCCCTTCGTCTGGCTAGTCACAAGTTGCCGGTTAAGACTAAATTCGTAAAACGCGAAGCAGAATAAGGAGAAGACATGAAACTTAAAGAAATCAAAGAGTTTGTTGCTGAGCTTCGTGGCTTGTCTCAAGAAGAACTTGCTCAAAAAGAAAGCGAACTCAAAAAAGAACTTTTTGATCTTCGTTTCCAAGCAGCTGCAGGTCAACTTGATCAAACTGCTCGTTTGAACGAAGTCAAAAAACAAATTGCACGCGTGAAAACTGTGCAAGCAGAAATGAAATAATAGATTGGGAAAGGAGTAATTCTAATAATGGAACGTAATCAACGTAAGACCCTTGTTGGACGTGTAGTATCTGACAAGATGGATAAAACAATCACTGTTGTAGTTGAAACAAAGCGTAACCACCCAGTCTATGGTAAACGTATCAACTATTCTAAGAAATACAAAGCACATGATGAAAACAATACCGCTAAAGAAGGCGATATCGTTCGTATCATGGAAACTCGTCCACTTTCAGCTACAAAACATTTCCGTCTTGTAGAAGTTCTGGAAAAGGCTGTTATTATCTAATCAAACTAGAAGGAGACATTTGACATGATTCAACAAGAAAGTCGCTTGAAAGTTGCTGATAATAGCGGTGCTCGTGAAATCTTGACTATCAAAGTTCTTGGTGGTTCAGGACGTAAATTCGCTAACATCGGTGACGTTATCGTTGCCTCTGTCAAGCAAGCTACACCTGGTGCAGCTGTTAAAAAAGGTGACGTTGTTAAAGCTGTTATCGTTCGTACAAAATCTGGTGCTCGTCGTGCTGATGGTTCTTACATCAAGTTCGATGAAAATGCAGCAGTTCTGATCCGTGATGATAAAACTCCTCGTGGAACACGTATCTTTGGCCCAGTAGCACGTGAATTGCGTGAAAATGGCTATATGCGTATCGTATCTTTGGCACCGGAAGTTCTTTAATTTCCAACCTTAGTTACTAGAAAACAAACTTAGTCCCCTGGAATATATCTAGGGTGCCCTATTGGAGAGGGCGTAAGAAATAATAGGAGAAATACTCAATGTTTGTAAAAAAAGGCGACAAGGTTCGCGTTATTGCTGGTAAGGACAAGGGCACTGAAGCTGTAGTCCTCAAGGCTCTTCCAAAAGTAAATAAAGTAGTGGTTGAAGGTGTTGCTATCATGAAGAAACACCAAAAACCAAACAACGAAAACCCTCAAGGGGCAATCGTTGAAGTTGAAGCACCAATCCACGCTTCAAACGTTCAAGTCTTGGACAAGAACGGTGTGGCTGGACGTGTTGGCTACAAGTTTGTTGACGGCAAGAAAGTTCGTTACAACAAAAAATCAGGCGAAGTGCTTGATTAATCACGAAGGAAAGGAGAAAGTAAATAATGGCTAATCGTCTTAAAGAAAAATACACTAATGAAGTAGTTCCTGCCTTGACAGAAAAATTTAACTACTCATCAGTCATGGCCGTTCCAAAAGTTGAGAAAATCGTTCTTAACATGGGTGTTGGTGATGCTGTAAACAATAGTAAGAACTTGGAAAAAGCTGCTGCTGAGTTGGCAATGATTTCCGGTCAAAAACCATTGATTACCAAAGCTAAAAAATCAATCGCCGGTTTCCGCCTTCGTGAAGGGGTAGCAATCGGTGCTAAAGTGACGCTTCGTGGCGAACGCATGTACGAATTTTTGGATAAATTGGTAACTGTTTCACTTCCACGTGTCCGTGACTTCCACGGTGTTCCAACAAGATCATTTGATGGACGTGGTAACTACACACTTGGTGTTAAAGAACAATTGATCTTTCCAGAAATCAATTTCGATGATGTTGATAAGGTACGTGGTCTCGATATTGTTATCGTTACAACTGCTAATACTGACGAAGAATCACGTGAATTGCTTACAGGCCTTGGTATGCCTTTCGCAAAATAAAATAGGAGGTAAATTTAATGGCTAAAAAATCAATGATTGCTAAGAACCACCGCAAAGCGAAGTTCTCTACGCAAGCTTATACTCGTTGCGAACGTTGTGGACGTCCACATTCTGTTTACCGCAAGTTTAAACTTTGCCGTGTTTGCTTCCGTGAATTGGCTTACAAAGGTCAAATTCCTGGCGTTACCAAAGCTTCTTGGTAAGAAGATGATACTAAGCCCGCAATGAACAAAGCAAAATTAGGTCTTGTTGCAGTTTACTTGCAAACAAGACAAGAATCTATTTTGCACAGTTCATAGGGCAAATTCAAATAGGCTTGTATATAAACTAGCTCGAACTCAAATAAAGCATGATACAAAGGGCGTTTAGCCCGTGTTCAAATCAGCTTGTTTCAATAAATTAACTAGCAAGTGAGTTTTCAAACTACTAGTAAGGAGAAATAAAAAAATGGTTATGACTGACCCAATTGCAGACTTTCTGACTCGTATTCGTAATGCTAATCAAGCACGCCACGAAGTACTTGAAGTGCCTGCATCAAACATCAAAAAAGGAATTGCTGAAATTCTTAAACGTGAAGGTTTTGTAAAAAACGTTGAAGTCGTTGAAGATGACAAGCAAGGCATTGTTCGTGTTTTCTTGAAATATGGACAAGATGGCCAACGTGTTATCACAGGCTTGAAACGTGTTTCAAAACCTGGTCTTCGTGTTTACGCAAAACGTGAAGAACTTCCAAAGGTCCTTAACGGTCTTGGAATTGCAATCATCTCAACTTCAGAAGGTCTCTTGACTGATAAAGAAGCCCGCCAAAAGAATGTTGGTGGTGAAGTGGTTGCCTACGTTTGGTAAGGACATGATGTGAGAGCCTTAAGCTACCAAAGCAAAAATAGGAAAATTAACGAAGAGTCGCAAGACTCTAGGAAATTTGCTCTTTTTTTGCAAAGGTAGTAGCTCGAATTCGAATGTTCATGAATTACAGGTTTTAGCCCGTGTTCAAATCAGCTTGTCTGATTTAGATTTAACCAAACGCCCCGTGAAAACTAGTCATCCGTCTGGATGGCCTGACAATTTAACAGGAGAAAAATAAAACTATGTCACGTATTGGTAATAAAGTTATCGTGTTGCCTGCTGGTGTTGAAGTTGCCAACAAGGACCACGTTGTAACTGTAAAAGGACCTAAAGGTGAACTCACTCGTGAGTTTGACCGCAATATCGAAATTAAAGTCGAAGGCAATGAAGTTTCTCTTCATCGTCCAAACGACTCTAAAGAAATGAAAACTATCCACGGAACAACTCGTGCTAACCTCAACAACATGGTTGTCGGTGTTTCTGAAGGATTCCAAAAAGAACTTGAAATGCGTGGGGTCGGTTATCGTGCCCAACTTCAAGGTTCTAAACTTGTGCTTTCTGTTGGTAAATCTCACCAAGATGAAGTTGAAGCTCCAAAAGATGTAACATTTGAATTGCCAAGTCCAACTCAAATCCTTGTTAAGGGTATTAACAAAGAAGTTGTTGGTCAAACAGCGGCTTACATCCGTGGACTTCGTTCACCAGAACCTTACAAAGGTAAAGGTATTCGTTACGTTGGTGAATACGTTCGTCGTAAAGAAGGTAAAACAGGTAAATAATAGATGGTGTCAGGTGCAGATTTTCTGTTATCTGTCACTCTCTAAATTGATGAGAGTTGGCTAAAACTAACTCATCATAGAAATTTAAGAGGTGAAAATTGTGATTTCGAAACCAGATAAAAACAAAATCCGCCAAAAACGCCATCGTCGCGTTCGCGGAAAACTCTCTGGAACTGCTGATCGCCCACGTTTGAACGTTTTCCGTTCTAATACAGGCATCTACGCTCAAGTGATTGATGACGTAGCGGGTGTAACGCTCGCAAGCGCTTCAACTCTTGACAAAGAAGTTTCAAAAGGAACTAAAACTGAACAAGCCGTTGTTGTAGGTAAACTCGTTGCAGAACGTGCAGTTGCTAAAGGTATTTCTGAAGTGGTGTTTGACCGCGGTGGATATCTCTATCACGGACGTGTTAAAGCTTTGGCTGACTCAGCTCGTGAAAACGGATTGAAATTCTAATAGGGAGGACACTAAACATGGCATTTAAAGACAATGCAAATGAATTCGAAGAACGCGTCGTTGCCATTAACCGGGTTTCTAAAACTGTAAAAGGTGGACGTAACTTGCGTTTTGCGGCTCTTGTAGTTGTTGGTGACCGCAATGGTCGTGTAGGCTTCGGTACTGGTAAATCTAAAGAAGTTCCAGAAGCTATTCGCAAAGCAGTAGATGATGCTAAGAAAAACTTGATTGATGTTCCTATGGTCGGTACAACAATTCCTCACGAAGTTTACTCAAACTTTGCCGGGGCCCGTGTATTGTTGAAACCAGCTGTTGAAGGGGCTGGAGTTGCTGCTGGTGGTGCTGTTCGTGCCGTTGTCGAATTGGCTGGTATTGCTGATGTGACTTCTAAATCACTTGGTTCAAATACTCCAATCAACATTGTTCGCGCAACTGTTGAAGGTTTGAAACAACTGAAACGTGCAGAAGAAGTTGCCGCACTTCGTGGCATCTCAGTTTCTGACTTAGGATAAGAAAGGGGATATCATGGCTCAAATTAAAATTACTTTGACTAAGTCTCCTATCGGCCGTAAGCCAGAACAACGTAAAACAGTTGTCGCTCTTGGACTTAGTAAATTACACAGTTCTGTTGTCAGAGAGGACAACTCAGCTGTTCGTGGTATGATCAAGGCAGTTTCTCACTTGGTAACTGTCGAAGACGTAAAATAAAAGATAGTAAGTCGCAAGGTTTTTCTTTGCGACTTCTACTAAATTAAGAGATAATGTATAGGCGAGTTTTTGGGGAGAGTCCTTTTCCCTCCTCAAAGGCGCTAGCATTTTACAAATAAAGGAGAAAATTAGACATGAAACTTCATGAATTGAAACCAGCTGAAGGTTCCCGCAAGACTCGTAACCGTGTTGGTCGTGGTGACTCATCAGGTAACGGTAAAACTGCAGGACGTGGTCAAAAGGGTCAAAAGGCTCGTAGTGGTGGTAAAGTTCGTTTGGGATTTGAAGGTGGACAAACTCCACTCTTCCGTCGTCTGCCAAAACGTGGATTTACCAACATTAACGCTAAAGAATATGCCTTGGTGAACCTTGACCAATTGAATGTCTTTGAAGACGGTACAGAAGTAACCCCAGTTGTCTTGAAGGAAGCTGGAATCGTCCGTGCTGAAAAATCAGGCGTTAAGGTTCTGGGGAGCGGTGAACTGACTAAGAAATTGACTGTTAAAGCAGCTAAGTTTTCAAAATCTGCCGAAGCAGCTATCACAGCTAAAGGTGGTTCAATCGGAGTCATCTAATGAGGAGTACTCATTATGTTCTTTAAATTATTAATTGAAGCATTGCGGCTGAAAAATGTAAGGAGAAAAATTTTCTTTACGATTTTTGCTATTCTGGTCTTCCGGATTGGTGCACATATCACGGTGCCAGGTGTTAATGCGACAAGTCTTGAGAATATGAAGGATTTACCTTTCCTGAATATGCTCAATCTGATTAGTGGTAGTGCTATGGGATCATTCTCAATCTTTGCATTGGGGGTTAGTCCATACATTACGGCTTCCATCGTTGTTCAGCTTTTGCAGATGGATATTTATCCACGCTTTGTTGAGTGGAGTAAGCAAGGGGAAGTTGGTCGGCGTAAGCTTAACCAAGCAACCCGCTATATTTCCTTGGTACTGGCCTTCATCCAGTCGGTTTCGATTACGGCAGGATTTAACATCTTGGCTTCATCCAAGCTCTTGGCTAATCCTAGTCCAAAGACCTTTTTGATAGTTGGTTTAATTCTAACTACTGGTACTGTTATTGTGACCTGGTTAGGTGACCAAATTACCGATAAAGGTTTTGGTAACGGAGTTTCTATGATTATCTTCGCGGGTATCATTGCTCAGATTCCTAATGCTGTTAAATCAATCTACAACGAATACTTTGTAAATATTGCGCCGGGCCAACTAACAAATTCATGGATTTATATTGGTCTCCTTGTCTTTGCGGTCTTGGTTATCATCTTTTTTACAACCTTCGTTCAACAAGCTGAATACCAAATTCCGATTCAATATACTAAGTTGGCACAAGGGGCTCCAACCAGCTCTTACCTGCCACTGAAGGTCAATCCTGCCGGGGTTATCCCTGTAATCTTCGCAAGTTCGATTACAGCGGCACCCAGCTCGATTATCACCTTCCTTCAAAGTACCAATGTTAATCTTCCTTGGTTAGATACTTTGCAAGAGCTCTTCTCTTACCAATCCCCAACTGGGATGGCTATCTACGCTGTTCTGATTGCTCTTTTCTCTTTCTTCTATACCTTTGTACAGGTTAATCCAGAGAAAACAGCTGAGAATTTGCAAAAGAATGCAGCTTATATTCCAAGTGTCCGGCCGGGTCGGGAAACAGAGCAGTATTTATCATCGCTCTTGAAGAAGTTAGCCACCATTGGCTCACTCTTTCTAGCTTTTATTGCTTTGATTCCCATCATTGCCCAACAAATGTTTAACCTCTCATCAACCGTTGCTCTCGGGGGTACAAGTTTGCTTATCCTGATTTCAACTGGTATTGAAGGTATGAAACAATTGGAAGGCTACCTTCTGAAGAAGAAATATGTTGGATTTATGAATGCGGAATAGGGAGTAAAACAGGTTTTTATGGCTTAGCCATCAATTTCGTTGTCACACCCAATCAACTACCGCATCAGAGGTAACAATCTTAAACAAATAGTGGGGCTAGAGTCTTTTGTCTCAGCCTCTTCTATTTTGTTTTTTGATAAGTTTGCTAGTTTAGCAGGCTTATTTAAAAACAAAATTAAGGAGATGACTATGAATCTTTTAATCATGGGCCTGCCAGGTGCTGGTAAGGGAACCCAAGCAGCGAAAATCGTTGAAGAGTTTGGCGTGGCCCATATCTCAACTGGAGATATGTTCCGTGCAGCTATTGCTAACCAAACCGAGCTTGGACTTTTGGCTAAGTCTTACATGGATAAGGGGGACCTGGTTCCGGATGAAGTTACCAATGGGATTGTCAAGGAACGCTTGGCTCAAGATGACATCAAGGAAAAAGGTTTCTTGCTTGATGGTTACCCACGGACCTTGGAACAAGCTCAGGAATTGGATACTATTCTCAAGGAATTGGGCTTGAAGCTGGATGCTATTATCAACATTGAAATCGAATCAAGCAAGCTGGTTGAACGTTTGAGTGGTCGGATTATCAACCGCAAGACGGGGGAAACCTACCACAAGGTCTTCAATCCACCTGCTGATTACAATGAAGAAGACTACTACCAACGTGAAGACGACAAACCTGAAGCTGTTAAACGTCGTTTGGAAGTCAATATTGCTCAGGGTCAACCGATTATCGCCTACTATCGGGAACAAAATCTTGTTCACGATATCCAAGGTGATCAAGATATCGATGATGTCTTCAAAGAGGTCAGCCAAGCGATTTCAGGCTTGAAATAATTTGGCTATCCTACTTGCACAAGTACTTGACTTGTGATATTATAAAATAGTCTGACTTATAATTGTTACCCTTGTGTTCAAGGGAATCTAATCGAAATTTAGGGGGTACTTTTGCGTGGCAAAAGAAGATGTGATTGAAATTGAAGGTAAGGTTGTTGAAACCATGCCTAATGCTATGTTTACAGTTGAGCTTGAAAATGGTCACCAAATTTTGGCGACAGTTTCAGGGAAAATCCGCAAGAATTACATTCGTATTTTGGTTGGAGACCGTGTGACTGTTGAAATGAGCCCATACGACTTAACGCGTGGACGCATCACATACCGCTTTAAATAATCGAAATAATTGGAGGGATTAAGATATGAAGGTAAGACCATCAGTTAAACCAATTTGCGAATACTGTAAAGTTATTCGCCGTAACGGTCGTGTTATGGTTATTTGTCCATCAAATCCAAAACACAAACAACGTCAAGGATAATATAGAAAGGAGAAGATATGGCTCGTATTGCTGGAGTTGATATTCCAAACGATAAACACGTAGTAATTTCATTGACTTATATCTATGGAATTGGATTGGCAACTGCTCAAAAAATCTTGGCTGCTGCAGGTGTTGCAGAAGACATCCGCGTTAAAGATTTAACAACGGAGCAAGAAGATGCTATCCGTCGTGAAGTTGATAACATCAAGGTTGAAGGTGACCTTCGTCGTGAAGTGAACATGAACATCAAACGTTTGATGGAAATCGGATCTTATCGTGGAATTCGTCACCGTCGTGGACTTCCTGTTCGCGGACAAAACACAAAAAACAATGCTCGTACTCGTAAAGGTAAAGCCGTTGCGATTGCAGGCAAGAAAAAATAAAATAGGAGGTATATAAATTGGCTAAACCAACACGTAAACGTCGTGTGAAAAAGAACATCGAATCCGGTGTTGCACATATTCACGCTACATTTAACAACACTATTGTTATGATTACAGATGTGCATGGTAACGCTTTGGCCTGGTCATCAGCTGGTGCGCTTGGTTTCAAGGGTTCTCGTAAATCTACACCTTTCGCTGCCCAAATGGCTGCTGAAGCTGCTGCAAAATCTGCCCAAGACCATGGTTTGAAAACAGTCGAAGTTACTGTTAAAGGACCTGGTTCTGGTCGTGAATCAGCTATTCGTGCTCTTGCAGCTGCAGGTCTTGAAGTCACTGCAATTCGTGATGTGACTCCTGTGCCACACAACGGTGCTCGTCCTCCAAAACGTCGTCGTGTATAATCGTAACAAACTTACTAACTGTACACTACATCGTTTCGAGGGAGCATTTAAATGATTGAGTTTGAAAAACCAACAATAACAAAAATTGATGAAAATAAAGATTATGGCAGATTTGTCATCGAACCACTTGAACGTGGTTACGGAACAACTCTAGGTAACTCTCTTCGTCGTGTACTTCTGTCTTCACTTCCAGGTGCAGCGGTAACATCAATTAAGATTGATGGAGTACTTCACGAGTTTGATACAATCCCTGGAGTCCGTGAAGATGTTATGCAAATCATCCTTAACATTAAAGGACTTGCTGTAAAATCTTACGTCGAAGACGAAAAAACAATCGAACTTGATGTTACAGGTCCAGCAGAAGTGACTGCCGGAGACATCCTGACGGATAGTGACATCGAAATTGTAAATCCCGACCACTATCTTTTCACCATTGCTGAAGGACATTCCCTCAAGGCAACTATGACGGTTGCTAAGAATCGTGGTTACGTTCCAGCAGAAGGTAACAAAAACGATAGCGCACCTGTCGGAACTTTGGCAGTAGATTCAATCTACACCCCTGTCAAAAAGGTTAATTATCAGGTCGAACCAGCTCGCGTTGGTAGCAATGCTGGTTTTGATAAATTGACCATTGAAATTATGACGAATGGGACAATCATTCCTGAAGATGCCCTTGGTCTTTCTGCTCGTGTCTTGATTGAACACTTGAATCTCTTTACTGATTTAACTGAAATTGCTAAGACAACTGAAGTTATGAAGGAAGCAGAAAGTGTTTCAAATGACCAAGTCTTGGATCGGACTATCGAAGAAATCGATCTGTCTGTTCGCTCATACAACTGTTTGAAACGTGCAGGAATCAATACTGTATTTGACCTCACTGAAAAAACAGAGCCTGAAATGATGAAAGTTCGCAACTTGGGACGCAAGAGTCTTGAGGAAGTCAAGGTTAAATTGGCTGAACTTGGTCTCGGGCTAAAAAATGATAAATAAAATAAACATAGGAGGATAAGATGGCTTACCGTAAACTAGGACGCACTAGCTCACAACGTAAAGCAGTTCTTCGCGATTTGACTACAGACCTTTTGATCAACGAATCAATCGTGACTACTGAAGCTCGTGCTAAAGAACTTCGCAAAACAGTCGAAAAAATGATTACTCTTGGTAAACGTGGTGATTTGCATGCTCGTCGTCAAGCAGCTGCTTTTGTACGTAACGAAATTGCATCAGAAAGCTATGATGAAGCAACTGATAAATACACATCAACAACTGCTCTTCAAAAACTTTTTGGCGAAATTGCTCCGCGTTATGCAGAACGCAACGGTGGATACACTCGTATTCTGAAAACAGAACCTCGCCGTGGTGATGCTGCTCCAATGGCAATTATTGAACTTGTATAATCATCAATTTTGTTGAGTGTTATGATGATGGATATTCATGATGAGTATCTTAGTCTAGCTCTGGTCTACCGCTGAGGGGGTTCTCTCAGCGGGAACACTCATCATATTTTTTGTAGGAAACAAAGCGTAACGCTTGTTTACGAAATCTTTTTAAAGCTTAGAATGATTTCGCAAGCAGGCGTTTTTTTATGACTAGACATCAAAAACACCAGCTTTTGGTAATTTCTAGGAAACCTTTGAGCAAATTTTGATAACTGGTGAAATTTTTTAAAAAAATTTCTGACAAAGTTGTTGACAATGCAAAGTGTGTTTGCTAGAATAAAGAAGCTGTCCTCGAGAGGGGACGAAGACCTTTGAGAACTGAATAGCGAAAGCAACCAAGACGTGCGGGTTAAGGAATTAACCTGTCAAAAAAGCAATAAATCTGTCAGCGAGGCAGAAATGAGTGAGAGCTCAAACTTTACATGAGAGTTTGATCCTGGCTCAGGACGAACGCTGGCGGCGTGCCTAATACATGCAAGTAGAACGCTGAAGGGAGAGCTTGCTCTTCTGGATGAGTTGCGAACGGGTGAGTAACGCGTAGGTAACCTGCCTGGTAGCGGGGGATAACTATTGGAAACGATAGCTAATACCGCATAAGAGGAGTTAACTCATGTTAACTGTTTAAAAGAAGCAACGGCTTCACTATCAGATGGACCTGCGTTGTATTAGCTAGTAGGTAGGGTAACGGCCTACCTAGGCAACGATACATAGCCGACCTGAGAGGGTGAACGGCCACACTGGGACTGAGACACGGCCCAGACTCCTACGGGAGGCAGCAGTAGGGAATCTTCGGCAATGGACGCAAGTCTGACCGAGCAACGCCGCGTGAGTGAAGACGGTTTTCGGATCGTAAAGCTCTGTTGTAGGGGAAGAACGTGTGTAAGAGTGGAAAGCTTACACAGTGACGGTACCCTACCAGAAAGGGACGGCTAACTACGTGCCAGCAGCCGCGGTAATACGTAGGTCCCGAGCGTTGTCCGGATTTATTGGGCGTAAAGCGAGCGCAGGCGGTTAGATAAGTCTGAAGTTAAAGGCTGTGGCTTAACCATAGTACGCTTTGGAAACTGTTTAACTTGAGTGCAGAAGGGGAGAGTGGAATTCCATGTGTAGCGGTGAAATGCGTAGATATATGGAGGAACACCGGTGGCGAAAGCGGCTCTCTGGTCTGTAACTGACGCTGAGGCTCGAAAGCGTGGGGAGCGAACAGGATTAGATACCCTGGTAGTCCACGCCGTAAACGATGAGTGCTAGGTGTT
>ERZ773004.1277-NODE-1277-length-12788-cov-33.792508_pt1 | contig 12788 bp, 15 predicted proteins | sample MGYA00580667_ERZ773004 | MGnify/ENA primary metagenome ERZ773004 (study PRJEB29015, sample SAMEA2737963) | human oral metagenome | biome: human oral; feature: human-associated habitat; material: dental | place: China | collected 2123 ... | reverse complement strand
CCGTCATCCGCCAGGACGACAAGACCTCGTACATCGCCGTGAAGCTCACCCGCGCATCCGACGACGCCTCCATCGACGCCGTCAACGCCCATGCCTCCACCTCCAGGGACGACAAGCTCAACATCTCCAACTACCTGGGCGTACCGTCAATCTCCCGCCCTGGTACCGGAACCTCCCTGGTCAAGCTGCTCGACACCGCCTCGGGGCGCGTATGGAGCGCCACCGACGGCAGCGGACTGTTCCTCGAGCTCGCCCCCGGCGAGGACATGACCTCCTACCTGTCCTTCGGCAAGGTCGACACCGACACCGTCACCGTCATGGTCCCCATGGCCGGCTTCACCACCGTCTCCGTCCTGGACGCCAACGACGCCAAGAAAGCCAAGATCGACCTGTCCATCGCCCAGGCCGCACTCAAGCAGTCCTCCCACACCGTCCCCAAGCTCGCCGACCCCGTCGCCATCGAGCGCTACACCCGGGCCCTGGACGACTCCACCAGCACCCACGCCGGAGGCAAGGACATCACCGTCACCCTCGCATCAGACGTCACCTTCGCCTCCGACTCCGCCGATCTGGCCCCCGGAGCCCAGGCCCAGCTCCAGACCGTCGCCACCCAGCTGAACCAGCACCCCGACGGCGGCACACTCACCATCGTGGGCCACACCGACGACATCCAGGACGACGCCTACAACCAGGCCCTGTCCGAGAAACGCGCCAACGCCGTCAAGACCCGCCTCGAACAGCTCACCAGCCTCGACAAGTGGAAGACCAGCGTATCGGGCAAAGGCGAGTCCCAGCCCAAGATCAAGGACACCACCGACCAGGCCCGCGCCGCCAACCGACGCGTCGAGATCACCCTGACCCCCACCGGCGGCACCACCCCCAAGAACACCCCCACCCCCAACAGCAGCAGCACAGCCCCCACCCCCAGCAACGGCAGCGGCAACGGCAGCGGCAAGCTGCCCGACCCGAAGGGCCCCGTCGCCAAAGGCTCTGAGGGCGTCACCCTCACCACCAAGAGCGGTGACACCAGCGGAGAGGTCACCATCACCCTCGACCACGTCACCCGCAAAGGCGGCTACCTCCTGGGCACCGTCACCTGCACCGTCAAGAACGGCTCCACCGGCGCACCACTGCACCCCCTGCTCGACGACCCCGAAACCGCCCTGACCAACCAACGCTCCGAATCCGGCGCCCTGTCAACCTTCTACGCCAGCGACGGCCTGACCCTCCTGAGCAACGGCGAACGCATCTTCCCCGCCGACTACAACGACGCCGACGTCGACCACCACCTCCCCCTGACCGAGCTCAACCTCAGCGACCACCTCAAGACCGGCACCACCACCATCTGCGTCGTCTGGCCCGACCCCGGCGGCAACACCATCACCCTCGACCACCCCGAGGGCAAGTACTCAACCCCCAACACCGCCTACCGCCTCACCGACATCCCCATCAAGAACAGCTGAGAACCACCATGTCTCGTCTTCTGCGCAAAACCACCCGGTCTCCATTCGGACCGGCGACCACCGAACGCGGCAGCATCCTGCCCTACGTCAGCGTTGCCGCTGCACTCGTTGCACTCGTGGCATTGGGACTCATGACTGGCCTCGGAGACGCCATCCTGCACCGCCGGGATGCCAGTAACGCGGCCGACGCAGCTGCTTTGGCAGCAGCGCGAGCCTGGGCCGATTCCATTGAGTCGACTTACGGGAACGCCGTGGATGCCACCAGCGAGGACGGGCTTTGGAGCAATGCCGGCAGGGGACTCGGCTCCTTCGCCGGTCCGGGAGCCAAACGAGCAGCGGAACGCTATGCCTCGCTGGACGGGGCCACGCTCACTGCGTACTCCGTGGACACAGCCCGCGGCACTGTCACCGTGTCCGTCCGCACGAAGTCCGCCGTCACCGGCACCAACCAACGACTCACTGCAACCTCGACCGCGAAGATCGAACTTGAGGACGGTGCGTGCCTGAGCGGCGGCCGGGTGGGTTTCGAGATCAACGGAAAGTGCGTCACTAGGCGCCCCCAGGCCAAGAGCCCAGATCAGAAGAAGGGTGCCAAGCCGGCCCCCCAAGCTGGCGTCAAGCCGGCTCCCTACAAGGCGCCTGCGGGGATGAGCAAGAAGGCCAAGGTCTCCACCCGCCTCGTCTCGGCCTAACCACGTGGCTTCAAAACCTGACACATACTGTGAATCGCCCCATGTTTTGTGGAGGCAGTGATGACACGGATGGATCACTGTCATGGGACTTAAGGAAGTATCCCGATGGGCTGCGCGAGCGGGCTACGAGGATGGCGTTGGAGGCGTTGGCTGAGCCGGCGCGGGCCAAGGGTGCGATCCGTAGGATCGGTGAGGAGCTGGGTGTCCACCCCGAGGCTCTGCGCACCTGGGTCAAGAAGGCCCAGGTCGATGGTGGTCTGAGGTCGGGAACCACCACTGACCAGGCGCAGCGGATCAAGGAGCTTGTGAAAGAGGTCCGAGAGCTGTGAAGAGCCAACGCGATCCTGAAGAGCACGGTCGGCTTGTCTGTCGCTGTGGAGTGTGAGCGCCCGTCCCGCTGATCTGCCGGTACGTCGAGACCAAGAAGGAGGAGTTTGGGGCCTGGCCAATGTGCAAGGTGCTCACTGGCGCCGGAGTCAAGATCGCCCCGAAGCACGTGACTCACGCCCGCCGTAGCCGGCCTCCTAGTGCCAGGGGCCTGCGCGACGAGACCGTTAAGGCGGAGATATCCAAGGTCCACAAGAACCAGCTACTCGGTGCTGGGGGACCGCACGATGCACGTGATGCGGGGCCGCCCTGAGAGCGCCGAGCGTCACGGTGCCGGTCACGTAGCCCGCTGTACCTCCCGTGCGCCTCATGGGCGACCTGGGCCTACTCGGCGTCAGACGTGCCAAGTCCCTGCGCGCCACGCGCAGCGCGCCGCGAGAGCGGTGCACGGCCGACCTTGTCGGGCGCCACTTCGAGGCGTTTGCTCCCGATGAGCTGTGGGTCGCCGACATTCCCCCGCAAGCGGGAGGTACCCCCTCCTATGTACGCGCCTTCTCCGGGTGGGTCTATGTGGCTTTCGTGACCCACGCGTACTCCCGGAGGATCATCGGCTGGCAGACCTCCACCGGCCTGTACACCGACCTGGCCCTAGACGCCCTGAAAATGACATCCTGACAGCAGAAACGTCAGGGGGCCGACCTGACGGGCCTGGTGCACCACTTCGACCGCGGCGTGCAGTACCGAGCCTTCCACTACGGGCAGGCCCTATAAGAGTGTGATGCCGTCACCTCAGTGGGTTCCAAGGGCGACTCCTTTCTGCTTTGCTGTGACCAAGGCACTCAACTCGCTGTACAAGGCCGAGCTCATCCGTAACCAGGGACCCTGGCAGGACATCGACGCCGTTGAGGTCGCCACCGCCGAGTGGGTCCACTGGGCGGGCACCATTCGCCCTCACTCCGCCATCGGGATGCGAACCCCCGTCGACCACGCAGCCGCCTGGGTCCCCGACATCAGCCAGAACAGCCGGGAACAATCACAACCGGCAACCACCCGCACCAGATAAACCAGCCTCCACAAAACCCGAGGCTTGACAATGTTCCTGTCCTCCTTCGCCTCCCTGGCTCCGGCCCCGTCTCCCGGTCCTACTACCAGCGCAAACACCAACAAGGGAAACGTCACAACCAGGCCGTCCTCGCCCTGGCCCACCACCGTATCCTGACCCTGCACGCCATGATCCGCAACAACAGCCTCTACAACCCACAACCATCAACACATCTACCCACAGCCGCTTGGCACGCCACATAGGGGCCCCTGGCCCAACCCTGACCTCGCCCAAGCCCTCAACGACATCCACCACAATGCCAAATGAGCGACCTCAGGTCTCAGCCGGCCTGTGAGAGATCAATATTGGGGCACGAGTAGGGGCAAACGCCCTAACATCGAACTGCACCATATGGCGATAATCAAACCATGTTTCACATTCAGCCCCTCAGAATCACACATCTCAGACGCACCCTGAATGTATGTAGTTCAAATCTGGGGTCTGACCAGACCGGCATAACAACAGTAGAGCATGCCGGGGCATATCTTGTGGCGGCAGCAATAGTTTCGGCGATCCTAACGGTTAGTTTCACCCCGCTCGCTGATAATTTTCTGTGTACGATCGAATCGGCGATTTCCAACTCTCCGACAGCAAGTTGCCGCAGCGACGTGAAGCCAGTTAGCGTTGGAAGGCCTTCCAACGGGAGCGGCAGCGACGCCTCTAACACTAACAGCAGAGCTCAAAACCGGAGCGAGCAAGCAGATTCTCAGCATAGCAAATCGAACACCACCCCAGCGAAGTCAAATGAAAACGTCGACCAGGCTAAAGTGAATAACTCATTGAAACAAATCCGAGAAGGGATAAATGGTGGCTGGTACGGGGTAAGCACTGGCGACCTAGAAAAAATAGAACGTGCATTCAATGGGCTCAATGGGGCTGAAGTTGATTCCGTAATCAAAAATATGTCAGATGATGAGTTAAAGCGGTGGGTAAAACTACTAGAAAGACCTTGGTTCTTTGGATGGAGTGGCTGGGACGTTCAGCACCGCCAGCAAATGTGGACGAGAATTCTAAAAGACGCCTCACCAGAAACAGTGCGTCGACTTGCTGGAATTACCAAAGACATTCAGCCTAAATACGATAATGTCGGTGGCGACGCAGCCAATGACAACACAAAACAGAACAATCGTGAATATAAGGAAGTTGACCCAAATGCTAAACCGGTTGTCAATGGAGTTAACCCTGATGACGTTAGTCAAGGCGCACTTGGGGACTGTTGGTATATTGCCTCTCTTCAGGCTGTGGCACGATCCAACCCAAGAATCATTGAAGAAGCCATTACCGACAACGGAAACGGTACATACACTGTACGTCTCTACCATGACGGCAAGCCGGTGTATTTAACAGTTACAGGGGATCAAGTGGAGAACGAAAGAGGACCAGCATTCGCTAGATCAACAGACAGAAAAGAACTATGGCCCAGCATAATGGAAAAAGCCCTCGCATCATATGAAGGTTCCTATGGTGCCATAGAAGGTAACTGGACTTCACACGGAATGGAAGTGATAACGGGACAAAAGTCTACAAAGAAAAACGACTTCTCCGCCAAGGACTTGAAAAATTCTCTCGACAATGGTGAGGCAGTGGCCGTAGATTCTAAAGATAAACCTCGGAGGTTGCCCTGGGAGGAAGATGACCCGAATTCCTATCCTGACCCATTATATAGGCCAAATGCGCAGGACGCAAATGGGAAAACCCTAGGTGACCCTCTCCACTATAATCATGCCTATAGCGTGAAGTCGGTTGATCTAGGTGACCCCAACGACGATTCGGACGATAAAGTGACTTTAGTTAACCCTTGGGGTCAAGGGTATGCTCCAATAACGTTGAGATTTGAAGACTTTAAAAGTCATTTTAGAGAGTTTTCTTTCAATTCCACAAAATGACACGCAACCTTGCATTCGCACACGTTAAGTCGAACCGAACATGAAAAAGACTTAGACAAAGAAAAGGTTCTGGCATTTTCACATTTCACACTTTTCGTAAATATTGAACCGATTAAATCTGTGCTAAGAAAAGAAGGCTAGCGGTGGTTAATTTGATGTACCTGTGGGCATCTGATGAATGGTTAGGAGGTTATTTGCGGGACGTGACAGATGGCCTTCAACCTGGACTAACACAAGCGGTTGCCGTGACTGCAAATTACCCTCCTGGCGCAGGAGGTAACTATGTATGACTTAGGTCGGGGCAAATTGCTATGTTGTTGACCCCTTAGTTTAATTGGAGTAGAATCGTAAGCCTGACATTCGTTTCAAGAAGTCATTTCACATCACGGAGACGCTCGATGAAAAAGCCAAAGAAAGTGATCGCATTCTCTCTTGCAGCCTTAGTAATCACGGTTATCCTCGTTTCGTATTTGTTGTTTCAGAGGCCCCTAACTGAAGGAACGCCAACTTTATCTCCGGATGTAGAATCACTCCGCAGCCAAGCATCAAATTTTATCGAGAATAAGCCTAGTAATGGAGGGAATTGGAGTTTAGTTGTAACTTCCGTTAACTCAAAGAATGTTTGGATTTCTTTTGTTAGAAACGATGAAGAGGCTATTAGTTCGAACATACCGGTAGGATCCTCTCGAGAAGTTTCTGACTGCACTGTGACTGTTCTTGAATCGCATCCCCGCCGTCCAGGCAATGGGTCTGGCGATACAAGTTCCTCAGCACTCATCGCTGTTCAGTGCCCTAACGAACCATCGTTCAGAAATGGCGAGCCGTCTCCGAGTGCTTCATAGAGGATTATTCCTGGGATCTATGTGAGTATGACCTGACTCATGACGCCTTAGTGCCCTGTGGTCTGTAGGGATTTGAGGATGCTGGTTGCGGTTTGGGTGAGCTGGGGCTGAGCGGTGATTCGGTGGCCGTTGAGGTTGATGGTGACGTCTTGGAGGGGTTTGAGGGCGCGGATGACGCGTTTGATGCTGATCCCGGTGGTGTCCTGGAGGTAGCGGGCTACGGCCAGGGAGGCCATCACCACGGTCAGGTGAGCCTCGATGGTGTCACGGGTGTGGTGGAAGACCGGGCGGGCCCTCAGGTCGTGCTTGCTCATCCGAAAGGACTGCCCGGGCGTGCCACAGCTCGTGATACGAGGAGACGACCTCACCAGCGTCCATCAGGTGCGAGGGGACGAAAGGTGGCGTAGCCCTTGAGGCCGACCAGGGACCGGGCTCTGGCGATGGAGGCCTCATCGAGGACCTGATCGCCTTGATGGACGGTGACAAAACGCGTGCCCTTGGGACGCTTCTCACCGGCGATAACGGCCCTGGCCCGATTGGTCTGAGCGGTCAGAGTCTGGTTGTCCCGGGCCGCACGCTTCGTGGAGTAGACCCACACCGCCCTCCACGAGCCCGGGTGAGTGTGCGGGTCCCACACCGGCTCGGCCTCGCGGCTCTTGTCCCGCTCGGTGTTCGAGCCTCTTCTGGGGGTGATGGTGTCGATGACTTGCCCGTCGGTGAAGGCGTCCCCGTGCCAGTGGAAGTGGGCCTCCAGGTCGCCCGGGGCGCGGACCTGGCGGGCGCCGACGATGAACCGCAGCCTCGCCTCATCCAACGCCGCCAGATTGGCCGCCGAGAGCATGCCGGCGTCGGCGACCACCACAAGCTCCTCAATGCCGTGGGCGGTCTGGAATGCCTCCACGATGGGAACGATCGTGGTGGTCTCAGCCTTGTTGCCCTCCCAGCAGCCGACCTGGAGAGGAAAACCGGCCCGGTCAACCAGCAGGCCCACGATGACCTGAGGATCGACCCTACGCTCCTTGGAATAACCCACCCACCTCAGATCATCCTCACGCTCGGCCTCGAAGTACAAGGTGGTGACGTCATACAGGCACAGGGCCAGACCCCCACTGGCGGTGACGTGATCAAACAGGGCCCCAGACAGGCTCTCGCGGTAGCCCCGCTGCCCGCAGCGTCCCAAGGAGCGGAACAGGGTCCGCACGCTGACCGACTCCAGGCCCAGATCACCCAGGACACGGGGGACCTGGGCCTTGGAAGACGGCTCGATCAGACGCGCCAGAACCATCTGCTCAAAGGCCCGATCACCCCCAGTAGCGTTCCTCAGTCCCAGACGGGTGTAGGCCCCGTGCAGAACGTCCCACAGCAGGCCCGAGCGCTTGGACTCCACCGTTGCGCCTACCAGGCCGGTTCGTCCCGCCGCTGGGTCCAGGGACTCCAGGTCCAGCATCCCCTGGCCCTGCCAGGAGGCGATCTTCTGCCGCCCGACCTCCAGCAGGGCCGCCACCTCGGTCTCGTCGTGGGCTGAGCCCAGGTGCTCCACGATCCGGCGCACGCCGTCCTCCTTGACCGCGATCTGCACCGCCGTGGCTCCCGAAGCGGTCCTGACCTTACGCACAAACGGGCTCACACCAGCACACCACACGGGCTCTTAGTGCCCCACCACCAGACCCCCCAACACCGTAATACCAACGAAAACTCACACCAGCCCACCCACAACCCACCAAGGTGTCACCAGTCAGGAGCCAAGGTCTCCACCCGGCTGGCCTCAGCCTGAGCTCTAGGCTCCCGAGCAGGGGCTTCGTCTCGAAGACACCATGCCCCCACCTGACACCGACCGACTCGGCAAACGTTGGCGCTGGCGCATATCTGTCCGTAGAGTCTCAGTCAGATAACGGTATCGACCCCGACGACACCGCTCTGCATCTGTCGCCTCATCGAAAGGACGCACTCCGTGCGCTGCCGTTCCCAGTTTGCCCGGCTGGCAAGGACAGTCGTCCTCACACTCTTCGTCGGTATCTCAGCCAGCGCCATTCAGCCCGCTGCCGCAGCCCCAGACTCAGGGGCGAAGCAGGCCGCCAGTACCACACGGTCACTGACCAGCGGATACAGCGCGGAAGGTTCCGGGACCAACCCAGTGACCACGCAGGTCACCGGCGCGAGGGCCAAGCGAGCAACGTCTCAGTGCGCCAACCAGCGCTCCTGCCCATCTCCCTCATCCCCGGAAGTCACCAAGCAGGCGGAGAACACGGGAGCCGGTCGGGCCAAGCATTCTCACCCTTCTGCGGCATCTCAACCCGACTCCACGCTCGAGTCGTCACCCAGCCGGCTAACAGTCGGCACAACGGCGTCGGGTAAAACCCCCGGCACCACGGCGGCACCCCAGTCCTCGGTCACGTATCCGGTTCTGACCATCAGCGGCGATGTCACCTACCGGCGAGCAACCTCCGCTGAACCCGATGGAACCGGCGCCGTCAGCCATACGCTCTCCTACAAGGCCGACGTCCCGGTCCCGGAGCACAGCCAGGAAGTCGACTCGGCATGGAACAGCTTCGGTATCGTCTCGCCCCCGAAGGGGCAGCGCATCAGCCTGGGAAACCTTGCTCTCTCCTATGACACCGGCGGTGACCTCGACAAGATGACCTTCACCCATGTCACCGAGGGATCTGCTAACGGCGGCATCTCCGGAGTCCCCGCGGGCACGGCAGTCACGACGGTGGTCACCACGACACTTGACGTCTCAACACTCAGTGGATCGGATCGCGATCTCGCTAACGACTACACCTCAACCGTCCTGCTCTCATCGGGCACCGTCAATATCCCCGCAGCCTCATTGTCCGTAGGGGATCCGCAGGGCTCCTCTGCCAGTGGCACATTCGCCGCCGTCCTGGCTGCCAAGGCGAGCACCAAGCAGCTCGTTGTCAACGGCACGGCGATCACCGATAACGGCGGATTCGACGCCCTATCCGGGAGCTGGAGCACCGACAAGCTCACAAAGGACCGTAAGCAGCTGGCGAGTCAGACCCATTAGCCGGTTCCTCTTGTGGACGCCTGACGACAACGCAAGGACAGCGTATGAAGACTCCTGTAAGAGCTGCGGCGGCAGCGATGGCCGCACTCGCCCTGTGCGCCTGCGGCCACAGCGGCGCCTCGGACTCCAGCACCGCCTCAGCTGCAGCATCCGCATCTCAGCCATCGACGTCGAATGACTCCAGTGCGGCGGCGTCGGACGGCATGATGACTCTGCTGCCCACTGGGAACCTCGTCATCCAGGTACCTGGGGACGCCATCACCGGCACCACCACGACCTACGACGACGGTATGCAACAGATCTACTACGACAGCAGAGGCGGCATTCCTCTCACGGTTGCTGTCGAGTACTACGCGGCCGGCGCCAAGCCCGCGGCAAGCATCCTGACCGCAGAGCAGCAGGCGCTGACCGCTCAGTCCATCCAGCCGAAGGTCACCCCCGTCGACGTCCCCGGCGGATCCGGCGCGAACCGTCTGGACTGGCAGACCACGGCGATCCCGCCATGGCTGCAGGACCGTAAGACCTCCGAGGTTCCCATCACCTGCGCAGGGATCATCGTCGACGGCCCAGGCGGAGAGAGCTACGGCGTCTACGTCTTCGCGGACCCCAAGAACAAGGAGAGTCTGAACCGCATGTCATCCGTCCTCACGTCAGTGGCGGTGAGCGCCTCATGAAGCGCCGCCTCCTCATGGCCGCCGGCGGCATCGCCTCCCTGACCGCAGTCGCCTCATGCAGCAAGTCTCCAGAGAAAACCCCTGTTTCAGGAATGACCTCAGTCGAGGACGTGAAGCAGCCGCAAGCCCCGTCCGAGAGTCCGCAGGATGCTCCCCAGGACTGGACGAGCATGAACTTCTCCGGTATCTCTCTCAGTCTGCTGTCATCTCTCAAAGGCCCCACCCGGCGCAGCGGGTGGCCCCCGTATGCCGTCTCCTACGACCTGCAGACCAACGACACCAGCTTCGAGCAGCGGGTCCTGCTCTCCGGCATTGACGCGACCACCACCGCCGACGGCGTCAGGCAGACCGTCAATCTCACGAGCTCCTACCTCTTTGAGAACTACTCGGAGATCGGCCGGGTCTCCTGGGAGGCCAGCGGGGACAAGCCCGCCACTGAGCGAGTCGCCTTTTCCTGGGGTCCTACAACATCCTGGCTGGGGTGGACCTGGCTGCTTGCGTCAGAAGTCGGAACTGGCGTCGTCACTCTTCTGAGCACCACCCTGGATGACGGGCTGCGCAACGGCATCGAGAACTCTCTGACCCTGACGAGGCAGCAACAATGATCATCCAACGACGACGTGCCCTGCTGGCAGCCTCAACGGCCACAGCCGCAACACTTCTTAGCGGTTGCTCCTTCGCCAAGCACCCGGGCCCGAAAGGGGACTGGGACCGTCTTGAGGACGGCGACCTGCTTCTCGCGGTTCCCAAGGGCTGGGATCGGTCAGTGGCGCAGTCCAGCATCTGGGGCACCAAGTGGACCGACCCGTCAGACAAGTCGGCCGTCCTCATGACGGCCCAGTCCGTGAAAGCGAAGGACGGCTACGACGCCCTTGACCTCGCCATGAACGCCGCACGGGCCGTGACTCGCGGCTACCAGCCGGTTGGCTCTCGGACCGCTGTCACCAACGGCTCCGTCATCCTAGTGCAGCAGCAGTACCAGTTCACATGGCCTTACCAAAAGCCGGGCTCCCTCTGGGCTATCAGCCGGGAGTCGACGATCTGTCTCGTGGATTTCTCAGGAGAGAAGATCACCAGCGATCAGATCTCGACTCTGGGCCAGTGGATCGAGCTGCGCTGAGGCGGGCGCCCACCCCCCTCACCCCCAGCGCACATCGACGTGGCGGTTGGCGGCCTTGCCTGCCTCGTTGACACTGCCGTCCGCGTTGGTCTCGGAGGCCACGGGCTCGCTCTCCCCCTTGCCAGAGGACTGGACGTTCAGGGAGGGGACCTTGGAGATCAGGTAGTCGGCAACGGCCTTGGCTCGTTGCTCGGAGAGCGTCTGGTTGTAAGCGTCGTCGGCGACGGAATCCGTGTGCCCCACCACGGTGACCGTGGCGGGCGGCTTACCGTTCCAGCGGTTGACGATCTCGTCGAGCACCTGCTTGGCGCGGTCGGTCAGGGCCGAGGAGTCGACGTCGAAGGTGACGTCTCCGGACAGTGAGGCCACCGTGGTCCGGCCGTCCGAGGAGTAGGTGACCGCGCTGTCCGAGCTGCTCGAACGCGACACCGGGACCACACGGCGATCCAGGGGCTGAACCCGCCGGGAGTCACCCGGACCGGCACTTTCCGGCGACACAATGGTCGGTGCTGGATCCGGCGTAGCGTTCTTCGCCGGAACCGCCACTGGGCGGCCGGCATGGGGATCAGCCGGTAACGCGGCAGCCCCCACCGCAGTCGACCAGGCCAATGCGCTCGCACCGGCAATCGCAGCGATGAGCCTCGTACGATGTCGTAGCCCCGCACCCATCGCTCGTGATGCAGGAAGAGTCCGCCGCTTCATCGTGACACCGCCACGTTACTGAAGGTTCCACCATTAGGAATGGTGACACTGACGGTCTTCGTGTCCGCGGGAACGCCGGTGAAGGTCGCCTGGAGTGCGATCGTCTGACCGGGCTTGACGAACTCGTTAAGGTCACCGGAGCACAGACAGCCGCCTTGGGAGTCGTAGGAGACTCGATAGATGTTCGAGGAGGACGGCTCAATGAGCGTGAGCCCATCGACGTTGTTCTTACTTCCTCCCGGTGTCGCCTTTCCGCTGGGCTGCGGAATCGAGTCGTCCCCATCCGAGAAGTAGTCGGTGACGTACATATCATTGCTCTTGTCGTCATTCGTCACGGAGAACATGACGGTGACCGTCGTCCCCGTGGCGGAGACGGAGTTCAGGGAGACGGTTGCAGGCTTGCTGTCAATGCTGCTGGTGTGCGACTCAATGGCCGCGCCCTGGCCGCTATTGCTATCACCCCCGGACTGCGCCGACTTCGGCACTGACGCCGACGTCGAGGTCGAGGTCGACGCTCCTTTCTCACCCGAGGAGCCTCCTGGCAGCTGGCAGGACGCCAGGGTTGCCGCCACACCAATGGCGCTCATAGCAGCCAGGATTCGCTTCGAAGCAGTCATCATGATGGAACCTCCGTTGCTCTCGATCAGGCCACGTCGACCTGAGGAATACCGAGACTCTATGCAGCACCCATCATTCGATAAATGGGGAGACTCCCACGGGGAAAATACGTGCAGTACCCGGCGCTCTACGGGAACCCCAGGGGACTCATATACTCCCCATGCAGCAATGGGGAGTACCCGGGGAGTGATGGGGAGTACCCGGGGAGCCCCGCTTGCTGGGATGATTACGTTATGATTACTCTCGGTCGTTGAGAAATTTCAGCGGCCCCATGAAGGAGTTCTTGTGTTTCCCGTATCGTCTGGTTCTTCGTGTGTTCCTTCGGCGCCGTCTC
>ERZ773004.1275-NODE-1275-length-12807-cov-3.217142_pt1 | contig 12807 bp, 7 predicted proteins | sample MGYA00580667_ERZ773004 | MGnify/ENA primary metagenome ERZ773004 (study PRJEB29015, sample SAMEA2737963) | human oral metagenome | biome: human oral; feature: human-associated habitat; material: dental | place: China | collected 2123 ... | reverse complement strand
TTGTATTTAATTTTAAAATGTAATAACTTCAAAATTATATCATATTTTTTAAAATAAGGGAATATTGTTTGGAAAAAAGATGTTTTAACAGTTATAATTTGATATGTTGAAAAAATTTCAAAATTTCCTTGCAAAATAAAAATAAATATGATAAAATGTTTTAATAATTTTTTTATTCTACGCTTTCCAGCTATTTCAAAACCAATAAACATCATTGGAAAAAGAATAGTCGAAGCTAAAACTATTAATCCAAATTCTTGTATAGTCATTTTTCATCTTCCTTTTTTAAAAGTTTAAACTTCAGCATATATTTTTCTATCATTTAAACTTAATTCTCTCATTCTAAGAGTAAAATTTTTTCCTTTGAAAAATTGTGATTTTTTTTCAAATTCATAAAGATTACTCAATTTATTAAACCCTAAAAAAATTGCTGGTAGTTTATTTTTGTTATTATATTCTATTATAACTTTACTACCTTCTTTCAGTATTTTTCCATTGACTGTCGCAACCCCTAAATAAGCTTCTACTCTACCCATTTCTTTTTTCTTTTTTGACATACTTATCACTCCTAAAAAAATTATTTTTTCTTTTGTAAAATTAAAATAGTTTTTTCTTCTCCATGTTTTATTTCTTCTATATTTTCGTAACTATATTCTTTTGCTATTTCTATAACTTTATCTTTTAAGTAGTTATCAGTTAAAATTTCAATCTTATCTTTTCCTTTTAAAAATTCCATTCTAAATTCACTTTCATATTTTTTAAAAGTTCCTTCTTTTAGTGCATTATTCGTTGTTTTTAAAACAAAATTTGATAATGGTACAAAAGAAATAAAAAGCAAAATCAATATTAAGAAAATTCCTATTCCAAATAAAATATCTGTTTTTGTATATTTTTTCATTATAATTACCCCCAATAAGAATATGCTATTACAGAAAAACCTACTCCTATAATTATGCCTAAAATCAAATTACAAAAGTAATAGACTCTATTTACAATCTTGTTTTTATCAACTTTTTTAGAAAATTCCTTTACTTTTTCTAAATTTTCATTTTTTTCCTTTGAAATTATTTTTTCACTAACTTTTTCCATATAAAACACTCCTTTACTTTTTTTTGTAAAAGTATTATACCATTTTATATAAAAAAAGACAATATAAAAAAGTGATATTTTAATTTTTATAATAAAAATTTTACAACATTTGTTATTACTTTATCTAACATTTTCTAAATCTTTAATATAAAAAGCCATTGTTAAAAAACAACATTTGTTAATACTTCATTATTTACCAATACCTCTGTTTAAAAACAACTCTTGTTATTACTTTATATGTTTAAATTTCTTTAACCAACTTAACATTTAAAAACAACTTATGTTAATACTTTATGTATATTGAAGAAAATAAGAAAGTTAAGCTAGAACAATCTAAAAACAACTTATGTTAATATTTTATTATGTTAAATTAGTGGAAAAAAACAAATTTATAGAATTTAAAAACAACCCATGTTAATTTTTTACTCAATTTCTTATTTATAAAATTGGAGTTTTTATGCAATTTAAAAACAACTCTTGTTAATTTTTTCTTTTTTTCTATTAAACTTTTTAATTTTTCTTTTTTAGCATTTAAAAACAACTTATGTTAATTCTTTATTTACTAATAGTATTATTTTTTTCTCTACAGTATAATTTAAAAACAACCCATGTTAATTCTTTATGTGTTAAATCTTCTGTTACTGTTGTTGCAAATTCATTTAAAAACAACTCATGTTAATACTTTATTGCTCTGACTATATAATTCAATACTGCTTTCATTCCATTTAAAAACACCTCATGTTAATACTTTATATTGCAAGTGAAAAATTATATATATTATATATAGTATTTAAAAACAACTTATGTTAATACTTTATATTGAATATTACATTACTACATCATTTTGGTAGAGTATTTAAAAACACCTCATGTTAATACTTTATACAGCTTCCACAGTGTCCTCTTTTTTTATTTAGTATTTAAAAACACCTCATGTTAATACTTTATCATTATCCGTTAAGTACATTCCTGTTTTTCTAATTATTTAAAAACACCTCATGTTAATACTTTATAGTTTAAAGGCTATAATTTAAAGTTTTAAAAGTTATATTTAAAAACACCTCATGTTAATACTTTATACCAATAAAACCTTTATCATAAAATTTGATTTATTTCCTCTAACTCCTATTTTACCATTTTTCCAAATATATTTTTCCAACCATTTTATATTTCTTTCATTTTTAACTTTTTATCAATTAAACTCACCTATTTTTCTCTATTACCTTTTATTTTATTATAACTCCCACTTGGTAAATGTATTGTACCATATTTTATTAAAAAAGTAAACTTAAAATTAAACAAAAAAGGATAGTTTCCTATCCTTTTTATTATTTTTTTATTCTTCTTCTAAATAATTATAGTTAGTATCTATTGTATCTTCTTCTTTTTTTTCATTTTCATCAGAAATATCTTTTTTATCTTCAAATTCATCTTTTTCTTCTGAATACTCCATTCCTAAAAGTTCATATACAATTTCTATTTCATTATTTAAAAGATGTTCTTTTAATTTTTCTAAGAAATCAACACTTTCCTTATTTTTTTCTATTTGCATTTTTATGATTTTACTAATAAGGTTTTTATCATTTGTTATTTTAAAAATTTCTTTTATTTTCTTGCTATAAGAAACTTCATTTACCTTATCAATAAGCTTTGTAATTTGCTTATCTTCAGCTTTTTTGTTTCTAGCTCTTGCTGCTTTTAATCTCTTTTCTAATTCTTTAATATTATCAGCATCTTTAATTTTACTTAAACTATCAACTATATCAACAACTTCTTTTCCTCTCTTTTTTATTATCTTATCTTTATCTTCCATTTTTGTTCCTCCTAAATTATATCTAAACTGCTGGTTTTATTGCACTCTTTCTTGTTTGAGTATTATCATTTAATTTTTTCCAAGCTTCTTCACTAAATAAAACATCTTTTTGTAGTTTCTTCCAAGTACCATTATCATTTCTTAAGAAATGCATCAAGTTTCTGAAAATAGTATTTGCTATTACTTGTTTATCTATATCTTTTGTTGCATTTAAATATGCTACTTTTAAAGGTACTGGTACATAAATTTCATGTTTTATCATTCTTTCTGTTTGTGGATCTTTTACTTCAAATTCTGATAAAACAAATATCCAACTATTTTTCATCATTTCTGTTGATAATATTTCCATTTCATCTTCTGGAATAGGATTTTCCTTATTATTTATTCTTTCTCTATTTTTTACTTGTAAATCTAAATAATAACTATGTTTTCTATCCCTTACAATTTCTTGTAAATTTTTCTTACTATCACCATTCATAAGATTATCAAATGGTTTTTTAGCATCGAAATAATCACTTAAAAATTCTCCTATTTTTCTTTGTAATTCTAGAGTTGTTGTACCAAATAACCAATTTGCAAATTCACTTGGACTTCCTAATAGTAAATCAGCACTAGCTTTTTCTTCCATTTGTTTAATCTTTTCAGCTGATATTTCAGTTTTATCTGTGTTAAAGTTTATTGAATTTAATTTTAAAAGACTTTCTAATAAACCATTAAATAATAATGCCCCATAAAAAATTGTTTCAGCTCTCTTATCAGAAGTAGTTTCCACATCTAATATTACACTTGAATTTATTGGTAGTATTAAATTTGAATATTTATTATCAAGTTCTGGTATATATTCATTAAGTTTCATAGTTTTCTTGAATAACTCAAAATTATCATATCCAAAAATTCTTTCTGTTCCTTCTTTATTTTTATCTTTAAATACTCCTAAACCATTCAAAGAATTTTCCATAAGCTCACGAACTTCACTAGGTTCAACTGTTTCAATAGATTTAGTAATATCATCTGGTGTCTTTATAAGTCTTGTTCTAGCTCTCTTTAATGTTTCTTTCTTAACTTCTTTATCACCAGCTTCAAAATCATAGTTATTTAATAAATCACCAGTAAATCCTTTAACTTTAACTGTAAATGTTCCATCTAGTTTATTATTTTTTTCATATTTTCCAAATATTAAAGCTTGTTTAAAATAATGTAATACATAGTTTGTTTTATAATATCTATAAAACGAACTTTCAAGACCGTAAACTTCATTCTTAGGTGAATAGAAAGGTTCATATCTATTAACAATATCTTTCATATCTTCACTTACCATCTTATATGATAACTCATTTACATATTCTTCATAATTTACAATCTTATCTAATCCTTCACTTATAACATAAGGAATTTTTGTTCTTCCTTTATATTCATCAGCTAAGAAATATTGTATTTTTTCAGTCAATATTGGAGGCTTACCACCAGCTACTATTAAAATTTTAGAAAGTGGCAATGATCTAACTTCAGAAACATTAAGTAATGGTCTTTCTTTTCTATCTTTGCTTTCTTTACTTAAAATACCTTTTTTATCTTGTTTATCACTCTTATACTTAATTGTTTCATTACCGAAAGTCTTACTTATATATTCAGCACTTTGGTTTTCATTAGCTGTATAATATACTTGAATTTGACAGTTAGAAACAAGTCCATTTTCTTTTCCATAAATTTTATATAATTGATCAAGTGATTGTAAAATTATCATCAATTTCATTCCATAACCAGCAACGAAACCTATTGCTTTATCCAATACTTCCATTTTTCCAATAGCTGGAAATTCATCTAGTACAAATAGTAATCTCCACTTATGTGAACCACCACCGATATAGTCCATTTCACCAGTTAATTTATTAACGATTTGAATTAATAATATTCTAGCAAGTGCTGCCATTGCTTTTAAGTCTTTTGGTTCAATTACAAGATATAATGAAATTGGTGTTTTATAGTTCATTAAATCCCAAATTCTAAAATCACTAGCTGATGTATTGTATTTTACTATTGGTGTTGAGAATACCTTTAATTTTGTTTCTCCAACTGCCTTAACTGAACCAAACATATTTTCAGACATTGTTGCTATTTTAGAAAATAATTCTTGTATATTAGGGTGTATTCCCTTTTTTATTAAATCAGTTTTTGTTGCATAGTTTGATTTTAATACTTCTATTAATTTTTTATTTCTTTCATCTTTTGGATCAAAGTGTTTTATTGTTTCACCTTTTTTAGCACCATAGATAGTATTTCCTTTTTCACTGGTATTTTCATTTATCCCACCTAAGAATAAGAAATAATCTTTTAAAGTCATATCATTATCTGGATTAACTAATACTCCAGCTATATCAGCAAAACTTGCTTTTCTATTTGCTTCAATTTTTTCTTCTGCACTTGGAGTATAATTACTTCCCCATTTATCATACATTTCCATACCATTTTGTCTAATTCTATATAGTGTAAATGTCATTAATGCTTGAATAAATATACTTCCGTTTTCATCCCAGAATGGATCAGCTTTTCCACCTTCATCAGATTGTGACATAAGTGTTGCGATATTATCTATATCTTCACTTTCTTGTAGTCCACCTTCAAATGCAACTCTTATTTCTTCCATAGGATTATATCTTGCACTTTCACTTGACATAGGTGCAAATCTAATAATCTTATTATTGAATTTTTCTTTTCTATATCCACTTGTTAATTGATAGTTTTCACCTTTAATATCAAGTACAAATACACTTTCATTCCAACTATCAATAAGTGTAGGAATTATAATTGATACCCCTTTACCAGTTCTTGTAGGAGCTGATAAAAGTATATGTGTTTTACTATCATCTTTTAATGGAAAACCATTAAATTTACCAAGTATAACTCCTTTTTCAACCAATAAATCTGTTGCAAATGCTTTTTCAGCTGGTTTTCCTTTTGGCATATCATCAATTCTTGCCCATCTAGCTGTACCATGTGTTGTCATTTCTTTTTCTTCTTTTAATATTTGTTGTTTTCTTATAACTCCTATTAAATTATATCCAAATATTATAAGAAATAAGAAAGTAAGTGATGTGAATTTACTCCAAAATGGTGCTTTTGATAGTTCATTTTCTAAATTTAATTTAGCTTTTTCATATTCTTTTAGCTGATCTCCCATATTATATACAGATTTGTCTAAAATACTTCTTTGTGTATTTAAAAACTCAATATTTTGTTTTTCATTTTCAACTGCTTTTTGTATTTTAGGTTCAGTATTATTTTGATATTTCCAAATTAAATCTTGTTTTTTAGGTATTTCATTATCTAAATATGCTACATAATTATCATTTATTTTTTGTTGTAATTCTATTGCTTTTTGTAGTCCTTTTACTCCAACCTTTGTTTCTTTGTCAATTTGTTCTGGTGTCATGTTTTTATTGAATTTTAAAAGTGGTTTAGTTACATAATAAATATCGTTTTCTATATGATAATTTATTGCTTTTTCATAACTTTCTTTACTTTTAGACACATCTATTAAAGAATTTAATTCTTTTTCATTAAACTCCATAGGAATAGTCAATGTGTTTACATCATTATACATAGTATATTTTTTCAAATATTCAACAACATTATAATTCATAAATTTATATGAAGTTACAAAAGAACCAATTATAAGCCATATAATTGATACACATAGCATAATAAATCCAAATCTAGTTACTTTTTTCTTATTAGCTATATCTCTTTTTTGTTGTTCATCATAACTGGCTATTCCAGTTTCACCCATATTTTTGACATATTCTTTTTCAAATTCTAATACTTTTTTTAAATTATCTTTTTTTGCCTTTTCTTTACTCTTTTTATCTTTACTATTTCCTATGAAAGATTGTATACCAATACCCTCTTTATAAAAGATAGCTCTGATAACTAAAAACCAAATTATACCCAATCCTAAACTAGCAAAATAAACTATACTAGCTTTTTTCCAAAAATACCAAACGATTATACTCCAAACAAATAAAAGTCCTACTAAAAAACCATAATTAATAGCTTGATTTTTTTGATAAGGAGTCATTTCTACTTTTTTCCCCATAATTCTTTCTCCTTGTTCTGCTATAATAAATTTTATTTTTAAAAAAGGATACTTATAGTTAAATAAGTATCCTAATTAATTTTTATCTAACTCTTTCAAACTTTGGAAGTTTAATATCTATTTGTACCACTATATTTGTCTTTGTTCCACTTGGTAAGGTTACTGTATTAGGTCTTGAAACAATTTTTCCAACTTCAGTATCAACTATTTCTGTTAAGTTATCCCCAATTCTTCTTCCAGCTGTTGCACCACTATCAGAATAAATTACTCCATCTCTTTTATCATGTTTTCTTAACATAATTTCTGGTAATGTCGACATAATACCTATTGTTCCCTCAAATACACTTGCTAATACTATACTTGAAATTTTCTTAAAGTATCTTTTATTAACTTTACCTTCTATTCCATCTATTCCAGTTAAATCTTGTCCTCTGAAATTTTCCATGAATATATTATCTCCGTTAGGTAAAATAATTCTATCCCATACAGTTACAATTCTTTCAAGTCCACCAAAAGTATTTAAAGGTAACATTTCACCTAATATTCTTGAACCTTTTGGAATTAAAAGTACCTCTCCAGTTAAGCTATCATAAACATCTTCTCTTACAAGTGCTAAAACTCTTCCTTTATAATCAGAATTAATTTGATTTTGTATTACAGCTGGTATGATAGTACCTTCAAATATATCATACTTACCTTCTTCTTTTTCATAAGCATAGTAAGGTGTTGTATTTGTTCTTGTACCATTTTTAGCATTTGCACCAGCACTAAATTGTACCCCAGTATCATCTGTTCCAAATATATCAGCTGCAACTCCATCAACTTTATTTGCTTTATAATTTATTCCTATTCCACCATTCTTTTTGTTTTTTACAAGATTATTATTTGCTTCTTTTAATTGTTGCATAGCTTCTTCTTTTTGTACTTTAGCACTTAAATATGCTAATCTATCTTGCATTGTTCCACCATAAGCTTTTATTGCAGCACCTGCTCCTTCATGTAAAGGTGTAGTATTAGGTACTTTTTCTTTTTTTACATTTTCAAGTGAAATGTTATCATCTAAATTTTCAAGATCACCTTCTCTTTTTCCTAATAATTCACTTTCCATTTTATTAAGCTTTTCTAGGCTTTCTTGTTCTTGTTTATCTATATTATCAGTTGAATTGTATTCATCTTGATTTATAACCAAAGGATTACCATTTTCATCCAATACTATATTTCCATCTTTATCTAAACCATAAACTTTTCCATCTTCACCTCTTGTATAACTTACAATAAGTGATTTTCTATCAACAACTTCACTATTAGGATTTTCTAAAGGCTGATTTATATTTTCTTCAAAATTTTTGCTTTGCCCATTAACATTTACATTATTTAAAGTATCTGTACTTGCATTATTTCTAAACATCTCCACTTCTTGCATACTATCTTGTTGCTCTTGTTGTTGTGGAGTTACTTCTTCTACTTTATCAGAAGTACAAGATTTTATTCCTAATGAAAGTAAAGTAGCAATAATTATCATTCCTAATAAGAAAATACCAATGGTCTTAAATTTTTTATTAACTACTCCTTCTTTTCCAGTTTGTTTCATTTCAGTTACACCAGCTGGATTACTATTGTTATTTTCTATCTTACTTTTATTAGTTTTTGTAGTATCTCTTTCATTAAAGAAACTAAAACCAGTTTTTCCAGAAGAATCTTCTTTATTACTTTCTTCTGTTTTATTTTTTGCATTATTATTTGTTTTTTCTTCTTCTTTAAAATCCTCATCATTATTTTGACTTAATCTTTTCTTTTTTTCTATTTCTCTTTTTTCTTCTTCAGTTAAGCCATCATTATCTGTAATATTTTTATCTTTTTCTTCCATATCTTCTAAGGAAGTATTTTTTATTTGATCTTGAATATTCTTTTTGTTGTCATCATCAAATTCATCAAATTGAGTTGTAACATTTTCTGACATTTTCATACCCCCTTAAAATTAGTTCATTCTTTCAAATTCAGCTTTTTCTTTTCCTAATTTTAATTGTCCTTTCATAACAATTTTATCAATTATAAAGAATTTATAACCATCTCTTTCATCTACTCTCATATTAACTGTTTCTGGTTTACCATCAGCACCTATAACTTCAAGTATAGGCATTTCTTGTATACCTTTTTTCATTCTTACATAAGTTTTTAACCCATTATTATATACAAGATCTGGTGAAATAGCATTTGTTGTAGTTACTTTATATTTTAAGTCTATCTTTTCATTTCCTAATATTGAAAGGTTAGGTGTAGTTTCATTTCTTTTAACACTTTCAGCTGGTGCATTCAATCTATTAATTGCTGTTTCATTTGCATAAGCAATTATTTCTCTTTCATAAGGATATTGAAATCTTACCATAGCATTAAAAAATGTTTTTGAAGTTTTTACATTGAAAATATATACTCTTTTATCTGTTGTGATAACTATATTAGAGTCAAGATCTTCAAAAAGTGGTTTTAAATATACAAGACTACTTCCATCTTTTCCACCTCTTGTTTGATCTATCATAAACCCTTCTGTATTTCCACCAGCAATATATAATATATCTTCATCAGCTTCTAATTTTATTGTTGTGATAAAATCAGCTTTTGTATATATTTCATATACATTATCCTCTGCATAATTAAATATTGTTGAAGTTCTTTTGATCGCTTCTTGCTTTCCAGTAATTATATTTGCACTATTACTTTTTGGCATTTCTTTTTTAGTTACAATTACTTTTCCTTTTCCTTTTGTAGCACCATCATTAGCATACACAGAAGTTGATAATAAAGCACTAGCGATTATTGTTCCGACAATCATTGTTTTTTTTACATTCATTTTTCTTCTCTCCTTCATTTTCATTTTTCTTCTTTTATTTTTATTTCATTGTTAAATGTTTCTAAAAATTCAGCATAATAATTCATTATAACTTTTATATATTTACTTTCTTTTTTTTGTTCTTCCACATCACCATATTTTAAACTCAATATATTTTTTATTTTATCATTTGTTATTATCTCTATATCTATAATATTTTCCAAACTAAATTTATGTAATATTTGTAAATATATAAATTCGCTTATCTTTGCAAGTAATATATAATCTTCCATGTTATTTATTATATTCTCAATTTCATTCTTTATAATCTTTCCATCTTTTGTAATTGGTTTATATTTTATTTTATTTTCTATAAAAGGTTCATATTTTTCAAAATAATAATAATTTATATATCTAAAAAGTCCATGTCTTGTATCTGGTACATTTATATTATTTATAAGCCCCATAAAACTTTCAAAATTAAATGCATCTAATGTTTTAAATTCTTTATTTTCTTTAAGTCTTTCTTTTACCATTAAAAATAGACTTTGCATATAAACATATAGATAAGTATGTAACATTACATCTTCTAAACTTTTATTATATTTGCTATTTGAAATTATTTCTCCAGTTAAAGGATTAACTCTTATCTTTTCACAATAAACACTTTTAATTATTCTTTTTAGTGTAATAGGAACGATTTTTTCTTTTGCCCTATCTCTATTTATTCTTATATCATATCCAGTAAATTTTCTTGATCTATTACTAGAAAAATATTCTTTAAACTTTCTATAAAAAACATTAAAATCTACTTGTGTTCTAGGTAATCCCATATTAGTATTCCCATCAAAATAATTTTTATCACTATTATTAGAATTTAGTAATATTTTTGAAACACTTTCAACCTTATCACTTTTTATATCTTCATCAGTAAAAGATAATTTTTCTCTTTTTTGAATTATTTTAAGTCCTAATCTTATTTCAAATTCAAGTTCTAATGTTCCTTCAAACTGAAAATCTTTTTCACTTAATTTTAAATATATAAAACCTCTATTTATAGTTCTTTCTTCTTCATTTTTTTCTTGTTTTGTACTTATAGTTATATTTTTTAATTTATTTCCTTTATAATAATTAATATAACCATGTTCTATTAAATATGTTACGACAAAAAATTTTAAGTTTTCTTGTGTCTTTATATCTAATAACTTTTTTATATTTTCATCTATGTCATCTGAAATTTTAAAATCTATATTTATAAGATCTAATGTTTTAACCTTATCATAATATTCTAAATTAAAATTTTTATAAATATTTGTTTCTGTATTCTTTTCTTTTGACTTTTCATCTTCTTTTATAATTAAAAGCCTATCAGCATTTTCAATAATCCCTATTCTATCATGCAAACTATATTTAACCATTGCTTCAAGTTCTGGATATTTTATCCCTAAATTATTTTCACTAAATAATAGTTCTTCCATAGACATTACATGCATATCAATTAATAGATTATAAAATTCATTATTTAATTTATTTAACATAAAAAGTTTATTGATTTCTCTTTTTAACATTCCTATATTAAAAATCGAATATTCATAATCAGAAATACCATTATAAAAAACTGAAAATAAAACTAAATACGGATCATCTTGTACATCATTCTTTTTTTCTAAAAGTCTTGTTTTATCTTTAGTATTAGCTATATTACGATAAAAATTAATCTCTCTTTTTATATTTTCACCAACAGTTAATTTATTTTGTTCATCATTAATGCAATATATTAACCTATAAAATCTTTTATATAAATCAATAAAATCTTCTTCTGACATTTCAAAAAAATCTCTTTTTTCTTTGATAAAATCAATTAATTTTTCTTTAATTTCTCTATTAGAATTTATAAAATTAACATCTACATCTCTTTCATTTTTTAACATTTCTTCATAAAATAAACTTATTTCTTTTTTTATTATTTTTGAACTAATAAATACCTTCCTCGCATTTTCGAGTACATCCTTTTGCAACTTATAAGTTACCAATTTTAGAGCCTCTTCATAGGTACACCATTGAAAAGCTTCAATTTCAGAAGTGTCAATTTTAACATTTTCATCTTGAGTGATTCCTACAAAAATTGTAACTTTTTTAATGGTTCTTTCGTTTGGAATATATTTTATTAAACGTTCAAAATCTGGAATAATTTTTATATTTATATTTGTTTCTTCAAAAACTTCCCGAATTGCTGTTTCTTCCTTAGTTTCATTATTTTCAATATGCCCCTTTGGAAATCCCCAGTTCCCATTGTGCATTTTTACAAGCAGAATTTTCTCTGTATTCTCATTGAAAACAATTGCACCGCAGGAATTTTCATACTCAAAATTATCCTTCAAATTATAATATTTTACAACATATTTTACCAATTCTTCCTTTTCATTCTTAATTTCATCCCCAAGAACAAGCTCATACAATCTGTTTTTCACTTTCCCAATTTCACGATTACTAAATTTAAGATTTATCAAATCAATTCCTGTTATATCCAAATCATTAAATTGTGGTACTTCTCCTTGTTTTTTTATATTTTCAATTTTATTTCTAAAATTTTGTAAAATTTCATCATTTTCTGTACGAGTTCTTATACCTTTTGAATTTAAATCAGCAGAAAACAGATTAAACAGACGTTTCAAATTTCTTTCATCCATCTCAATAATTAATTTTTTTAATGTTTTATCTGAAACATCTTGATAAATTAACATATGATTTTTTACAATTTTTTTTACTGAATTTGTAAACTCATTTGAAGCCCTAAGATGTCTTAATTCATCTTCAGCGATTAATGTACTTTCCTTTTCATGCCCATAAAAATGAAAAATTCCTTTTGCATCAATAATTTTCACATTGATTTTTCCCAAATCGTGAAAAAGTGCTGCAAATCTAGTAATTAAATCATAATCACAAAGATGAATAACTTTTATTATGTGATAAAATAAGTCATCT
>ERZ773004.1271-NODE-1271-length-12855-cov-5.054609_pt1 | contig 12855 bp, 8 predicted proteins | sample MGYA00580667_ERZ773004 | MGnify/ENA primary metagenome ERZ773004 (study PRJEB29015, sample SAMEA2737963) | human oral metagenome | biome: human oral; feature: human-associated habitat; material: dental | place: China | collected 2123 ... | reverse complement strand
CAGCTGCACCAATTTGGAAAACTTATATGCAGACGGTAGTTGACTTGCCAAATTACAATGTTGGAGTGTTTGAATTTATAGATGACTATATTACAAGAAAAGATTTGACAACAAGAGATATTGATTTACAAATTGGATTACTTGACAGAGATGGAGTGAACAAGCGGACAGCATTGTTTAAGGCAGGGACAGAGCCGGTTGAGTCGGAAGGTAAGTTTAGGAATGGGATTAATTTCTAAAATTTTGTTATAGAAATTTAATATTTGAAACTATAAAAGATAGAGAATTAAAAATTAGTTCTCTATTTTTTTGTAAATATAATTGACAATTTTCATTATATATTGTACAATAAATTGAACAAAGGTTTAAAAGGAGTGAGAAATATGATAGCTACAAATTATTCTAATATTAGAAATAATTTTAAAAAGTATTGTGATAAGGCAACAAGAGATTATGAAACAATAATTGTAACTAGAAAAAATGATGAAAATGTGGTATTAATGAGTGAAGCAGAATACAATAATCTTATGGAAAATTTGTATATTATGTCTAATAAAGATTATTATAATGAATTATTGAAAAGTAAAAAGGAAGCAGAAACGGGGAAATTAGAAGTTCATGAGTTAATTGAGGAGGACTAAAGTGAATATTGTATGGACAAGTATAGCTTGGAAACAATATGTAGAAATGCAAGCTCAAGATAAAAAAGTTATAAAAAAGATAAATGAAATTATAAAGGATATTCAGAGAAATGGAAATGAAGGAATAGGTAAAGCAGAGGCTTTAAAGCATGAATTAAGTGGGTATTGGAGCAGAAGAATAACTGATAAGCACAGATTTATTTATAGATTGACTGAAAATGAAATTATAATAATAGCTTGTGCTAATCATTACAAATAACTTTTTAAATTATTTTATGTAAAAGTAATAAAAAATATGATTTCAAATACAGATTAATGTATAAGAGATCATATTTTTTGTTTATAAGAATTTATAAATTTGATTATGACATAAATAATAATTTAACTATAAATAATGCTCCTAAAATAATCATTACCCATGAAACGTGTCTTCTGTCTTCTTTTTTCGAGAATAAATTGTAAAACAGATTTATTAATACGTAAGATAAAATTCCTAATGTTAATCCATCTCCTATGCTGTAAGTTAGAGCCATTGTTGTAATTGTTATGAAAGATGGAACTCCTTCTAGAATATCGTGCAAGTCTATGTTTTTAACTGAACTTAGCATTAGGTAACCAACGTAAATTAAGGCTGGAGCTGTGGCACATCCTGGTATTGAAATAAATATTGGCGAGAAAAACATTGATATTAGGAATAGGAATCCTGTTGTGATGGCAGTCCATCCTGTTCTTCCTCCTGCGATAACTCCTGTTGAGCTTTCTACATACGTTGTAACTGTTGAAACTCCAAGTGCGGCACCAGCTGTAGTTGCGATTGCGTCAGCCATTAAAGCTCGTCCTACATTTGGTACATTTCCATTTTCATCTAGCATATCAGCTTTTGAACATACTCCTACTAATGTTCCGACAGTATCAAAAAAGTCTACAAACAGAAATGTGCAAACTATGACAAATAAATTTCCAAACATTTTAAAATCAGTAAATAGCCTAAAGTCTAATTTTCCCATAACAGGCATCATTGACTCATATTTAAAGATACCAGATGGTAAATAAATTCCTAATTCTTTTGCGTGTACAGGATTTATAAGTGCATATCCCCAGGCTAGAAGAGAACTCAATACTATTCCATAAAGGATTGATCCACGTACATTTTTTTTATCTAAAATAGCTATTAAGAATAATCCGATAAATGAAATAATAACTGCTGGAGAAAAATGTCCCATACTAACTTTGGTAGATTCATTTAAAACAACTAGCCCACTCCCTGAAAAGCCTACAAATGCGATAAATACCCCAATTCCACCAGTAACAGCATGTTTCATATTTTCTGGAATGGAATTTACTACAGCTTCACGTACTTTAAAAAGTGTTAAAAAGATAAATATAATTCCTTCACAGAAGACAGCAGTCAAAGCAGTTTGCCAGCTGATACCACCTTTTAGTACAACTGTAAATGCAAAAAATGCGTTTAATCCCATACCTGAGGCAAGGGCAAAAGGCAGATTTGCAATAAGGCCCATAAGAAAACAGCCAATTGCGGCTGAAAAACAAGTTGCTGTAACTAATGCCCCTGCATCCATACCAGTTTTTGACAAAATATTTGGATTTACAGCAATTATGTACGCCATTGTAAGAAATGTTGTAATCCCTGCCATAATTTCCTTTTTCATATTGACATTTTCATTTGCTAGAAGCGGGAAAAGTCGTTTAAGTCCGCCTGTTTGTTGAACATTAGTGATGCCCATTTTGATTAATCAACTCCATTTCTATGTATTATTTATGTTGTTACAAATATTATTCATCTTCATTCGATTTATTTTTAGCCTTTTCATCTTCTGTTTTATCTTTGTCAAAAGTCATAACAACTTTTTCAATTTTTTTATTTCTAACTCGCTGTGGCTTGAATACAACACCATTAATTGTAATTGGCTCAATATTTTCATTGTCTTCAGGAATATATCCTAAATTTTCAATTAAAATTCCACTCAAAGTGTCATAATATTTTGATTCAAGTTCAAAGTTAAAGTTATCATTCAAGTCATTTAACGAAACTTCTCCGCTAATTAAATATTTATTTCGTGACAACTGACGGATTGACAAGTCTTCATCATCAAATTCATCGGCAATATTTCCCATGACTTCCTCAATCAAGTCTTCAAGGGTAACAATTCCCGAAAAACCTCCATATTCATCAATCAGAATAGTAATATGTTTTTTCTCAAGCTGCATCTCATTAAAAAGTTCATTTACATTTTTTGTTTCAGGAACAAAATATGCCTCTTGCAGCAAATCAGCAACTTTTATGTTATCAAACCCTTTTTTGTAGGCTTCCATCATCAAGTCCTTGGTTAATAGCACACCAACAATATTGTCAGCTTCATTTTCATAAACTGGAATACGTGAATATTTTCCAATTTCCTTATTTTCAAAAAGCTCATGAATTGAGATATTTTTATCAATCAAAAATACTTTTGTCCTCGGAATCATTATTTCTCTTGCAATTTTTTCATCAAATTCAATAATATTTTCAATCATTTCCTGTTCAGTTTCATTGATAACACCGTGTTCCTTACCGACTTCCACAAGCGAACGCAGTTCCTCTTTAGAAACTTTTTCTTCAATATTATCTTCTTTCATTTTCAAAATTGTAAGTATCAAATTTGTAGAAAATGTCAAAAATTTTACAAATGGAGAAAATAACTTTGAAATAAATACAACAACTCCAATTGACGATAAAGCGATCTTTTCTGAATTTCTAAGTGCAATTCTCTTTGGAATCAGTTCCCCAAAAACAAGAGTGATGTATGATAACAAAAAAGTTATTAAAATCATCGAAATTTGATTACTGTATGGAATATTCAAAGGTCGCAATGCACTCGACAAATATTGAGATAAACCAGTCGCCGCCGATGCTGACGCAAAAAAACCTGCCAAAGTAATCCCAACCTGAATAGTAGACAGGAATTTACTAGGTTCCTGCAGCAAATTATCAAGTAAGATTGCCTTCTTATTTCCGTCTTCAATTAATATTTTTAATTTGTTTTTATTTAACGAAACAATCGCCATTTCCGCACTGGAAAAGAAAGCGTTAATTCCCGTTAAAATTATTATTATTACAATCTGTAATAATAAACTGCCCTCAGACATTTTATTTTTCCTCCTAAATTTTTTAAAGTAATTAGCATATTATAGCATATTTTTAAAAAATTTAAAAATTGATTTTAAAATAAAAATTATTTAAATAAGAAGAACGGTAAACTTCTAAGCTTCACTGTTCTTCTTACTTCATTGGTTTTACTTTTTGACTCAAATTTTTTGTTCAAAAAACTAGAATTTAGTAAATAGCCCTAAATCCTATTCCACCTCTTACATTGTTGCCTTTTGTATCATATCCGGCATTTACAGTAACTCCAAATCTTGTGTTATCAACTCCAATATTTAGGTCAAACTTGCCGTTTCCACGTCTATCTTCCTTTTCTTTCTCCAAGTTATACCATCCAGCAGTTGTATGTCCTACTCTCGCCTGATTTCTTTCCTGAAGTTTTCCAATTTCGTTTTCGTAAGCCGCTGTCAGCCTTACTGATAAATTTGTTCTTACTGCCATTGGCTGTACATATTTGAACTCCATTCCAACTTCAGGCTTGACCGAGAAGTAGTCGTTTCCTTTTACTTGCAGTCTCATTTGTCCTGATTTCTCTTTTATATTATTAAATTTACCATATTCCATTTTTACATATCCGTATGGACGTAAATGTGTTTTTTCGCTCATTCTTATATCGTAGCCAATCTCATTTTTAAGGGCAGCTCCGTAAGAATTGTAAGAAGATTTCGCTTCAAAAGTATCGTCTACTACCCAAAATCTACGTTTCATGCTATTGACTCCAGCAAATACATCTCCTGAAACTGTCCATTGCAATGCTCCGTTATGATCCTTTTTGGGCGACATTGTTTTAAATGCTCCTATTTTAAGCATTGTCTGCTCTTCTCTTGATTTACCAATATCTTTAAATTTGAATCTGTTTGTTACGGCTCCTGCGTACCATCCGGTTGAGTTGCCCATTTTAACTTTTTCATCTTCATGAACATAGGCTACACCATAAGCATTGCTTCTGTAGTTAATTATTCCAGCTGTGTCTGTGCTGTATTCATCTCTTGCACCAAACACTTTTATCTTGTTGTTCTGCTTAGAAGGGTTTCTCCACTCATCCCTTAGATATCTGAACTCTTTATCCAAAGTATTTCCAGTTGCGTTAATTCTTTGCTGAAGATTTGCATACTGATGCCCCTTCATTTCATCCACAGACTGTGTAAAAATCTGAGTTTCACCCTTACCAAGATCGTTAAGCTTGTCAAAAATCAGCCTTTCTCTCGAACCAAGAGTCTCAACACCGTATCTCTGCTCCAGACCATCAAGGAAATTATATGTATTTTCATCTTTTTCGCTCGTAAAGAAAGTATAAGGAATTTTTACCATATACAAAGTTTCAATTGGTCTTGTTGTCCCCTTTACAGGCTGTGCAAGCCAAGTCAGTCCAGCAGAATTAATATTTAATGTTGTTCCTGATGAAGTTAACGAAGAAATAGCTTCATTGTAAGGATGCAAAATATTTTCGCCAATTTCAATTGCTTTTGTGTTAGTGTATTTTGCCGCTTCCGTACCAATAATAAGATTTATATCCTCAAGTCCAATCAGATTATCTAATCCTTGAATAGGATTTGTGTAGTTTACTCCGGAAGTATCCACATACATTCCAATTTCATTTACTTCTGCCTTTGAAACCAGATTTAAATATTGCGGTAATGAAAGATCCAGAATTGTTGATCCAGCAGTTACAAATGTTGGTGATGGACTTGCAATATTTGTATCTATTCCTGTAAGCGCAACTTCTCTTCCGTTGATTGTCAATCTAGGCTCTCTTGGAGGATTTTGAATAAGCAAGTTCCCTTTTGGCGATATTATGTATTTTTCTTCTGTGGAAGTTGCAGAATATACATCAGCTCTTGTTCCATGGACTGTTCCTGTCTGATTAGCCAATGTTAGTGGATTGACCCCTGTCGCTCTTGGCTCATTTTGGGCAGCCAGCGCCGAGTCGGCATCCTGGTATATTCCTATTCCTCCTGGAGAAGTAATCAAAATTGTTCCATAGTTTTTAATATATCCGCCATTTACTGTTGCAACCCCTTTAATTCCTGAGGCAGTTCCCGTAGATTTGATAGTTCCGTAGTTAATACCTTCAGCTCCACGATCAATGTACATACCAGTGGCATTTTTACCAAAAATGTCAATTGTATTATAGTTTATGGCTTTTGAACCGCTTCCTGTAGCGTACATTCCAATTGAATTGTCAGATGTTACATTAATAGTTCCTCTATTTTCGATAACACCTTCATTTGAAACAGCCTTGGTATTTTCATCATAATATCCTGTCGCCATACCGATACCATATTCCTTGGTAATTCGGTCAGTTCCGCCAACTAATATTGTTCCGTGGTTAATCGCGCCTGTTCCATCTGAATTTGCTCCTGTTGAATAAATACCAACATTCCCATTTCCACCAGTTAAATCTATATTTCCATAATTTTCAGTTTTTCCAGCAGTATACAATCCGTATGATTTCCCGCCAGTAGTTGTGATATCAGTATTACTGTAAACATATCCATTTTTATCGTTTGAATAAGCATAAACTGAATCTGGTCCAAGTGAAGCTGTTAATTTATTTGTCGCTGTACCAAGTAATAAATCAGTTCCTGTTGTAGAATCCACAACATAACCAAATGCATTTGTTCCAACAGTCATGTTAGTTCCTGTATTTATAACTGTCGTTTTTAAAGGATTTGTAGCATCATCTGCAATAAATACTCCTACTGCTTGATTATCTCCTACATTAATTGTTCCACTTTGTAATATTACATCTGAACCTGATGTTAATTTTTTATCTGATGAACCTGTTGCAAAGATACCTACTCCGTCTTCTCCAACATTGATTGTTCCTCCTGACATAACTACACTATTTGAAACTCCATAAACACCATAAGATTTCTTACCAATATTTAATGTTCCTGATGTTTCTATTTCTGTATCAGCATCATTTGTAAACATACCGATTATTGGTGTAGCTCCTGTTGTATCTGCAAGTTCAAGTGTTCCTTTATTTATAAGAGCTGCACTTAATCTATCAGTTGTTAGCCCTTGTGCTGTTACAACAGCAGGATTAATTGCACCATAAGTTCCATACATTGCAACGCCTTCTTGTCCACTTATTGTAATCTTACCTGCTGTATCATTTGTAAGTAATCCACCTTCAGTAATCATACCAATAGCGTTCTTGCCTGACATTGTAATTTCACCTTTATTCGTAGCTTGAGTATAGCTATTTCCTATTCTTGTGTAGTCCATATTTGTTCCAGCAGCATCTAAACTGTTATTCTTAGCATAAATTCCTAAAGAATTTTCTCCATCAAGAGTGATTTTACCACTATTTGTAATATCTACTGTTCCTAATTTGTTTATAGGTGAAGATGGACCAGTCGTTCCGAATTTTTCATACACAACATTGCCTTTACTGTCTATTCTATACGAAAGTCCAAGAATACCAATACTGTCTTTACCACCAACTTCAATAGTTCCATTAGATTTATTATCCACTTGTGTTCCATTTGTAGCATAAAGTCCTACTGCAAAATCATTTGGTGTTGTCTTTTCAACTTCAATTTTTCCATCATTAGAAATAGTTCCATAGTTTACATACGCACCTACTCCACCATTTCCACTATCTGTTCTATCTACAGTGATTGTAGCGCCATTTGCAACATTTACTCCAGTTGTGCTTATGTTTTGGGAGTTTCCGCTGGCACTCACGGCTAATCCGACTGGAATTGCTAAATTACTGTCAATATCTGTAATTTGTGTTGTGTTTAATTGAGCCAAAACTTTTGAATCTACATTTAAAATTGAATTTTGAATAAGCAACCTTCTTGTAAATACTTCACTGTCTGAGCCTGCAGTCGAATCAGACTTATCAATTCCAGTTCCATCAATATTAATTTTTGCTCCATCTAAAACTGCAAGTTTATAATAATTGTTTCCAGTGCTAGTTGAAACATCCGATGGATTAAGTCCAGAATACCCTAGCAGCGTTGCCGCAATTCCTGTTGTGCTTAAATTAGTTGCATTTTTTATGCTCATTAGTATTGCGTTGTCTGACTGCATGTCAACTTTTGAGCCAGTCAGTTTTATTGGCTGTGATGATGCAGGAACTGAGGCATCCACTGAAAATCCAGTTGCCTCTCCTTTTAACACAAGCTTTCCGTCAGTTAAATTAACTTTTCCATTATTTTTTGAATAAAGGGCATAACCTTTTCCATCATAAGTAACAGTTCCTTTGTCGACTACCACTTCTGAATTTGCTCCTACTGAAGCGAGAGCGACTGAACCGCCTTCTACTTCTATTTTTGGTCCGTCTGTTGCAAGCGAAGTTCCTGCTGTAGTAATTTTTGCCCCGTTTTCTGCAAATAACCCAAATCCTGCATACTCGCCTGTTCCTGCTCCTTTAGAATCCACTATTTCAGCACCGGTAATTTTTATATTAACTAATTCTGAAGCTGGAGCCGGACTGACTGCTGCAATATCAGAAGCAAGGCTCACTTTAGTATCTGAACCAGCAGCATAGACACCTCCAGCGTTTTCTGCGCTTTTATCTAATCCTCCGCCAGCTTTTGACGCAATAGCCGTTTCTTTTGTGCTGGTAACTTTTGAATTTATGACAAATTTTTCTTTTACATCGACAGCTGAAGCATCTTTGGCATAAACTCCCACTGAGTTCTCTGTTTGATTTGAAGTGTCTACATTTTTTACGGTTACTTTTGTAGTTTTACCGCTGTCAGATAATCCGTCAGTGTAAATAGCCATATTTGCGTTACCTTTAGAAAGGGTTACCGTGCCATCTGAAGTTACCGAGGAACCTTTTACTTTAACTGCAATTCCAGTGTTGTTTGTACCGCCTTCTAATAATATGTCTCCTGTTCCCAATGTAACGGCTACTTCTCCATCAGGATAAATTCCGACATTTCCTTTTGTCTTGTCATATATTCTTATTTGATGCTTAGTTAAATTAATAGGCGCTACAGTGTAAATTCCAGTGGATTTTGTAATAAGATTGTTTTCCTCTATTTTGGCTTTATCATCAGCTGTTAGTGAGGGATTGGACAAATCTTCGCTTATTCCAGCGTTAGCATCGTCAGTTCTATTTATATCATAATTTGCGAGTCCTCCTGTACCGTTAAAAACCTTGTTTCCTTGCCCAGCGCTTCCAATATCGGCGGCAAAATATCCTTTTACAGTTGTTCCGGAGGTATTAACAAATAGCCCTGTACTCTTATCTCCGTAGATAACTACAGGATTCCATCCGTTTCCAACAGTTGCCATATCTGTTCCATCAGTAAAGTCAAGATAGGCATCAACATTTCTTTTCAAGTAGATACCAGTTGAATTTTCGCCATGTACGCTAACCGAGCTCGACCTGTTTACAATGTCAACAGGACGTTTTAGACCTGAAGCCAAAGATAATGACGATACGGCAGTTGTTGTAATGTTAGGGTCAATTAAGGCAAAAGTTGAATTTGGAGTCCAGATGTCTATTTGTCCAGAATTATATAAAGTCTGCTGGTTTGGAGTCCAGTTATCATTTGAAACAACAAATATGGCATTATATTTTCCAAAGATTCCATTATCTTCTAACGGTTCGATAGCAACATCGCCAGTATTTATCACTATAGCCCTTTTATTTCCTTCGGTATTATGGTTATAGCTGTTTGTTAATGATATATTTCCCCCTTTCATAGTTATTTTTCCAGCGTTTATATATGTCTGTGAATCAGATGCCGCCGTTACGTTTGGGTTTGCGGAATTTAAATAGGATATTGCATCATTATAGGCTGCAAGGCTCGCACTGGAAGAGGCGGTAATCCAGGCAGTCTGGTCCGTTATGCTCTGAGCGCCGTGCAAATCTAAGTGTGCAAATTCTCCCAAATTAGTAGAACTGTTTTCTTCCCGTCTTGAATACACAAAAGTGGCATCAGACAACATTGTAGCATCCCCTTTTTTTCTGTATCCAGCCATTTTTAAAAATCCATTTCTGTCAATCGTTGTCGTTGACGGTCTGCTTAAATTTGACCAGGTTCCTATTGTCGCTGGGAGATAAACTCTGGAACCTGATGTATCCCTGTAAGCCAAAGATCCGTTATCTGCTCTTCCTGAATATCCTGAATAGTTATATCTGAACGTTCTTCCAATTCTTTCTACGTTAAAATTTCCCGCTGTTATCGCGACTCCCCCTTCTATGACTCCGTCATCGTTTCCTTGATTCTGAAGAGCATCGTCATAGGCACTGTCAAAGTCATTTCCGTTAGATACGGCTACCACGTTAAATGGTGCAGGCTGACTTGGGTTAGGTACGTTTATGATTGGAGAGGAAGGCTCCTGCACAACTCTTGGCTCAAACGAAGGAAGGCTGGCAATTGTCACAAGCTTTTGAATATTTGGATTAGTTTTTGTTATTGATTTTGGTGTAATTGCGGCGTTTATTGGAATTGCCGCATTTGGCTCATAGACAAATCCTAACGTAGTTGCATTTGAACTGCCTTCGCTTACTGGTTTTGCTAAATATTTTCTTAAAGTTTTGTCTCTTTGATAGATAACATCGCCAGTTTTGTTCCCTTTTCCTTTAAAGTTTGTGTGCCAGCCGCTGTAAAAATAGTTTGCTCCGTACTGCCAGCTGCTCCAAGGTGACTTTGTCACGTGGTCTCCCTGCTCCATTAATTGAATCAGTTCAAGATTTAAGTTTTTTAGTAATTTGCTGTTTTTATGTTTTGTATCCTTAACTTTTTGATGCAAATTCTTTATTGAAAATGAAATCTCCAATTTGTGATCTTTCACGCTTTTATCTGGTGCTGCTGAAAACACATTGCTTGCAACTGATACCATTCCTGTTATTAAAAACTTGATAAATGCAGAATCTGTATATTTAAAATTTTTCGTTTTTTTTGCAAATGCACGTAAATCTTTTTGTAAAGTTTTAAGATTATTTGTCATTTTTTGTCTCCTTTTTTATTTTTAGTTTCCATGATGTCATTTAAAATCCTTTTGCTTCTAATCCCTTTTTTATGTTTAAAAATAAATAAAATTTGGAATCGGATAAAAGTTATAACTTTAAAAGCTCCTCTTTAAAATCAAGCTAAAGAGTTATGATAACTTAATTGAAAAGATTTCAAAATTATTACAAGGCGTATTATATCATAAAAAAAAAGAAAATAACAGTGCTTTTTATAAAAAAAATAATATTTTTATCAGTTTTTTAACAGGAAAAATATCAAAAATAAAATAAATTTAATTTAATCTATAGCAATTCTCGTTAAAAAAATAGAAAATTACAAAATCTATAGCAATACCTATGGCTAGACTACAACTTTTATTTATCCAACTCTGAAACAACTCATCCAGTCGTTAAACAGCCGTAGCTAAACAAATGAAAGTTCCGTCAGTTTATTAAAATTTAAAAATTAGATTTAATTTTTATAATTATTTAAGCAAAAGAAAAAGAGCAAGAATACATTCTCCTAAATGAGAATCCTCTGCCCTTCCTATATAAATTCATAATTTCCTTTACATTACGGTATTTCAACTTTCACATTCTAATTAGTATCTGTTTCCGTCTCTATCCTTACAGTATACATTTCCATTATATTTTTCATAACACTCCACTCCTCTTTCAGCTCTATCCCTTTTCATTTCCTGATATGCTTCATTGTCAAGCAGACTACAACTGAACGTGGTCATAGCCAATATAACCAGCATAATAATTTTTTTCATAAATATACCATCTCCTTTTATATTGTTCTTATCTAAGTTGAATATGTATTCCATTTTATGTATTAATTACTTGTGTTCTTTTTATATTTTAATTATACAATATTTCAAATTAAAATGCAATTTTTTTATATTTTTACAAAAATTTAATAGAAATTACAAAATCTCCTCAAAAACATACTTCTGAACTTTCATTCCTAATCTTTCATAAAATCTAACAGCTCCAGCATTATCAGCCCAAGCATCCAATGTTAAATTGTAACAGCCTTCTTTTTTTGCAAAATCCAAAGCAAAATCGTATAATTTCTTTCCAATATTCTGCCCACGAGTGCTTTCATCAACGCAAAGATCATCAATAAACAATGTTTTTATATCCGTTAGGACGTTGTGATTTGTTTGCTGCTTAAAAATACAGAAAATATAGCCGATTACGTTATTATTTTCATCAGTTGCTACGAATATTGGCTTGCTTGAATCGTTTAACATTTCTGTTAATTCTTTTGCTGTGTATTTTTTTCCAGTTGCCTTGAAAATATCGGGACGCCCTTCGTGATGAATTAATAAAATTTGTTCCAGTAAATTTTCTATTTTTGGAATATCCTTTTCTTGTGCCAGTCTAATTTCTTTCATTGTAATAATTTTTCCTTTCATTTACATTTTTTTCTATTTAAATATCGAATGTTTAATAAATTTTGAATTATATAGTCTTATCAAGGAATTAAAACTTCTTGTTCTTAAAATAGTTTCTATTTTTTCATTCAGTTTTTTTTCAGTCATAGTTGTGAAAAACTGTTCCATTTAGACCTCTCCTTTAATAGCATTAATTCTTCAATAGTATTTATTTCATTTCCTTTAAATAAATAAGGAGATTTTCCAAAAAATAAATTTATTACAGATATTTTTATTCCTTTAATTTCCTTAGAATAGCTCATCAATTTATTCTTAAAATTACATAGTGCAGAATATTTATCTAAAGGACTACAATAGATAAAATCTTCTATTTTTATTTTTTCAATAAAACTAATTTCTAACTCTTTTTTTATATCCTTTATAAATTTATATAATTTTTTAGTTGATGTAATAATAGGTTTTTCAACTTTTCGTATTTGACAGATTCTATACTTATTACAAATATTATATTCTTCAATGAGTAATTCAAAGTTTCCAGTTCCATCAATTTCAAGATTGTAAATTAAATAAAAATTATTTTCAAAACTAAGAACTGGATAATTGTTAATATTTATATAATTAAAGTTATTAAGTCTACACCATTCCTTTAAAATAGTTAAACTATTACTATTTTTCTTTTTTAATTATATATTTTGTCCAGTATTTGTTTCGCATAATTTT
>ERZ773004.1269-NODE-1269-length-12881-cov-388.455949_pt1 | contig 12881 bp, 12 predicted proteins | sample MGYA00580667_ERZ773004 | MGnify/ENA primary metagenome ERZ773004 (study PRJEB29015, sample SAMEA2737963) | human oral metagenome | biome: human oral; feature: human-associated habitat; material: dental | place: China | collected 2123 ... | reverse complement strand
CGGACTTCCACATCCACGCTTCCGCCACGGCCGAAGCTGGCGGTGGAGGTCGTGGCGCTGCAGTCGCCGGAAGCGGTCTGGGCGGCGTCGAGCGCGTCGTCGGCGGCCGCGCGCGCGGTAGCCGCGGAGCGCTCCATGGACGCGGCACGGGCCGCATCACGGGCGGCGGCCTGAGTCATCCCCTCAGCCGACACGTATCTGCCGCCGGCGACGGCGATGAGGACGACCATGAGTAGGACGGGGGCGAGCACAACCATCTCCACCGACATCGACCCCCGCTCGGCTCCCCCGCTTCCAGCCCGGCGGATGACGCGGACGACCCTGCGCGCAGAGGCGACGGCGGGGTCGGTGGCGGCGGCCCTGAATGCGCTTATGGATCTCACGTGTCCTCCCGGAACTGCTCGACGGGCGAGGAGACCGTCGCGCTGATCCGCGGCGCCAGGCCCGCGACGATGTCCATCGCCTGACCCGAAACGGTCACGCTCACCTGGGTGCCGTCCGTCCGGGCGTCGATCTCGACATCTTTCAGGCCTCCGCCCCCCGTCGAGACCGCGTAGTCGGCTCCCGACCGCTCCGCCGCGGCGAGAGCGGCCGGATCATGAGCACCGGTGCGCAGATTCCGGACCGTCTGCCGGGCCGTGGTCATCGCCACCTCGTTGCCGTACCAGGACAGGGCGACCTGAACAGTCACGAGGATGATCAGCATGAGCAGCGGGAAGAAGACCAGGAGTTCGAGCGAGGACGCCCCCTCCTCGCCCCGACGACGCCGCATCAGCATGACGCCCTCCGTTCTCACGTGTTTCCATCTAGCGACGGAACCTCGAGGTTGTCGCTCGCGTTCTGGACCAGACCGTAGATGGCCCGTCCCACCACAGCGGCGAGCACAATGAGGAAACCCGTGATAATGACCCACTCGACGGTCGAGGCTCCCTCCTCGCCGCACACACGATCGGTGATCCCGACCAGGCGGTTCCGGAGGCGGTCCGCAACGCGGCCCGCGATAATCCGAACAGCGCACAACAATGACAGCATGATTATCTCCTTTCAACACAGGATAAGAACGGGGGAAGAGCAGAGTCGGGTCATCGCATGCCCCCCATGATCCCGGTCAGGGCCGGATAGACGAGGAAGACGATGAATCCCATCGCGATGACGAGCTGGGCCACGAGCATGGACTCGGAATTCTCACCCGCCTTCCCCTCGGCGTCGGCCAGTTCCCGACGACGCATCGAGGACGCCCGGGCGCCGAGGGACTCGCGGATCTTGGCCCCGTCCTCGGCCACCAGGGCCAGCGCCGCCGACAGGTCGCGCAACTCGTCGATGCGCAGCGTCTCACCCAGGCGGCCCATGGCCGCCCACGGCGTCTCCCCGCGCAGGCGCGCCGTCGCCAACGCGTCGCGAATACGGACCATGGACGGATCGTCCGACAGGCCCGAGGCCGCATCCAGCGCCTCGGGCACGCCTCGACCGGCCGACAACGACATGGACACCAGATCCAGGAAGGATCCCACGACATGACGGAAATCCCGACGGGCCTGCTCGGCCTGCGAATGCAGGCGCACCGTGGGCAGGGAGGCCAGCCCCGCCCCCGCCACCACGCACGCGAGCGTCGACAGTGAGGAGCCCATCGGCTGACCCGCGACGGCGGACAGGCCCACAAGCACCAGCGGGGCGGCGAAACCCGTCAGCCCGAGCAGCAGGGAGGCGACCAGGTGCCTCTCCAAAGACCGGCCGACAACAGCAAGATCACTGGACAGCCCCGTCAGATCCACACCTGTTCGACGCAGAAGAGCAGCAGCCCGATACCCCACGCCATCAAGCCATTCCGGCAGAGCCCGCTCGTGGGAGTTCAACCGCCGCGCGTCGCGGCGCAGCTGACGCTCATCGCGCTGGGAGTCGAGCTCGGCGAGCGCAGCCGCGGGCTGAACCGCGGGCGGAGCGATGACAAGACCTGCAAGCACCAGCCCCGCACCGCACAAGGCCCCGCCCAGCAGAATCCACGTACTCATGAGCGGTCCTCCCCCATGGCCTGGAACGACGCGCCGCGAGCGGTCAGGAAACGACGCGGCAGAGTGACACCGGCCAAACGCCGCATCCACATCAGACCCACTGCGAACAGGGCGACCACCACGAACAGCACCATCTGACCCTGCGCAGAACCGTAGGGCGCCACGAACGAACGGTTGAAGACCGCCATCCCCAGGATGATCAGGATCGAGAACACCACGACGATCTGAGCCGAACGCCGCGTACCGGCACGAGATGCCGACACGCGCTGACGCATATCGAGCTCAGCCCGAGCCGTCGCCGCCAGATTGCCCAGCAACTGACGCAGCCCCGGCCCTCGCAACCGAGAATTCATCATAAGAGCGCAAATGATCAAGTCAGCCGTGGGATCATCAAGATCGTCAGCGAACTGACGTAGGGCCACAGGAAGCGGAACGCGCACGCGCATACGATCAGCCAGCAATGTTAAATCACCACGAATAACAGGAGAAGCCGCGTACACCGTCGCCGGAATAGCCTGCTCCAAGCCAACAGCGCCAGCAATAGTGTCGCGCAAGGACTCGGCCCATGTAGCCAGTCCCTCAATACGAGCGGCAGCCACTCGCTCCTGACGCGAACCGCCGAACAGCATCGGCCACACCAGCACCAGGACGGCGGCGGCCGCGGTCAACACGACCCAACGAGTCAGCAACAGCACGGCCAGCCCGACCGCCGCCGCAACCACTAGACGCCTGGAGGTGATGCGCACTAAACGCGCACCGCCACCACTACCGGGCATATCCACGCCCGCGACGTAAGCCACCAGGAGGAACAGGCCGCCGCCGATCAAGGCGCCGGCGAGAATGGCGACCGATCCCGTCGTCGACTGGCCGATCATGACACGCCCCCGGCGGCGTAGGCGACGGCGGGGTCGTATCCCGCCTCCGCGAGCTCATCGATGCAGGAGATCGGAGCGGCCGGCTGAGCATGGCCGGAACCGTCGTCGGCGAAGACCTCCGACGACAGGATCCGTTCATCGACCCCGTTGACCTCCCGCACCGACGCCACGTAGCGACGCATCGTCCCACCCTGGCCGAAGCGATTCTCCCGGCAGATGAAAATCACGAAATCGATGGCGCCGGCGATCAAGAGATTCGTGGCTTCCTGGGGCAAACGCTCGTGCGACTGGATGGCGTAGGTGGCGATGCGGTTGAAGACCTCCGAGGAGGAGTTGGCGTGGATCGTCGACAAAGACCCGTCGTTGCCCTGGCTCATGGCGTTGAGCATGGTGACGATCTCGTCGCCGAGCACCTCGCCGACGATGACGCGCGACGGGTTCATGCGCAGTGATCTGCGCACGAGGTCCGCCATCGTGATGGCTCCGGCCCCCTCGGAGTTGGGCAACCGCTCCTCGAAAGCGACGACGTTGGGATGCAGCTCGCTGAATTCCCCCAGACCGAGCTCCAGAGCCCGCTCAACGGTGATGAGCCGCTCCTCCGGGGCGATCTCATTGGCCAGGGCCCGCAGAAAGGTTGTCTTGCCGGCATTCGTTGCGCCGGCAATCATGATGTTCTTGCGGGCATGAACGGCCGCGGAGCAGAAGGCGGCCAGCCGGGGACTGAGCGTGCCCAGCCCGACCAGCTCATCCAAACCCACCCTGTCCAACCGGGCTCGACGCAACGAGAGCGCCGGACGGGCGCACACATCCATGATCGCCGACAGGCGCGACCCGTCGGGCAGCCGCAGGTCCAACTGGGGATTAGCGGAATCGAAAGGACGCGAGACGAGTCCCGAGTACGAGCCCAGGACCTGGACCAACTCGACGAGCTCGTCGTCGGAATCGGCCACGGGGGTGCCGCGCTCCTCGCGTCCATCGGCGTACTGGACGAACACATTGTCGCAACCGTTGATATCGATGTTCTCCACCTCGGGATCCTCCAGCAACGGCTGAAGACGGCCGACCCCGAACAAGGCGGCGTGGATCCCCTGGGCGACCTCATCCTCATCCCCCGCCGATAACGGACTGCGCCCCGCAGCGATTTCGGCTCGGGCGTGCTGGTCGAGCACCCGGCTGATAAGAGCGCGGGCGAACTGGCGCTCATCCTCCGAACTCATGGGCGGGATACCCGTGGCGGCGTCGTCATGACGCTGCTGAGCGAGGAGATCGGCGACCTCCTCACGCATCTGCCGCACCAGATTCTGATCAGCACTCATCGCGAAACCCCCCAGAACGCCGCATCGGCGGGACGACGAACAGACGACACCACACTCCGCGCCGAACGCACCAGAAGACTTCGTCGCAACGAATGCGGACGACGTCCGGCCAATGAATCAGCGGCATCACGATCAAAAGCAAGAGCGCCGACCACCGGCACGTCAACACCGCTGGAACGCAGCAACCGTTGAAGATCACCGGCCTCATGACGATGCCTCCACGGAGCGACGAGGAGGACCCCCAGATCGGGCCGTTCAGCGCGACGCGCGGTCTCCTCCGCCACCCAGCGCAAACGGTCCCGTAAATGAGCGTAAGAATCCACGCCCGCCCTCACCACCAGCAGCAGCGCGTCGGAGGACAGGGCGACGGGCAGACTGGGGGAGCCGGGGACGAGCCGACCGACATCGCACACCACATCGCGCGTTGTGCGCAGCCGCCCGGCAATAGCGCCCCAGCTGGAGGCCACGGCGGCCGCCTGCTCGGGGCGGGGCATCCCCAGCAGCACGTCGAGGCCGCCGTCGACCAGCGTCGTGTGCTCCTCGACGGGGGCGTCAGGGTTGTTGCGCATGGCGGCGGCCAATGAGAGCAGGCCGCGCTCGGCGTCCAGAGGAAGGCCGTTGTCGGCGCGCAGCCGGTAGATGAGGTCCGAGCCGGCGGGGTCGGCGTCGACCAGGAGAATAGGGACTGGCCACACCGCGGCTAGGACGTGGGCGCTGGTCGTCGTGCCGGGGGCTCCCTTGGCGGAGGCGAGGGAGAGAAGCATCAGTGATCACCGATCGGTTGGCCGGCGGCGGTGACGACGACGGCCGCATTGCCCGAGGCTCCCAGCGCCGCCGCGCTGGATCCCTGGGCGGAGGGGACCAGGACGGATACGGTGGCGCCCGAGGTCCAATTGCCGTCCTTCCCCGAGGTGGGAACGGCATCGAGCACCTGGGCGCCCGAGATCGGAGTCGAGCCGTCGGCGGAGACGTTCACGATGCTGACGACGTCTCCCGCTGAGAGCCCGGCCGCGGGGAAGCGCCCCGCCTCCAGCGAGAGCCCGACGACGCTCCGCCCGTCCTGGGTGGGGGAGGAGTCGGTGATCTGAGTGGTCTGGACGAGCTCGCCCTTGTCGAGGGCGACCTTCGCGGTCTGTCCCACGATCTCGTTGGCGCGGCTGGCGGGGATGAGGATGCTGCTGTTGGCGGCCACGGGCATCGAGGCGAGGTCCTCGAGGGCGATGACATGGCCGGCCTCGATCGGCTTGACCACGATGAGCATCTCCTCGCGCTGGTCGATCCGCGCGGCCAGCAGGCCGGCCAGCAGGGCTCCGCCGACGATGAGGATCACGGCGAGGGCAGCGAGCAGCGGCCGGCGCTCGCGCGGGGCTGACGGGAGGCGCCCGCGGGACTTCTTCTCCTCCTGGGCGCGGGTGGAGCCGGTGGCTCTGGCATCGCGATCACGACGGCGGGACGTACGGATATCGGTTGGAGAGGTCATCTCGGTCCGGTAGGGGTGGACGGCAGGGTCGTCTTCTAACATACCGAACTGATCTCGGAGCGCCACCCCCTTCGCCCGATCCGTCCGCTGATCGGGCGATTTCGACGAAAAACGAGATTTTGCTTGCGGATCGCGTCATGACGTGCAAGCCTGGATCCGAGCGGCCGCACCATCCTTGCGGTGCGGTCCCGGCGTCAGACCGGACGCCATCCCTGCGAACGAGGAGCACCTATGCCACTTTCATCAGATCTGACCACTCTACAGACCCTGCACAGCACGCTGTCGGGGGACGTCGACTCGGCCCACTCGATCGTCTCGGGCACCGACACCTCACTGGCATCCGCGGTGTGGGAAAGCCCGAACGCCGACTCTTTCCGGTCGGCCTGGGACGAGTTCCGTCCGAAGCTGATCCAGTTCGAGCAGGTCCTGGCCAGCGCCGCCTGCGATGTGGCGAACAACCACAACAACATCGCGGAGGCTAACGGCGTAACCGACCAGCCCGAGCTGCCGCAGGTCGAATCCTACGACGCCTGAGCGTCTATAAGATCTGTCGGTGAGCCGGGGTCGGGGAGTATCGCTCCCCGACCCCGGCTCACCGACTTTCTGTTGCAATCTCGGGGATCCGGTGGGGCAGACGGGCGAGGACTCGGAGCGGGCCGCCGGAGAGGCAGCGGCCCGCGGGAGCCGGTGAGACGTCGACGGTTCGCTCCGATGCATGCATCGTCCAAAGAGCCCGCCGGCGCCGCGGCCGCTAGTTATCCAGGCCCCATGCTCCGCATGGTCCACGTTTGTCACCGCCATGCTCAATCGTTCCACATCAACCCGGCGGAGATGTATGACGAGGACGCACACGACCGTCGTCACATCGACGCGACGTCTCGATTAACAAGATGGTTCTTAACCGAATATCTAAAAACTGGGTACGTAGATTGACTCTCACTTCGAGGGAATCGAGAAGGTACGGAGGATGCCGGAACATCCCCCACTGAAACGTATGAGTGATAAGCGGATCGACGAAATAAGGTAGAGCCTATCAGCGTCATTTTCAATTGTAACGATTCAACTCGCGGGATGCGACGGAATCCTCGATCACTGCACTCCCCCGACCGGCGACGGTGCGCCCCGCGCAGATGGCGATGAAGGTTGATTGAAACGTTTTAGATGGCGTCCGGGGGTGGCGCGGGAGGGCGTCTTGCTATTATTGTTCCTATACTTGATACCCTGCGTTTCCGTGCGCCTCCCGCCGTGGCCGGAGGTCATCGGCTCATGTCCCGACCGCCTGCACTGCCCGTGCGGGCGGTTGCGAACGACGTCGGTGCCGGTTCGTCGCCGCGCTGGCCGTGGCGACGCCGATGGGCACCGGCCTCGAGCTCGGAGCGCACGACGGCGTCCGCCGTCCCGAAGGCCCGCACGGGAGTCGAGTGAGTGGGACTGTTCGAATCGTCGGCCCCGCCCGAGGCTCTGTCCGAACCAGGATAGATCGGCGATGAACGATTGAATCGACGGGATCGATGCAGCGGAGGACAGTGCTGCGGGTCCTGCGCAGCCGGCCGAGGACGGGGACCGCGAGACGATGATGTTCGTCGGGAGGGTGCGCGGGAGCCTCGGCCGTCAAGGCTCCGGTGACCGGGTTCAGGTACGGCTGGGTCCAGGTACAGTCGGGTTCAGGTACGGCCGGTCCTGCGATGAGCAGGCCTTCCCGGACGAGCTCGTGGTTGGCGGCGGCGGAGGCATTCAACGCCGACCGTCCTTGGCACGTACGGGGTCCGGCGGGTGAGGAGGCTCCGGCTCCCGTCCCCCATCCGACACCAGCGGATGGAAGAGCGCAGCATACGCCGTAACCGGTGCGAACCGCGCGTGACCTCATAGCGGTGCGGAAGCGGACTGGATCAGATCGACCAGGCTATCCGCCACTGCCGCTATCACCCGCCCCACGAGTGCGCCGGCGCTCCACCGCTAGACGGCTTGGCCGCTTCATAACCGTCTTTGAAAGAAGAGTATCTCGTGTCTGTGTAATCAAGAGTGCCGTCGGCGCGGTGGTAGAGGTAACCGCCAACCCGGTCGAGGCCGGCCTTGACGCCAGTATCTTCAATCTCGGACGGATCCATGCCTACCGTCAGAGGGTTCCCATCCTCGTCGACCACCCGATCCGTCTGACGGTTTTTCCCGCTGTCGCGGACGGCTCCCAGCAGATCATCCGAATCATACAGACCGCTGTTGAGAAGGGAGGCGGTGAGCTGCTCATAATTCTGCATGAGCGCCGCATCTTTCATGTCCTGGACCCCCGAGCTCGCACTGGATTCCTGATCCTCATTGAACGGCTGAGCGTCGTTCACCATTTGATATCCTGCAGCGCCGGCGAAGAACCCGTTGGTCCTGCACTGAGCGTCGACCGCTGCATCCACGGGTGTGAAGTCTCCCGAATCCTTGTACGTGGCGACGGCGTCGTCGAACACCTTCTGATTGTAGACGGTCACCGATTCTCCGAGGCGACTGGACGCGGTCTCATTGTAGGAGATCTGACCGACGAGATTCGACAGGGCCCGGTTAGTGAAGAGCGGCCTGTAGTCGTACGTCGTCGTCCCATCATCCGCTTCCATTTCCCCGGAGCTTACGGGGCTCACCGGATTCGCCTGTTCCGTGGATTCGACGACGCTGTCCGGGTGGTTCGCGAGCGTTTCCGACACGAGGTTCCTCACCCCATCGGGCAGGGTCACGGGCTTCTCGCTGCTCCCAATGCCGTTGAGAATCCCTGAAATGGCTGTCGCCGAGGCGTAATCCTGGTAGGACCTCTCCTCCTGACTCATCGCCGCCGGGTCCGATGAAACCCAGCCCTGGGAGTCGATCTCATAGGCCATCGTCGCCCAGTCGGTGGCCCATCCTTTCTCCTTCAGGGAGCCCCAGCCGACCAGATCCTGCACGCGTCGAACGGTCTCCTTCGTTTGCCTTAGCGAAGCGGGATCCGGCGCCCCCTGCCCGTCAGGGCGGGCGACCAGCCATTTCTGCGCCGCCTGAGGATTGCCGGTCATAGCATGGACGACGCCCGCGAGCGGATTACCGGAGTAAAGGTTCTCCGGGAGGAAGGGGGAGTCATTCGGAGGGTTGCTCAGGCGGTTCAACCAATCCCTCGGGCTGGTGTTATCCCACTTCTGCGGCGAGTAGTTCTCCATGCGCTGGGCCAGGGTGGCCAGCATCGAGTCACTGTAATCCAGGCCCACAGACTCAGCCGTCCTGTCTCCATTGCCGCTCCGCGAGGCCATCAGCATGCCGTTGAGAGCCTTGAGGCGTTCGGACTTGCCCTTCTCCTCGGTGGCGTCCACAAGTTTGTTAGTATAGTCGGCCGCCTGATTGTCCGGCCAGGTGTACGACGCGGTCGCCAGATTATGGCCGAGCGCGCTGGTCAGATCCTGGGCGGCCTCAGGGCGCAAAGACCAGTCCGTCTGGTCCTTCGCATCCCTGGCCGTCATCTTATTCTGAATGTCCGCGGGCAGATCGAGAAGTCGTTCCGGGTCGATATCGGCCAGCAGAGCATTGGCGTAGGCCGGATCGTCCTGACCGGCCTGCACCCGGGCCAGAAGAGCATCCCAATCGTCAGGAGCGCAACCGCCCTTCGCATAGTTGGAGAGCGAAGCAGCATCCTCCCGAGCCTGGCTGTCGGTATCAACATTGTTGGACGCCGTCGCATTCTCCGCGCCAGCCTCTCTGCCGTCCCAAACGATATAGGAAATGGATCCGTTCGCGCCGGTGGTGGTTAGCCCGCTCTCAACAGCCGCATCCAGCCGCCTTCGCGGACTCGCGTCCTCGTCCTCCAGGTCAACGAAGGACAGACCGACAATGCTCGAAAGATCCGCTGAGGACGTTGATGATTCTTCATAATCACTGACATCGACGACATCATCCTCATTGTCGATCAAGGTGGTCTCGTAGCCTTTAAGGCCGTCGATCAGCGTCTGCAGCGCGTCAGGACTACGCAGACCGTCAGGATCAAAGAACACGTACGTCACCATGCACTCCACTTGGTCCTCGAGTCGATGACCTCAACGTACGTCGGCTCACGACTCCACTCATCCTCGACCGCGGTGGCGGCGTCGGCTGACCCACGATGGGGACCTACTTCCTGTGCGGGGACACACGTCAGTCTCAACACACCCTACTACCCGGACCCCGTCGTCAATCAACCCCTCCCCCTCGGAGCATCGCACCCCACCGCGCGGCATGGTGGGAACCGCACGCGCCCCGAGCCGCCGCACCGTCGTTCAGTCGGTGAGACGCAGGCCGCCCGAGCACGTCGAGCGGCGGCTGGTGCGGTCGGGGCGGGGCCGGGGCCGGCGGCGACACCCTCCACATCTACACCACCACCCCAACAAATGAACAACCATTGCACTCAACAGACGCCGCGACCGACGCACATACCACCATCCAGATGAAGAAGACCAGCGGCACGCTCTCACGGACCCATTCTCCACCACCAGGACACGACAATCCGGACCACCATCCACGGTGGACCCACAGTGTTGAACGTGATAAACTAGTAAGTGCGAACAAGAGCTACTGACCTTGGAGTATCTCGTGCCTAACCTAAAACACAATGCTTACCGGGACAGCCTGGTCGCACACCAGACAACCGCGAACGAGTACTACATGGACATGTGCGGGGACGACGGGATGTCCAACCCCTGCTCCAGCACGACCAAGACCATCAGCGATGGGGCGTGGGTCTCACCGTCCGCGGACAAATGGTGCACCCATATGGAGACACTGGGTAAATACATCAAAGACTCCTTCGATCTGTACTCCGTCGATGTCTCGGACGCCGTGGCAGCGGAGCCGGAGGACATAGATGTCGATACTGATACTGACAACACGTGGAAAGTAGATTGGGTTGACCCCGCCACCTGGTGACCGGTCTGGTGAGCCGCTCCGTAGCATTCGACGAGAACTAAGCGAAAAGGACCGTCCGTGACAGAAATCAAAGCGAATCTGGACGATCTCCGTGCGACCGCCGCCAGTCTAAAGACCACGGCGACGTCCGTGGAGGACAGATACAACGACCTGTACTCAACAGCGAAGACGCTGGATTTACCCAGAACACGTCTTCTGGGTCTGCCGGGTTACGTCGAGAGTCTGCGTGATGAGGCCTCGTTCCTGAGCGCCAAGGCCGACTGGCTGGAGATCGTCAACACTGGCGACGACGGCACCGCTCCCACCGGGACCGTCACCTACGAGATCCCTTCCGGCCTCAAAGATCCGACGAATCTGGCAAGCATGGAGCACTGGCTGGGGCAGGCCATCGCTGATACCGCCGAGGACCTGACTGCCTCCGACTACAAGGAGAACGATCCTCGCATGGAAGCCCTCCATCGTCAGATGGAGCGATGGAAGGACGACGAGAACGTCATGTCCTCGATGTACACCGACCTGGGCCCTGAGGGAGTCCTCGCCCTCACCCGGGCCGTCGGTGTGCATGCGACCAATCAGGCAAGCGAAGAAGAGTCGGAAACAGCGAAGACGCTACTCACAGACATCAAGGGAGGGCTGGCCGCGGCAACCAACAGCTGGCCCTCTTCCCAGGCCCAAGAGTTCGGTCGGCGACTCGTAAACTCCGCCAGAGAACCCGACCAGAACGAAGACTCTGATATTTTCGGATCAACCTCTCAAACAGACGCGCTCAACTGGCTTCTGTACAACAACACCGACGCCAGCAATGCCTTCATTCTCGGCGTCGCCGAGAAAATGGACGAGATCCAGCAACAGGAGAACGCTCAAGGAATCAGTGACGGTTGGTCCTGCGAACCACTCAGTTTCCTTTCCTCCGTGGTCGACGAGGCGGACAGGATCTGGATGTTCGACACCCCCTCGGTCGTCCTTCACGCCCTAGGTGACCATGGGCAGGCCGCTTACCAATTCTTCAATGGAAACGAGTATCGGTTGACTTACTGGCCCGCTGAGCACGACTACACCAGAGGAGATTACTCAGGTATTGCAGCCGCGCTGGACGCGGCCTCCACTACCCCGGCCGTCATGAGCAATGATCCGGCAGGCGCCGGCACAATTGCCTCCTACGGAGTCAACGGTCTCATGGGCCGCGACGACATCGGACCATACCTGGACAAAGATCCCAGCGGTCATTTCAAATTTTCTGGCGTACAAGGTACAGAAACCACGTCATCCATGGAACATATCCTTGAAAATTATTTGTTTTCCGTTGGAAATTCATACGCAAATAATGGAGGAGATAGAGAGACCCCTAAATCTGATGATGACGAAGATGGCGTACCCGACCAACTCTGCACAATCTACGGACCTGCCGGAGAGGCGACGCCAAACGCTCCATGGTTCGGCACCGATGCTCTCAACAAAGCTCTCGGTCTCATCGGCCGTGATCCGCAATCCATGCTCAATATGCGTACGAGCGTGTCCAATGCCGAGACACAAGGAATCACTCCAGGAATGAACGATGAAAGTTTTGGAAGCACGATAACCTACTGGGCTGGGGTTGAGGGCGCCTTCTCGAATGCCATTGGGACAGGCGCCATCGATGATGCCGAGGCCAGAGACGAGTGCGCTCGGGCCTGGATCGAGCTCGGATCAACCGGCGCTGATCAGCTGACTGACATGGCACAAGGTAAGGGAGCCCCTAATGTAGCGGGGCTGGCTGCTGACGAGTTCATTGATTTACTCGCCAACAAGGCAAAGGATAGCTGGGCGAGTAACACGTCAGACGAAACAAAACGGCAGACCGAGCTGGCTGACCGAGCCTTGTTCGACTACCGGCTGAGGATGCTGTTCGCTTGCGATCAGGCCGGTATGAACGGTTACCAGGAGCGCGACGCGGACGGCAATCTGACACAGCCCTTAGACGAGGCCGCCGGCGCCGCCGCCGTCGAGCAATCAGACGGCAGTTATCGACTCATTACGGAGGATGAGTTCAACGCCCTGCCCGAGGATGAACGCTCCACGGTGGCGCAGACGCTCAACAGCCTGGCGAACAGCCCGAAGGGTCTGGCTGCTCATATGCTGTCCAGCGACATCGAGGACGCTTTCAACACCGAGTTTCTGAAGAAGTTCTGATGCGTTCGCGATGGTGGCGAGTGGTCGTGGTTGTTCTCGTAGTGGCCGTGGCCGTGGGCGTGTACGAGTACAAGGCGAGCACGCGAAAGAACGAGACGGAGAAGGACACCTCCCCCCTGCGTTCGCTGAT
>ERZ773004.1261-NODE-1261-length-12932-cov-9.852761_pt1 | contig 12932 bp, 4 predicted proteins | sample MGYA00580667_ERZ773004 | MGnify/ENA primary metagenome ERZ773004 (study PRJEB29015, sample SAMEA2737963) | human oral metagenome | biome: human oral; feature: human-associated habitat; material: dental | place: China | collected 2123 ... | reverse complement strand
AGGTGCAGGGGCGCGACCGCGCGGACTCCGCCGTCACCGAGTTCATGAAGCCCGCCCCCGGAGTGCGGGTGGTGGACTCCACGGGATTGGACATCGAGGGCGTCACCGGTGCCGTGCTCGCCCTGGTGGACGAGGACCTGCGGGCGCGGGGCGCCTGAGCGGGCGCGCAGGTGGTGCTGTCTGACGGCGGGTAGATCGGCATTGGGGTAGGAAACCGCCCATTGGGGTAGGCGAATTGCCTACCCCAATGCCTCGTTGCCTACCCGGATGAGGGAGCCGGAGCAGGGCGCCTGGCGCCCGAACGGCTGCGTCCGGCCGCTTCATCTGCGGGCGCCCCGCCGCCTCCCTGCTACGCACACAAGGGCCCCGAATTAGACAACAAGCACCGCACTGGGCGGCTTGATTCCGCCCTTGTGTGCGCAGACGTGTTGCGTAATTCAGGCCGTTGTGTGCGTAACCCACGGGCGGTGGGGAGCGCCTCGGATATGCCCGCCAACGAGCCCGGAGTACCCGCTCCCTTCCGGCCCCTGTGGCCGCGCCCCCGGTGTATGATTGCGGAACATCTGTTAACCGCTGCTGAAGGGACTGTCGTGGGGAACACTCGGGAGGAACCGGTGGGCCTGGGCGACCTCAAGACGGGCATGAGGCTGGTCGGCCTCTTCGGCGCCGATGCGGTCGAGGTGCTCGCGGTCAACCCGGTCGGCGGTGAGGCGGTTGAGGTCGTCTACCGCGAGAAGTCCGGCAGCATCGACGCCCGCATGGCGACCGCCGAGGACCTCCGCTTGGTCCGGGTGGAACGCGGTGACGACGGCACCGCCCCCTACGACGCGGACCCGCGCGATTTCATGCTGGCCGCGGAGGCGCTGCGCATCAAGTACGCGGCCCTGTACGACCCGATGGCGGCCGTGTCCTCCTCCGAGATCGAGCCGCTTCCCCATCAGATCCGCGCCGTTTACGAGCAGATGCTGCCGCAGGTGCCGCTGCGTTTCCTTCTGGCGGACGACCCCGGCGCGGGCAAGACGATTATGGCGGGCCTCTACCTCAAGGAGATGATGCTCCGCTCCGACTGCGAGCGCGCTCTGGTCGTGGCGCCCGGGGGACTGGTGGACCAGTGGCACGACGAGCTCCACACGAAGTTCGGCCTGTCCTTCGAGGTGCTGACAGCGTCGATGGCGGACGCCGCACAGGGAAATGTCTTCGAAGAGCATCCGCGCCTGATCATCCGCATGGACCAGGTGTCGCGCAGCGACGCCCTCATGGACCAATTGCGCGCCGTGCGCTGGGACGTGGCCGTGGTCGATGAGGCCCACAGGATGAGCGCCCACTACACCTCGTGGAACGCCGAGGTGAAGACCACGAAGCGCTTCGCGCTGGGCAGGGTTTTGTCCCGTCAGGCCCAGCACCTGCTGTTGATGACGGCCACGCCGCACGCCGGGAAGGAGGAGGATTTCCAGCTGTTCCTCACCCTGTTGGACGCGGACCGCTTCGAGGGCCGTTTCAGCAGGGACCGCCACTCCACCGACACCCGCGGTTTGATGCGCAGAATGGTGAAGGAGGACCTGCTGACCTTCGAGGGCAGGCCACTGTTCCCGGAGCGCAGGGCGTACACGGTGGGCTACGCCCTGTCCGGACCGGAGCAGGAACTGTACGACCGCGTCACCGAGTACGTGCGCACGGAGATGGGGCGCGCCGACCGCATCGGCGAGCAAGGCCAATCCCGGCGCAGCAACTCGGTGGGTTTCGCGCTGACAGTCCTGCAGCGCCGCCTCGCCTCCAGCCCTGAGGCGATCACCCGTTCCCTGGAGCGCAGGGCGGAGCGGCTGGGCCAGCGCCTGCGCGACATCGGTCGGCGCAGGGCGGAGTTCCAGGGCAGCCGGGTCTTCGGACGCCCATTCGACCACGCGGTGGTGGCAGAGGACCAGACGGACGCGACCCTGGAGGACTTGGACGACTTCGACGACGCCGAGGGCGACATGTCGGAGGCGGAGCGGGCGCGTTTCGAGGAGCGCATGGAGCAGGTGGTCGATTCCGCGACGGCGGCGCTGACCGAGGAGGAGCTCGTCCAGGAGATCAGTGCCCTTGGCGGCCTTGTGGCCCTGGCGAAGGAGGTCCGGGGCCGGGGCGAGGACCGCAAGTGGAACGAGCTGCGCCAGATACTGGCCGACCAGGTCCTCGTGGATCCCAGTGGCGCGCCCAGGAAGATCATCGTGTTCACGGAGCACAGGGACACTGTGGAGTATTTGCGGCGCAGGATCACGACGCATTTGGGGCGGCCCGGGGCGGTCGTCGTGATCCACGGCGGTACGCCGCGCCGTGCCCGCCAGGAGGCGCGCGAGCAGTTCACGCACAACCCTGACGTGCGGGTTCTTCTGGCCACGGACGCCGCAGGGGAGGGCCTGAACCTGCAACGCGCGCACCTCATGGTGAACTACGACCTTCCGTGGAACCCGAACCGGATCGAGCAACGTTTCGGGCGCATCCACAGGATCGGCCAGACGGAGGTGTGCCACCTGTGGAACCTGGTCGCGAAGGGCACCCGTGAGGGCGACGTGTTCCGCACACTGCTGGGTAAGATCGAGCAAATGGACCTGGCTTACAGGGGGAACCTGTTCAACGTGCTAGGGGAGGGGAAGACCTTCGAGAACAAGTCGTTGCGGGAGCTACTGGTGCAGGCGATCCGCTACGGCGACGACCCCCGGGTGAGGGCCAGCCTGGACAAGGTGATCGACGAGTCGGTGTCGCAGGGCCTGGATGCGCTGGTCGAGGAGCGGGCGCTGGTCCCGGACATGTTCTCCGCGATGGATGTCGAGTCGGTGAGACTGCGTATGGAGCGCGCCCGGGCGCGCCGCCTGCAGCCCGGGTACATCGAGGCTTTCACCCGCGCGGCCCTGGCCAGGCTGGGGGTGCGTTTGGAGGCGCGCGAGGCGGGCCGCTTCGAGATCACCCGTGTGCCGCAGCGGCTGGTGCGCGCAGCGCGGGCGGTGAATCCGGGCGCGCCGCTGCCGAGCGGCTACGAGCGCGTGGCCTTCGACCCGGCGAGGGTTTCGGACCCGGCCCGCCGGGTGTCGTTGATCGCTCTGGGCCATCCACTGCTGGAGGCGCTCATCGTGGTGACTCTGGAGGATTTGGCTGGCGCACTCGAGCGGGGTGCGGTGCTGGTGGACCGCAGCGGGATCGTGGATGAGCCGTCGGTGCTGGGGATCGCGGAGGAGACCATCACGGACGGCGCGCGCCGGGTGGTGTCCCGTCATTTCGACTACGTCTTGTCGGGCACTGCGGAGACGGTGGGCGAGGTCCCCCCGTATTTGGATTGTGATGCGCCGCGTCCCGACGAGGCGGGCACCGCCCTGGCGGAGATGGCTCCGAATGGGGCTGACCGCGTGGAGCGGATGCGCGCCGCGGCCTACGAGGCGGGGGTCCGCCCGCGCATGGAGGAGATCCACGCGCGCCGCGACGTGGAGATCGCCCGGACCAGGACTCAGGTGGACGAGCGCCTGAGCGCCGAGATCCAGCTGTGGTACGAGCGAGCCGCCCTGGCCCACGACGAGGAGCTGGCGGAGCGGGTTCCGCGCATCACCTCGGCGCAGGCGCAGCGCCGCGCCCGCGAGCTGGAGGAGCGCCTGGAGCGCAGGCTGGCCGAACTCGATGCCGCCACCGCTCTGTCCGCGAAGCCGCCGCGCATCCGCGCCCGTGCCCTCATAGTCCCCGAGGCACTGGCGGGAGGGGAACCGGGAGTATTCGCCCGCGACACTGCCGAAGTCGATCGGCGGGCGGTTGCCGCGGTCATGGCGGCGGAGCGGGCACTGGGGCGCTCACCCCAGGAGATGCCCCATTCGAATCCCGGTTTCGACATCTCCTCGACGGATGGGGCGGGCAACCGTTTCCTCATCGAGGTGAAGGGCCGTATCGAGGGGGCGCCGACGTTCACGGTCACGGCCAACGAGGTGGCTTTCGCGCGCACTCAGGCGGGCCGCCACCGTTTGGCGCTGGTGAGCGTGAGCCCGCTGGGCGCGGCCCACGACCGGGTCCGCTATGTGCGCGACGCGTTCGCGCACATCGATCCCACAGTGACGACGCTCTCGTACAATGAGCGGTGGAACAAGTACTGGCAGCGCGGGACCGACCCCGTGTGAGCCACGAGTATTGAGGAAAGCGCTTTTCATGAGGAAGAAACTCATCGAGACCTCCTTGCCCCTGGAGGCGATCAACGCTGCTTCGGCGCGCGAGAAGTCCATCCGCCACGGGCACCCCTCGACGCTGCACCTGTACTGGTCGCGCAAGCCGCTCGCGACGGCGCGCGCCATCCTATTCGCGCAGCTGGTGGACGACCCTGCTTCCCGTCCTGAGGAGTTCCCCACCGTGGAGGCCCAGGACGCCGAGCGCGCCCGCCTGCACGACCTGATGAGCCGCCTGGTGGTGTGGGAGAACAGCTCAGACACATCGCTGCTGGAGCAGGCGCGCGCGGAGATCCGCCGCTCCAACGGCGGGGCCATCCCCGCCGTCGTCGATCCTTTCGCCGGGGGCGGGTCCATCCCCCTGGAGGCCCAGAGGCTGGGGTGCCGGGCTGAGGCGTCGGACCTCAACCCCCTGGCGGTCCTCATCAACAAGGCGCTTATCGACATCCCCCCGCGCTTCCGGGGGCGACCTCCCGTCCACCCGGGAGCGGCGGATCAGCCGGGCTACCGGGGCGCCGAAGGGTTGGCGGAGGACGTGCGCTTCTACGGGCGGTGGATGCGGGACGAGGCGGAGCGCCGCATCGGGCACCTCTACCCGAAGGTGAGGGCCCCGGGCGGCACCGAGCACACGGTGATCGCCTGGAAGTGGGCGCGCACCGTCACCAGCCCCAACCCCGCCAACCCCATCGAAGTGCCCCTGGTGAACTCCTGGTGGCTGTCGAAGAAGAAGGGGAAGGAGGCATGGGTACGCGCCACCGTCCGCGACGGCCGGGTCCACTACGAAGTCGTCAACGACGCGAACGGCCCGAAGGGGGCCGATGATTGGACCATCATGCACCGAAAAGGCGCCAAGGCGGTCGGCGACGGTACTCCCTTCGATTACGACTATGTGCGGGCTGAGGGCTTGAATGGGCGGATAGGGTGCCACATGCTTGCCGTTGTTGCGGAGGGGCACAGGGGACGCGTTTATGTGTCCGCTACGCAAGAGCAACGTGACGCAGCGGATGTCGAGCGCCCGTCAGTGGAAATCGATGGCACGATAGCAGACAATCCTCGCTGGTTCTCCCCACCCTCGTATGGGATGACCAAGTTCTCGGACTTGTTCACGAATCGGCAGCTGGTGGCGCTCACGACCTTCTCTGACCTGGTGGGCCAGGCGCGCCAGCGGGTCCTGGAGGACGCGCTGGCCGCGGGCATGGAGGAGGGCGAGTCCCTGGAGGCCGGGGGAGCGGGTGCCCGCGCCTACGCGGACGCCATCGCCACGTACCTGGCGCTCGCGGTGAGTAGGTCGACCGACTATTGCAATTCTCTGACAAGCTGGAACTCTTCGCGAGACGGACTACGCAATTTGTTTTCTCGTCAGGCTATACCTATGGTCTGGGACTTCGCAGAGGCGAACCCGTTCTCGTCATCATCCGGTAATTTCTTCGGCCAGGTGGAGTGGATCGCGGAGGTTATCGAGCGTCTTCCTGCGGACAGCGCGGGGAACGCGCGGCAGCTGAGCGCCGACGCGCGCGACTATACGGGCCTCGTGGTGTCCACCGACCCGCCCTACTACGACAATATCGGCTACTCCGACCTCTCCGACTTCTTCTACGTGTGGCTGCGGCGCTGCCTGCAAGGAATCCACCCCTCGGTGGTCTCCACCATGCTCACCCCCAAGGCCGAGGAGCTCGTGGCGAACCCCTACCGCCACGACGGGCAGGAGAACGCCGCCAAGTTCTTCGTCGACGGCTTCAACACCGTCTTCCACCGGATACGCCAGGGAGCCAACCCGGACGTGCCGATGACCGTGTACTACGCCTACAAGCAACAAGACAACGGCAAGGATGGGAAGACTTCCACGGGGTGGCATACCCTGCTCGACGGCCTCATTGGCGCGGGCTGGGAGGTCACGGCCACGTGGCCGGTGCGCAGCGAGCGCGGCGGAAGAATGCTGAGCGTCGGCACCAATGCCCTGGCCTCGTCGATCGTCCTGGCCTGCCGCCCCCGCCCAGGCGACGCGCCCACCACCACCCAGCGCGCCTTCGTCCAGCGCATGAAATCCGAGCTCCCCGGCGCCCTGCGCACACTCATGCAGGGGGACATCGCCCCCGTCGACCTGGCGCAGGCCGCCATCGGGCCGGGCATCGCCGTATTCTCCCGCTATGCGCGCGTGCGCTCCGCCAGCGGCGGCGACATCGGGGCGCGCGAAGCCCTGGAACTCATCAACCGCACCCTCGACGAGGTCCTGGGGGAACAAGAATCCGACTTCGACCCCGACACGCGCTTCGCCGTGCGCTGGTACCGCCAATACGGGTGGCGGCCCGAACACTCCGGCATCGCCGACCAGCTGGCCAGGACCACGCAAACCTCCATCGCGGAACTACAGCGCGGCGGCATCTTCACCACCGCGGGAGGGAAAGGACGCCTGCTCAGCATCCGCGAACTCGACGCGCAGTGGGACCCGGCGTCCGACTCCCGCCTGCCAATATGGGAGGCCACGCTCCGCCTCGCGGCACTCCTGGAGTCGAAGGGCATCGAGAAGGTCGCCGAACTCGTCGCCAAACTGCCCGCCGCCATCCCCCTCTCCGCCATCAAGGAACTGGGCTTCCTGCTCTTCCACGAGGCCGAGAGGAAGGGCGACGGGGCGGACGCCCAGGCGCTCAACGCCCTGGTCACCTCATGGGGCGACGTGTCCCTCAAAGCCCGGCAGCACCCGCCTACGCCGGCCGGCACCCAGTCCGAACTCGACATCTGACCCGGGAGGAACCCATGGCACCAACCAACCGCGAGCGCATCGACCGGGGCTTCGCCCTGCTGTCCGAAGGGCTCCTCGACCTGGTCGACCCCGTCATGACGGAGGCCTTCGGCTCCGAGGACTGGCCGACCCGCATGGCGGAGGCCGACGCGCGCAAGTACGGTGGAAGAGCGCGGACCCTGACGAAGACGGACCCCCAGGTGCAGCTCCGTGCCATCACCGAGTGGGGCCACTTCTTCGCCGGGGCGCTCAGCCGATCCCAGCAGGCCTACGCCTCGGAACTGCGCGAGGTCCGCAACCTGTGGGCGCACGGCGAGCAGTTCAAGAGCGAGCAGGTGCTGCGGGCCCTGGACACCATGGGGCTGCTGCTGCGTGCCGCGAACGCGCCCGACTCCGCCGCCGACGTAGAGGCGATCAAGCAGGAGCTGCAGCGCACCATGCTGTCCAAGCAAGCGGACAGCGAGTACCGGCGGCGCGCCGCCGTCAAACTGGAGGCCGGGGAAGGACTCACCGCCTGGCGCGACCTCATCCGCCCCCACGAGGAGATCATGCGGGGTTCCTTCGCCTCCGCCGAGTTCGCCGCCGACCTGCACACGGTCGCCATCGGTGAGAACCCGAACCGCGAATACACGGATCCCGTCGCCTTCTTCCAGCGCACCTACCTCACCGACGGTCTCACCGACCTGCTGGGGCGGGCACTGCGCAGGATATCCGGCCAGGAGGGCGCAAGCCCCGTCGTCAACCTGCAGACCAACTTCGGCGGCGGCAAAACCCACTCCATGCTGGCGCTCTACCACCTGTTCTCAGGGACACCCGCCGCGCACCTGCCCCAGGCCATCCAGGACATCATCGACCGCTCGGGCGTGGGAGCCGACGCCTTCGACGCCCTCGACGTGCGGCGCGTCGCCATCGTCGGCACCAGCCTGTCCCCGGCCTCGGGCTCCAAGAAAGACGACGGCACCCAGGTCAACACCGTCTGGGGGGAACTCGCGTGGCAGCTGGGCGGACGAGAGGCCTACGACATGATCGCGGCGGACGACGCCGCCGGAACCAGCCCGGGCGACGCTATCAGGCGCCTGCTCGAACGCCACGGCCCCGCCCTCATCCTCATCGACGAATGGGTCGCCTACGCGCGCCAACTGGTCGACCGCGACGTGCCCGCCGGAGACTTCGAGACGCAGTTCAGTTTCGCCCAGGCCCTGGCCGAAGCCGTCGCCGCCGTGGACGGGTGCATGCTCCTCGTGTCGATCCCCGCCTCGGACGCCGCCGAAGCGGGGGAGCAGGCCAACGACCTCGAAGTCGGAGGGCGTAACGGGCGCCTCGCCCTGGAGCGCCTGCTCAACGTCATCGGGCGCGTCGCCGACCAGTGGCGGCCCTCCACGAAGAACGAGTCCTTCGAGATCGTGCGCCGCCGCGTTTTCCAGGACCCCGACCCCGAGGCGCGCGGGCGTATCGCCACCATCGCCAAAGCATACGTGCGCCTCTACCGCGACAGCCCCGGCGCGTTCCCCAAGGAAGTGGCGACGAGCGACTACGAGCAGCGGATCCGCGACTCCTATCCGCTGCACCCCGAACTGCTCGACCGTCTCTATGACGACTGGTCCTCCCTGGACCGCTTCCAGCGCACCAGGGGCGTCCTCAACCTGGTGTCCGACATCGTCCACGAGCTGTGGCGGACGGACGACCGTTCCGCGCTCATCCAGCCGGGCAGTGTGCTGGCCTCCGCTTCGCGCATCAACCCCGACCTCACACAGTACCTGCCCGACTCGTGGAAGACGATCATCGACAGCGACATCGACGGGCCCGACTCGACGCCCGCCGCGATCGACGCCGACAGGCCGAACCTGGGGCACCGGCTGATCACGCAGCGCCTGGCGCGCACCGTATTCTTCGGCTCGGCGCCCAGGAGCGGCGCGAAGGCGAAGGGCCTGGACAAGAGGAACGTGTGGCTGGGGACCGCGGTCCCAGGGGACACCATCGGCAACTTCCCCACCGCACTCGAACTCCTCTCGCAGCGCTCCATCCACTTCTACGAGGAGAACGGGCAGTACTGGTTCGACACCCAGGCCTCCGTCCAGAAGACCGCCAACGAGTACGCCGAGCAACTGCGCGACGACCCGGAGACGGTGCACGCCGAGGTCCAACGGCGGCTCGAATGGGAGTTCGCCTCCCAGCGGGGCGACTTCACGGCCGTGCACGTGGCGCCGGAAACCGGGGCGGACGTGCCCGACACCATGGAGACGCGCCTCGTCGTCGTCCACCCGCGCCACACGTGGCGCAGGAACGACCGCGACAAGAGCAGCGCCCACAAGTGGATCATGGGAGCGCTGGCGGGACCGGGCGCGCAGCGCATCCACAAGAACACCCTGGTGTTCGCCGCCGCCGACTACGACACCATGGACCGGCTGGAAGCCGCGACACGCCAGTACCTCGGCTGGCGCAAAGTCAGCGACTCCGCGGACTCCCTGGACCTGTCCGCACAGCAGGCCAGGCAGGCGAAGGAGAAAGCCGCCCAGGCGGACGCGGTGGCCGCGGCCCTGCTGCGAGAAGCCTACGTGTGGGCAGTCTTCCCCGTGCAGAACGACCCGCGCGAGCCCCTGACGCTGTCGGCGTCGAAGATCACCGGCTCCGGGCCGATCGCCACGGCGGTCACCGAGAAGCTGCGCAGGGAGGAGGCGTTGATCCCGCTCCTCGACGCCTCCTACCTCGGCGAGGTGCTGAGCCAGGAGCTCAGCAGCGTGTGGGAGGGGGACGGCGAGGTGAACGTCAAAACCCTCTGGGAGTGGTTCACGAAGTTCCCCTACATGCTGCGCCTGAAGAACCGCCAGGTCCTGGACGACGCCGTGGTCGGTGCGCCGCTCAGCGTATCACCGGCCTTCGCCGTGGCCAGGGGCAAGGGCCTCGACGGCTCCTACATGGGGCTCATCATCCCGCCGGACAACAATGCGCAGTTCACCGTCACAGACAACACGCTGCTGGTCTCGCTGGAAAAGGCGCGGAAGCAGGTGGAGGCCGAGGAGGCGGCCCGCGAAGCGGCCGGCCGACGGGGCGGGCCGGGGCCGGATGGCACGACCACGGGCGGTTCCGGGGAAACTGGGACCAGTGGGGGGACCGACCCGATTGGTATCAAGAAGACGCGTCCAGGCGACAATGGGGTGGTCACACCACCGCAGCCCGGGCCACGCCGCTACTGGGCGTCCGTCGAGTTGGAGGCCTCCGGGTTCAGCAAACAGCTGATCTCCATCAACACGGAGGTGCTGGACCACCTGCGCTGCGCCGGCGCCCGGCTCACAGTGCGCCTCGAGATCCAGGCCGAATCCGACCAGGGCTTCGACGACGCTGTGCGGCGCACCGTGGGCGAGAACTCCGCGAACCTGGGATTCAGCGACTACGGCTTCGAGGAGTGAGGACCGCGCCCGGGACCTCCGGTAACGGGGCCCGGGCGGGCTCCAGGTGCGACACTGCGACGCGGCGCGCGGAACTGCGCCGCCGCCGATGCCCTATGCGAGCGCGCTCCGCGCAGGCGCGGGCGGGCCGAAGTCGGTGCTGATGAGATCTGTCTACGCGCCCATTGACTCCGCGCGGGCGCACGGGGCTTGGCGGCGCCGCCTCGATCTGATACGCCGATGAATATATGTCCGCGAAACCGCGCTCCGCAGGACACGGGACGATACAATGGTTACCTGTTATTTGTATGGTGGATAACCGCAGGGAGGCGGCTCAGGGATGACCATTGGATACAGGAGCATCATCGAAATCGATGATCCGCGCGGGGCTCTGGCCGTTGCGGATGAGCAGTTCCGCGCGTGGCTGCGGTCGAAGAAGCTGGATCAACGCACAGCAGTCGCGCGCGACGAGTGGGACGGTCCCGGCATCTACGACATCGGCGAGGGCACAACGCTCACCGTCATCAACAAGGCGGACTCGGAAGGCGGCTATGAGGCCCAACTCCTCGAACTCGTTGAAAATAGCAAGGGGCGGGGACGGTGGAGGACGCGCTTCTACGCGATGCACAGGGCCCACGAGACGCGGTACGGCAGTGTGCTGTGGATTGAGACCAGGGGACTCGGCGACAAAGGGGAGGAAAAGGTTCCCAACCCGCCCCGCCTCGTCCGCCAGCTGCTCAGCGACGTGAGATCCGCGCACAACCACGGCGTGCCGCTGCTGGTCGAGCCCGAACCCGTACGGCGCCCTTCCGAAATCGAGCGGTTGATCGCCCACATCCGCAACCCCGAACGCACAGTGTCGCTCATTGTGGCCGCACCCGTCGGACACGGCATCGACATGAAGGAGAAGTGGCGTGACGCCCTGTCCTCCCTCACCAAGGAGAGTCTGGGCTGCGCGAGCTTCTTCGTCCTGGAGGACGACGCATTCGGCATCTTCAACGAGCGAATGGCGAAAGGGCTTCGACTGCCCAAGGGCTGTCTGAGGACGTACTGCCCTCGGGTCGATCCCCACGACCCCGTCAATCTGCGCCGCCACCGGGTGCTCACACCACAGCGGATGGTCTCCGAGTTCGACGACAGGAGGCGGAGGTTCTCACCGCGGCTCGCGCGTACGATCTCGACCCAACCGCTCATCAATGCGTGGCAGGCGCCCCTGCCCCTGGAACTGGTAGTGGCCGAGCGGCTCCTCGAGAAGCGGCGCCTGGGTTTGGCGCGCGTGGTGCCGAAAGCCCACGAACCCGGGCCACAGCCCCGGGCCGCTCTTATGGCGGCTTCCCCCGGGGGCGGGGCACCTGTGCCGCAACAGCCCCGGTTCCGACCCGCTGAGGCGACCGCCGGGACGGAGCGGACACGGTCGTGGAAAGACAGGCTGCGGGCGTTCCTCGCGCGTTTCACCGGTGGTCGCGCCATGCGTTCGGCGACTGATCTCGTCGCGGCGATCGACGAGGCGGAGGCGGCGTTCACCCGACTGGATGCCGAGAAGCAGGATGCCCTTGACGAAGCGGAGCGCAGGCGAGACGAGTGCGAGACCCTGCGGAGAACCGCCGAGGAGAACCTCGAGCTGGCGGACGGGGTGAACGACGAGCTGACCGAGCTCAAAATGCAGTACGACGATGCGCAACTCGATGTGTCCATACTGGAAGAGGAACAGCGCGTCCTCGAGAAGAAGGTGCGCAGACTCGAATGGCAGGTGCGGAACCCTGGCTCTCACGCATCGGGCGCCACTGCGGAGGATTGGCTTGACGGACCCCCGGACTCCGTGGCCGAAATCGTCGACCGCCTCACCGACGGTTCGTCCAAGTACGCCCTCGTGCGCAAATACGTGGAGCTGAGTGACCCGGACAAAGTGCTTGAGGGCGCTTACCGTGTCGACGCAGTCGATGCGTCACGGTTCGCAACCGCCTTCTGGAAGTACATCCTGGTGCTCATGGACTACATGAGGGCGTGCGAGGCAGGCGACTTCAAGGGCGGGGTTCACAAGTACTTGGAGGAAAGCAGATTCCCGTACCACACTTGCCCGCAAAGCCGTCACAAGCCCACAGAATCGGACACTGTGCGGACGGGGAAGCGTATGAGGGCAGAACGCACCTTCCGTGTCCCTGCGGATGTGGACCCCCGTGGCCGTATTGAGATGTGGGCTCACTTCGCGCCCACCGGCGGCGGCCAGACGGCCCCGCGCATGCACTACTACGCGGACACTAGGAATACCCACAAGGTCTACATCGGCTACATCGGCCCCCACTTGACGAACACGAAGACGAACTGAATCGATTCGTATCAACACGGGAAGGCCACCGCTTTTGTGTGGGACATCGCCGTACGGGCGGAGGTTCCACTGCAAGAGCGGCCCGCGTTGGGCGAGCCGCAGTGCGCCCGCGCGTGCGACCCCCGCATTGGGGCGGGGAAGTCGGCATTGGGGCAGGAAACCGCCCATTGGGGTAGGCAAATTGCCTACCCCAATGAGTCGTTGCCTACCCCGATGAGGGAGCAGCGGGCGCGGACGCTAGCCGACCGGCGCCTCCTCGGCCACTGCCCCGGCCGCCGCCCACGCGAGCGGGTGGTGGCAGGCCA
>ERZ773004.1259-NODE-1259-length-12948-cov-6.153727_pt1 | contig 12948 bp, 9 predicted proteins | sample MGYA00580667_ERZ773004 | MGnify/ENA primary metagenome ERZ773004 (study PRJEB29015, sample SAMEA2737963) | human oral metagenome | biome: human oral; feature: human-associated habitat; material: dental | place: China | collected 2123 ... | reverse complement strand
GATGCAAAGGTAGGGCTTTTTTAAATACCACGCAAGCCTTTTTAAGAAAAATATCGAACAAAAATGCAAGTTTTTGAGTTTCTTTACACAAAGATAACATAACGGGGATATACACCTTATTAATATATATAGGCGAATTAGTTTATGAGTTTGTGAGTTTATGAGTTGATGAGTTGGGAGTTGATGAGTTGATGAGTTGGTGAGTTGATGAGTTGATGAGTTTTTGAGTTGATGCGTTTATGAGTTTATGAGTTGGTGTGTTTGTAAGTTTGCGAGTTTGCGCGTTGATGAGCTGAGGAACTGATAAGTTTGCGAGTTGATGATTTGATGAATTTGTGAGTTTAAGAGCGTGAGGTAGTAGGAATAGTAGCTGAGGCCGTCTTGACATATAATGCTTCTATAAATAGAGAGGGGTGAGGAGTGAGCAGCATACCCATCAACCGCTCGCGCTGGCGAAAGTAAGCATATGTAACTTCCGTTCCGTTACTCGTACCCCCGTATGCGGCAAAACCGCCTTTTGTCTAGTTTTCGGCAATAAATTTAACATTATGAGTGCCCTTTTCATCAACCAATCGCCGATCTTGCCGCAAAAAACCGATTCTCGCGAAGGTTTGTTTTGATGCAAAAAGGGGTAGCATGTAAACGCAGGCAAAATGAATATTTATTTCAAAGAACTGCCATTTACACCCGTTTTGGGGCTAATTGGTGCTAAGTGCAGTGCATTTTGGTGCTAAACGTAGTGCGTTTTGCCGCTAAATGGAGTGCGTTTTGGTGCAAAACGCACTCCATTTTGATGCTTAATGCAAGGTGTTTTGGTGCTAAACGCCGCTCAAAATGCCGCTAAATGCAAGACAAAAAGCATAAAAATCCACAGCAATTGTATAAACAAAACCCTTTAGAGCGATGAAAAACATGACTAAAAGGGGCAAAACGGCCGTTAAAAAGTGGGGTTTTAGGGGCTAAATGTAGGAAATTGGGCTTGAAAAATCACGAGCTTTCAACCAATCTAGAAAGGCAAAATGGTGCAAAATGCAGGTTCTTGGCTTAGAATTTGACAATCCACAAGGGTTGGAAGGGTATAAAAAGCGGCTTTTTACCAACCTTTCAGCCTGAATTTTCGCTAGAACGGAACGAAAATTAGAGCGACATTGTAAAATAATAAATAACAATTTAAGTTTTAAGTTGATGAGTTGATGTACTTGGGAACTGTTGGGGTTTTCGTGAGTTCATAAGCCAGCGAGTTGAATTGTCCTGTACCTCGTATGTGGGAGGATAGGCTATCTTGTGTTGGTTACACAAAGACAACAGCCTCCTCTCTATTTATAGAAAGATTAAAAGTAGAAATGGTTTCGCTGACAAGCCTGCAAGTTAAACCTGATGCCACCAAAGAACAACAACCGCAAACGAGGTAAGAACAGGGTTTCTCCTTACACTTGACCAAGTTACACTTAATGCCTGAGCAGATGTGCAACACCATCCCACCACCCGCTACTCTTAATTTTATACAACAGCACCACCAACTTTCGTAAACGAAAGTAAAATAAAACCACAAAGATATATATAGTGTGAAATCTCATACCGGCCACTTTCTTATGTCTGTTTTTTTTAATAAATTTGCAGTACATCAGAAGATAACACGCGAGTATCCCAATAAACACAATCTTTATAGAAATATTTACACAATGATAGTCTTTTCTTAAAACAAGACCTATCAGCAATACATCAGCTAACACTGATGAAGGCTCTATTGCTCCTAACCAATCTTGTGCATCCCGTTAAGAACAGCTTCCAATAATTGTATGTTTTGCCTATATCGAAAGTGGTTTATCAGACAGCAACATTGCATGCCGCTTAAGTTCAACAACTCGCAACCTGATAATGGTTATCGACCACTTATCAGCCCCTAAATTAAAAGAGGAGAAGCCTCATAATATAGTAATGGTATTAGTTTATAAAGAGAATTAAAAGAGTTATAGTTATGATGAAGTTTTATTCTTTGGTATTATCAGCACTATGTGCTTGTGTCCCCACGATATTAAAAGCTCAGGGACAAAACCCACACTCGCACGAGTGGAACGGAAATTCAGTAGCCTCAGTAGCAAACTCAACCAACGAAGACATCAAAACCGTTTACCTCTACAACGTTGGCACGGGTCAATATCTCAATGCAGGCAGCTATTGGGGTACCGTTGTAGTAGGCTACGGCGTTGGCATGCCCATCAACATCACCAAGTCGCCAACCTCTGGCAAATACCGCATGCAAGGGCCACAAGCAACGACAGAGGGCCGCAACATTGCCTTCGGCCGCAGAAAAGACACGCCAGGCTACACCGACCCTATCAACTACAATCATGTTTATGTAGACAGAGGCGTAGATTACGACCTTTCGAAAACACCGAACCCATACACCACCGAGGCACACCACATCAACGGCATCCTCGACTGGGAGTTTGTTGAGACACACTCGGGTAGTAAAACGTACAAGATACGTTTCTACAACGACGAGCAAAACCAAGGCTACGGTGGAACCCGCTATCTGCAAATGAAAAGTGCTGGACACACCAACACCTCTCCCCTTGCCTACCCTGCAACGGCAAGCAACAGCGACAAGTCGTGCTTATGGAAAATCGTAACCAAAGCCGACCTCAAAGCTGCCTTTAAGGAACAGTATGCAACCGACGAGGCACCAGCCAACGCAACGTTCCTTGTTTACGACCAAAACTTTATCCGTGGCGACAAGGATGTGGAGAAATGGCACGCCAGCAATGGGCTTACATGGGCCTACGCCAATGCGCAAGCCTACCTCTTCAATCCCGCCAACGCCAACTACACCTACTACGTTGGCAACGGCGCCATATCCAGCAACTATTACATGGCCAACTACGCAGGCTATTCCACAGCCAACGTTAGAAACTTAGGCAACAACGGAAAGGCCAACGGAAAGGTTACGCAACAAGTAGTAACGCTGAAAAAAGGTTGGTATCGCGTATCTTGTAACGGCTTTTACAACGCCATCTCGGGCAGTCAGCTAGTATCTAAGCTGTTCGCAAAAGTTCAAGGCACAACGGATGCTTTCTCTAACGTTTCCACCAACCTAAATGTCTTCGCTCACGAATTCTGTTATACACTTGTCGACCTAATACGCGCCTACGATGCATCAGACCTTGTCCAAAAGCACATCAGCCCATACTCAAGGGCAGCGATGGAGTTCGAAAAAGGCATGTACAACAACACGGTGCTGGTATTTGTTCCCACCGATGGAGCCAAGCTGGACATCGGCATTGAGATAACAGGCTCAACACGGCAAAGCGACTGGACCTGCTGGGACAACTTCCGCCTTGAATATTGCGGCACGCAAGACCTTGTTCTCGACGAGGCACAAACAAGCATCCTTTATCTTGCCAAGCAAGTTCAACCACACAAGGCAGCCACGCTGATATTAAAGCGCACAATGCAAAAAGACGAATGGAACAGCATCGTTCTCCCCATCTCGCTTACCGCCGCCCAAGTGAAAGCCACATTCGGCGAAACGGCCAAACTATCGGCATACCCGCATCAGTCATCTACACTGAGCACCCGCATCGACTTCACAAAGGTATCGTTAGACAACGATAACGCTATCGCCATCGAAGCCAACAAGCTATACTTGCTGCGCCCCACAAAAGAGCCAACCGTGCCTCCCACAGCCGCCCCATATCGCAAATTGGTAAAAGATGTGGGATGGGTTGAAGTACAAGCTCCCTATTACATTATCAACAACGTTACACTCGACACTAATCCGCAAACCTTGCCCAATTACTCAAACGGCATTCTGCGCGATCCTTCCACTCCATCAACCACAACCGACGAACGGCTACAATTCTGCGCATCGCTCTACAACCAAACAGCGAAAGTAGTTCCTGCCCACTCGTATGTTCTTGGAAAGAGCGCCAAGTCTAACAACAAGTGGCTATGGCATTTCACACAAAACCCAATGTCGGTAAAAGGATTCCGTGGCTGGATTGCCACAGGTTCAAACACCCAATCTAAGGCACTCAACTTCTTTGTTGATGGCGAAGAGATTGGCAGCACGTTCGACAACACAACGGACGTAACGAACACCTTGGTGCAGCCAAACGGCGACTTGTTTGCCAACCCAAGCAACATCTACTCCGTAGACGGAAAGCTGGTGCGGCCAAATGCCACCTCTACCGAAGGATTGCCAAAGGGCATCTATATTGTAAACCATAAGAAGATAATCGTAAAATAAACTTAGGGAGTATGAAAAAACAAGTTTACACGAAGCCAAACTGCACCGCAGTATATTTTGATCTCGACGAACTACTACGCGCACCAGGCGCATCGCGTTTCGACAACGACGGCGATGGCGACAGCGACCCAGGCCCCATTGTGCCAGGCGACCCAGACGAGATTGGTGCCAAACCTGGCTTTGGCTGGGGCTGGGACGATGAAGAAGACATGTAGCCCATCCTGCCGAACATTACCAATGGCAACAAATTAGACCATTTTTCCTTACATAAGCAACGCATCCCCACACAATGGGTTATGCACCTCCCCATCCGCAATGCTCAATATCGGGCGTTGCGGATGTTTTTCTTTAAACCCCAATTGGTCATTAGCAAGATTTCTAATGAACTGTGATAAGAAATGAGCTATACAACATATTTGACGATATGGCAAATCCGTAGCATGATTTTGAGGGGAACTTGCATTGCTCACCCATACGAAAAAACAGAAAACAAACAGGCCAAGGCCTATGGCCTAGCCGTATTATGCAAAGTAAGGCAGGGTTGCTCGCCATGTTCGCAACCCTGCCTTACAAATAGGCCAACCGCTTTGCGGTAGTTGACACCATTACATTTACTATTTTAAATTGTGTTCAAGGCAACACGAACTTTTATCTCAAGCGAACGTGTTGTTGAAAAAACAACTACTTTCGACTATAAGTGCATACACACACGAGTGAACAGTCCTTATTGTCACCCCAACAGCTTATCCCTCGACCAAACCCTTATCGTTTAGGAACGATAGAAATGGCGTAACCACCACCAGCCACGGCTGTGAGCGAAAGCTTTGTGGCAGAAGTCACCGTGCGGCGTTCTACACGATAAGCCTTTGGGTTGGTGCGATAGTCGGCATCGGGCGCATCGGTGTAAATCGTTGCCTCGTATTTGCGCCCCTTATCAAGGAACGACAGCGACAGCTGCGACTTGTGCGGCGCATTGCCCGACACACAGCCCACAAACCAATTGTCGGTGCCCTTCGCTTTGCGGGCCGCCGTGATGTAGGCCATTGGTTCGGCCTCAAGATATAGCGAGCGATCCCAGTCTACGGCCACGTCCTTAATGAACTGGAAGGCGTCGGGATGTTTCAGATAATTCTCTGGAAAGTCGGCCGCCATCTGCAACGGACTGTACATCGTAACGTAAAGCGCAAGCTGACCGCAGATGGTAGAGTTTACATGCGAGCCACCTGCACAGTCCATCTCGAAGATGCCGGGCGTGTAATCCATCGGCCCACCCTGCAAACGAGTGAATGGCAGTATGGCCGTATGCCCAGGTTTGCTACCCCCGAAGGCCTGATACTCGGTGCCGCGTGCGCTCTCGTTGCCGATAAGGTTGGGGTAAGTGCGGCACAAACCTGTGGGGCGAACTGCCTCGTGCGCGTTAACCATAATCTTATAGTCGGCTGCACGTTTCACGGCCTCTAAGTAATGGTTCACCATCACTTGCCCATAGTGGTACTCGCCACGTGGAATGATGTTGCCAACATATCCGCTTTTCACCGCGTTATATCCGTAGAGGTTCATCAATTTGTAGGCACGGTCCATGTAACGTTCGTAGTTCATCACCGACGACGACGTTTCATGGTGCATCATTAAGCGTACGTTTTTTGAGTGAGCATAATCGTTTAAGGCCTTGATGTCGAAGTCGGGGTAGGGCGTTAGGAAGTCGAACACCTTCTCTTTCATGTTTCCTGCCCAGTCTTCCCAACCAATGTTCCAGCCTTCAACCAGCACTTGGTCGAACCCATGTTCGGCGGCGAAGTCGATATAGCGGCGCACATTGGCGTTGTTGGCCGAGTGTTTGCCCGACGGTTTCACCTTGGTGTAGTCTGTTTCGCCCAGTATAACCGAGGGAAGTTCCTTCGTATAGGCCCAATCGCCCTTGCCCGAAATCATCTCCCACCAAACGCCTACGTACTTAATTGGGCGTATCCACGACGTGTCTGTGTACTTACAGGGGTCGTTAAGGTTAAGGATAAGGTTTGATGCAAGCACTCGTCGTGCATCGTCGGTAATGATCATCGTGCGCCAAGGGCTGCGGAAGGGCGTGTGCAGGTAAGCTTTAACGCCCTTTGCATCGGGTGTGAGCCACGAGGTGAACACCATATCGCGGTCGTTTAGGTTGAGGTGCATTGCCGGATAATCCACCAAAGCCGCCTCGTGCAGGTTGATGTACAGCCCTTCGGCCGTCTTCATCATCAGCGAAGTCTGAACACCCGTAGGCGAGAATGGGGTCTGCGACAAGTTATCCGTAATAGCCCCCTTCATCTTCTGCCGCACCTCACTGAGTTGCGACTGGGTGTATTCGTACTCCTGTGTGTCGTAATCGCCAGGAATCCACCACGCCGTGTGGTCGCCAGTCATGGCAAACTCGGTGCGTTCGTCTTTCACCTGGAAGTAGTTCAGCTTGCCTTCTTGCGGAAACTCGTAGCGAAAGCCCACCCCATCGTCGTAAACGCGAAAGCGGATGTTGAGCATTCGCTCGGTAGACTTCTGTTCGAGCCGCACCAACAGTTCGTTGTAGTGGTTTCTTATGGTGCGGTTCTCGCCCCAAACAGGTGTCCAAGTCTCATCGGCCGAGCCTTTTTCTTCGCCCACAAGCGTAAAACCGTCCAGCAAGTCGCCGCCCTTTACCAGTTCAAAGCCTAGGCGGCTAGGCTTGATAACGACCTTGCCGCGGAAGGTTACGGTGTAGGTGGGCACCGAATTGTTAAGTGCGAAGTTTACCTTTACATCACCATTGGGCGACTTAACCTCTTGCGCCAGGGCACTGAAAGCACACAGCAGCACCAAGCATACAGACAAAACAAATCTTTTCATATTGTTGTTAGTTATTGAATAAACGTGTCATAAAGGTGGAACAACAAGGAAACGCGCGCTCGTTTCGCACACCTGTTCCTTTTGCAAAGATAAAATAAAATGTCGAAAATGGCATGTGACACCTATAGATATGTACAAAAAATAATGCAAACGATTGCGTGCGCATGCGTTGTACATCTTGCAGGTGTACATTTTTTCGTGAGTGGGGGTGTGCAAGATTAGGATTTTTAGATTAACTTTGCACCGATAATCGACAACATAGGCGGGAAAAACGCCTAAGACCGGAACAATGGAAAGAAAGAAAAGAAGGATGAGCAAGGGCATGGCATGGAGCCTTGTGGCCGCCGTGCTGTTGGTTGGCGCGCTGGTTTATGCCGTGATGTGCTGTTTCTCTTCGCAACGGCAGATGCGCAATAGCGTTGTGGTTGTGCAGAGCAACCTGTGGTACACCGTGGGTACAGGTGCCGACAAGGTGGTGTTTTTTGCCGAAGTAGCTCCCGATAGCACTTTCGCCAAGGCAGCAACAAGCCCCACAGACTTACTTAAAGCACCCCATCTCACCTCTGGATTTTGGGTTAACAGGTTTGCATTGCTGCCCTCGTGCAGTGGTAGAGTTGTCGCTGCCATGCCTCATGGCACAGCTGATAAGGGGAAATTGCCCACCGATGTGAACACGATGGTGCAGAAAACATTGGGCAAACTGCTTGCACAAGAAAAACAACTGAAACGAGAAGTGAAGGAAATCAACTACTATATGAAGGTGCACGGCATGCAAGACGAAGGCTATACGGCCGTTTTGGCCTACGCCCATAAGCTGAAAACGCGGTTGGCCGAGGTGCAAAAGGTGAGCAAAAGGCTTGCTGTGTTGCGTAAGGAAAAGCAACTGCGGGTGTTGCGCCACACACGTTATGCCCTGCTTTTCGACGGCAAGAGCATCGCTACCAAATGTTTGCGCGAAGACCAACAATGGGGCTTGTGCCTGCTACAAACCACAAACGAGAGAAAACCTTGGCGCGCAAATGCGCTTTCGGCCTTGCCTTGGGGCATGTCGGCAGCAGGCGAAGTGCGCGTGGCAAGCGTGCCTGGATTGGGCTTAGACCCCTTGGCCACGGTTAAAGACAGTGCTGCTGTATGGGCGGCCAGTGTGCAAAGGGATAGCTCCCTGCGCATGCACGCTGCGCTGGGACAAGCAGGTTCGCCCGTGTTCAGTGCGTGGGGACGTTTCGTTGGAATGTATAACGGTGTAGGTATAGTGCCTCGCAACATCATCGCCAAAATGCTATGGAACGAAAGATAAACCATCCTAAACGCTTTCTTTGGCTCACGACATTACTAGTCGTGGTACTTTTCGGCGCTTGCCACTTCGAGAAAAACACACTTAACGGCGACGGAACGGCGCAGGTTTTGCAACAAGAAGGCGACCTCTGCTATCAAGGCACCGTGCTGCATGGTCGCAGTCATGGCTATGGCGTGTTGTGGCTGAAAGACAGCGTGGTGTATGCTGGACAGTGGAAGGAAGGAAAGCGGCAGGGAATGGGCACGGCGCACGACAGCAAAGGACGGAAGATTACAGGGCGTTGGAATGCCGACACGCTGGTGAGTGGCAGTCGCGAAGATGCCGCAGGTGTGTACGTGGGCAGCTTTAATAGTAAGATGATGGCCAGCGGACACGGCGAATATACGGGCAACGACGGCAGTCACTACGAAGGACATTGGGAAAACGACGCCCAAACAGGTAAGGGATTTGCCCTTACTGCGCAGCCCAAAGTGAAGGTTGGCGAATGGAAAGCAGGCCAATATCTGGGCGAACGCCTTACTTATACCACCGAACGCATCTATGGCATCGACATTTCAAAGTACCAACACGTTATCAACAAGCGCGTACATCCCATCAAATGGAACCAATTGCGCATCATTCACTTGGGCACGGCTAGCCGAAAGGCCATTCATGGGCAGGTAAACTATCCCATATCGTTTATTTATATCAAGAGTACCGAGGGCAAATCGCTGCTCAATCCCTTTTACAAGGCCGACTATAAGCAAGCTCGCGCCCACGGTTTCAGCGTTGGCACTTATCATTTCTTCTCCATTTACTCGCCTGCTGCGGCTCAGGCGGCCCATTTCTTACGCCATTCGCACATATCGAAAGGCGATTTTCCGCCTGTTCTCGATGTGGAACCCAGTCCGCAGCAGATTGCCAAGATGGGCGGTGCGGAGGTTCTTTTCAAGGCTGTTCGCACTTGGCTCACTATTGTGGAGCAACGAACGGGCAAACGTCCCATTCTGTATATCAGTCAGCAGTTTGTTAATCGATACTTGCCACTGGCTCCCGACATCAAGCGCGACTACGACATTTGGATTGCGCGTTATGGCGAATACAAACCCGATGTTCACTTGGTGTATTGGCAACTTTGTCCCGACGGGCGGGTGCAAGGCATACAAGGCGAGGTAGACATTAACGTGTTTAATGGCTATAAAGAGGTGTTCGACGAGTTTAAGGCGAAGTTGTAAATGGGCATTTAGTGTGATGTTTAGACCTTGTTTTTGTGGGAATTTAGTTGCTAAGGTTATAAGCGAGTATGTTCATGGGGTGACAATAGGGCCGTAAGTAAAGCCATTTGCTGGCTTATAAACTTGTCAACCCGTGTGATTTATCAACCTGTTAACTCGTTAATTTGTCAACTTGTCAACTTGCAAACTCGTCCACTGGCAACAGCGTTATGGCCCTTATCTGTTTTTAGTTCAGCTTAAATCTCAAGGGTACATTATACCTCACGCGTACAAATCTGCCGTCTTGCTGGCCTGGCAACCAGTTAGGCATGGCCTTCATCACACGCAAGGCCTCGGCATCAAGGGCTGCATCCACCGCTCGTTCAACCTTAAAGTCAGACAGCGAGCCATCTTTTTCTACAATGAAACTCACGATTACGCACCCTTCCTTTTTGATTTTTTGCGCCGATTGGGGGTATCTGGCCGTCTTACCAAGATATTGCAGCAGTGCTGCATCGCCTCCTTTAAAGCATGGCATCAGCTCACATACATTGTAAACCTTATTGTCTACCTCAATCCGCTTGGGCCGTACGTACTTATTTCGCGCTTTTCTCTGCGCATTCGCCCTTGCTGGCGCGAAGACAACAGCCATAATGGCAAAGGCCAATACGGCAAAAAGCCGACAATCAAAGCCTACTAACCGCTTGCAGGCTTGCTTGTTCTTCATCTTCATTCTTCTATTTTTATGATTGTGTATTGAGGTTATCTAACATTGAATTTGACTAACATGCAGAGAGATTTATCGCACGACAGGCGATGGAAGTTGGTTAGTTGAGAAGTCAACCGCTGGCCTGCACCTCATTTATATAAGCTTAAAACTAACGGGTACACTATGCCTCACGCGTACATTTTTACCGTTGTGTTTACCTGGATTCCACTTAGGCATAGCCTTTACAGTCTTTAAAGCCTCGTCATCAAGTTCAGGGTCCACCCGCTGTATGAACTTAAAGTCGCTTAGCGACCCGTCTTTCTCAACGATAAAGCCAACCACAACACAGCCTTGTATGCCGAACTCTTGGGCCCGTTGTGGATACCTTGTTACCTGCGAAAGAAATCTCATCATTGCCTCTTCCCCTCCTTTGTAGGTGGGCATCTGCTCACACACCTCGTAAATCTTATCGTCTGTGGTGGTGTCTTTACGCGTTTGGGTGGTCTTTTCCGTCTTATCCTGCGCGTTCGCCCTTGCAGGAGCAACGACAATAACCAACAAGACAAGGGCCGAAATGGTGAAAAGCAGACACTTAAAGCCTGCAAACAGATTAGGTGCTTGTTTGTTATTCATACTCATGATTATTTAAATGGTTATACGTTACAGCTAACTTGCATTGCTGTCAGTTTGCAAATATATTAATTTCTTGGATGATAAGCAAGGATAAAATAGACAAGTTAGCAAATAGGCGGGTTGACAAACACACAGATTTAGCCGTCGGTTTTCGGTCGTTCTATTACCAACCTGCCTACTTTCAACCTGTAATCAACCCCCAATTAGCACATCATTTCGTTAAGCCGCCAGACATTCACTCCATTGGTTTCAGCCTAAAAGATACAGGTACGTTATATCTTACGCGCACAAGTTGCTCGTCTTGGCAGCCAGGAATCCATTTAGGCATGCCCTTAACCACTCTTAAAGCCTCGGCATCAAGGGCTATATCCACATGCCGTAACACCTTAACGTCGGTGAGAGAGCCGTCTTTCTCGACAATAAAGCCTATTACAACGCGCCCTTGCACCCCATGTTTCTTAGCCAATTCGGGATACTTCACACTATCCGTAAGGTATTTCAACAGTGCAGCATCACCGCCTTCGAAGATGGGCATCTGCTCACACACCTCGTAAATCTTATCGTCTGTGGTGGTGTCTTTACGCGTTTGGGTGGTCTTTTCCGTCTTATCCTGCGCGTTCGCCCTTGCAGGAGCAACGACAATAACCAACAAGACAAGGGCCGAAATGGTGAAAAGCAGACACTTAAAGCCTGCAAACAGATTAGGTGCTTGTTTGTTATTCATACTCATGATTATTTAAATGGTTATACGTTACAGCAGTCTTGCATTGCTGTCACTTTGCAAATATATTAATTTCTTGGATGATAAGCAAGGATAAAAAAAGATATAAGGATACCTATTGCAAACAAATATGTATGGGCAGTAGGTATTTTACGCGCACACGTTGCCCATTATGCCTACCAGGAATCCATTTTGGCATGCCCTTAACCACCCTTAATACCTCGGCATCAATGGCTATATCCACCGCCCGTAGCACCTTAACGTTAGTGAGAGATCCGTCTTTCTCAACGATAAAACCAACCACCATACGCCCTTGTATCCCTCTTTCCTTATACTCATCAGGGAGTTTCCAGTTTTCTCCAAGGTATTTCAACAGTGCTGCATCACCGCCTTCGTAGGTGGGCATCTGCTCACACACATCGTAAACCTTATCGTCTGTGGTGGTGTCCTTATGCGTTCGGGCTTTCTTCACCTTTTTATTCTGCGCGTTCGCCCCAGCAGGAGCGAAGACAATAACCAACAATACAAGGGTCGAAATGACGAAAAGCAGACACTTAAAGCCTGTAAACAATATGGGCGTTTGTTTATTCTTCATACGCATTTATTTATTAGATGCAACGTATTATCTCGTTAAGTAAACGGCATAACCAGCCTTTAAAATGCTAAAAGGCATTTCGTTAACAAGTTAACGAGCCAACAAGGAGGAGGGGAATAAGCCACTAGCCAACCCCACATTCGCTTGCCAACCCATTAACTCGTCAATGTTACCAGTCTAGCTGTATGCTATTGTAATCTGAAAGACACAGGTACGTTATACTTCACGCGCACTAACTTGCCGTCTTGCTTGCCAGGAACCCACTTGGGCATGGCCTTTATCACTCTTACCGCCTCGGCATCGAGTGTCGGCGTTACCGACCTAACTACCTTTACGTTAGATACCGCCCCGTCTTTCTCTACAATGAAATTAACCACAACGCGACCTTGTTCTCCTGCTTTCTCGGCTGCTTCGGGGTACTTAATGTTCTCCGAGAGATACTTCATCAATGCAGCATCTCCGCCCTTGAAAGTAGGCATCTGCTCAACCACCTCATACGCCTTATCCGTTGGATCGGCACTCTTGATTTGTGCAGTGTCCTCGCCCGTTTCTGCTTTCACTTCAACTTTTGTGCCCTCCATAACTTGTTCCTGCACTTTCGTCTTTCTTTTGCAGCTGGTCATAAACACCAAGGCGAAAGCCAATGGCACGAAAAGCAGGTACTTATAACCTGCAAACGAATTTGTTTTTTGTCT
>ERZ773004.1251-NODE-1251-length-13005-cov-4.747876_pt1 | contig 13005 bp, 9 predicted proteins | sample MGYA00580667_ERZ773004 | MGnify/ENA primary metagenome ERZ773004 (study PRJEB29015, sample SAMEA2737963) | human oral metagenome | biome: human oral; feature: human-associated habitat; material: dental | place: China | collected 2123 ... | reverse complement strand
CTGTCGCCGAGGCTACCACAGGGCAGGATGACGCTGGCGACACTGTCGCCGGGACTACCACAGGGCGCGAGGACGTTGGCGACACTGTCGCCGGGACTACCACAGGGCGCGAGGACGTTGGCAAACCATTTGTCGGTTCAACAAACCGACGCATAGATTGTTGGATCACCCAGAAAAGATGAATATGAAAAGAAGCACGCTATACATCATCAGCATAGGCCTGCTGCTGGCCGCCGGAAGCGCATCGGCGCAGAAGGCTGAGCGGTCGAATATCCGCCAGGGCAACCGGCTTTATCGCAACGAGAAATATACCGAGTCCGAGATCGCCTATCGGAAGGGGCTGACGGTCAATCCGCGCTCCGTGGAGGCGGCCTACAACCTCGGCAATGCGCTGTACAAACAGAAGAAATACCCCGAAGCGGCCGAACAGTACATGCAGATCGTGGGTCGGCGCGAGCAGTTGCTGGCCGACAACCCGGCCAACGGGCGACGCTTAGCGGAGGTCTATCACAACCTCGGTAACATCCAAATGCAAGGGAAGGATTACGCCAAGAGCGTGGAGGCCTACAAGCAGTCGCTGCGCCTGAACCCGAAGGACGACGAGACGCGTTACAACTTAGCGCTGGCGCAGAAACTGCTCAAGAATCAACAGCAACAACAACAGAATCAACAGCAAAACCAGCAGCAGCAACAGCAACAACAACAACAAGAACAGCAGCAACAGCAGCAAAAGGAAGACAAGCGCGAGAACAAGACGCAGCAAGAGAAACAACAGAACGAACAGATGAGCCAGGACAACGCGCAGCAGATACTCGACGCCTTCCTGCAAGACGAACGCGACACGCAGGAGAAGGTGAAGAAGGCGCAGCGGCAACAACAGGAACGACGTAAAACAGATAAGCAATGGTAAACGCAACGAAGCAACTGATTCTATTCCTCGCCCTCTGGCTCACGGCCGGGGCAACGCACCTCGTGAAGGCTAACGGGGTGACCTTCCGGGCCTCGGCCCCCAGCGCCGTCGTCATGGGGCAGCAATTCCAACTCACCTACACGGTCAACACCGAGGGGGCCAGCTCGCTCCGCACGCCGGACCTCTCGGACTTCGAGGTGCTGATGGGCCCCAGCTCGTCCGTCAGCCGCAGCATGCAGATCGTCAACGGGCAGATGTCAAGCTCCTACTCCCAGACCTTCACCTATGTGCTGATGCCGAAGAAGGAGGGCACCTTCAACATCGGGCCGGGCAGCATCAAGATCAAGAACGCCAACTATAGCTCCAACTCGCTCGTCATTAAGGTGCTTCCGCCCGACAAGGCAGGCAGTGCCGGCGGTGGGCGGAGCGGCGGGGCCGCCGCAGGAGCCGCTGGTGCGGGCGCCTCGCAAGGCTCGACGAGCGTGGGCGCAAACGAGCTCTTCGTACGTATGAACGTAGCCAACCGCAGCGTCTACGAGCAGGAGGGCATCCTCGTCACCTTCAAGATCTACTCCCTCTATGACGTCGACCTCGACGACATCAAATTCCCCGAGTTCGAGGGCTTCCTCGCCCAAGACATCGAGCTCAACCCCCAGTGGACACTCGAAAACTACAACGGCCGTAACTATCGCACCGCCGTCTTCAAGCAAACCATCCTCTACCCCCAGCGTTCGGGCAAGATCACCATTGGCTCGGGCCGCTTCGATGCCATTGCGCACGTCCGCGTCAAGCAACGCTCGGGAAGCATCTTCGACGAGCTTATGGGCGGCGGTTATCAGGACATCCGCAAGGTGCTCACCACGGCGCCCGTCACCATCGACGTCAAGCCGCTGCCCTCCGGCAAGCCCGAATCGTTCAATGGCGCCGTAGGTGGCTACACGATGAAGGCCACCATCAACTCCAACCAAGCCAAGACGAACGAGGCCGTGACCGTGACCGTCACACTCACCGGCAACGGCAACATCAAGCTGGCCAAGAATCCCACCGTGACCTTCCCCAACGACTTCGAAGTCTATGACCCGAAAGTGGAGACGAACATCCGCACCACCGCCTCGGGCTCAAGCGGCACGAAGACGATCGAATACATCGCCATTCCGCGCTACGCCGGCGACTTCGAGATCCCCGCCATCCGCTTCTCCTACTTCGACCCCCGTAGCGGATCGTACAAGACGCTCACCTCGGAGCCCTTCAAGCTGCACGTCGAAAAGGGCCCCGAAGGCGCCGCCTCGCCCGCCGTCTCCAACTATGGGTCGCAGGAGGACGTCAAGTATCTCAGCAAAGACATCCGCTACATCAAAACCTCAAGCCCGCACTTCGTCAACTCTCGGGGCGACATCTTCTTCGGGTCATTCACTTACGTCCTTGCCTACGTGCTGATCGCCCTGCTCTTCGCCGTCTTCTTCGTCATCTACCGCAAGCAGATGAAGGAGAATGCCGACCTCGCCTTTGTCCGCACCAAACGCGCCAACAAGGTGGCTCTGCGTCGACTCAAGACGGCAGAGAAGCTGATGAAGGAGGGTCGCAAGGAGGACTTCTACGACGAGATCTTCCGCACGCTTTGGGGTTATCTCAGCGATAAGCTCAACATCCCGCAGGCCGACCTGACGCGCGAGAACGTCGGCAACGAGCTGGCCACCTTCGGCGCGGACGAGACACTGGCCAAAGACCTGATGCAGATACTCGACACCTGCGAGTTCGCCCGCTATGCCCCCTCGCAAGCCTCCGACACCCTCGACACCCTCTATCGGCAGACCGCCGACGCCATCGGACGAATGGAAAACCTCACCAAACATTGAACTGACATGACTCCCATCAAGCAAATCACCCTCACCCTTTTGGCGTTCCTCTTCGCCGCCGTCAGTCTGCACGCCGCCGACCGCGACGCCGAACTCCGCAGCGCCGAAAAGGCCTACGCCGACGGCAACTACCCCGCTGCCGCTGAGCAATACGAAGCCCTGATCAAGAACTACGGCGACGCTGCCGAGGTCTACTACAACCTCGGCAACGCTTACTACAAGCTCGGACGCATCGCCCCGGCCATCCTCAACTATGAGCGCGCCCTGGTCATGAACCCCGGCGACGGCGACACGCGTTTCAACCTCGAGATGGCCCGCCAACGCACGGCAGATCGCATCGAGCCCGCCGACGGCTTCTTCGGCCGTGCCTATCGCAGCGTGCAACACCTGCTCAGCGTCGACGGTTGGGCTGCGGTCGGCCTGATCTGCTTCGTCGCCTTCGCTGGCTGCCTCGTCCTCTTCTTCTTTTCCAAGTGGATGCGCCTACGCAAGACTGGCTTCTACCTCGGCCTCCTTCTCCTCTTCGTCACCGTCATGGCCAACGTCTTTGCCTGGGGCGAGCGGCAGGATTTGATCGTGCGCGATGCGGCAATCGTCTTCACCCCCACCGTCACCATCAAAAGCTCGCCCGATCGCAGCGGCACCGACCTCTTCATCCTGCACGAGGGCACCAAGGTGACGATCAAGAACACCCTCGGCGAATGGTACGAGATCCGTCTCGGCGACGGCAAAGAGGGCTGGATCCCTAGCAAAGACCTCGAACGCATCTAACGCCCCACCGCCATGCTCGAACAAATCCTCGTCTACGAACGCGACGCCTTCCTCTGGCTCAACGGCCTTCATACGCCCTACTTAGACCGCTTCATGTGGATCTACTCCGGCAACCCCGCCTGGATCCCGCTGGCTGTCTTTATCCTCTTCGCCCTTTGCTACCGGCGGCCGTGGCGCGAATCCGTGCTGCTCATCCTGGCCTTAGCGCTGGCCATCACCCTCTGCGACCAGTTCGCCTCCGGCTTCTGCAAACCCTTCTTCGCCCGTTTCCGGCCCACGCGTCACCCAGACTTTATGCATGTGGTGCAGACCGTCATCAGCCCCCGCACCGGCGAGCCTTACCTCAGCGGTCGCTACGGATTCATGTCGAGCCACGCGGCCAACACGTTCGGCTTCGCGCTGTTCACCTCGCTGCTCTTCCGCCACCGCGTCTACACCGTCTGCCTCTTCCTTTGGGCTGCCGCCATGTCCTATTCGCGCATCTACCTCGGTGTCCATTTCCTTTCGGACATCATCCCCGGCGCCCTCTTCGGCCTCCTCTTCTCGTGGCTCACCTTCCGACTCTACGTCCGTGTCCGCCCGCGCTTTATCCCTGACACACCGCTCCTGCCCTACCCTGCCGTCGTGCCGCGCGCTATCCTTTGCGGCATGCTCCTCACCCATGCCACGATCACCCTCATTGCCGCGTGGTGGGTGTGGTAAGTAAGGCCATGATTCGTACCTCCTTTTTCATACGTAGCGGAGCGCCCGACTCCCCGCCGGGAAACACATTCGGAGCAGGCTGGGGCGTGCGTGATTAAAGATTAATTGGCAGCTTTGCACTCGAAAGAGCTCACCTCGAACTATTCGCCCTCAGGCATCCGTTTGCAGAATACTCACTCTAAATATTTGACAGTATGAAAACTAAAAGAATGATTCTCCTCGCTGCATGTGCCATCGCCCTTGGCTTGACGCATGCCCAAGCACAGTCGTCCACCTCCTTCGGAGTTAAGGCAGGTGTCAACTTCTCCACAATCAGTAGGCCCAACCTGATCATCCACGGCCCCGGGGACGGCTTAGAGACAGACCAATTCAAGATGAAGTTCATCCCCGGCTATCATGTGGGGCTCTACGGCCGCTACAATTTCAGCCCCGCCGTGGGCGTGCAAGCCGAAGTGCTCTACTCTATGGCCGGCTACAAGGTGACCACCACGTTGCTCAATGGCACCTACATCCGCTCTCAGCTGCACTATCTCAACGTGCCCGTGCTCTTCCGTTACACCATGCCGAGCAGCGGCTTTTATGCCGAGCTGGGTCCGCAGTTCGGGTATTTCCTGAAGGATAACATCGTGGGAACCGGACATATCGGCACCGTCAGAGGCGGATTCTCTGATAGTGGTGAGGGCCAGGCAGCATCGTTAAGCGTTGAGGGCGTGGTTGGTGTCGGCTACAAGTTGGACAATGGCGTAGGCTTCGCCTTACGTTACCAGCACGAGTTCAAGACCTCCTCTAACGTCAACCGGCTCATCCCCGACAAGGCGCAGAAGCGCGGCGTCCAGCTCTCTGTCACCTACGACCTGTTCTAAGCATTGCGGACGTCCGTCTGAATTAGGGAAGCCCCGCCTCCATCCTCGGTTTACCGAAGCGTGGGGGCGGGGCTTCTGATTATTTATATGGAACACCCAAAGGGCAGACACAGGCCCCAATAGCTCCCCTAAAACAGAAAGAAGGAAGATCCACCCGAAACTACAATCTCGGAGCCCTTTCTCCGTTATAAGGACTCACTTAACCCCTTAATAATTCACAGTATGAAAAGAATGATTCTCCTCCTGATGTGTGCGGCCATCGGTTTAACGCAGGCACATGCCCAGCTATCCTTCGGCGTAAAAGCTGGTGCGAACTTCTCGACGATCAGCAAGATCGATTTCTCCTCAATAGGTCCCGGTGGCAAAGTGATCTCCGGTCTGTTTGAGAGCAAGTATATGCCAGGCTATCACGTCGGCTTATACACACGCTACAACCTCAGCCCTGCGATGGGTGTACAAGCCGAATTGCTCTACTCGATGATGGGCTATAAGATCACCTCACCCCTGGTCGCAGACGCATCGATCAAGACGCAGCTGCATTATCTCACCCTGCCCGTGCTCTTCCGCTACACCCTGCCCAACATCGGACTTTACGCCGAGCTGGGCCCGCAGGCAGGCTTCTTCCTGAAGGACAACATCACCGTCACAGGAAGTCTTGACGACCGCAGCTCCGACATCACAAAGGGCGGATCCAAGCAGGCCGCCCCGTTCGACCTCTCGGGCGTCGTTGGCTTGGGCTATCGGTTGGACAACGGGCTCTCGATCTCCGCGCGCTACATCCATGAGTTCAAGACCTCGTCTGGCGATCACTTCATCCCCACGTATGCTAAGAAGCGCGGCTTCCAAGTCTCCTTGGCTTACGAGCTGTTCTAATCAGCGAAAGGTATCCCCGCATAGGGAAAGCCCCGCCTCAATCCTTCTCTTCAAGGATGGGGGCGGGGCTTCTGATTTGACGTCGGTAGAATACGGTTACCCCTGCCTGAATTGCTCTATGCGACAGCCCGGAAAGCGTTTTGTGGGGTAAGCATGCAGACTCTTAGGGCAGGAAAGTGCTTTGTGACGTAACAAAGCAGATTTCTGGGGCAGAAAAGTGCTTTGTGGCGTAACAAAGCAGATTCCTGGGTCAGAAAAGTGCTTTGCAGCGTAACAAAGCAGATTTCTGGGGCAGGAAAGTGCTTTGCAGCGTAACAAAGCAGATTCCTGAGATCCAAAGGCTGTTTTGTGTGACAAGAGTGCGCGAGGCTTCTGAAAAAGAAACGTCCTCCGAGCAATGGATGCCGTATCCATGCCCGGAGGACGCTTTGTTTTTCAACGAATTTGTTGAACGCGCTGTGCGCAACGCACGAACGCCTCAGAAATTGATATTGAAGCCTCCCATGAAGCCAAATCGTTGCATCGGATAGCCATACCAAAGATCCTGTCCACGAGAGAGGATGTTCGTGAACTTGAGATAGGCGCCGAACATGTCGTTGAGGTTGTAAGCGGCGGTAAAGTTCAGGTCGTGCAGGTCGCTCATCTTGATATTGTCGCCGTGGAAGAGGGTGACGCGGCGGGCGCCGAGATAATAGTCCAACGTAAGCGAGAGGGGCGTGATCGGCCGTATGGTGAGGTCGGCGTTGACCTCCACAGCGGGGCAGCCGTAGGGCTTCATGTTCGACATACCGGCGCCGGAGAGCCACGAGTTGCCCTCCCCCTTGCGGAAGGTGCCGCGGTTGTAGACGGCCTTGACGGAAAAGTCGACCGTCTGGCGGTAGGCGTACTTGAGCGCAGCGCCGAGGCGCATCCATGTGGCGTCGGGCTGGAAGGCTACGTGATAATTGCCGAAGTCGTAAGGCTCACCGAGATAGTCCGAGGGGACGAAGAAGGCGGCGCTCTTGATCACCGCATAGCCCGCAAATGCGTCGAGCCAGAGGCCGGGGACAATGCCCGACCGAACGCCTAACTCGGCGTCGAGCCATGTGCGCGAGGGCCTCACCTTGAGCGTATGATCGACGTAGCGGTTGCGGTCAGCAATTGAGGCCGCGTCGTTCATGCCGATGTTACCGTCGGCGCGCCCGTAAAGCAACGTGTGGTCGGCCAACTTGGCCTCGAAGCGGATGGCTGGCCCAGCGAAGAATTTGGCAGAGTCGCCCGTGACAAGCCCCAGATTGATACCAAGGCGGAGGTTGAATAGCTCGTCGAAGTAGCGGTAGTAGGGCGTGAGGGTGATCTGGGCGTGGCTGCGATAGCCGTTGAAATCGACGGCGTTGCGGACGGTCGAGGGGTAGACGTAATTGAAGAGGTGCGCGATGGCGTCGAGTCCGAAGTAGCGGTCGTCGATGTTGGCCAAGAGGCCGAGGTTGAGGGAGAATCGATTCTCTTGCAGGCCGTCGATCTGCGCGGTGTGGCCATAACGCTGCACGAAGCGGAGGTAAGAGAGGTCGAGGCGATAGCTGAGATCGGTGGTGTCGTTCGATTGCAGTCCGAAGTAGGCATCGAACGTTTGGTTGCGTTGGTTACGGTCGCGGTCGGCGGGATAGATGACAGCGGGCGCCATGCTCCAAGGGCCGAGGCGATAGATGGAGTCGAGCGGGAAACCGTAATAGTTGAAGGTATTGTAGCGGTATTGCCCACCGAGGCGGAAGGTGAGCGGGGCGAAGCGATGGGCGTAATGGACAGCACCGCGGATGTCGGTGTACTTGGCGCGCTGCTTCTGGCCTCCCCAGTCGTTGTATCGCACGTTGCCGTGGGTGGATCGGAGGGAGAGGAGGGCGTTGAGGCGGTCGGTCGCATTGTCAAGGAAGTGGTAGCCGACGTCGCCGTCCATGTTGAGGTGCGTACCGATGCCGTAGTGGAAATAGCCGCGGTTGCGGTTATAGGGGATGTCGGTCATGACGCGCCCTGATGGCAGGGTGATGATCTCTCGGTCAGGGTCGGCCGTGGTGGTGAAGCGAGAGTACTCGATCTTGTGCTTAGTCACCTGCGGGTCTTTCACCTCAGGCAGCCGATTGACCTTGTCCGCGTCCTGCACACCGGGGTCATACTCACGTTCGAGGGTCAGTTCGCGGCGCAGTTTCTCGTCCGTGTTTTCGCGATCGTCCTGAGCCCGAAGGCCGAGGCTACAGCTGAGCAGCAGGACTGCTGCAGCGCAGATCCGTATCCGATTGTCTGTTCTCATCTTCTTATGGGGTAGTAATCAGTAGTCAGAAAGTTATTTGTGGGGAGTGAGCGGTAGCAGAGGGGGTGGGGACTCATTTTAATGCAGCCAGTCGCTTATCGATCATGGCCATGACGTCGTCCTTATTGCCACCCTTGTAATTCTTCTGCAAGCTGGTGAGGTATTGGCGCGCTTGGAACTTGTCGCCTTTGCGAGCATACACATCGGAGAGGAGGATGAAGCCGCGGGCCAGCCAGTAGCTGTGGGGCGTACCTTGCTCAATGAACCCGAGCATCTCCTTTTCAGCCTTGTCGATCTCGTTGCGATCGAAGTAACGCTGGGCCAAGAGGTACTTAGATTCGGCGCCATAGACCGTACGCGTATCCTTACTCAGCGTGACGAGGTCGGCCTGCGCCTTGGCGTCTTCCTTGAGGTCGATGTACGACTTCATGCGCAGGAAACGCGCTTCGGCCGCTATCTCGGGACTAATCTTCTCGTTCTTCAGTAGCTCATCAGCCATCTTGACCGCATCGGCCGACTGCTTCGTGCGACGTGCACAACGCAAGGCGCCCAGTCGGGCCCCGTCACGTACTTCAGCCGTCGTGGCGATTGCCGCCAGCCGCTTGAAGCTCTCCAGCGCCGCCGCATAGTCCTTGTTCATGTACTCGATCTCGCCCTTACGCGTCAGGGCATCCTCGCCGAACTTGGTGTCGCCGCTACGGATCACGACCTCGTAATACTTTTTGGCCTCCTCGTAGTTCTTCGCGTCGTAAGCGATCTGCGCTAAGTAGTAGTTGGCGCGCGCACTGAAGGCACCCTTGGGGAATTGGCGCAGGTAGTTACGCAGACTCTGCTCTGCCTCGCTCTCGCCGCGCAGGAAACGCTTCTCGGCCGCGAAATAGGTGAGCGAATCCTGCTCACTGACCTCGAATCGGGCGGCCATGTCACCGAGCGAACGCACATAAGTGGCGTAACCCGCCACATCGTTCATGTCGACATACACGGCCTTGAGATCCTGCACCGCCGTGCGAGCTTCCTCGCTGCCGGGGTAGTCGGAGATGACCTTCTTATAGGCTTTGATGGACTGCTCGGGGCGGTTGCTATTGAAATAGAGCAGGCCCAACTGCAATCCAGCCTTGCGAGCCAGCGTATGGAGTGGATACTTCTGCTGCAGTTGCGTGAAGGCAGCCGCAGCACGATCCTCGTCCTCCAGCATGACGTACGAGCGACCCATCTCGAAAAGTGCGGCCGCCGCGTGGGGCGACTCGGGGTATTCACGCACTACGCGCTCCATGACCGTGATCTTGCCTTGGTAATTCTTTTGTAGTCCGAGCAGGAAGCCCTTGCGATAGAGGGCATAGTCGCCGCTGGAGGGTTGAAGTGCGGCAGCGCGGGTATAGTTTTCGTCAGCGGCCTCAAACTGTCGGGCGTGGAAGAGGCAGTCGCCCACGCGATTGTAAGCGTCGGCATAGGAGACGCTCTCCTTGCGCGGCTCGAGATTGATGTATCGGCGGAACTCGGCGAGGGCGTCGTTGTAGCGCTGTTGTTTGAAGAGGCAGTAGCCCAGATTGTAGTATGCCAGAGGGTAAGCCTCGGCCGAGCGGTCGGTGGCGTTGCTGAGGTAGGAACGGTAATCGGCTGCGGCGTTGTTGAAATCGTCCTGGCGATAGTAGGTCTCGCCGCGCCAGTAGTACGCCTGACTGTAGGCGTCGGCGTCGTAGACCCCGGGGGTGATGGCCTCGTCAAAGCGGCGAATGGCCTCCGACGGGCGGCGCGCGGTGAAGGCCTCGACGCCCATACGGAAGAGGATGTTCTGCTTGGCGGCAAGGATTTTCCGACCCGGTCGGCGGATTTTGTCGATCGAGGCGAGTGCGGCGTCGTAGTTCTTGGTGGTGAGGTAGACCTCCGCGAGGTAGTCGCTGACCTTGTCGGCATACTTGGAGTCGGGGAAGCGATTGAGGAAGTCCTCGAAGATGGTGACCGACTCGCCGAAGCCTGAGAAGGACGTTTCGTGGATAAGGAGGGCATAGTTGTACATCGCGGTCTCTTGCACCTTCGGGTCGAAGGTCAGCGTGGCGGCCTGTTCGAAAGACATGCGTGCACGGTTGCGGTCGCCGGTTTGCAGGTAGCACTGTCCGAGGTAAAGGCAGGCGTTCTGCATCAGCTCGTCCTCTTCGCCCACCACCTCGGCGAAGGCTTGGATGGCCTCGGGGTAATCGCCTCGGTTATAGCGGCAGACGCCTAGGATATAGAGGTCGCCCCGGACGAAGGAGTCGGCCCGTTCGACGTACTTGTCGAGCATCTTGATCGCCGTGGCCTCGTCGCCCTCCCGATAGGCTACGTCGCCCAACAGGCGGTAGGCCTCGGCGCTGTTCCGACTGTTCGGATATGCGCTCAAGAGGGCCTTGCCTTCCGACTTGACGCGGTCGTAACGCTCATCCACATAGTGGATCTGCATCAGGTAATAGAGCGACTGCTCGCGGTAGGCGGGCTCGGATTTGAGTTGCTCGAAGCGCGGCTCGGCCTGCTTGAGTTTGTCCTCTGCGTAGTTGATGTAAGCCAGGTAATAGGTGGCCGGCACGCGGTATTTGCGACCCACCTCCTCAATGCGGGCGAAGTAATTGCGCGCCGTGCGTAGGTCGTGCAGCTGGAGCAGGGAGTAGGCCAATCGGTAGGCGTAATCCTCCTGCTGATCGGTGCCGAGGAGGTCTATTTCGGACGTGTTAAACCATTGGATAGCCGTCCCATAATCCTCGTGAGCGAAGTAATACGAGCCCAGGAGGAAGGCGGCTTCATTGGCGTGGCGGGAGTCGGGGTAGAGGCTGAGGTAGCGCTCCATGACGGCGGCGGCGTCCTCGCGCCCCTGCTCAGAGGCCACCACGGCCAACATGTAGTCGGCCTCTTGGATCAGATCGCGATCGTGGGAGATGGCTTTGAAGGCCATCAACTTGTCCGAGCAACCGGGGAAGTTGCGCAATTCGAAAAACGCTTTTCCTTCTTGAAACAGCCTGTCCGCCCGCTCGAAGCGGTACGTGCGCTGCCCGTATGCCATCAGGCAGCTCGCCATCAAACACAGCGATACGACGATTTTTTTCATATTCAATTTGTCCTCTTAATGGCTTGATGAGACCCATTTTAGCGGCCTCTTTCGATGATGGGCGCAAAGGTAGGCGCGAAAATGAGAATCGGAAGGCGCCCCGGGAGGGTCTTGGATGTGCCTTTCGTGCCCTCGGGACATGCGCAGCCGTATGCCTGAGACAGGCCCTGAGCCGATGCGCACCGTCCGCCCATAGCGCTATATATAAAAGGTACGCGCGCGAAACAAGGGCACGAAAACCGACCTCCGATCTGGGGCCACGTCCGGAAAGTGCCCCCCCAAAGAAATGCGCTCCAACAGGCTCCAGAATCCAGTTCCCCTACCCGATCCTCACAACCATTCCGCCTTTCTGACGATGGGGGTTAAGATGGAATGAGAATCCTATAAAAGACGAAAAAGCGGGGGCGACGTACCGTCCAAACCGGGCCCGGGAGGCAATTTCTCTACTTTTGCGCCGTACGAAACTCCTAATGACCCCCACACAGAAGATGAAAACGACCTATTTGCTCCTGCTCTCCTTCGTGTTGCTGCTGTCCGGCTGCGAAATCACCTCGTCCGACCTGACCGAGGTGGACGAAAATGGCAACCGCGTGAACAACAAAGAAATCCGCATAGGCGCCTCACTGCTCGACGTCGGCATGACGGCCTACACCATCGACACCGTATGCACCGAGCTGATCCTCACGCGCCAAAAAGGCGGCGCGGTAAGAATCAGCGGCTTCCGCAAAGGCACCGTCATCTACGACGAGAACGGCGCCATCGACTCCATCGCTTGGGATTGGCGCCGCCCGGAGATCAATTACGGCTACGACTACCGCTACGTCTGGGACGATCTGGAATACCGCATCCTCTCCCTGCAGGACAACGGCTTCGTGGAGGACATGGAGATCTGGCGCCGCGGCAAGGATGGCGAGCGCGACCGCCTCGTGGCCCAGCTCAGCTATTCCTACGACTACGCGGGTTATGTAAGCCGGATCGAGATCCCGAACCTTCAGGCCACGATCCGCTTCAAGTACCACTATCGCGACCAGTCGAACTACGCCAACAGCATCACCATCACCGAAGTGCAACGCACCGACACCAGCACCTACACCCTGCGGCTGGCGCCCGAAAAGCTCCGCAATACGGGGTACGTCTGCAACGTCCTGCGTGCCGTGGGCGCGCCGCTGACGAACCAGTACGCGCTCAACCCCGATCTCTACTATCTCGGCATCTACGGAACGCCCGTCAAGCTGCTTCCCGATGCCATCATCGAACGTAACATCTACCGCGACGGTGAGGGCGACCTTCACAGCGTCTATTCGCGCGTAGGCTCGGACTACTATTTCTACGAAGACAACGCCATGCTCACCCGCAGCCGACAGCCCTAAGCCGTCGATCCCCATTACAACGTCAAGCCGCCCACAGCCAGTAGCCCGTGGACGGCTTTTTTTTGCCCGCCACTTCCAGTCATTCGCCCCCGCCGGAAAACACTACGCCAGCCCCAACCCATACCCAGCCAACTTCGGAAAACACTACGCAAGCCCCAACCCGTACCCGGCCAACTTCGGAAAACACAACGCCCGCCCCTTCCCGTACCCGGCAAACCTCGGAAAACACTACGCCAGCCCCTTCTTGTACCCGGCCAACTTCCCCGCCCCCGGTGGGGGCTTGATTTTCTTTTGCCCTCT
>ERZ773004.1247-NODE-1247-length-13037-cov-6.090356_pt1 | contig 13037 bp, 15 predicted proteins | sample MGYA00580667_ERZ773004 | MGnify/ENA primary metagenome ERZ773004 (study PRJEB29015, sample SAMEA2737963) | human oral metagenome | biome: human oral; feature: human-associated habitat; material: dental | place: China | collected 2123 ... | reverse complement strand
TACCATTTCCAAAAACAACGGCTCCTGTTCCGATGAACACAAGCATGAAAGTACCGATTAATTCAGCGACAAATTTTTTCATGATAAGTCTCCTTTTTTTCAAACTATGTATTAGTCTATCAAAAGAAGGAAAGAGTTTCAAGAAAAGTGACTGGAAAGTTCTTTGAAAATCATAAAATGACCAGCTAATCTCTAGTAGTAAAAAGATTGAATGATTTTTTTCAAGTCATCTTGTAAAAGATTATGACAGTCTAGTTGAAGGTAAATTTCCAGCAAACAAGATCTGAAGTTGGAAAATTTATGGAAATCGTTTGCTTCTTTCAGGGGAAATTCGACTGTTTGCAGCCAAGCAGTGAATAGAGACGGTTCGATTTTCCCTCGTAAGATTGGTTCATAAAACGCTCTGGCTAACCGCCAATCTTCATCATTTGTAAAACGAATCTCAACACGTTTAAAGATTTTCCCAATGATTTCAAATGCTTCGGCTATATCTGACTTTGGAAAACTAGGATGGCATATAACTTCCGTCAAGAGATCACCACCATGCGCAAAAGCGTGAACCCAACCATACTGACTTGAAAAACCAGTTGTATCCTTTTCTTTTGAAAGATAGTGCAAGCCTTGATTTAGCATGGTAGCCCTGATAGGAGAAGACAACTGCTGGTAATAAAGCGACTCCTTAGTACCATCGCAGGACAGTAGATTGGCATAAATAAGTGCCCTAAAAGAACGTTTAAGAGTTGAAACTCCTCTACTATCCATCTCTTTATATAGACCTTCATCAGATGAGACTTCTTCTGCGATAAACTGAAACTGCTCAAGGGTAAACAACTCTTCTTGAAGGCCCCTAGCTAAACTTGTAAAAACAAGGTCATCACGAATTTCTGAAGAAGGATCTCCCAAATGCTCAAGCAACCACCGGATTTCTTCCTGATGATAACTTGGTTTTTCTTCTGCTATTTTTCTGAGTAACTCTTGATACATGATCAACACCTCTACATTTCTAGAAACTTATCAAAAAGCCAGCCGTAGATGACTTTGAAGTGCATGCCAAAGCACTATTTTTTCTTTTTCGGAGTTAAATCTTCAAAAGAGTTACTATTTTTACTAACAGCCTCGCTAATTGCTTTTTGTCCCAACCCATTAATTGAACTATCCATTTGAGCTGTTAAAGTCGTTACAGCTGTCTTATTTGTCATAGCAAGAATCCCTATCTCCTCATCGTACTTATCTACAATATCTTTTCTCCCTGATATTATCGGAGGAGCACAAAAGGCTTTGATAGCTGCTCTTTCCAAAGTTTTTTTGATTTCTCGTCTGGCTGATTCTGACATGGGGCCAATCAAAGCATCTATGACTAAATCCACTAGCATTTTTTCTGCTCCCTTTCTAACTCATATAGATTTCTTCTTCGACTATAACTCTCTTCTAACTCTTTTTCTAAGCGAGAGCGCTCTTTTCGGTACTGAGTCTGCAATTCTTCATCTTTTGCCTCTATTTTAGCATATTGACGAAGATACTCACTCCTTGTCTCAACTGCATAAGATTCTAAGAGTATCAGAAATTGGTGGCGCTCTCTCTCATCTCCAGAATTCTGTCTACCAAAATCATAAGCAATGTTTTCAAACTCCTCATATAATCTGGTCAACTGAGAACGATTATCATCCAAATTTTCATAAGATTCTTCTATTTTCTTCTTAGCAGTTCTATAGTCATCCTCCAAGGACAAAAGACCATCTTCTTGCTTTTTTATTTTAATTTGAATTTCTTCTAGTTTGTCCATTGATTAATATCCCTTGCCAAGCTTTCATCTCCTTCAACTGCTTGTTCAACACCCTTCTGAATATTCGTTTCCAAATCTGTAAAGGCTTTTACAATCTCAGCTGATTTACTTACTTTGTTATCAAAATGTCTCTGAGTCTCACCCACAATACTATCATATGTTACCCCAGCTTTTGCATAGACATCCTCTATCTCATCGTAAGTTAATTCTGAGACGAACCAAGGAACTTCCTTACTTTTATCGTAGAGTGTTTCAGCATCCGCAACTGCTTTTTTCGCCACTGCCTCAATCTCGCTGTGTCCGTTGCTGACACTCTCTGTCATTGCTGTCGCAACAGCTGTTGCCTGGATGCTATCCAAGAAAAACATCTCATGGCTATTTATACTACCATCTGATAAAAATTGAGTATTCAACTGCTTTAGAAGTCGATTTTTGACACCTTGTAATTTCTTAAGAGTTTCATAGTTCTTCTTTTCAAGTCCAGTCATCTTCTCTGGGCTCTGTTTTTCCAAAATATCCTTGATTTGGTTAATTTGATTTTTATCACCCGTAATATCCGGATCAATACTGTGCCCACCAGAATTTTCAAGCAGGTAATCTTCTCCCAAGTATACACCTAAAAAAGGCTTTGAGATATTGTTAAGAAAGTCATCTTGAGTCCGGATTCGTACCACTTGACCTGTGAATGTCTTTTGTTTATTGATTATCTTCTCCCTTGCCGAATCCCAGGGAGTTAGGTAATCTATGATTCTATCTTTAGATTCGATAAGACCTTCTAAATAGAGAGGCGCTGAATTATATACCACAGTACGGGGAGCGTTATACTCTAAGGCCACCCTCTGAGCGATGTTACCTCCTAAAGAATGTCCAGTTAGAGTAATATTATCTCCGTATCTCTGTCGAATCCTCTCATAAAATTTGAAAGCTTCATCATAATGAAAACCGAGCGCCATGGCTATACTACCGACATCTGTAGCAACATCCTTGACTATATCCGCATTAGGATTCGTTCCCGTATAGGCAATGATCACCTCTCCACTGTCCTTATCTAGGAAGGCTGTACCACTCGTCCCAGTAGAGTCATCATGAAAATCATCTAGATATTGGAGGTTGGAGGGGATAGTCTTATCCTTTTGAGCACCTATTTTCTTATCTAAAATTTGTTCATCAGTTGCTCCTCTCCACCTTGCATTCTCAAATTCATAAGTCAAGTTCGCTGCATCCAGAGTTGGAATTCCGCTATTAACTGATTCTTTTTCACTCATTCTTTCGCATGCTCCTTATTTATAATCAGTTCAATCAGGATATTTTAAATATTATCAAATTAATTAGAAACACTATTTCTATCATCTATCCAACTTGAAACTATCTCACTCATTCCATCATTTGAGTTATCCTTAAAAGCAATATTAACATTCAATCGATAACCTTTTGTATTATTATAAGATTCCGCTCCACTTATTGATAACATGTGTTCTCCATTTGAATTAAGGAAATTATTTATCGTAGAGTTATCACTAATATAATAGATTTCAAACACATTGCGATTTGAAAAATATCGAAACTTTTCAAGCTTCATCTGAGATAAAACATATCTATTCAAACTTAATTTTTGGAATAGAAAACCTTTATAATCCCAAATTTTTTCCGCTACCTCATTGTTAGAAAATATAAATTCACCATCTTTATATTCTACATCAACATGCTCTTTCACTTCTTCTTTATATGGATCAGTAGAGATTTGCATAGTCTCTATCTTTCCTTTTATGGTTTGACTTTCTTCATCTCCATCTAAGGAAACTACTGTTCTGAGCGAATCCTTATAAAATGTTTGAGTAATATTAAACCCTTTCGGAAATTGCTTAAACAAATCAAACAGATTCTCGGTTGGATAGACACGACTGACCTCGGAGACTTTGTTCTCAATCCATTCTCGACTATTTTTATTTTCTCCACATCCTGTTAATCCCGTCATTATCAATCCTCCTAAAAGTACCATTGTGAGAAATATGCGTTTTTTCATAACCTTCTCCTTATTTATAACATTCAATTAAACAACTAATCATAGTTCCCTTATAGTATACCATAAAAGCAACTTTTCCTTGCATTCTCAAATTCATAAGTCAGATTAGACGCATCTAAAGTTGGAATTCCACTATTGGCCATTATATACCTCCGCATTTGATACCGTTTCTCTAAAATAATAGCCATCATTGTAATCTACTAAAATTGAGTAGTAGTAATAACCCTCGTTTTGTAGAGAACTTCCAATCTCTAGTACGGATGTTTCAGAATCATTTTTATGAAAATAATTATTAACTACTTCATTTTCTGTAAAATATAAAATACTAAAACCATTTGTCACGCTATTATACGATTTCTCTTTTAATCTTAACTTAGAAAATGCTGTTTTATTTAAAGTCAACTTTTGAAATAAAAATCTGTCAAACTTCCACATTTTTTTAGCGGTTTCTTCATTAGAAAAAATAAATTTGTTGTCTACATATTGAACACTTACTAACTCCTCTTCGCTTTTTGGTGCATCATCCTTCGCTGGAATTTTAGCAAGAGTACCCGTTATTGTATGCGATGTTGCATCACCTGTCAGCTTAATTTCTGTGATGAAATCGTCAATTCCATCATTTTTCTTTTTAAAATAGACTTGCTCAATATCAAACCCCTCCGGAAATTGCTTAAACAAGTCAAACAGATTCTCGGTTGGATAGACACGACTAACCTCAGAGACTTTGTTCTCAATCCATTCTCGACTATTCTTGTTTTCTCCACATGCTGCCAATCCCATCATTATCAATCCTCCTAAAAGTACCATTGTGAGAAATATGCGTTTTTTCATAACCTTCTCCTTACTTATGATATTCAATAAAACAACTAATCATAGTTCCCTTATAGTATACCATAAAAGCAACATTTCCTTGTATCTTATTCAAATTCATAAGTTAGATTAGAAGCATCTAAGGTCGGCACATTACTATTTGGCATCTATCTTCTCCATACTCTTACTTTTTCCTGTTATAAGTTCTGAATGAGATATATTTTCTCCGTCAAAAACCACAGGATAACCGTATTCATAGCCAATAGTTGCAGAGTGGTCTGCACTAATAAAAAGGTCTAACGACTCACTTGATTGTATATGGAAGTAATCCTGAATAATTTTACTATTTACATTTTTATAAGTAATAGAAGCATCACCAGTCTCCCAATTGTAGTACGTTTTTTTGAGTTCTAATTGAGACAAAATTGCTTTATTTAGTTCTAACTTTTGAAATAAAAACCCATCATAAAACAAATCATCTTTAGAAGCTTCTGGATTCAAAAATTCCAATCCTTTTTCAGTGTACACAATACGGCTTTCTAAAAGCACTTTTTCTTCATAAGGATTACCTTGAGCTTCTATTCTTTTAAAATTGCCAGTTATTTCTTTTGTTTCTGCGTTTCCTACGAGTTCAATCTTCTGATAACGAGAATAGTCCTTCGTCTCATCATAAGTATCAATACTTCTAATCTCAAACCCTTCTGGAAATTGCTTAAACAGGTCAAAGAGATCTTCAGTTGGATAAACACGACTGACCTCAGAGACTTTGTTCTCAATCCATTCTCGGCTGTTCTTATTTTCTCCACATGCTGCCAATCCCATCATTATCAATCCTCCTAAAAGTACCATTGTGAGAAATATGCGTTTTTTCATAACCCTCTCCTTACTTATAATATTCCATAAAACAACTAAATTTAATTCCCTATAGTATACCATAAAAGCAATATTTCCTTTCACCTTACTCAAATTTGTAAGCCAGACTAACTACATCTAGAGTAGGAATTCCACTATTCATATATTTTTTATCTACTATTTGATTTCCCCTTAATTCGATACCGTTTCTATAAATGTATAAACATTATCGTAGTTGATAGTTACTGAGTAATAGTAATAATCGTCGTTTCGGTATGAACTTCCAAAACCTAATGTTGCCTGTTCATTTTCATCTTTTTTAAAATACTGATTGATAGTTTGATTCCGAACTAAATAATCAATATCAAATGCCCCATTATTACCATTATAATTTTTAGATTTCATAGACAATGAAGATAGAAAAGAGTGATTAATTGTTAACTTTTGAAATAAAAACCCATCAAAAGGCCATATTTCTTTCGCCTTCTCCTCATCAGAAAAGGTAAATTTCCTATCGATATAATCTACTTTTATTGTTTCTTCTGGCTTTTCAGTAATATCTTCAGAAGCACGTGTCTTAGTTAGAACTCCAGAAATTGTTTGATTGCTACTATCTCCCTGTAAAGTGATTTCGATAAGATAGGTTCCACGTTTTATATACACTTGATTTACTTTAAACCCCTCCGGAAATTGCTTAAACAAGTCAAACAGATCCTCGGTTGGATAAACACGACTGACCTCAGAGACTTTGTTCTCAATCCATTCTCGGCTATTCTTGTTTTCTCCGCATCCTGTTAATCCTATCATTATCAATCCTCCTAAAAGTGACATTGTGAGAAATCTGCGTTTTTTCATAACCTTCTCCTTATTTATAATATTCCAAAAACAGTTAGCCATAATTCATTTATAGTGACATTTTCTTGCATCCTACTCAAATTGGTAAGTTAAATTTGCTGCATCTAGAGTGGCAATACCACTGTTCACTGTATCCTTCTTACTCATACTTCTCTCCTAATTCGATACTCTCTCCTTAAAATAATAGCCATCATTAAAATCAACAGTAATAGAATAGTAATAAAAGTCATCTAATCTCAAAGAACTACCAAATCCTAGCACTGTTTCAGCTTGTTGCTGTTTATTAAAATATTGGTTGATCGTTGTGTTTTTAATAATATAATCTATATCAAAAGAACCATTGTTTCCGTTAAAATGTTTGTTTTTTAATGATAATTTGCTTAAAAATTCTTTATCTATATCAAGTTTTTGAAACAAGAAACCATCAAACTTCCATATTTTTTTAGCGGTTTCTTCATCAGAAAAAATAAATTTGTTGTCTACATATTGAACACTTACTACCACTTCGTCGCTTTTTGGAGCATCATCCTTCGCTGGGATTTTAGAAAGAGTACCCGTTATTGTATTCGATGTTGCATCACCTTTCAGCTTAATTTCTGTAATATAATTATCGGGTCCATCACTTTTCTTTTTATAATAGACCTGCTCAATCTCAAACCCTTCTGGAAATTGCTTGAACAAGTCAAAGAGATCTTCAGTTGGATAAACACGACTAACCTCAGAGACTTTGTTCTCAATCCATTCTCGGCTGTTCTTATTTTCTCCACATCCTGTTAATCCTATCATTAACAATCCTCCTAAAAGTAACATTGTGAGAAATATGCGTTTTTTCATAACCTTCTCCTTTTTAATAATATTCCATAAAACAACTAAATTTAATTCCCTATAGTATACCATAAAAGGGGCTTTTAAAAGCTACATCAATTAAACTAGATAAAATCTATTCTTTAGTCTACACAAGTTTAGAGTAAAAAATTAAATAAAAATCCTTTTCAACCTATCATTCAAAAATATTAAGAGCTTCAAATATTTCCCAAAAACGCTTTGCATAAACTGAATTCCTCAATCAAACCTTTTTCTAATAAATCATACAAAAAAAGGAAGAGAATGGTATAATTGATAATATACAATAAACGTTTTTGTAGAAGGAGACTACCATGAGAAAAAAGTTTAGAATTTATTTTCTAACCACTGCAACGATTTTAGTATTTGGCCTCGTCGCCTGTTCATCTAAACCATCAACCACTGCTACAAGCAATACAGAAGGTACTACAAATACAGAGACAGCAACCTACCATAAGAAAGATGTAAATGGTCCTGCTGCTTCATTTGACTGGAATGCCAAAGTTGAACCTACGAACTATGAGAGAACCTTTGTTGAAACAAACAGTGGCAGTCAATTTAATAAAACTTTAGATCGGACTAAAGATGCGGCTGAGAATCTTGAAAAAAAGAAAAAGGAAATTTCAGATCCTAAGGTTCAAACAGCCCTCAAATTAGTGGATGCCGTCTTTGTCAATCAAGAAAATTTTGACCTAGTTGTGAAATCAGCGGGTGCTAGCAATCAAGAAGAGTTATTTGATAAGATTTGGAACGAATATTTAGTCCCTGAGTTAACTAAAATCCGTCCGAATTTTTCAAATGATACCATCTTTGAGTATAAGGGAGAAAAATATCCTCTGAAAATTTATGCACCAATGTTTTTCAAGGTCAACACCAATGCATTAGGAAAAGCAGGCGCCTATACTCTTGAAGATTACAAGGTAGAGGGCGACTTGGTTTATTTGAAATTTATGTCTCCAGCTGTAGATACTTACCAATATGAAGTCAAAGCATCCTATCACACAGAGAAACTTGAATTCTTTCGAGGAATGGTAGAAGAACAACAAAAAATTCTAAACACAGACTATGCTAAAGCCATGAATATTCGTTTTGTATATCAATTGGCAGCTCTCGATTTTAAAGCGAATAACTATGTCGACTTAGAGGGAATGGATTATCTTGATCGCAACACTCATTACCTCGCCATAAAAGTGGATAATAATGGAGAAGCTAGCCTTGATAATGAAAATCTCGCCAACCTTTTACAAATTAGCATGAAGGCTTCAAATGAAGCCAATAAAGGAAAATTTGAATAAATCTTTAAAGCATGAAAAAATCACCTTAAGTATACTGAACCCAGAAGTTAGACAGAAAAAATCTAACTTCTGGGGTGTAGTTCAAAATAGGTGATTTTTATATATTCATCTTATCAATAAACCGTCTTAAATCCGACACCGGATCCCCTTACTCTCCCAACTCTGCACTATAGGCGATAATCTGGTCAACTGTGTCTGACAAGAACTGAATGGTATCACGGAGTGGTTTATCTGTTGAGATATCCGCTCCGATAATCATGGCTGACTCAAGAGGTGTTTTGCTACCACCTGATTTGAGGAGATTGAGCCAGTCTTCAGCTCCAGTTTCTGAATGTTTCAGATGGAGATAACCAGCAGTCGAAATAACTAGTCCCGCTGAGTAGGTATAGCTATACAAGCCCATGTAGTAGTGAGCTTGACGCATCCAAGTCAAGGTTGCATCATCGTCAATTTCAATGGCATCTCCCCAGAAGTCCGTCAAAACTTCCTTCATGATACTATTGAGTTTGCTTGCTCCAAAGGTTTCTCCTTCTTCAATCAATGTATAAACCTTACGTTGGAAGGCTGCTTCCAAGAGGTGGGTAATAAAGTTATGGAAGTAGGTGTCTGTCAAACGGTGGGCAAGAGCAAAGCGTTTTTGACGAGGGTCGTCAGACTGGTGCTCCAAATAATCACTTAAAAGCAATTCATTAAAGGTTGATGGTGCTTCAACATAGTAGGTCGACATATGAGCATTGAAGTAGCTTTGGTGGTTGTCAGAAAAGATGAATTGACCAGAATGCCCGATTTCATGAATCAAGGTATAGACATCGCTCAAACGGCCTGTCCAGCTCATGAGGACATAAGGGTGCACGCGATATGGATCCGCTGCATAACCACCAGAATCCTTGCCACTATTGGCAGCAAAGTCTACCCAGCGCTCTTCTTGATAGCGGGCAATTTCCTGACAATATTCTTTTCCCAAAGGTTCTACTGACTTCATAACCAAATCATAGGCGTCGTCAATAGTCACTTCAGGATTCAGGGCGCTGTCCAAATCCAATTTCCAGTCTGCAAAGGTCATCTTTTCAAGACCATTGACCTTGGCAACATGCTTGAGATATCTCTGAGCAACTGGCGCAAAGTCCTTCATAATCAGGTCAATCTGACGATCAAACATAGCACGGTCTACTTCCTGCTCAGCTAAAAGATAATCAAAAACTGAGTTGTAGCCCTTCATATCTGCCAATAATTTCTCAGACTTAACCTGAGCTAGATAGGCTGCGGCTGCTGTATTTTGGTGCTTACGAAGTCCCTCTGAGAAGGAACGGAAAGATTTTTCACGAACCTCAGCGTCCTCATGGTTTTGGTAGAAATTCTCATAGGTAACAAAGCTGTTTTTGTAGGTCTTGCCATGGGCTTCAAACTCAGCCATCTCAAAATCCCCAGCTCGCATCTTAGTGTAAATATCCTGTGGACTGTAGAAAACTTCCCCCAGGTTGGTCAAGGCCTTCTCCACATCAGCCCCAAGATAGTGAGCTTTTTTGATTTTGGCCTGACGAATGGCTGCTGTCAAATGTGGCAGTTCACCCAAGCGATTCAAGACTTCCTCGTCTGCTGCCACCAAGGCATCGTCAAAGAAGGTCAGGGCTACGCTAGCATCTGTTTCAAAGTCCATTCCAGCTTGGGCGATATTAGCAAAATCCTCATTGCTATAGTCTGTCGTCTGAGGCATAAAGGCATAATTGCCGATATGGCTCATCTGGATATAGATTTGTTCCAATTCTGCAAAGGCCTTTTCAAAATCCTCAAAAGTGTGAAGATTGCCCTTGTAGTCACGGCTAAATTGGTTGATGTCTTCGTGAGTCTTTTCGATGGCTCGCAAGAAATCCTCACGGTCTTGGTATAGGGCAGTTAAATCCCAAAGTTCCTTTTCTGGAAATTCTGAACGGTGTTTTTGTTCCATTTTCTTCCTCTTATTTTTCTAATTCTACTAAAACACTAAGGGCTGATAAGGCGTAAAGTGGTGCTGTTTCTGCTCGAAGAATCCTTGGACCAAGTCCTGCAAGAACAGCTCCTTTAGCTTCAAAACTTTCAATTTCTGCTGGTGACAGACCGCCTTCTGGACCAAAGATAAAGAGCAGTTTGGCTCCTTTTTCAAGGCCAGCAACTACTTGTAAGAGCACAGCGGTTTCTCCCTCTTTTGCTGATTCTTCATAGGCCACTACAATAGAGTCAAACTGGTCCAGCTGGGTTAGAAAATCTGCTTTTTTCTCGAAAAGTTTGATACTTGGGACCAGATTACGCTTGCTTTGCTCTGCTGCTCCAAGGGCGATTTTTTCCAGTTTTTCAATCTTTTTGCCCAATTTCTTACCATCCCACTTGGCAACTGACCAGTCGGCTGGGAAGGCCCAGATTTGACTAGCTCCTAGTTCCGTCACTTTTTGAGTGATAAACTCCAGCTTGTCTCCCTTGGGAAAGCCTGATGCGATGGTGACTTGGACTGGCAGTTCCACATTGTCAGCTAACTCTTGGACTAACTCAAACTGACGATTTTCCACATCCAACACGCGCGCCAAACGCTTGATACCATCCTCAAAGACCAAGGTAACCTCATCACCTTCTTTCAAGCGCATGACCTGAAACATGTGCTTGCTGGTTTCCTTGTCCTCAATGGTGACAGGAGAGATAGGACTGCCTTTGACAAAATACTGTTGCATGCTAGCCTCCAATCACACCTGAAATATCCTTGGTTTTCTTAAAGACACAGGCATTCCATTCCCCTTGAATCATGTGGGTTTCAAGGAAAAATCCAGCTGACTCAGCCGACTCGCGCACCATGTCCCACTTGTCCTTGATAATCCCACTCATGATCAGGTAGCCTTCGTCCTTGACCAAACGATAAGCAGCGTCTGTCAGATGAATGAGAATATCCGCCAAGATATTGGCCACAATGACATCTGCTTCAATCTCCACACCCTTGAGCAAATCTCCAGCAGCAACATGGATGTTTTCCATGCCAGGGTTGAGTTCGATATTTTCCTGAGCCACCCGAACCGCCACATCATCCAAGTCATAGGCGAAAATTTTCTTAGCACCAAGCAGCGAGCTTGCAATGGAGAGAACCCCTGAACCAGTTCCTACATCCAGCACCGTTTCGCCACCACGAAGAACCTGCTCCAAGGCAAAGAGGCTCATCTTGGTCGTTGGATGAGTACCCGTACCAAAGGCCATACCAGGATCCAGCTTGATAATCTTTTCTCCCGCAGTCGCCTCATAGTCCGTCCAAGACGGCACGATGGTCAAGTCATGAGTAATGCGAGCTGGTTCATAATATTTCTTCCAGTTGTCTGCCCAGTCTTCCTCAGCCAAGGCTGTTGTACCCATCTTGACATCTCCCAAATCCATAAAATCTGTCAATTCTGCTAGGCGAACCTGTAAATCTGCCTCAACTACTGCTACATCAACCGTGTCAGGATAGTAGGCTGTCACTATGATTTCTTCTTGTTGCTCGACCTCTGGGAAAATCTCACCGAAGCGATCCACATTTCCCACATAATCCATACTATCTTCAATCGCAACACCTTGAGCACCTAGCTCAATCAGGAGGTTAGAGACCAGCTCCTCTCCCTCACGCTTAACTGTAACTTTTAACTCTTGCCATGTTTCCATAATTAAGATACCAAGCCCGTAAAACACAAAGCCAAAATAGGAAACTCTCTGAAGACACTTGTGTCTAAGAGAAGTTTATCTTTTTGGCACAGTGTTTAGGGCGGGTTCAGTTTAGAAATGTAACCGAACCATCCTTTCTATTTGTCAATCAATTTTTTCATGTAAACCATATCCATGCCTTCTTTTTCAGGCTCAATATGGGTTTGACGGTAGCCATTTTTCTCATAAAAAGCAACCATGCCCGCATCCTGTAATACCGTACACAAATCCCACTGTGTGATGGTTGGAAATTCTTTTTCCAGCAAGCTTAAACCTTTAGATCCATACCCTTTTCCTTGATACGGAGGTAAAATCGCCGCTGTTCCCAACCAAGCTTCCATTAACTCTTCATTGGTCTGAACTCGTAAAAATCCGATGTTTTCTTCATCTTTTTTCACAAAGTAGTAATAACTATTGGGACGCTCGACTAGTTTCCACTTAATTCGTTCACGGTTCTCCAGATAAGGATCATACTCATCTTGGTATTTTTCATAGACAGCCTTAAAGCTAGCTCTTTGAATTGCAATTACGGTTTCTAAATCCTCTGCTCCTGCTCGGATAATCTGAATCATACTAATACCTCCAAATTCACTCTCTCAACTCGCTTCCTATGCTCTTCCACACGCTGTTTTACTGACTTTTAAATTCCTCAATCACATCTGTGTAGTGTTCTTTCATTGCGTTATGAATCTGCTGTTTAAAAATACCAAACATAAGATAATAAACAAGTAGAACAATTCCTGCTAACAGTATCAAAAATAAAAAATATACTGAGAGGGGCAGTACGAGACCTCTACCACTCAGTAAGGGTATAACAAGCATTAATACCCAAATAACAGCCATAGAAATCCCAGCTACTTTCGTACCACTTTCTCTCTGCTTCTTT
>ERZ773004.1243-NODE-1243-length-13059-cov-4.086435_pt1 | contig 13059 bp, 8 predicted proteins | sample MGYA00580667_ERZ773004 | MGnify/ENA primary metagenome ERZ773004 (study PRJEB29015, sample SAMEA2737963) | human oral metagenome | biome: human oral; feature: human-associated habitat; material: dental | place: China | collected 2123 ... | reverse complement strand
TTATATACCCTTTCTATACCAATCGTCCAAGATTCGTATAAGCTTCCTATAAGCTAACTATACCATAACCCTATCTTCGATACTTTCCGATTTCCTCCGAGACTTTCCGATAACACACCTTTACAATCCCCACTCTATTGAAAAAAATAAGACAATAGTGAAAAACCATTGCCTTATTTTTTAACTGTTTTTTTAACTGTTAAAGATACAAAAAGCATAACCTTTGTGGGTGGTCACACATTCCGAGAGCAATACTAATAATCTTATAATCATCATCTACTATTATAGAAGCCTGAAAAAAGACGCCTTTTTGATCTATATCATAAATATAAAATATATCTCCCCTATCAGACTCAGGAGGAGTTATTTTATCTTTCTTTAATTTTTTAGCACCTTCCTTAAAGTTTAGTATCTTATATCTATGTCCTTTCAAGGTTCGCTTTACAAATAACAGAAAATCTATCGCATTATCAATTTCCTCTTTTGTATAGGTTCTCGTAAGTTTTAACAAAGAGGAAAGTTTTGCAATATCTTCATTGTTCCTAATGGCACGTATAGTGTCATCATCAGTATTGAGAAGCGTATGTACATATTCCTCTACTACTTTTCGTTGTCTTGCCTCTTTATTAGGAGGGGTCATTGCTAATAAAGGCAGTATTAAAATTAGAAAGAATAACTGTTTCATATTAGCAACCATTTCCTTTACTTGCGGGAGCTTTTCCTCCACTTGTATTAATTTTACCTTTAAATGCTGGACTATTTCTTAGTGCGTTACCCAATACGCCAGGGGCAGAACCTCCTCCTCCTTTCCAAGTTCCTTTACAATAGGGCAAAGTGATATTTGCTAAGTTGGCTACAGATATGGCAAAATCAGTACAATTACTATAGCTTAAATTGTATTGACGACCATAAGATTTTTTAGATAAATCTATAATTTTTTGTAGCTGTTCTGGAGAAATCTCAGCCGAAAAAGAAACAGAAAAAGTATGCCTATCGTCTTTTCCTAGTACAGACGAAAAATTGTCATTAGTTACTGTTTTATATCCTGGTACATTGGGGTAAAATCCATAGGTATATTGGTTTTCTCCTTGTGTAATACCTATAAAAGTATGCCCTACATTTAATCCTTTTACAACTTCTCCTGTTCCAGGGATAGGCTCATCTACATAAATGGTTAATGTAGCACCTTTGTTGAGGTCTACTGTGCTAAAGAAGCATTTATTGTCAGATATAGGGTGGTCGGGTCTATCAAGAACTGGAGCTTCTTCTTTTTCTTCTTCCTCTTCATCATCTATTGTCTTCATATTCTTTGCTATGCCCACTCCTACATCACTAGAGCGTGAACCTGAATCTCCGCCATTTCCTCCTCCTATACCATTTTCACCAAGTTTTCGTTTTTTTTCTTTGACAATTCCGTTCCCATATGTATTATAGATAGGATAAGATCCATAATGAACAGGTCTTGTGCCATAAACATTTACCGTCTCTAACTGAATAGGAGCGTCTCCACCAGCTACTCCGCCTCCACCAATTCCTCCACCAGTTCCTCCGCCTGCGCTTCCGCTTCCGCCTCCGCCTGTGCCTCCGCTTTCATTATCTAATCCTCCAGAGTCTTCTGTTTTAGCCTCAACCCTGATAGAAGCCGGCGCTCCCTTCATTTTCTTTGGTTTTTTTCTTCCTGCTTGCGCAGCCTCAGCATCTACTACAAGCCTATAATTTGCCTTAACTTTGGGTACCAACTGGTGGCTAATCACCCCATCGGTCATTCGGTAGGCTGAGATAAACTCTCCTTTTGGGGTAAACAAATAGAAATCGGCATTTACAATGCGGTTGTCATTAGTAAGGCTGTCTGGCTCTGTAATAAAAAGGTATGGTTCAGTAACACCGTCTTCTTTTAAGAAGAGCATTTCGGCACTTAAGTCACTACCTACTATAGTTACCGGTATTTTAGAATAAGCATCGCCTACGAGTGTTTGTGTTTGCTCAAAATACCGCCAATCGGTTTCTAATTCAATAAACGGGTACTTCCTACGGCTTACACTGTTGGCAGTGCGTTTCTGGTTTTCCGAAGCCTCAAAAAGACTCTTGGCTTCGTTTAAGCTCACTACCGCTTGTGGGTCTACGGCAGGAACAGGGTCTTGTTGTGGTGCCTCAGGGGCATCTTCACGTTGGCAATAAGTAAGCGCAAGGGCTACCAATGCCAACATTCCGAATTTGATAATTTTATGACTCATTGTTTGTTTATTTTTGCACCAAAAGTATAATGTATTTCTTTAAAAGTCAATAGGCAAAAGTAAATTTTAACATTTCGTTCCTCTTTCAAACTTTGCTGAAAAATAGGGTAAATCCTTCATTTTAACATTTTTTTCTTAATCATTTTGTCCAAACATTGCTGAAAACTCAAAGTTTAAGTCAAATCATTGTATTTTTTTCAATAACACAAACTATAATATTTAACACATTTTAACCCTCTACAATCTGTAAATTTAACTTATATCTCTCTCCGAGAATTTCAAATAAACTCACATTTTCTCATTTTCTCATTCTCTCATTCTCTCATTCTCTCATTTTCTCATTTCCTAATTACCTCCACCCATTTACCATTGGTACGGGTATTGTAGCGGTTGCTGTACATTGCTTCAGCATAAGTACCTGGCAGATAATAGTGTCCCGCATACGAAGCATTCAGCTTGAGCTTGATATACTTCGTTTGTTTGGCTTTCAGCGATAAGTAGAAATTCGCACGGTCGTCACGGAAATCAGTGTAGTCTATATAACCGTTGCCATCACCTTCATCATAGTCAGTAAAGCGGGTGTTTACAATCTCCCAGCCCGAAGGGATAATTTGGGTGAGTGCTACATTGTCTACTCTCTCCCCTGTGAGGTTTGTAATCTCAATAGTAGCTACAAACTGAGTGCTTTGGCGTAGATTGGTCACATCAAGTGTGTGTCCGTTGTTATCGCGGTAAGTCGTGTTGAGCGAAAGACCGTTTTGCATAGCGAGCTCTTTGCCTACTGGTAATATACCGCTGGTAATGAGGCGTACATAAAGGGTTTGGTTACCATTGTTCTTCACTTGTAAAGTCTCATTGCCTTTGGTAGCAAGCGTCTTCTGTAGCATTGGCTCAGTAGATTTTAAACTTTCGGTTTTACCACCCAAAGTATAACTGGCTGCTATATTTCTACCACTCTTGTTCTTCTGTACATATTTTGCCATTGCATAAAGCGAATAGGCTGTAGTTTGCGTGCTGAGCCAATCGTTAGTCGAGAGCTTTTCGGCAATCTCCAATGCCCAGCGTCCTGCATCTTCTTTCCTACCGATAAGCAAAGCGGTTTCCATTGCCATTGCTTTATTGCGCAACACCGAGCCGTAATAGCTATCGGCATCGTCGTCTATGGAAGTGGTTTGGAAGAGCTTTTCAGCGGTTTGCTTTTGTCCAGCAAGAGCGTAGGCAGCTGCCAAAGTGCGTTTAGCGTTAGGAGTGAGCTCACTGAGTTCACGCAAGCGGTTCATAGCGCCTATGTTAGGATTTCCGGCAAGAGCCAAGGTATAGAGGCGATAGGCTTGGGCAAAATCGTTTTGATATTTACCCTCGTAACGCCATTGGCGCGCCTCATTGTTCTGATAGTCGAGCCAACGCTGTTTGCTACCTGAGGGCAATACATAACCTTTCTTCTCGGCTTCTACAAAAAACTGACCTATATAGGAGGTTACCCAATCATCGGCATATTTACCTCCTTTCCAGTAGGTAAAGCCTCCATTAGAGAGTTGGTTTTCATACAATTTGCTAATGGTAGCACTTACATTGCGGTTCACCTCATCTGCTTTTTCTTTAGAAAGGGTTACAAAGTCGGCTAAGAAAAGTTGAGGAAACGCCCCCGAAGTGAGTTGCTCGCTACAACCGTGCGGATAAGCGATAAGATAGCCCAAACGCTGGGTGAGGTTCACCCCTGGGAAGCTCGATACTTCTAATACTGTTTTGGCTTTTTCACCAAAGAGATTGATATTGAGAGAATGTGACTGTCCGCCTTGTAGTACGGCGTTTTGCACTACATAAGTAACGGGATTAGGGTTGTACACATCCATTTCCACCTCATAAGTCGCTTTTTCCTTACCCGAAGTAGCAATGATTTTTACCTTACCAATACCTGTTTGCGAGGTGGTTTCAAGTTCAAAGTAAGCCATTTGCTCCCCTGTTTTCTCAAAGTGCAACTGTTGGTTGCGTGTGCTTACTACTTTAAACAAGCCGTTAGTCTCTACTTGTAGCGATACGTTCTTCACTTGTTTTTCCATAGCAAAAACGGTTACCGGCAACACGATTTTCTCGTTAGGCACTGCTTTGCGTGGTAAAGAACCTAAAATAGATAGCGGACTCACCACAGGTATATCCTTTTTCTCAGCACTACCATAGGCGTTGCCTTTCACATCGCTGGCTACTACCATCACACGAGCAGAGCCCATATAGTTAGGAATTTTCACGGTGTGAGTATTCCCTGCCCCTTTTTTCAGTTCAAACGGACCTCTAAATATCACAAACGGTTTGAAACGGTTTGCTTTCTGTGCATCAGCACCGCCTAAATCTTCATCTCCTCCTATACTGAACGCTTGATTGATAGTACCTCCATAAGCACCTATTACATCATCGTACACGTCCCAAGTCTTTACTCCAAGAGCGGTTTTGCTGAAGAAAGTATTCCAAGGGTTAGGAGTTTTGAAGCGGGTGAGGTTTAGGAGTCCATCTTCTACGATAGCCAAAGTGTATGTCATCGGTTTACCCGATTTCTCACTTACTTTTATCTGTACCTTTTGGTTAGGAATCAATCGGTCGGGCATTTGGATTATAGGATTGAGGACGGTATTCTTGTCTACCACCTTCACCGGTATCACCCCATAGAGGCGTATAGGCGCATCATTGAGCGTTTTGTTGTGCGGTTGCAAGAGGGTAACATAGAAATACACATTAGGCGTCATCTTATTGGTGATAGGTACCTCAAAAGTAGTTTCTTTATTAGCGGTCTCTACCCAGTGAGTTTCGAGTACATCGTTCCCGTTTTCTACCGAGATGAGCGCACGTCCACCTTTGTCTGACGGGAAACTAATCTTAGCTTTTTCGCCTACACTGTATTCTTTTTTGTTAGTACCCAAAGCGAGCATTACCGCTTCACTACCCTCACTGCCACGCGATTTGCCAGTCCAGTCACCCCAATCAAAATAAGCAGTCGTGCCACACTTATGACCGCTTTGGTCATCAGTGAGCATAATAAAATAGCGACCCCAGTCGGCATCCGGAATATTGAGTGTAAAACGTGCTTTACCACTGTTGTCGGTAGTGATGTTTTTAGTGGTGTAAATAGCATTGCTACTACTGCTATTATAGGTAGAGATATTTTGGTTCGAAGCGTCCCACCACCAGTTCCAGCCTACTTTATACACGGTTACCGACACGTCTTTATGGCTGAGTGGTTTGCCGTCTTCATTGAGTACTACTGCATCGAAAGTGTGGTTTTGTTGGGTGTTGTAATAATCGTATTTGTTGGTTTCGGGCAAGCGTAAACCTACGTACTCACTATAAGGTGAGAAAGAAGCGGTACTCACATCGGTACTGAAATCGCCACCACTTTCGTTGGCTTGGGTGAGGAAGTTCACTTTTAGCATACCAGGAGCATCTAAGTCGTTCGTTCTGAAGTAGAAATTCGCATTCCCGTTGCTATCGGTACGCCCTTCAAATACGTTCATCTCTTCGCTCTCAAACTGATAAGCACGATTGTTGAATACGTATTTTTCATAACCTTTGAAGGCAGTTTCTAAGGGATAGAACTTCGCTTTCACGCTCACACCTGTATTACCTGCTGGAGTGCCGTGTAACCACAACACTTGCAAGCGCACATTGTCGCCCTTTTGACTGATAAGTTTACCGTTGAGGTTGTTCTCTATCTTCAAGCGGTTAGGCTTAATGGTTTCAATTTTGATGCGTTTACTGAATTTCGTAGCCCCTGCCGAGATACTCACACTCCAATTGCCCGTAGGCGCATCGGAGTTGGTTTTCAGTCCAAATACATACTGGTTAGTAGGATTGCTACTCTGCATACGCTCAGCAATTACCTTGCCGTAAGGGTCGGTAAAGCGCAGTTTGATAGGCAGTTTTTCAGGGGTCTTTTGGGCAAAGTCGTTCAAGATAAAGCCCACATAAATGCTATCACCGGGTCGCCATACCCCACGTTCGGTATAGATAAAGCCGTTGAGCCCTTTCTGTAAGCGCATACCATCTACATCGTATTTGCTTACCGACTGTGGTGCGCCGTCGTCTAACTTCACATAAGTAGTGAATTTGTCTTTTTTCACTTTGGCAAAGTAAGCACGGCTACTGAGATTTAACCGTAGTATTCCCTTACTATCGGTTTTGCCTTCTTGTATTTTCTGTTGTTGGTAGCTGAATACCTCTACTATTGCTCCATCTACCGGTTTGGTAGTGAGCAAGTCGTTTACTACTATGGTAAAGTTGTTCGTTTGTCCTTTTTTTACAATCACCCCAAGGTCGGAAGCAAGCACATTGGTACCCACTGTTCTACCGTAGTAATAATTGTCTTTACAAGGACTATTCTCGTCTTCTTCCCAATAGAATTCTTCGTCGTAATCATAGTATTGAGAGTAGGTTACATCGTCGTCATTTAATGGTTTTTGTTCAAACGAAAGGTCAAGAGGTTCTTCGTTTTTAGCACCACAAGCGTAGAGTGAATAGTTTTTGGTCATTCCTAATTCTACGCGGTAAATCGCTCCTGGTTCGGGTGTAATCACCGAAGCAAGGTCGAGCGAATAAGTATTCCACTCGTTCAGCGGATAGAGCGCACTGTCGTTCAGTTTGAGTACTTTCCGTGCAATAGGCTTGCCTACACGCTGTATATACGAGCCTCCGCCCAAATCGTTATCTTGTAAAAACTGAAAGATATTGTTCTCGAAAATGCGGTATACTGTTACATTCACCGCGCGCAAGTTGATAGTTTGGAAGTTGATTTTCAAATTCTGTGAGCTCGGTAGGATAGTACCGCTTTTAAGGAAGCGAATATCGGGTTTCTGCTGTAAAAATTTGATGTCAAAAGTCGCTTCTTTTTCCAAGCGGTCTCCGTAGATATTCTTGATACCTTTAGAAACGTGCACCTTGTAGTCGCCTTCTTTTTGCTCTTCGCGGAAGACTTTCACCACGTTGCCGTTTACGCTGTATTTCAGTGCTGTATTAGTATTGCTGAGGCTTATGAGTCCTGTAAAATCTTGTTCTTTTTCCAAGGGGTCAGAAAAGTTTACACTAAAAGCCTGATTGGCACCATCGGTTTTAACGTTTAGTGCCTTGAACACCCCCTTTTGCGGAATAGTATAAGAAAAAGGTATGAGGTTTTCTTCTGGTATGTCTTTAACGTCCCATTTTATTTGGAGAGTTTGTTCTTTGTTGAGACGAGGCAAGCTGTCGAAGATAATTACAAACTTGTTATTAGTGCCTTGCGACTGGAATTTCACTCCTACTTTCTTCCCATCAAGAGTTGCTTTTAAAATCTCTTTAGCAGTTTCGTAAGGTATTTGGTCATTAGCCAAAAGTTCAGCACTAAGAAAATAATAATCACGGTTGTACGACTGTAACTCGTTTGACCTTACTCGAAAGGCTTGTTGAAAAGTTTTCACTGTAAAGTTGAAAATCTCCAGTTCCTTTTTTGGTACTGCATAGAGCTTCTTCACGTGAAACGACACGCGGTACTCTGTGTTTTGAGCCAAAGGTTTTTCAGGCACAAACTCTACAAGTGTAGGGTTTACGCACACCACTTTTCCTTTCACCTTAGGCGAAATCTCAAAAAGGTTAAGGTCGCTCACCTTGTCCATTTTGTCTTGCGACAAAGGTTCATTCAGTAGTATTTTTATTCCTGAGTGAGCAGAGATAAGCCCTGAGGTATACCCTGAAATATAATCTTTAAAAGCTAGTGGGTCGCTGTTGAAATTTACATTCTTCTTACAAGCGATAGCGACCAACAACGCTATCAGTACAAAGCTTATTTTTTTCATATTTTGATGACACTAATATTTTAAGGTACAAAGGTAGGAATTAATTATCAAATTAGCAAATGCTTTCTGAAAAAGCGTACCCTCTAAAAATAATACTTGTGTCGCTCACTCTAATTGCTTGTACTGCTACGACTGCCTGTGTGGCTCGCTCTTAATTAAAAATCTGCTCTAATATTTTAAAGGTGATGAGATAGGTAGGCTTTACTCCCGTAGTGCCCAAGCCTCCTGAGGCAAGAGTGCTACCAGTCTCCAAAGGATTGTCGGAAGCGTAGTAAGCATAACGCACTTTCACATCTTCACGTATGCTCTTGCGTATTTTTGAAGCCGACTGTATGGCTTTTTGGTAATGTACACCTTCCATCTCCAAGCCTACTGCATTCCACGTAGAGTGTAGGAAGAATTTTAATATATCTTTGTTTTGTAGTGAAGTTCCTAGCACAGTAATCATAGAGCCCTCAAACACTTTCAGTCCATTGCCTTCAAAGTCAGCTTTCGTAAATTCGTTGTGGAAAGGATAGTTGTCTGCCGTACCTTCAAAGATGTGTGCAGTAGGAATCATCAGGTCTCCTTTCTCGCCTTCCAAGATGCCTGCCTTACCCATAATTGAGATAGAAAGCACGTCTAAGAAATAGGTCTTGCCTCCTTTGTGATAAGGTTTTAGTAGCTCATCTATGGTCTCAAAGGCTTGTTCACCAAAAGCGTAGTCCATTACTAATATCACAGGTTTTTCACCCTTTTCAAGGTGATGTACTTCGTATGGTGTATCTGTAAAGTCTATTTTGGCAGTATCAAACAGTTGCACATCGATGTTCGTGCCAGAAGTATCGTCTACCGAAATCATTCCGTGTTTATGAGCGTATTCCTTCACTTTTTTGCGCAGAGGTTCACTTTCGGGCAGACTTAGGAGCTCGAAGAGTTCTACACGTGAGCTTACTTCCACTTCTTTGGCAAGTGCTTTTTCAGCAAACAAGCTGTTCATCACGCTGTGCATATTGGCACTGATGATGTGTAACGGGCGTTCTAAGAGTCCATTTTTTAGTAATATATGCTTGATGTGTTCCGCCCATATCTCTCCGTGCAGGTGATGCCCGATACGCTCGCGCAATACAGTGCTAAAGGTGATAGTGCGCTTATCGTCGTTCACGCGTTCGTTCAGAGCGAGCTTGCCTAACCAGTAAATAATGTGGATAAAGCGGTCGGGTAGGGTAGGAGTAGCTAAGGCCTTGTAAGCTCCCAGCACCTCTTCAAAAGTGCGCCCCAAAAGGTTGCCTATGTGTATAAAGGTAGCCTCACGCTCGGCAAGGGTGAGTTTATTCTTTTGTATATTGGCTTCTAATTTTGCCCAATCGTGCGAAATTTTATTGTCGTCTAACAGAATGCGGTCGGCGATTTTGTGTGACTCTATAAATAGGAAAGTAAGGTGCGTAAGCACGTCGTAAATATCCGAACGACCACGAGTAATTTCAATATTCATCTGCTCAGGGTCTATGCGGTAACAATTGCGGCGACGCTTTGGTGGGATAATAGGCTTGAAGTGCGATTGGCGGTATCCCTCATCAGCAATTAGGTTGATGTATTTACACTGCTCAATCCCTTCAGGCAGACGGTCAAGTACGTAAATAAGCCCGCTCAGTTCCGATTTGCTCTCAGCAATACTACCATAGATTTCTGGGCGTAATACCAGTAGTGATTCGCGTAGTGCCTCGCCCGAGATACCCATAGGTTTATAGAAACCCCTTGAAAAGAGGTGTCTCATCGTTACATACATACGCTCTATAGCGTTCGTTGATTCCTGTGCTCTACTTTTCATATAATTCTTCTACTTTCTCATAAACCAAATCCGGCTCCCAACCGCGGTACAGTAGGTAATTAGCCAGTTTAGCTTTAGCTTTATAAAGGTTCTTTTCTTTAATGGTAGCTTGTTTTTTCTCAGCCACTATCTCAAAAGTATCTATGTATTCTTCTTCGTCAATTTCTTCTAAGCCAACTTCAATATTGTAATCCGAAAGCCCTCTAGTTTTTAGTTCCCGTTCTATGCGCACGCGTCCCCATTTTTTGATGCGAAACTTACCACGGACAAAGCTTTTAGCAAAGCGCTCTTCGTTTAGGAAGTCGTTTTGTATCAGGTGTACCACTATATCATCAATAGCCAAAGGTATCATACCCATCGCACGCAGCTTCGTTACTACCTCGCGGTGGCAACGTTCTTGGTAGGCACAATAGGCTTCCAGTCGCTCTTTTGCCTCTTGTATGGTATAGGTCTTTGCAGTAGCTTCCATTATATTTTGTAATTGGGCAAAGATACAAGAAAAGCTACCAATACGGTAGCTTTCTTTTAATAATAACTTCTTTACAATCTTTTACTAACTTAATTGTGTGGGAATTAGAGCTGTGATTAGAATATAGCTGCTAAATCTTTTTTGTACTTAGCGAGTAAAGCTCTTGTTATACCATAGTTTGCTTTAGTCGAGTCTACTACTAAATAAACGAAATAACTGCCGTTTGCTGACACATCAATGATGTGATTTTGGTCAGTTAGAACAATTACAATCTCATCTATTTTTTCCTTAGAAGTCAATCCTAATGCTTGAAGCGCATTTTGTTTAGCTTTTATTACCTCTAAGTTATAAGCAGAAGCTAAGTTAGGATCAAAACTAGGATCTACTGATTCTGCACCGTAAGAAACCCCTGAACGTACTTCAGTTACTGAAACGGCGATAAATCCAGGAATATTGTCTTTTACATCCTGAATAAATTTGTCTAAAACGTTTGTCATCTTTTTGAAATTTTTACTTTGTGGATTAATTATTTAGTTAAAAAGTGAGGCATCGAGCGGATTTGAACCGCTGTAAAAGGTTTTGCAGACCTCTGCCTAGCCCCTCGGCCACGATGCCTTTTTATGTTTTGTAGTATCAGCGTGCAAAGTTACTACCTTTTTTTTAATTAACAAGTTTTTTCTGTTTTATTTTTACACTCACCGAGGCTACGTCGCCATTAATAGGGGGATTGATTTTCGCAATTTCAAGTGTTATCTTCTGAACCTCAGAAAGCTCTTTGAATATTCTGTCTATAATACGACCCGCTACATGCTCTAATAATTCCGACCGTATAGCCATCTCTTCTTTTACAATCCTGTTCAAGTGTACATAGTCTACCGTGTCAGCAAGCCGGTCGCTTTTAATAGCTTTTTCAAGAGGAACTTTCACCTTCACATCCACGCGGTAATCACTCCCTATAATACCCTCTTCAGCAAGGCACCCGTGATTGGCGCGAACGCGTATATTCTTTAAGATAATATGTTGCATTCTATATTGTTATACTACTATCGCTGTGCACATTTACAGTTACTTACTCCTTGGAATAGGTCAAGACCTAAGGTTACCACGTGAGTACCTGAGTTGTATCTGATAAGTTCGTTTAAGTGGATTTGGTAAGAGTATGCAAAGTACACCATTCCGCGTTTGAGCCCCGCCATAGGACCAATGTTTAGTGGTTTGAAGATTTGGTCATTTAACGAGCGATAATTCACCCCTACCCAATAATAATCGTCTAAATCCATCCAGCGGAATTTAAGGTTAAAATCAGTAGTAGAACGCCCGTCGCTTTCGTAGTACTGATAAAGTACTGAAGGCTCTATTTCAAAACGACTGTTCTTGTCTTTTTTATAACGGTATCCTGCGTAAACAAGGTAGTTGCGCAAAGCCTTAGGCTCTTCTTTGTAGAAACGCTCAATATCCTTGTTTAAGATGTTCAAACCCGATAGGTTTACAAACCATCTTTTATAGCGGTAAAGCACCGCTACATCAAAGTTGTGATTCACAGTAAAGCGGTCGTTAGTAACTTGTGGGTCAGGAATATTGTCGAACTTGTCGATATCAATCCTAAAAGTGTTTAAGGCATACGAAATACCAAATGAAATAAAGTGGTTGTCATAACGGTCAAGTGTAAGGTGGTGCGCAAACGTAGCTTTACCCCCCATTTGCTTGGTATTCCCGTTGCGGTCATTATAAAGCATAAGCCCCACGCCACTGCGTTCTCCTAAACGCATATCTCCCGCAAGCGATTGATAATCAGGAGCGCCCTTAACGCCTACCCATTGAGTACCTGCTGAAAGACGTATTCTCACAAAGTCCCCAATACCTGCATAGGTAGGGGCAATAAGAAATTCGCTATCTGCCAAATATTGGTTCATTTGTGGCAAGTTCAGCTCTTGCGAAAGAGCTTTCCCCCCCATAGTGCATAGTGCGAGCATTAACAATACTATTCTTTTCATTGTCGATAAAAATTTACTTAAACTATTTTCTTGCTATAAAATTACTAATTATCTCACAACACCTATATAGTACGTAGCTATAGTGTGCAAAATTTTCAGCAAATATACTCATTATTTTTTTACTGCACTATTTTTTTACAAAAAAAATGTGCATATTTAACACATTTATATTTTTATTAACATTTTTAAAGCTGTTTTTCAGCTTTTTATATTTTTATGTTTTGTGAATAATTAACATATAAAAATAGCCTATTTATACTTTTTTATGAAGATTATAATGCTAAAAACGGCTTTTAATACATTTTTTCATATGTGTAAAAAACACCGTATCTTAATGACTCCACCTAAACAATTTTAACGTTTCAAAATGATGATTTTTTTCTATAAACCACAAAACATCTCTCCCACATCACTCTAAAATCACCTTTCCGTCATTATTCTCCCTACACTCGTCTCACAAGTCCGAACCATTCTCTCTGCCCGACCTCATTGGAGGTTGCTTTATAGGAGGTTCAACTTTGCCCTCCGCTGGCGCGAGCTTTTAGCTCGTGCGCTCACTGCTAATTTCCAAATTTCCTAATTTAACCGCCCGTGCGGCTCGCACCTCCCCATTTTCTCATTTCCAAATTTGCTAATTCTCTAATTATTCCTTCTCCTTTTCGGTCACTACATTCCTCTTTACTATCGCTACATTCCCCCTCTCCTTGGGAGAAGTCTCCGAATAGGAGAGTATGTGAAC
>ERZ773004.1241-NODE-1241-length-13064-cov-59.403644_pt1 | contig 13064 bp, 13 predicted proteins | sample MGYA00580667_ERZ773004 | MGnify/ENA primary metagenome ERZ773004 (study PRJEB29015, sample SAMEA2737963) | human oral metagenome | biome: human oral; feature: human-associated habitat; material: dental | place: China | collected 2123 ... | reverse complement strand
CTCCGTGGACGGGGGCTCCCCCTCACCGCCGCCCTCCTCGGCGGGCTCGCCCTCGGCGGGGGGTGTGGTGGGGGCGGTGCCGGGAACGTACTGGCAGTGGGCCGACGCCGCGCCCGCATCCCCCGGCCTAGCCGCCGACCCCGGGATCCCCTCACGCTCACCCGTGCACACCATCTCCAACGGACCCCCCACACCACCCCGAGAAGAAGAACCACCACCAGACACGCCAGACCCACCGGACGCCGCCGGAACCGCCGGAACACCCCCACCAGTAGCGGAACCACTGCCAGAACCACCCACAACCGACGACGACGGCGGACGACCGGAGTAATCCACAGTCGATCTCTGGGTGGACCTGAACTCAATACCTGGGTTGTTCTGCGTGTCGCTGTAGCCCGTCACCGAGTACTCGGGATCGCTATCCGCATATGCGGCTGGCATCATCATGACAATGGTGAGCACAGAGGTTGAGACACAGCCAAGCGCACGAGCGCCGCGCTTACATCGCATCTTCAGCATTTGCGGCCCTTCCTTCTAAAACGCGCCAGTTTGAGCCGTCCCATCCGACACGGAAAATAATTACTGTATCCCGACTCTGACTTTCCTGGAACCCACTACTCGTATACCCTTCGGCAAGGTGCTCATCAATTCGAAATTGAACGAGGTACACGTCTCCCCCATAATTGGAGTCTTCCCGCTCAATAGCCTGAGTGTTCGTTATGCTACTGTGCGCTCCCGCCGCCCAATAGCCGTGAGCGTAGAACTCTTCAATCTTAGATCTCTGATCCCGACAGAACGCACATTCTTCGTCGCTTATCGATTTGAGGGGACCTGTGTCACCAGTGTTCCACGCGTAAGAAGTAGCGTTGAGGTAGTAGCGGGCCGCGGCCGCCGCTCCTGCTTCGTCCCCTTTGGTCATCTCCGCTGGTTTGTCGGGTGCCTTGTCGGTGACGGGCGGGCGCTTCAAACTTCCGTCGGACTGGACCTGGTAGCCGTGGCTCATCCCGTAATCGGGCTCCCCCCGGAAGAACACCACATACGCGCCCACCGACACAGCCGCCACCAGGACTACCAATACCACCAGGGCCCGAGCGCCCAACCGGCGGCGGGGCTCCCCATCCACAGGAGTCCCCTTGTACGGGTCGATCCCCCGCGCCCGCAACTCCGCGTCCCGCGCCAACGCCTCACGCCGCAACCGCTCCACGTACTCGCGCACCACAGGCGACATCCCACCACCATCATCAGCGGGCAGGTCATCGACAGGATCATCAGCGGGAAGGTCGTCAACGGGGCCGTCGTCGGGCAGGCCGTCGACAGGACTATCAGCGGGCACCTCGCCGACCGGACCGTCGGCCAACCGGCCACCGTTGGAGGCACCGTCAGCGCGCGGGCCATCGTCCGGCCCGGCGGCACTGGAAGCAGCGCCGCGGCCGGGCCCTCCGCCGGGTGGATCGCCAGCCGCTCCGTCGCCTAACCCCTAGCCGGCAGAAACGGTTGCGCCTCCGCTGCCGGACGCGGAAGGGCCGACAACCGCGTCAGCAGCGCCCGCCTCGTGGGCCGGCCCGCGCGTCGCCTCCGGGTCAGGGCCGCTGCCAGCGGATAACGGCTCGTCGCCTCTGATGGTCATGATTCCCCCTGCGGTTGGTCCTCGACTTCCACGACGCGCCAGAAGTAGCCGTCCCAGGCCACCAGCACCCGCGCGGCGCGCACGCGCTCGGCCCCGGGCGCCAGGCTCCCGTTCATGTACACGTCCGGCGTGCGCTCACTGAACGACACGTCCACCGCGTACGTCTCATCCCCGTGCGCCTGCTCGTCGGTCACGCGCCCGACTGCGGAGGCCTGGAAGTCCGAGGCCCTCGCTTTGGCGGCCCACCCGCCGTTGGCGTACACGGAGGTGATGTCGTTGGCCGTGTTCGCGCACGCCTGGCACCCGGTGGCCACCATGTCCATGAACGCGCGCGGATCCCCCACGTTCCACGCGTACGCCACCGTCTCGAAGTAATACGAGGCCATCGCCTCCGCACCCGCGTCCGAGTACTCACCCACCAGCGGATCGGGCACCGGGAACTCCCCCACACCACCAGGCCTCCGCAACGACCCATCCGACTGCACGTAATAATCCCCACTCATCACCGGCCCGCCAGCACCCGCACCACCCCCGCCCGAACACCCCGACACCCCCGCCACGACACCGAACACGAACCCCGCCAACACGACCCACCACACGCCGCCCAACCGACGCCCACCGGGGCAACGCCCCGCACCAGGGAACACTCCCACCAACACCACATCCTCGTGACGAACCCCGAACCACCACAGTGGCCCGCTTCACTCAACCACGATAGTAACGCACCACACACCCCCAACGCCAGAACCCCATCATGATCTGTGCATAACCATCCCACCCACCAGGGCGCGATCAGGTCGAGAGAGAAGCGCAGCACCCGCCGTCCCGAGCGCTTGACCCCTCAGCACCCATCGTTCCAGGCAGGCAGACGCCAGTCGGCCTAGACCGACGCTCATACCCGGAAGGGCACCTCAATGCACCTGGTGGTGCTAGGTGCTCCCTGACCAGCAACCGCGACAAGCAACGGGCGTGGGACAAGATGTCTCAATGCACCTGATGGTGCTGGGTGCTCCCTGACGTGACACCGTGCGAGGAGCATTCCGCCGCGTCGTCAAGTCTCAATGCACCTGATGGCGCTAGGCGCTCCCTGGCAGTACGCCCCGGCTGCCCGAAGGGGCTGCCTAACGCCCTGTTTTCCCACACCTCAACGGTGCTCGGCGCTCCCTGACCCCTTGGCGTGTCGAACGGCAGATAACCTGCACAAACGCCACACCGGATCGCCAGTGGCCGAACAGGGAGCCCTCCGACCAGCGAGCACAGGTCGATTTTAGGAGACTTTTCGTTGCGAACACAAGGGTCTCCACCGACGCCCGAATCAGCTCCCAGTCTGCCGCTTTCCAACCACTTCCCAACGGAAGGTCGGCTCCAACACCCACAGAGTTGTTGCGTACACCACCATATTACTTACCATATAGCCCTATTTCTGCCCTCCGCGTGTACCCGCACCTGTTGGCCGACACCTCGTCCGCTTCCGCCCGATCTACCAGAAACGCACACAAGGACCTGATTTACGCAACACCGAGGCGCACACAACGGCGGAATCCCGCCCTTGTGCGCGGCCGCGTATTGCGTGAACACCGCCGTTGTGTGCGGGAACCGCTCCGCAAGGGGCGCCCGGACAGGACTCGGGCCCCACCTGGCAACGATCTCGCGGAACCGGTGACGCAACCCCGGATTCATGTGCCCGCCCGGAGGGCAACAGCCCTACGGCACTGACAACGCATTGGCCTGCTCAGAGAGGCAGCGGGCCCTGCAGAACCGGCGGCGCCGCTTCAGGCCCTCCTCCTGCCACTGCCCCTGGTGGGGCGTGGAGGTTGGCCCTCGTTGGGCTGCGGGACCGGCGACACCGCCCTGGACCCACCGGTCTGCGCGGAGGGGCAAGGGCCCTATGGAATGACGATCTCGGCCACGCGCGTAGCGGCCCCTGTGAGGAACACGGGCGCCCCTGTGAGCCCGGGCCCGTCCCAGTCGATGACTCCGTCGATATCGACGCGCACCCTGCCCCCGGGCACGTCGACGATCCACGAGGCGGGGGCGCCCGGCCCCCGGCGCAGCGCCGTCGCGACGGCCGCCGCGCAGCAGCCGGTGCCGCAGGCCATGGTTTCGCCCACGCCCCGCTCCAGGACGCGCATCCGCAGGTGCCCCACCTCATCGCCTTCGCGCGTGAGGTCGACGACGAGTTCCAGGTTGGTCCCTTCGCGGGGCTCCGGCTCGTAGGCGGGGCGCATCTGCGGGGCGACGCGCGCCGCATCCACCGCGGGCAGCTGCGCGCCCTCCAAAGCGGCCAGGGAGTCCACGGCCACCACCGTGTGGGGGTTGGGCATGTCCACCCAGATGCCGCCCAGAACACCCGGGATTCCGGGGACGGAGACCTCGATGGTCTCGCGCGCCGGACTGGAGGCGGGCCCCATGTCCACCCTGTACTGGGCACCGTCTTCCGCAGCGCAGCCGCGTGCAGCACCGTCCGGAGCGCCGTCTTCCGCAGCACCGCCGTCCTCACCGTAGCCGCCCGAATCCCCACGTTCCCCAGGACCATCCTCCGCGCCGCCGCCCGCGGCACCGTTCGCAACGCCGCAGCCCTCAGCGCACTCGCCCCCAGCACCGCCCCCGGCCTCGGCGACCAGCTCCACCGTCCGCGTGCCGCCGCGAGTGAGGACGTCCAAGGACTCGCCAGGCGCCAGGCGGACCAGGCCCTCGCGGCGCAGGTGGTCGACGAACACGCGCACGCCGTTGCCGCACATCTCGGCCTTGGACCCGTCGGCGTTGCGGTAGTCCATGAACCAGGCGCCGCCGGAGCGCACGCACCGGATGAAGCCGTCGGCGCCAATGCCGAAGGCCTGGGAGCACAGTGCCCGGACCTCCTCGGCGCTGGGGTCGTGGGAGTCGTCGGCGTCGGTGGCGACCACGAAGGAGTTCCCGCACCCGTGGGCCTTGGCCAGGCGGGCGCGGCGCGGCAGGGGGAAGTCACGCATGGTGCAACGCTACCCCACCGGCGGCCCGCGCCTCGGCGATGTCGAGGACGTGGGACGCCACCTCCTCCGTGTCCCCCGCTGCGTCCAGCCACACGACGCGCGGGTCGGGTCGCAGCCACTTGACCTGGCGGCGGGCCAGCTGCCGCGTTGCCAGGGCGACCGAGTCGATGGCCTCGTCGACCCCCATGAGCCCGTCGATGACGGCCAGCGCCTGCGCGTACCCGGTGGCCCGGGAGGCGGTCCTCGCCCCGCGCAGCCCCGCCCCCTCAAGGGCGCGCACCTCCTCGACCAGGCCCGCGTCGAACATGGCGCGCGTGCGCTCCGCGATGCGCCGGTCCAGCTCCTCCCAGTCGCGGCGCAGCGCCACCATGACGGCAGGGCGGTGGAACTCGTGGCGGGGCATGTGCGCGGAGTAGGGGCGCCCGGTCACCTCGATGACCTCCAGGGCGCGGACGATGCGGCGCGCGTTACGGGGGTCGATGCGCCTCGCCGAATCGGGGTCGAGGCGGGCGAGCCGCTCGTGGAGCCCGCGCGCGCCCAGGGGCCCCTCTGCCTCGGCCTCCAGACGGGCCCGCACCCGCCGGTCCGTGCCCGGGAAGTCGATGACATCCAGCAGGGCGCGCTGGTAGAGCCCCGACCCGCCCGCGACGACCGCCACTCCCCCGCGCGCGTGGATCCCCTCCACGTCGGCGCGGGCGTGGCGCTGGTAGGCGGCCACGGACGCCTCGTCGCGCACGTCGAGCACGTCGATCTGGTGGTGGGCGATGCCGTGGCGCTCCTCCACGGGAGTCTTCGCGGTGCCGATGTCCATGCCCCGGTAGAGCTGCAGCGCGTCCGCGGAGACCAGTTCCCCCGCCCCCCGGGCTCCGAGGCGTGCGGGGGCGCGCTGCGCGACGGAGAGCGCCACGTCGGACTTGCCCGAGGCGGTGGGGCCGACGACGGCGATGACGAGGTCGCTGGGGCGCGGATCGGGCTGGTTCATGGCTCCAGTGTATGGGCACGTGCTACCGCCGGGCGCCCGCGTGCCGATAGGCTGGGCGCATGAGTACACAAGACACTCCTCCCGTCACGCTGGCGCGCGTGTGCGACGCCGTGGCCGCGACGGGCCTCATCCCCTTCGTCGCGGAGCAGCAGGTCGCCGTGATCCTGCCCTCCCGCACCGTGCGGATCGCCGTCCCCCAGGACAACCCCGGCCAGGGCGTCGCCGACTACCCCCGCTCCTTCGACGCGGCGCACGCCGACCAGGTGGCGGAGGCGGTGCGCAACCTCAACGCCTCGACTTACCTGCCCAAAGTGGTGAGCACCTCCACGGAGCAGGGGACGATCACTGTGCACATGCAGCACACGTTCAACTGGGTGGTCGGAGCGTCCGACGCGCAGCTCAACGCCGAGGTCTCCCAGTTCCTCATGGCGACCATCGCGATGATGAACCAACTCGACATAGCGTTCCCCGACCAGTGGGCCAAGGAGGCCGATCATGCCTGAGTGGAAGTCCGTCGCCCTCGACGGCGACGAGCCGGCCGACTCCCCCGGGGCTGGCGGGCAGGACGGCCCGGACGCGGGCGGCCCGTCTCCCGACGAGTTCGCGCTCAAGTGGGGCACCGAGGTCCAGCCCGTGACCATCGAGCGCATCGCCGCCGTCCTGGAGGGCGACGGCCTGCCGGTCGCCATTTCCGAGTTCGCCGCAGCAACGCAGGTGGAGGAGGGGAACTTCCAGATCCACCGCGAGCCCGCGGACTGCCCGTGGGCCCAGGTCGAGCTGCGCCTCCTGGTGCAGGGGGCGGAGCTGGCCGACCTCGACAGCATCGCCAACGACTGGAACGCCGCCCACCTGCAGCCCACGGTGTTCCCGGTCCCCGAGGCGGGGCAGCCGCTGCTGGTCGCGGCCAGCCGTTTCTTCGTCGGCGAGGGCATGTCGGACCGTCAGATCCACGCGATGATCCGCCGCGGAGTCGTCGTCGGCCTGTCGTTGGCGCGCGAACTCGCCCAAGCCGGAGGGGATGGGACGGGCGCCCCCTCCGATGAGGGGTCCGAGTCCACTCCCGCTTCCGACCAGGAAGGGGCCGGGTCCGAGGCGGACCCGGCTGCCTTTGGGGACGGCGCGGAGCCCGCACCGGTTCCGACTGCCGACGAGGAGGGGGCCGCGTCGACTGCGCCAGCCCCCGAGGACGGGGCGTAGAGGCGGACTGCTCCCGGTTGTTCCGCCTGCGTCGCACGGGGCACGGCTGTGCCGCGTCGCCGCGCTCCAAGCCGCGGATCGCTGTTAAGGGGGCTCTGTGCGATCCGTGCTCCCGGGAGCAGTCCCGCATGCCGACCACCACGTCTCCGTGATGACCGCCATAGGACAACGCTACAGCATTGCGGCTCCAGTCACAGCGCTTTCGTGTTCCCGTGGGGTGCGCATCCAAGGGGCGCGGGCACGGAGCCGCCATTCCCCGGGCCCATCCGCTTCGCTCCTTCTAGATGTCGCACACAAGGGACGGAATTAGGGAACACAGCGCCGCACACAAGGGCTTGATTCTGCCCTTGTGTGCGGCGCGTGTTGCGTAAATCGGGGTCCTTGTGTGCGTACCCGGGGGGCAGCGCTCGGCGGCGCGGCAGGGCCCGGCGGCGCGGCCCCTCAGACGTCGGCGCGGACGGTGGGCATGCCGAGGGCGACCCCGGTTCCTGGCCCTGCCGCGTCCCGGCCCGCCTGCCAGGCGTCGCCGGCGCGGGTGCGGCGGACCTCGAAGAGCCCTCCCTCGAGGCCCGAGTCGGCGATCAGGTGGTGGGGGGCGCCGTGGGTGACGCTCGCCCGGACCATGTCGCCGGGGCGGGGCCTGTCGGCGCCGGACAGGGAACCCGGCAGCCCGACGTGGACCAGCCTGTTGTCGCGGGCCCGCCCGGTGATGCGGCGGGTGGCGCCGTCCTTGCGCCCGTCGCCCTCCGAGACGAGCACCTCCACCCCGGTGCCCACCAGGGCGGCGTTGTCCTCGGCGCAGATGCGCTCCTGCAGTGCGACGAGCCGCTTGTACCGCTCGAGCGCCACGTCGGCGGGAACCTGGTCCTCGCGGTCCGCGGCGGGCGTTCCCGGCCTGGGCGAGTAGAGGAAAGTGAACGCCGAGGCGAAACGCGCCTCCTCGACGACCTGCAGGGTCTGGGCGAAGTCCTCCTCCGTCTCGCCGGGGAAGCCGACGATGATGTCCGTGGTGATCGCCGCCGCGGGGACCGCAGCGCGCACCCGCTCGAGGATCCCCATGAACCGCTCGCGCCTGTACGAGCGCCGCATCTGGCGCAGCACCCTGTCCGACCCCGACTGCAGGGGCATGTGCAGGCTCGGCATGACCGTGGGCGTCGTTGCCATGGCGTCGATCACATCGTCGGTGAAGGCCGCCGGATGCGGGGACGTGAAGCGCACCCGTTCGATGCCCTCGACCCCGCCCACAGCGCGCAGCAGATCCGCGAAGGCCCGGCGCTCGCCGAAGCCCACGCCGTAGGAGTTGACGTTCTGGCCCAGCAGGGTCACCTCGATGGCCCCCTGCGAGGCGACCGCCTCGACCTCCGCCAGGATCTCGCCGGGGCGGCGGTCGCGCTCCTTGCCGCGCAGGCGGGGGACTATGCAGAAGGTGCACGTGTTGTTGCAGCCCACGGAGATGGACACCCACGCCGCGTACACGCTCTCCCTGCGTGTGGGCAGCGTCGAGGGGAACACTTTGAGGGACTCCTCGATCTCGACGGCCGCGGCCCTGTTGTGCTCGGCGCGGCGCAGCAGCGCGGGCAGCACGTCGATGTTGTGGGTGCCGAACACGGCGTCGACCCACGGCGCCCTTTCGACGATGCCCTCGCGCATCTGCTGGGCGAGGCACCCGCCGACCGCGATCTGCATCCCGGGGCGCCCGCGTTTGACCGCCGCCAGTTGGCCGAGGTTGCCGAAGAGCCGGGTCGCGGCGTTCTCCCGGACCGAGCACGTGTTGATGACGACCACGTCGGCGCCCATGTCCCCGGCGTCGGTGGCCCTGGCCGCCGCCTCGGGCACCTGGTCGACGGGCAGCAGTCCGGCCTGCTCCAGCAGGCCCGCCATGCGCTCGGAGTCGTGTTCGTTCATCTGGCAGCCCAGCGTGCGCACCGCGTAGGTGCGGGGAGGGGCGGGAGGGTTGTGCGCGTTCATCGCCTGGAGTCTACCGGCATTGGCGCGCTCCGCTCCGCCGACCCGCTCCGCGCCGCAGCGGCGCGGGCCCAGCGCGCCACAGCGGCGTCCGGGGAGGCGAATATGGGAACGCCCCCTTTGTCAAACGCCCCCCCTTGTCAAAGGAGCCCCCCGTCCAGTGCCTCGCGCAGCAGCGCCAGGGCGGCGTCCACGGCTCCCGCGCGCACGGCGCGCCGGTCGCCGGGTATGTGGACGAGGCGGTGCAGCGCGCCCCCGGGCCCCGTGCACGCGACGTGGACGGTTCCCGCCTCGTGCCCGTCGGCGCTGCCCGGGCCGGCGACGCCCGTCGTGGACAGGGCGATGTCGGCTCCGAAGAGTGCGCGCGCGCCGGACGCCATCTGCTTGGCGACCTCCGCGTCGACGGGGCCGGTGAGCTCCAGGCGCTCCCTGCTCACCGACAGGACGGAGGCCTTCGTGTCCGTGGCGTAGGTGCACACTCCCCCGCGCACGACCCTGGAGGCCCCGGGTATGTCGACCAGGCGCGCCACCAGGGCGCCCCCGGTGAGCGATTCGGCGGTGGCGATGCTCAATCCCCGGGCGGCGAGTTCCCCGACGAGGGCGGCGACCCCCTCGGTCCTCACGCGCCCCACCCCGCTTCCCCGTCCTGCCAGCGCTCTTCCTCCCCGTCCGCGCTGCCCAGGGCGTCCAGCGCCTCGCGCACGGCGCGGTCGGACACGTCCGGGCCGTAGCCCTTGCGCGCGAGCATGCCCGCCAGTCGGCGGTAGGCGGCCCGGCGGGGCACGCCGCGCACCGAAGGCGCCCTGCCCTCCACCAGCCGCCGCGCCCTGTCGTACTCGTCGTCCCCGCTGATGGTGGACATCGCCTCGTCGATCGAGTCCCCGTCCAGCCCTTTGCGCCGCAGTTCCGCGACCAGAGCGGGCCCGGTCCTGCCCCGCACCGCGAAGCGCTCGCGCACCAGGGCCCGGGCGAACGCCCGGTCGTCCACGAGGCCCACCGCCTCCAGCCGGGACACGACCTCCTGGCCGACCCCGTCGTCGAAGCCCCGCGACGCGATGGCGTCGAGCAGTTCGCGCCGTGACCGCGCCCGCGTGTCGAGCTGGCGCAGGGCGACCTCGCGCGCCGCCTCGACGGCCCTGGGCCCCTCGAGGGCGGCATTGCGCTCGCGCATGAGGCGGGCCCGCTCGGCCGGCGAGGGCCGCCTTTCGCGCGCCTCCCCCTGCCCCGTGCGCTCCGGGGCACCGGGGGCCCCGTCCTGGTCCTGGTGTGGTGCCATGGCTCAGAAGCCCGCGTCCTCGTCGGGATCGACGGACGGCGCTTGGGACGCCTCCTCGGGCGGGGCCTCGGCGATGCCCAGGGCGACCAGGATCTTCTGCTCGATCTCCCCCGCCAGCGCCGGGTTGTCGGCGAGGAACTGGCGGACGTTCTCCTTGCCCTGGCCCAACTGGTCGTCGCCGTAGGTGAACCAGGAGCCGGACTTGCGCACGATGCCGGTGTCGACGCCCATGTCGATGATCGAGCCCTCGCGGGAGATCCCCTTGCCGTAGACGATGTCGAACTCGGCCTGCTTGAAGGGGGGCGCCATCTTGTTCTTCACGACCTTGGCGCGGGTTCGGTTGCCCACGGGGGCGCCCGCCTCCTTCAGGGTCTCGATGCGGCGCACGTCGATGCGCACCGAGGCGTAGAACTTCAGCGCCTTGCCGCCCGTGGTCGTCTCCGGGGAGCCGAAGAACACGCCGATCTTCTCGCGGAGCTGGTTGATGAAGATCGCGGTCGTCCCCGTCGCGGACAGGGCGCCGGTGATCTTGCGCAGGGCCTGGCTCATGAGGCGCGCCTGCAGGCCCACGTGGGAGTCGCCCATCTCGCCCTCGATCTCGGCCTTGGGCACCAGCGCGGCGACGGAGTCGATGACGATGATGTCGATGCCGCCCGAGCGGATCAGCATGTCGGCGATCTCCAGGGCCTGCTCGCCGGTGTCGGGCTGGGAGACCAGCAGCGAATCGGTGTCCACCCCCAGGGCCCGGGCGTAGACCGGGTCGAGGGCGTGCTCGGCGTCGATGAAGGCCGCGTTCCCTCCCGCCTTCTGCGCGTTCGCCACGGCGTGCAGGGCGACCGTGGTCTTGCCCGAGGACTCGGGCCCGTAGATCTCGATGACCCTGCCCCGCGGCAGGCCGCCGATGCCCAGGGCGACGTCGAGGGCCAGGGAGCCCGTGGGGATCACCTGGACGGGCGGGCGGGAGTCGTCGCCCAGGCGCATGACCGACCCCTTCCCGAACTGCTTGTCGATCTGGGACAGCGCGACCTGGAGGGCCTTGTTGCGGTCGTTCTCCACCGTGCGCGATGCCGTGCTCTTGCGGGCAGCCATGGGCGTTCCTTTCTCCGTGGGCCTCTCCGACCCGTTGTCCATCCAGCCGATGACGCCTCCCCTCTCCGGGGTGGCGTAATGACGATACGCGCGGCCATACGCGTCTGCGGAACGCCCGCGGACCGCCTGTGGACGCGGCGCGGGCTCCGGAGCCACCGGTGGATAGACTATATGGAACACATGTTCGATCGCGCGGCGACACGCCGCGCCTACCGGCCAGCGCCCCCGCGTCGTCGGACGGGGTCGGTGCGGTGGATCCAGCGCGCGTCCTCGCGGCCGGTCTCCCGGGTGAGGGCTTCCCACACGCTGTCGGGGTCGGCGCCCGCGCCGAGCGCCTCGGCCGCCGTGGCGCCGAGTTCCGCCAGGTGGAGATCCGTGACGTAGGAGCGGCCGAGCGCCGACCCGAAGGTGGCCTCGACCGCTTCGTAGAACTCCGAGTGCTTCACGTTCAGGAGATCAACGCGACTGGCATGATGTCGTCGGGAACCGCATCGGGCACGACTGCGCCATCGACGACCGCCATCCGGTCGGAGACCTCGTGCAGCACGAACCACAGGGGCACCCCCAGGGCGTGGGAAATGGCGTCGAGCAGCTCGGAGGAGGCCTCCTTCTGGCCGCGCTCCACCTCGGACAGGTACCCCAGCGACACCTGGGCCTCCGAGGAGACCTCGCGCAGGGTCCGGCCCTGGCGCTGGCGGATGTCGCGCAGGACGTCTCCGAGTTCCGTGCGCAGCAGTGCGGTTTCGCGCGGTTTCTTTTCCATACCTTTACTGTAGCGGCTCATTGGAACCGATCGCATGTCCGTACCGCGCATCGGACCGCTGCGACGGCGGTCCGGATGGCTTCTGCTAATGCTCATATTGGTGCAACGCCCCCGATCGTGCGCGCATTCCGCGCCCCGGCACCCCTCGTCTGTAAGTTGCGCCACCTGGACTCAATTCTAGGACGCTGCCCCGTGCGCGGCGCCCTGCCCGGAATGGCCGTCCTCGTCCTGCTCGGACGGGCCGCCGTCCTCATCGGAGGCGCCCTCCCCTTCGCCGGGCGCTTGGTCGGCGCCGTCGGCCTGGGCGTCCAGCTCCTTGCTGATCCGCATGCCGTCGACGATGTACATGATGCCCGAGTAGACCGTGACGGCCAGAGCCGCCCCGGTGAGCACCAGGCCGAGGCTGACCAGCGCCTCCGCCAACCAGGTGTACGCGGGGTCGAGCGCCGGCAGGTAGTCCCACGGGATCAGCAGCGTGCCCAGCGCCAGGATCTGCAGCAGCGTCTTGACCTTGCCCGCGTAGGCCGCGGCGACCACGACGCCCCGGCGCAGGAACGCCGCGCGCAGCCACGTGATGCCGAGCTCGCGCACGGCGATGATGATCGTCACCCACCACGGCAGCACGGCCTGCCACGACAGCAGGGCGAACGCCGACAGGGTGAGGGCCTTGTCGGCGATGGGATCGACGATGCGGCCGAAGTCCGTGATGAGCCCACGGCTGCGCGCCAAGTGGCCGTCGAGCTTGTCGGTGATGGCCGCGATGGCGAAGACCACGAAGGCGAGCAGCCGCTCCAGGTACGACGGCCTCAGGGCCAGGTAGACGAAAACGGGCACCAGGACGATCCTCGTCACCGTGAGCGCGTTCGCCACGTTCAGATTCGAGACCCGCCGGGTCTGCACCCGCGATACGTTGTCGTTCACGTCGCCTCTTTCCACTGTGCTCAGCGTCCTGTGAGCTGCCAAGCGTCCTCGTCCCCGGTCGGTTCCTCATCGACCCAATCGGGCGCCGAACCGCCGAAGCTGGTTCCAGCGTAGGGGTCCGTGCCCCTCTTGGGCGAATCGGCCGCGCCGCCCGCCGGCCCCCCACTGCCGCCGTTCCCAGCGCCACCGGGCGTTTCATCCGCGCGGCGCCCTCCCGGCGCCCCGGACTCGGCGACGGCCCCCGTTTCGACGGAGGCGGGCTGAGCGGACTC